>Ga0268362_100118_pt1 | contig 18541 bp, 21 predicted proteins | sample MetcocultureR2M_FD_197214 | JGI IMG/M metagenome (GOLD analysis project Ga0268362, IMG submission 197214) | Soil microbial communities from Anza Borrego Desert, Southern California, United States - Methanotrophic co-culture R2-M | ecosystem: Environmental > Terrestrial > Soil > Desert | place... | reverse complement strand
AGTCGCCGAGCCAGAAGTCGAACTGGCGGTGTTCGGCGGCGGCGCACGCCGGTGGCGGCGGTGGCGCGGGCGACGCCCCGGCGGTGCCGGCGGCTGCGAGCAACAGGGCGAGCGGCGACATGAGGGCCTCCGACGAATGTCCGGGTTCGTGCGCATCCTGCCGCCGCGCCGGCCGTGGCGCTGTGCCGCAACTGGCGGCGCGCCTTGCCGCCCGCCGGTCGCGCGGTCAGCCCGGCCGCATCGAGCCGGTCTCGACGAAGCGCTGGTGCCAGGACAGCGCCTCGCCGAGCAGGTGCGGGCTGTGCCGGCCGAAGCCGTCGCGGCAGGCGCGGTCGAAGTAGTCCCGCAGCAGCGGCCGGTAGTCCGGATGCGCGCAGCAGTCGATGATGCGCCGCGCGCGCTGCCGGGGCGACAGCCCGCGCAGGTCGGCGAGGCCCTGGTCGGTGACCAGCACCATCACGTCGTGCTCGGTGTGGTCCACGTGGCTGGCCATCGGCACGATCGACGACACCGCGCCGTCCTTGGCCACGCTCGGCGACATGAACACCGACAGGTAGCCGTTGCGCGCGAAGTCGCCGCTGCCGCCGATGCCGTTCATGATCCGGCTGCCGGCGATGTGGGTGGAATTGACGTGGCCGTACAGGTCGGCCTCGATCATGCCGTTCATCGCGATGCAGCCCAGCCGCCGGATCAGCTCCGGATGGTTGGAGATCTCCTGCGGGCGCAGCAGGATCCGCTCGCGGTAGAAGTCCACGTGCCGGTTGAACTCGGCGATGCCGTCCGGGCTGAGCGAGAACGAGGTCGCCGACGCCATCCGCAGCACGCCGGCGCGCAGCAGCTGCAGCATGCCGTCCTGGATCACCTCGGTGTAGGCGGTGAGCCCGCGGTAGCCGCCCTCGGCGAGCCCCGCCAGCACCGCGTTGGCGATGTTGCCCACGCCCGACTGCAACGGCAGCAGGCGCGGGGTCAGCCGTCCACGCCGGATCTCGTGGCCGAGGAAGTCGAGCAGGTGGCCGGCGATCCGCCGCGAGGCTTCGTCCGGCGGCGCGAACGGCGAATTGCGGTCGGGGGCGTCGGTTTCCACCACCGCGACGACCTTGGCCGGATCCACGCGCAGGAACGGCTCGCCGATGCGGTCGTCGGGATGCAGCAGGGGAATGGGCTTGCGGTCCGGCGGCAGCGCGGTGCCGTAGTAGATGTCGTGCATCCCGGCGAGCCCTTCCGGCTGCCAGCGATTGACCTCGAGGATCACCCGGTCGGCAAGTTCCAGCCAGGTCTTGTTGTTGCCCACCGAGGACGACGGCACCAGCGTGCCGTCCGCGTTGATGCCGGCCACTTCCACCAGCGCGACGTCGATCTCTCCGAAGAAGCCGAACCAGGCGTGCTGGGCCACGTGGCTGAGGTGGATGTCGATGTAGTCGAGCTGGCCGGCGTTGATCCGCGCGCGCACCTCGGGGTCGGACTGGTACGGCAGGCGCAACTCCATCCCGTGCACGCGGGCGAGCGCGCCATCCAGTTCCGGCGCGGTGGAGGCGCCGGTGAGCACGCGCACCCGGAACGCCTCGCCGGCGGCATGCGCCTGTTCCATGCGCGCTGCCAGCGCCTGCGGCACCGCCTTGGGGTAACCGGCGCCAGTGAAGCCGCTCATGGCGACGGTGTCGCCGGGCCGGATCAGGGCGGCGGCGGCGGTCGCGTCGAGGCGGCGGGCGGCGAGCTGTGGATGGCGGATGCGGTCGTTCATGGCGGCGGGGCGGCGGCGGTGGCCGAGATCGCAGTCTAGGCCGGCCGGCGCGGGCCCCCGCGCGAACGCCGCGCAACGCTGCATTCCACCCGGCCGGACGCGCCCCGGTTGCTAGAATTCCGTGATGCAGTTGATCGACATCGGCGCCAATCTCACCCACGACAGCTTCGACCACGACCGCGCCGCGGTGCTGCAGCGCGCGCGCGAGGCGGGCGTCGCGTGGATGGTGGTGACCGGCGCCAGCCGCGAGCATTCGCCGAAGGCGCTGGCGCTGGCCCAGGCGCATCCCGGCGAGCTCTTCGCCACCGCCGGCGTGCATCCGCACCACGCCAGCGAGTACACCGCCGAGTGCGACGCGGAACTGCGCGCGTTGCTCGCCCACGACGAAGTCGTCGCGGTCGGCGAATGCGGCCTCGACTACTTCCGCGATTTCTCGCCGCGGCCGGCGCAGCGCAAGGCGTTCGCGCGCCAGCTGGAGATCGCCGCCGACCTCGCCGCCGCCGGGAACCCGAAGCCGTTGTTCCTGCACCAGCGCGACGCGCACGCGGACTTCGTCGCGGTGATGCGCGAGTTCGAGGGGCGGATCGGGCAGGCGGTGGTGCACTGCTTCACCGGCAGCCGCGAGGAGCTGTTCGACTACCTCGACCGCGACTGGCACGTCGGCATCACCGGCTGGCTGTGCGACGAGCGCCGCGGCGCGCACCTGCGCGAGCTGGTGCGGCACATCCCCGCGCACCGGCTGATGATCGAGACCGACGCGCCCTACCTGCTGCCGCGCACGGTGCGCCCGCAGCCCGCGCACCGGCGCAACGAGCCGATGTACCTCGCCCACATCGTCGGCGAGCTGGCACGCGACCGCGGCGAAGAGGTCGCGGCCACCGCCGCCGCGACCACCGCGACGGCGAGCGCGTTCTTCCGCCTGCCGGGCTGACGCGCTACATCGCGATGTCGCCGCAGCCGTCGCGCGGCGCCTGGCCCTCGACGTCCACCTGCACCTTCCACGCATGCGCGCCGGCCTCGTCGATGCAGGCCTCGCGCTGCAGGTGCACGCGCATCGGCGCGTCGCCCTGCGGCCCGTGCAGGGCGCCGTGCAGGTCGAACGGGCCGCCCTCGTCGACCCCGGGCACCGGCCGGTAGCCGAGCGCGCCGGTCATCCGCACGCCGCCCTGGGTCAGCACGACGTCGTGGCGGAGGTCGCCGACCGACTGGATCTCGATCCGCCAGTGCGGGTCGCCGCCGTGGAACGCCGGCACCGGGCTGATCGCGGCGGCGTCCGCGTCCGCCTCGGCGGCCGCGACCTCCAGCGCCGACTCCGCCGCCGTCGCGTCCGGGTCCGCCAGGCCGAGGATCTGCTGGGTCCCGTCCGGCGCGTAGCCGGCCGGACGGCCGTCCGGGCCGCAACCGGTGCACAGCGCCAGCGCGCACAGGGCCGCGGCGCGGCGGAGGAGGTGGCGTTGCGATGGGCGGCTGGTCGGCATGTCCGTGCGTTCCCGGCGAGCGCGCGCAGTGTCGGCGTGGGGGCGCGAAGGCCGCGCGAGGCCGCCGGCCCTCAGCTGCGCAGGCCGACCCCGCGCCGCAGCAGCCACAGGGCGAACGCGGCCAGCACCACCACGAACGCGAGCATCAGCGCGTAGGCGATCGACAGGCGCACGTCGGTGATGCCGAGCAAGCCGTAACGGAACGCGTTGACCATGTAGAAGATCGGGTTGAGGTGGGTCGCCGCCTCCGCCCAGCCGGGCAGCAGCCGCACCGAATAGAACACGCCGCCGAGGTAGGTCAGCGGGGTCAGGATGAAGGTCGGCACGATCGCCACGTCGTCGAACTTCTTCGCGTACACGGCGTTGACGAAGCCGGCGAGGGCGAAGATCGTCGCGCCCAGCAGCACCGTGCTCAGCGTCACCAGCGGATGCGGGATGCGCACCGGCGTGAAGCACATCGCGATCAGCAGCACGATCACGCCGACCATCAGCCCGCGCAGCACCGCGCCGGCGACGTAGCCGGCCAGCACCACCCAGTGCGGCATCGGGCTGACCAGCAGCTCCTCGACGTGGCGGCCGAACTTGGCGCCGAAGAACGACGAGGAGATGTTGCCGTAGCTGTTCTGGATGATGCTCATCATCACCAGGCCGGGGACGATGAAGTCCATGTAGCGGATGCCGTCCATCTTCCCGACCCGCGAGCCGATCAGGCCGCCGAAGATCAGGAAGTACAGGGTCATCGTGATCGCCGGCGGGATCAGGGTCTGGGTCCAGATGCGCAGGATGCGCTGCACCTCGCGGCGCGCGATGGTGCCGAGCGCGACCAGGTTGCGGCCGGCCACGCTGCGTTCGGCGACCGGGACGTCCATGCGGCGCGGCGCGTTCACGCCGCCTGCTCCTGGTGGCCGGTCAGGCGCACGAACAGCTCCTCCAGCCGGTTCGACTTGGTCCGCATCGAGCGCACCCGGATGCCGGCGGCGTCGAGCGCGGCGAATACCCGGTTGAGGTCCATCGCGCGCGGCATCTCCAGGTCGAGGGTGTGCGGGTCGCTGGCGACCAGGGTGGCGCCGGCGATGTCCGGCAGCGCCGGCGGCAGCGCGCCCTCGACGTCGAGCAGGAAGCCCTCCACGTCGAGCTTGGCCAGCAGCGCCTTCATCGGGCCCTGCTCGACGATGTTGCCGCGGTCGATGATCGCGAGGTGCCGGCACAGGCTCTCGGCTTCCTCGAGGTAGTGGGTGGTCAGGATGATGGTGGTGCCGGCGGCGTTGATCTCGCGCAGGGTCTTCCACATGCCGCGGCGGATTTCGATGTCGACGCCGGCGGTGGGCTCGTCGAGGATCAGCAGGCGCGGCCGGGTCATCATCGCGCGGGCGATCATCAGGCGCCGCTTCATGCCGCCCGACAGCGTGCGCGACATCTTTTCGGCCTTGTCGGCCAGGTGCGCGCGGCGCAGTTCCTCCTCCGCGCGCGGCAGCGCCTCGTTGCGCGGGATGCCGTAGAAGCCCGCGTAGTTGACCAGGATGTCGCGCGGCTTCTCGAACATGTTGAAGTTCAGTTCCTGCGGCACCAGGCCGATCAGGCGCATCGCCGCGCCGCGCTCGCGGGCCAGGTCGACGCCGAACACCGACACCTCGCCCGCGCTCTTGTTGACCAGCGACGACACGATCCCGATCAGGGTCGACTTGCCGGCGCCGTTGGGGCCGAGCAGGGCGAAGAAATCGCCGGGCATGACGTCGAGCGAGACGCCCTTGAGCGCCTCGACGCCGTTGTCGTAGGTCTTGCGCAGCTCGCGCACGCGCAGCGCCGGGGTCGCGGGCGCCGGCGCGGTCGCGCCGGGAGTGTCGTGGGGGGTCATGGACGCACCTGTGCCGCGGCCGGCGCGGCGAAGCCGGTAGTATAGGAGCCCCCACCGCGGCGCCCCGGGGACACTGCGTCCCGCCACCGGGCCTGTCGCGCGCCCGCCGCGCCGCGCTTCCCCGACTGCGATCTTCATCCTTGGCCATCGTCCACTTCCCGCTCAAGCTGGTTTCGCGCCGCATGCTGGCGCCGACCGTCGCCCACCTCGCCTTCGTCCGCGACGACGGACAGCCGCTGGACTTCATCCCCGGCCAGTTCCTGCAGGTGCACTTCCAGTACGCGGACGGCACCGCGACCAAGCGCTCGTATTCGCTGGCGACCATCCACGAACGCGCGCTCGGGCCCGGCGAACTGGTCGAGATCGCGGTCAGCTACGTCGCCGGCGGCGCCGCGACCGCGCTGTTCGAGAACCTGCCGATCGGCGGCCACGTGGACGCCAGCGGCCCGTACGGCCGCTTCTGCCTGATGCCGGGCGACGCCAACCGCCGCTACCTGCTGATCGGCACCGGCACCGGCGTCACCCCGTACCGGGCGATGCTGCCGCAACTGGAACAGCTGATCGCGACCCGCGGCATCGAGGTGGTGTTGCTGCAGGGCGCGCGCGCGCCGAATGAACTGCTGTACGGCGACGAGTTCCGCGCCTTCGCCGACAAACACCCCGGCAACGTGCGCTTCGTGCCCTGCCTGTCGCGCGAACTGCCCGGCGCCGGTTCGGCGCACGCGCACGCCGACGTGCGCCACGGCTACGTGCAGCAGTTCCTGCCGGAGTTCGCGCCCGCCGCGGACGGCGACATCGCCTACCTGTGCGGCAACCCGAACATGGTGGATGCGAGCTTCGAGGCGCTGAAGGAACACGGCCTGGCGGTCGCCCAGATCCGGCGCGAGAAGTACATCAGCAACAAGTAGCGGCTCGCGTGTACGCGAGCCGGCGCGCACTGGCCGCCACCGCGCCGCGTGCCGCCGGCCGCGATTCCTGCGCATACTCGGCGCGTCCTCCCGCCGCCGCCCGTCCCATGCGCGACGCCTCGCCCCGCCGCATCCTGTTCGCCAGCCTGATCGGCACCACGATCGAGTTCTTCGATTTCTACATCTACGCGACCGCGGCGGTGCTGGTGTTCCCCGCGCTGTTCTTCCCGGCGCACGAGCCGACCGCGGCCACCCTGCAGTCGCTGGCGACCTTCGCGCTGGCGTTCTTCGCGCGGCCGCTGGGTTCGGCGTTGTTCGGCCACTTCGGCGACCGCATCGGCCGCAAGGCAACCCTGGTCGCGGCGCTGTTGACGATGGGTATCTCCACCGTGGTCATCGGCCTGCTGCCGACCCATGCGCAGATCGGCGTCGCGGCGCCGGCGCTGCTGGCGCTGTGCCGGATCGGCCAGGGCCTGGGCCTGGGCGGCGAGTGGGGCGGCGCGGTGCTGCTGGCGACCGAGCACGCGCCGCCGGGCAAGCGCGCCTGGTACGGGATGTTCCCGCAGCTGGGCGCGCCGATCGGCTTCCTGTGCGCGACGGGGGTGTTCCTGCTGCTGGCGCACTTCCTCGACGACGCGCAGTTCCTGGCCTGGGGCTGGCGCGTGCCGTTCATCGCCAGCGCGGTGCTGGTGCTGCTCGGCTTGTGGGTGCGGCTGCGGATCTCCGAAACGCCGCAGTTCCGCGACGCGCTGGCGCGCGGAGAGCGCGAGCGCCTGCCGATGCTGGCGGTGCTGGCGCGGCACCCGCGCGCACTGCTGGTGGGCATGCTGTCGTTGCTGGCGACCTTCGTGCTGTTCTACCTGATGACGGTATTCGCGCTGAGCTGGGGCACCTCGGCGCTGGGCTACGGCCGCGAGCAGTTCCTGCTGCTGCAGATGCTGGGCGTGCTGTGCTTCGCCGCGACCATCCCCCTGTCGGCGGTCTACGCCGACCGCGTCGGCCGGCGCCGGGCGATGCTGGCGGCGACCGCCGGGATCCTCGCCTTCGGCCTGCTGTTCGAACCGCTGTTCGCCGCCGGCAACGCCTGGCAGGTGTTGCTGTTCCTGGCGCTCGGCCTCGGCCTGATGGGCTTCACCTACGGTCCCTGCGGCACGCTGCTGGCCGGCATGTTCCCGACGCCGGTGCGCTATACCGGCGCCTCGCTGGCCTTCAACCTCGCCGGCATCCTCGGCGCCTCGCCCGCGCCCTACCTCGCGACCCGGCTCGCGGCCGGCCACGGCATCGGCGCGGTCGGCGGTTACCTGGCGGTGATGGCGGCGCTGACCCTGCTCGCGTTGCTGGCGGTGCGACCCGACGGCGTGCCGGGGGGTGTCAAGGGCACTTGACAGCACGCGGCGCGCGCGGCTATCGTGCCTGTCAAGTTCATTTGACAGGCCTCCGCGCATGTCGCGCACCGCCCGCCGCTACCTCATCGCCGGCCTGCTGGTCCTGGCCGCGCCAATGGTCCTGGACCGGTTCTGGCCCGACCTGCTGGCGGACTTCGCGCGCGGGCTGGTCTACGGCGTCGCGCTCGGCCTGCTGCTGGGTGCCCTGGTCAAGGCCCGCGCGACCGAGGCCTGCGACAGCTCGACCCCGGCCCTGCGCCGGCGCTACCTGCGCGAGTTCCTGCCGCCGATGACGGCCTACGTGGTCGCGGTGCTGGTCTCGATGACCTGGCTGCGCCACGTCGAGACGCCGGCCCTGCGCGCGCTGGTCGCGCTGCTGCCGGTGCCGGCGATCGCGCTGGCGATGCGCGCGATCGTCCGCCACATTCGCGACACCGACGAAATGCAACGCCGGATCGAGCTGGAAGCGGTGAGCATCGCCACCGCGCTGGTCTCGCTGGTCTACCTGAGCGCGGGCTTCCTGCAGTCGGCCAAGGTCATCGACATCCCGTCGGCTGTCGCGATGATCTGGGTGTTTCCGCTGGTCATCGTGGTCTACGCCATCGCCAAGCTGGCGATCGCGCGGCGCTACCGCTGATGGAAAGCCGCGTGCGCGAACTGCGCGAGGCGCGCGGCTGGTCGCAGGGCGAGCTGGCCGAGCACCTGGCCGTCTCGCGCCAGACCGTGAACGCCATCGAGACCGGCAAGTACGACCCGAGCCTGCCGCTCGCCTTCCGCATCGCGCGGCTGTTCCGGCAGCCGATCGAAGCGATCTTCCTTCCGGACCAGGCCTGAGGAGCGCCCCATGCACGAGCAGGATCCACACGACCTCGACGAACGCGGCGATGCCCGCCGGCTGGCCGCGACCGGCCTCTCCTTCCTCGGTTGCGGCCTGGCCTTCCTGGTGGTGGGCGGCGTCATCCACCTGCCGGCGATGGCCGCGGTCGGCGTAGCGCTGATGGTGCTGGGCAGCGCCTTCCTCGTCCGCGCGCGCAATGCAGGCAACGGCCGCGCCGGCTCGCACGACTGAACTCGACTCGCGGAGAACCCGATGTCCCGCAAGACCCGCACCATCGTGACCCTGCTGCTGGTCGCCGGCCTGTTCGGCTGGCGCAGCCTGCGCGACCACGCCAGGCCCGACGCCCAAGCCGGCGACGCGCCCACCGCCGCCACGCAGCAGACCGCCGCGCCCGTGCGCACGCTCGGCCGAATCGCGTTCCGGCCGTGCACGCTGACCGCCCCGGTCGGCGCCGGGGCCGCCGGCGTCGAGGCGCAGTGCGGTTCGCTCAGCGTACCCGAAGACCCCGCGCGGCCGCAGGGCCGCAAGATCGCGCTCAACATCGCCTGGCTGCCTGCGGCCCTGGACGGGCCGAACGAACCGGACCCGGTGTTCATGCTCGCCGGCGGCCCCGGCCAGTCCGCCACCGAGACCTATCCGCAGGTCGCGCCGGCCTTCGCCGAGATCCGCAAGCACCGCAGCGTGGTCCTGGTCGACCAGCGCGGCACCGGCGGCAGCAATCGCCTTGTCTGCAAGGACGACGAAGACGGCAGGGACGCCGCCACTCCCGACAATGCCGCGGCCGCGCGCGAGGCGGCGGAGCGCTGCCGCGACGCGCTGCAGGCGAAGGCCGATCTGCGCTTCTACACGACCACCGACGCGATCCGCGACCTCGACGCGGTGCGCGCGGCGATCGGCGCCGCGCAGGTCAACCTGGTCGGCATCTCCTACGGCACCCGCGTCGCCCAGCAGTACGCGCGCCGCTACCCGGCCCACACCCGCGCGCTGGTGCTCGACTCGGTCGCGCCGAACACGCTGTACTTCGGCAACGACTTCGCCCGCAACCTCGACGACGCGCTCGACCTGCAGTTCGGCCAGTGCGCGCAGGTGCCGGCCTGCGCGAAGGCGCTGGGCGATCCGCGCTCGCGCCTGGACGCGCTGTTGGCCAGGCTGCGCAGCGATCCGCCGACCGTGCGCTACCGCGACGCCAGCACCGGCGAGGCGAAGCAGGACGTGCTCAAGCCCGAAGCGGTCGCCGGCCTGGTGCGCATGTTCGCCTACATCCCGGCCGCGGCGTCGGTGCTGCCGCTGCAGATCAAGGAGGCCGCGGAAGGCCGCTACGAGACGCTGATGGCGATGGCGCAGATGCTGGGCGGCGCGATGTCCGACTCCATGGCGATGGGCATGCAGCTGTCGGTGGTGTGCAGCGAGGACGCCGCCGGCATCCACACCGACGACGGCGACGACGGCACCCTGCTCGGCACCCAGCTCACCGACTTCCTCGGCGCGCAGTGCGCGGTGTGGCCCAAGGGCGCGATGCCGGCCGACTTCCACCAGCCGCTGCGCAGCGACGTGCCGGCACTGGTGCTGGCAGGCGAGTTCGACCCGGTGACCCCGCCGCGCTACGGCGAGGAAGTCGTCGCCACTCTGCCCAACGCGCGCCTGTTCGTGCTCGAGGGCCAGGGCCACAACGTGATCGGCGCCGGCTGCATGCCGAAGCTGGTCGCGCAGTTCCTCGACACCCGCGATGCGAAGGCGCTGGACGGCAAGTGCCTGGACACGCTCACCGCCACGCCGCCGTTCACCAGCTTCGGCGGCTGGGAACCGTGAGCTCCGACGAGACCCGACCATGATCACGGCAGAACACCTGCGCAAGACCTTCCCCGGCAAGGGCAAGGAAAACGCCCCCGTCGTCGCGGTGGACGACGTCGGCTTCACCGCCCGCGACGGCGAGATCACCGGCCTGCTCGGCCCCAACGGCGCCGGCAAGACCACCACGTTGCGCATGCTCTACACGCTGATGCGGCCCGAGAGCGGGCGCGTGCTGGTGGACGGCGTGGACGTCGCGCAGGATCCGGAAGCGGCGCGGCGCGCGCTCGGCGTGCTGCCGGACGCGCGCGGCGTGTACAAGCGCCTGACCGCGCGTGAGAACATCCGCTACTTCGGCGAGCTGCACGGGCTGGCCCGCGCCCAGATCGACGCGCGCACCGCGGACTTGGCGGAGGCCCTGCAGATGCAGGATTTCCTCGACCGCCAGACCGAGGGCTTCAGCCAGGGCCAGCGCACCAAGACCGCGATCGCGCGGGCGCTGGTGCACGACCCGCGCAACGTCATCCTCGACGAGCCGACCAACGGCCTGGACGTCATGACCACGCGCGGCCTGCGCGAATTCCTGCGCCGGCTGCGCGGCGAGGGCCGCTGCGTGATCTTCTCCAGCCACATCATGCAGGAGGTCGCCGCGCTGTGCGACCGCATCGTGGTGATCGCGCACGGCAAGGTGGTCGCGCAGGGCAGCGCCGACGAACTGCGCGCGCAGACCGGCGAGGACAACCTGGAAGACGCGTTCGTCCGCCTGATCGGATCGGAAGAGGGGTTGCACGCATGAAGGCGCTGCTGACGGTGTGGATGAAGGAACTGCGGGAGCTGGTGCGCGACCGGCGCACCCTGCTGCTGGCGCTGCTGATGGGTCCGGTGCTGGCGCCCGCGCTGATCATCGGGCTCGGCACGATGGCGCAGCAGCGGGTCAAGAGCCAGATCGAGAAGCCGCTGGAAGTGGTGATCGTCGGCGCCGAGCGCGCGCCCAACCTGGTCGCCTGGCTCGGCGGCCAGGGCATCACCCGCAAGGACTTCAAGGGCGACCCGGACGCGGCGATCCGCAGCCAGGCGGAGGACGTCTACCTGCGCATCGAAGCCGATTACGCGAAGCACTGGCGCGAAGGCGTGCCGGCGCTGGTCGAGATCGTGCACGACTCGACCCGCGACGCCTCGCGGATCCCGGTCCGGCGGGTGGAAGCCGCGCTCGACGGCTACCGCCAGCAGGTCGGCGCGCTGCGCCTGCTCGCGCGCGGGATCAGCCCCGCGGTGGCGATGCCGGTGACGACCTCGCACAAGGACCTGTCCACGCCTGAAGCGCGCAAGGGCATGGCGATGGCGTTCCTGCCCTACCTGTTGATCCTCAGCGCGTTCCTCGGCGGCGCGCACATCGTCATCGACACCACCGCCGGCGAGCGCGAGCGGCAGTCGCTGGAGCCGCTGCTGGCCACGCCCGCGTCGCGCGGGGCGATCGTCAGCGGCAAGATCGCGGCGGCCTGCGCGGTCGGCGTGGCGGCGCTGCTGCTGACCCTGCTCGCGTTCAAGCTCGGCGCGCAGCTGGCGCCGGACATCGGCCGGCAGATGGACGTCAGCGTGTCGGCGATCGCGAAGATGCTGGTGGTGCTGCTGCCGATGGTGTTCATCGGCGGCTGCCTGCTGACCGTCATCGCCGCCGGCGCGAAGTCGGTCAAGGAAGCGCAGAGTTACATGGCGGTGCTGATGCTGCTGCCGATGATCCCGACCATCGCGCTGATGGTGAGCCCGGTGAAGGACGCGCTGTGGATGTTCACCGTGCCGTTCCTGGCGCAGAACCAGATGCTGCTGAAGGTGATCCGCAGCGAGGGCATCGACCTGCAGACCTGGGCGGTTTACCTGGGCGCGGGCTTCGGCCTGGCCGCGCTGCTGTGGTTCGCCGCGACCCGCCGCTACCGGCAGGAGAAGCTGGCGGTCTCGGCCTGACGCCACGGCGCGCGCGGATCGGCCGCGCGCGCCGAAAAAAAAGGCGCCGCGGCCAGGCAGGCCGTGGATGCGGTTGGTGTCGGGGGATGGGCCGCCGCGAACGCGGGGCCAAGGGCGCAGCCGGCGCCAAGAGGGGTAAATGCCGACGTCCCTGTCGGCGGCGACCATTGAAGCGAATCTTCACCCGGTCCGCACGTGCCCGGACGCCGCCGGAAGGTGAATACCGGTAGCGGGCACCTCGGTGGGTTCGTACAGAATCAATAACTTGTAGATCGACCGCTACCGAAAGCGCACTACCTGAGGTGAATGTTGGTCACCTCGTGACTAGCGGTCACCTCCCGGCGAGCCGGCACAGCTCCCGCACCGGACGGGGCCAACCCGGACCTCGCCCTTCCCCCGCCATCGCCACCTGCGCCAAGCTGGCCGCATGCTCGACGTCATCCTGCACCAGCCGGAAATACCGCCCAATACCGGCAACGTGATCCGCCTGTGCGCCAACACCGGCGCGCGGCTGCACCTGGTGGCGCCGCTCGGGTTTTCGCTGGAGGACCGCCAGCTCAGGCGCGCCGGCCTGGACTACCACGAGTACGCCACGTTGCGGGTGCACGACACGCTCGCGGACGCCCTGCACGCGATCGCCCGGGCGAACGGCGCGCCGGCGCGGGTGTTCGCGCTCAGCACCCGCGGCACGCGACGCTTCGATGCGCCGCGCTACCAGGCAGGCGACGCCTTCCTGTTCGGCGCGGAAACGCGCGGCCTGCCGGCGGAGGTGCTGGCCGCGATTCCGGAAGCGCAGCGCCTGCGCCTTCCGATGCGCCCGGAAAGCCGCAGCCTGAACCTGTCCAACACGGTCGCGGTCGTCGTGTACGAAGCGTGGCGACAACTGGGATTCGACGGCGGCGCGTGACTGCGGGGCACGCGCGAAGTTCCGCCGCAACGACGCGCCGCTTCAGTGCGGATTCTGACGCGGCGGGGACAATGCGCGGCACCGCGCCGGTGCGCGGCCCATAACAAGACATCGGAGAGTCCCCCATGAAGCGTTCCCCCCTGGCTTCCTCCCTCGCCGTCCTCGCCCTGCTCGCGGCCGTGCCGTTCGCGGCGTCGGCGGCCGAGGGCATTTCCTACAACTACGTCGAAGGTGGCTACTCGGCGACCAACACCGACCTCGCCGACGCCGACGGCTGGGGCGTCAAGGGTTCGGTCGCGGTGGCACCGAACTTCCACCTGTTCGGCGACTACGCGCGCCAGGACCTCAACGACTTCGACGCCGACTTCGACCAGTGGCGCGTGGGCGTCGGCTACAACCACGAGATCTCGCCGAAGGCCGACCTGCTGACCCGCGTGGCCTACGAGAAGTTCGACGCCGGCGACGGCCTGGACGCGGACGGCTACAGCGTCGAGGCGGGCGTGCGCGGCGCCCTGACCCGGCGCCTGGAAGGCTACGCGCTGGCCGGCTGGGAAGACGGCGACGAGTACGACGGCGACTTCTACGGCCGCCTCGGCGCGCAGGTGAAGTTCAACCCGAACTGGGGCCTGTCGGCGGACGTGAAGTTCGTCGAGGGCGACACCCAGTGGTTCGTCGGTCCGCGCTTCACCTGGTAAATCCAGCGGTTCGTCCGCGTGACGCAAGCCCGGCCGGCGACGGCCGGGCTTTTTTTGCATCCGCAAAGCGGAGCTTGCTGCGCTGCACGCCGTCGGCGCGCCCACGCCCAGTCCTGCGCGTTCATTCCTGCGCACTCAATTCCTGTGCGTTTATTCCTGTGTAAACAGGCGAGTCGTGTATTCGGCCTTCTGCTCTCTCGCGAGCAGGCGGCGCAGGCCCTCGGCCGGGGAGATATCGCCGTGCAGCACGTCGCGCACATTGACCGCGATCGGCAACTCGACGCCGTGGCGATCGGCCAGGCGCATGACTTCGTCCGCGGTCTGCACGGACTCGACCACCTGGCCGATCTCGCGCACCGCGTCCTGCAGCGACTGCCCGCGGCCCAGCGCGAGGCCGAGCCGGCGGTTGCGCGACAAATCGCCGGTGCAGGTCAGCACCAGGTCGCCGAGCCCGGCCAGGCCCATCAGGGTTTCCGGGCGGCCGCCGATCGCGTTGTTGAGGCGCAGCATCTCGTTGAGGCCGCGGGTGATCAGGCCGGCGCGCGCGTTGAGGCCGAGGTCCATGCCGTCGGCGACGCCGGTGGCGACCGCCAGCACGTTCTTCATCGCGCCGCCGAGCTCGGCGCCGCGCATGTCGTCGCCGGTGTAGGCGCGGAAAGCGGGGCCGTGCAGCAGTTCGGCGACCTCGCGGGTGAACGCCGCGTCGTCGCCGTGCACGGTCAGCGCGGTCGGCTGGCCGGCGGCGACCTCGCGCGCGAACGACGGCCCGGTCACCACCGCCAGCGGCACATCGGGGCCGAGCATCTCCGCGGCGACTTCATGCAGGAAGCGGCCGCTGCCCGGTTCGAAGCCCTTGGTCGCCCACGCCACGCCGGCGCCCGCGGGCCGCAGCGGCGCGAGCGCGCGCAGGGTCTCGGCGAAGGCGTGCGACGGCACCGCCACCAGCACCAGGCGCGCGTCGCGCAGGGCGCCGGCGAGGTCGCTGGTGGCGCGCAACGCGTCGGGCAGCGGGGTGCCGGGCAGGTAGCGCGGGTTCTCGTGGCGGGCGGCGATCGCCTCGATCGTCGCCGCGTCGCGCCCCCACAGCACGACCGGGTGGCCGTGCCGGGCGATCAGGGCGGCGAGCGCGGTGCCCCACGAGCCCGCGCCCAGGACGGCGATCGCGGGCGCGTGCGCTGGCGTTCCTGCCGTCATGCCGGTCAGGCGTTGCCGGCGGCTTCCGTGTCGGCCAGGCCGCCCTGCTGTCCCTGCTGGGCGCGCTGGCGCAGGCCTTCGGCGTACAGCGCCTCGAAGTTCAGCGGCTGCAGCAGGAACGGCGGGAAGCCGCCGGCCGTGATCAGGTCGCTGATCGCCTGGCGCGCGTACGGGTACAGCGCGTTCGGGCAATGGGTGCCGAGCATCGCGTCGAGGGTCTGATCGTCGAAGCCGGCCAGGCCGAACACGCCGGCCTGCTGGACCTCGGCCAGGTAGGCGGTCTTGTCGCCGACGGTGCAGGTCAGGGTCACGCCGAGCACGACCTCGAAGGCGGTATCGGACAGGCGCTGCACCTTCTGGTTGAGGTTCATCTGCAGCTGCGGCTGGCCCTGCTCGTTGAACACCTGCGGTGCGCCCGGGGCCTCGAACGAAACGTCCTTGACGTACAGCTTCTCGACGGTGAAGGTCGGGCCTTCGGCTTGCGGCGCGACAGCGCCATTCAGGGTTTCATCGGCCATGGTCGGCTCCGGGAAGGCGGGCAAAGAGGGGAATTATGGCATGCGGGCCGGCGGGCCCCAGGACTGGGTGGGGCCGCGCGGCGCGGATGCAAGGCCGCTCAGGCGCGGCCGCGGGCGAGTGGCAGGTCGGCCTGCTGCCAGGCCTGGATGCCGCCCTCGAGCACGTAGACCTGCTCGAAGCCGGCCTGCTTCAGCCGCTTGGCGGCGGCGCCGGCGCTTTGCCCGGCCTTGCACACCAGCACCACCGGCAGCGCGCGCGCGGCCGCCAGTTGCTTGTGCTCGGGATCGAACTGGCTGGGCTGCACGTTCTTCGCGCCGGCGATGTGGCCCTTCTCGAACTCGGCGATCGGGCGCAGGTCGACCACCAGCGCATTGTCGCGGTTGACCAGCGCGGTCAGGCGCGCGGGCGGGATCCGCTTGTACCCGGTCAGGCGGCCGGCGATTTCGTTGTAGGCGATCGCCACGGTCAGGGCGGCCAGGCCCAGCGAGAGGTAGGGGTGGCGGCCGGCGAAGGCCATCAGTTCGGCAAGGGTCACGGGAACGTCTTGAGGACCGCGGGCCGGCGATTGTCGCCGCTCGCGGCGGGCGGGGCAAAGCCCGGGCGACGAGCCCGGCCGCCGCCCGTCAGCGCGGCGTCAGTCCGCCTGCCACAGGTCCGGCAGGCCGCTGGTGTTCCACCAGGTCTTGGTCGCGGGGTCATAGCGCCAGCGCTCGCTGTAGCGGGTCTGGCGCTCGACCAGGGTGTTGCGGTTGACCACGTGGATCAGCACCTCGCGCTGGGCGTCGGTCTCGCCGATGCGCTCGCCGAGCTCGTTGTAGCCGGAGATCTGGATCTGCTTGTAGCGGGCGAACTCGAGCTCGGTCATCGGGTGCGCCTTGCGCAGCGCCGGGTCGACCAGGTTCCAGGCACCCTCGAAATCGCCCCAGCGGATCGCCGCCGACCAGGCGTACTGCATGTCGCGCAGTGCGTTGTTGCGGTCCATGGTGGTGGCGCAGCCGGCCAGCGCCAGCAGCGCCGCGAGCATCAGCATTCCCCGCAACAGGCGCATCGCGTGTCTCCCCGGTGGTCGGCGGCCATCCTACCCCGTCGCGATCGCGACGTAGCGCGCCGTCATGCGGGCGGCATCGCCGCCGCCGGGCAACGCGACCGTGGCGGCGATCGTCGCTTCGCCGCGGCCGCGAGCGCGCAGGACGTCGAGCAGCGGCTCCCAGCCCGCGTCCGGGGCGAGCCGCGCGGCCGCCTCGAGGTCGGCGTACAGCGGCTTGCGGAAGCGCACCGCGCTGTCGGCGACGAACACGTCGGCGCGCAGCCCGGCGGCCTGCAGGCGCAGGGTGACCAGGCCCCAGCCGGCCAGCGTCATCAGCGACACCAGGCTGCCGCCGAACGCGCAGCCCTTGTCGTTGACGTGGCGCGCGAGCGGCGCGGCCAGGCGCAGGCAGTCGCCGTCGAAGCCGGCGATCGCGATGTCCATGGCGGCCACCGGCGGCATCCCGCGGAAGTACGCGGCGAGCGCGTCCAGGCCGGCGGCGTGTGGATCGGTGGGCATTGGCTATCCTTGCCGCATGTCGCGCGCGGCCGCCGGATGCTACGTGATTTCGCTGCGGCCGGTCGGCGCGCACGCGCCGATGCGGCGCGCCGCGGCGCGCACCGGCGCGCGCGTGCTGGCGTTGTCGCCGTGGCGGATCGTGCAGCGTGACGATGCCGCCGCCCGCCGCGCGCTCGCCGCGGCGCTGGCCGCCGACGTCGTGCTGTTCACCAGTCCCGCCGCGGTGCAGGCAGCGGCCCGGCTACGCCGGTTGCGGCCGCGGCGCGGGCAGGCCTGGTGCGCAGTCGGCGCCGGCACCGCGGCCGCGTTGCGGCGCGCCGGCGTGGCCGAGGTGCAGGCGCCTACGCGCATGGACAGCGAGGGCCTGCTGGCGCTGCCGGTGCTGCAGGCGCTGCGCGGGCGCAGTGTCGGCCTGGTGACCGCGCCCGGCGGCCGCGGCACGCTCGCGCCGGCGCTGGCGCAGCGCGGCGCGCGGGTGCTGCGCGCGGACGTCTACGAACGGATGCCCGTGCCGCCCTCGCCGGCGGCGCGGGCCCGGTTGCGCGCCCTGCGCGCGCGGCCGTGGCTGGCGCTGGGCAGCGGCGAGGCGCTGGCGCGGCTGCTCGCCGCGTTGCCGGCGGACGACGCGGCGCGCCTGCGCAGGGCGCGGGTGGTCGCGGCAAGCGAGCGGTTGCGGGCGTTGGCGCGCGCGCAGGGCTTCGCCGAGGACGCCGTGGTCGCCGCCAGCGCACGCCCCGCCGACCTGCTGGCTGCCGTTCAGGCTGCCGCCCTGCATTCAACGCGGCGCCCACAACCCCCGCGCTAGCGTGAAGACCTCGTAAGGAGGTCTCCATGAAGCTGCTGCGCGTGCTGTCCTGGATCGTCCTGCTGGCGCTCGGCCTGGTCGCGGCGCAGTGGTTGCTCGCCGACCCCGGCTACGTGCTGCTGCGGTTCCGCGGCAGCGACTACACGACCACGGTCGCCTGGCTCGCACTTGGACTGCTCGCCGGCCTGGTGGTGCTGGCGCTGGCATGGCAGCTGCTGACCTGGCCGGTGCACGGCTGGCGCCGGCGCCGCGACCGGCGCGCCCGCGCCCGCCTCGGGGAAGGCCTGCAGGCGTTGCACGACGGCGACTACGCCAACGCCGAACGCCTGCTCGCCGACGCCGCCTCGGAAGATGCGGAGGTCGCCGCCGCTGCACGCCTGGCCGCGTCGCGCGCCGCGGTCCGGCGCGGCGACCTCGCCGCCGCGCATGGCCACCTGCACGCGCTCGGCCAGGAGGCCGCGGCCAGCCGCGCGATCGCGTTGGCCGAGCTCGCGCTCGACGCGCAGCGCCCCACCGATGCCCTGGTCGCGCTCGACGCGCCCGCCGTGCAGCCGCTGCCGCCGCGCGGCCTGCTGCTGCGCGCGCAGGCGCTGGCGGCGTCGGGCCAGGCCGGCGAAGCCTATGGCCTGATCGGCAGCCTGCGCCAGCAGCAGGCGCTGCCGGCGGTGCGCCTGGACGAACTGCAGGAGCGCTGGGCCGCCGCTTCGTTGCGCGAGGCGACCGACCCGAACCTGCTCGCCGCGCGCTGGGACGCACTGCCCAAGCCGCTGCGCAGCACGCCGCCGGTGGCCGCCGCCTACGCCCGCCGCGCCGCCGTCTTCGGCTGGGACGAGGCCGCCCAGCAGGCGCTCGAACAATCGCTCGACGCGCGCTGGGACGAGGGCCTGGTCGCGCTCTACGGCGAACTGCCGGTGGCGCGG
>Ga0268362_100117_pt1 | contig 18663 bp, 10 predicted proteins | sample MetcocultureR2M_FD_197214 | JGI IMG/M metagenome (GOLD analysis project Ga0268362, IMG submission 197214) | Soil microbial communities from Anza Borrego Desert, Southern California, United States - Methanotrophic co-culture R2-M | ecosystem: Environmental > Terrestrial > Soil > Desert | place... | reverse complement strand
ACGCTTTGGGCAACGAGTCGCGGCACCGATTCGGGCCGGCGCACTGCGCTGCTCGAACGTCTGCTTCGCGAAGGCGAGCTCTCGCCTTCGGACTACCTGCTGCAGCTGCGGCAGACCCTTGACACCCAACTGGCCGGCGCCGAGCTCGAAGCCCGTGTCTGGCGCGCGTTTACTGACTACCTCGCCATCACCGGCCAGCTCGAGTGCTGGGCCGGCCTGGAGGCCGCCCCATGAAGGCCAGAATGATGATAATCCGTTATCGAATCGCGATGCCTGCAGCATTGATGATCCTCGCCCTGGCTGCGTGCGGGGGAGCTGAAAAACCCGAAGCCGAAGCCAGCCATCCCGAAGCTTCCGAGGCCGCTGCTGCCAGCATCGCGCTGTCGCCTGCTGCACTTCAGGCTGCCGGCATCAAGCTGCAGACCCTGAATCCGTCCGCCGCCAGCGAGCAGCTGCGGGCGCCCGGCGAAGTGCTGGACAGCGCCTACAACACCACCCTGATCACTCCACGTGTCGAGGCGCTGGTCGTGCGCCGGTACGCCAAGCTTGGCGATGAGGTCCGCAGGGGCCAACCGCTGGTGACCTTGGCCAGCGTGGATGTCTCCGATGCCCAGGCCGAACTGCGCATTGCCGAGCAGGAGTACCGGCGTGTCGCTGCCCTCGGCCCTGAAGCTGTGGCAGGCCGGCGCATCGCCGAAGCGCGCGTCGCCCTGGACCGGGCGCGCGCGAAGGCGCAGGCCTATGGGCTGCCGGGAACGGCGAGCGGCGACGTCAACGGCCAGTTCACCTTGAGCGCGCCGCATGCTGGACGCATCACTGAGGACGATTTCGTCGCCGGCCAACGGATCGAACCGGGGACGACGCTGTATCGCCTGGTGGACGAGGCTACCGTGTGGGTTGATGCACGCCTGCCCGCCGGTACGGTTCGCCGCATAGAACCAGGGGAACCGGCGAGCGTGGTCTTCAGCGGGCAAACTCTGCGCGGCACCGTCCTGCGCAGCGCCCATCGCACATCGGAGACCACGCGCAATGCCGCCGTACGCGTCGAGGTCCCCAATCAGGGGGATCACCTGCACGCGGGCGATTTTGTCGAGGTCTTTTTCGACGCGGGTTCCGTTGCGCAGGCCAAAGACCCCACGGCAACGGAACTGACGGTGCCCACCGCCGCGATCGTTCAATTGCAGGGGGACAATGTGGTGTTTCGACGCACGGCGCGGGGGGCGTTCGAGCCTGTTCCGATTCAGGCTGGCGACGCAATCGGAGCGCGCACCGTGATTCGGGAAGGCCTGAAGGCCGGCGACGTGATCGTGGCGGAGGGCGCTTTCACGCTCAAGGCGCAGATGCTCAAGTCGCAACTGGGAGAAGGCGATGCGCACTGATTGCTCTTCGCACCGGGCAGGAGGTCAGCCATGCTGAACCGCCTTGTTGAATTGTCCCTGCGCTACAAATTCCTGGTTCTGATCGCGTTCGCGGTCGTTGCGTTTCTTGGCATCCAGGCGGTGCGCAGCGTGCCGATCGACGCGTTTCCGGACGTCACCCCCGTCCAGGTCAATGTCTATACCGAATCCCCCGGCTTGGCCGCAGAGGATGTCGAGCAACTGTTGACCACGCCGGTCGAATCCGCGCTCGCAGGCCTCCCGAAGGTGCAGGAAATCCGTTCCGTCAGCCTGTTCGGCCTGTCGTATGTCTCCGTTTACTTCAAGGACGACATGGACATCTACTTTGCCAGACAGCTGGTCAACGAACGCCTCCAGGAAATCGGCGACAGGCTGCCTGCGGGCTACGGCAAGCCCTCGATGGGTCCGAACACTTCGGGGCTTGGCCAGGTGTTCTGGTACACGGTCGAGCGCGCACCCGGCGTCAGCAAGGAACAGGTCAGCGACATGGACCTGCGTACCTGGCAGGAATGGACGGTGCGTCTGATCCTGCGTACGGCCCCGGGCGTGGACGACGTGGCGTCCTGGGGTGGCGGGGAACGCCAGTTCCAGGTGCAGATTGACCCGCAGCGCCTTTATGCCCGTGGCTTGGGCTTTGCCGACGTCATCAACGCGATCCCGGCGAACAACGGCCAGGTGGGCGGAAATGTCATGGATATCGGCCGTGAGCAATACCTTGTGCGCGGCCTCGGTCTTCTGAAGTCGACGGAAGACATCGGCGCCATCGTGCTCAAGACCGAGGACGGAGTGCCGGTCTACCTGCGTGACGTCGCCACCGTGGTCGAGGCGCCTGCTCCCCGCTTCGGCGCAGTGACGCGGGATGGCCAGGAAGTTGTGCTCGGGATGGCCCTGGCGCGGATCGGCGAGAACGCCAAGGATGTCGTCGAGGCAGTAAAGGCCAAGATCGACACGGCGAAGGCGGCGCTGCCTAAGGGTGTCGTGATCAAGCCGATCTACGAGCGCACGGAACTGGTCAACAAGGCGGTGGAAACGGCAGTCAAGGCGTTGGTCGAAGGTTCGCTGCTGGTCGCCGTGATCCTGTTCCTGTTCCTGGGCGAAGTGCGCTCCGCGCTGGTGGTCGTCGTAACCTTGCCGCTTGCGATGTTGATCGCCTTCATCGGAATGGGCCAGGTGGGCCTGTCCGCCAACCTCATGTCCCTGGCGGGCCTCGCCATCGGCATCGGCATGATGGTCGATGGCGCCGTGGTCATGGTCGAGAACGCCTTCCGCATCATGGCCGAACGGCACGAACATGGCGAAAAGGTCGACCGGACCGCCGCGGTCCTGGCTGCAGCCAAGGAAGTGGCCAACCCGATTGCCTTTGCGATCCTCATCATTATCGTGGTCTTCCTGCCCTTGTTCTCGCTGGAAGGGCTGGAAGGCAAGATGTTCAAGCCAATGGCGTTCAACATCGCCTTCGCCATGGCAGGCTCGCTGATCCTCAGCCTGACTTTGATCCCGGTGCTGGCGTCACTCATCCTCAAGCCTAAGGAAGAGCGAGACACGTGGCTGGTGGCCCGCATCAAGCGCGGGTACCACCCGCTTCTGGAAAAGGCTCTTGCCCGCAAGAAGGTAGTTGTGCTCGGTGCAGTGGTGGCGCTGGCGGCGAGCCTCGCCATTTTTCCCTTCCTGGGCAAGGAATTCATGCCCCAGCTCCAGGAGGGCTCGATCATGTGGCGGGTAACCGGGATCCCGTCCACGTCCCTCGATGAGTCCATCCGCACCAGCAACATTATCGCGGCTGCATTCAGGAAGTTTCCTGAAGTCGAAACGACCGTGGCCATGATCGGCCGCGCAGAGAAAGGCGAAACGGCCGATGTGAACTACATGGAAATCTATACGGCGCTCAAGCCGCACGATGAATGGAGAACCGGGCGTGACATCAATGAGCTGGAAGCGGCGATGCAGGAGACGCTGGAGGAGGTCGTGCCCAACGTCGTGCCCGGATACACCCAGCCGATCCAGATGCGCGTGGAAGAACTGATCTCGGGCGTTCGGGCGACCTTGGCGCTCAAGCTCTATGGCGAGGACCTGCGAGAACTGGACCGCTTGAGCAGTCGAATCAAGTCGACGCTCGAGACCGTGCCCGGCGTGGCTGATCTTGCGCTTGAGGCCAACATCGGAAAGCCGCAAATCCGCATCTCTGTCGATCGCGATGAGATGGCCCGCCACGGCCTGAACGCCGAAGACGTGCTGACGATCGTGCGCAACGGCCTTGGGGGCGAGCCGGTCAGCGTGCTGCTCGATGGCGTCAAGCGGTTCGATATCGCCGTGCGCCTGGACGATGCAATACGCAGTTCCGTCGAGGACCTGCGGCGGATCCCCTTGCGAACAGCGAGCGGCGCCATCGTACCTCTCTCGGAAATGGCTGAGATCTCGGTGGCGGAGGGTTACTCCTTCGTGCGCCGCGAGCAACTCCAGCGCTATGCAGTGATCCAGATGGACGTGCGTGGGCGTGACATTGACGGCTTCGTTCGGGATGCCACCGCGAAGATCGATCGGGAAGTGCAACTGCCGCCTGGCTACTGGGTCGAGTGGGGCGGGGCTTTCGAAAACCAGCAGCGGGCGCTGGCAAAGCTGGCACTGATCGTGCCGATCACTATTTTTTTCATCTTCGTGCTGCTCTACACCGCGTTCAATTCAATCAAGTACGCCACGCTCATCATCGCCAACGTGCCATTCGCGACCATCGGAGGGCTGATTGCGCTGGGCGCTACCGGGCAGTACTTGTCCGTGCCGTCCGCGATCGGCTTTATCGCCGTCTTCGGCGTCGCAATGCTCAACGGCATCGTGTTGGTGAGCTTTCTCAATGAACTGCGTGAAAAAGGGTTGTCGGTGCGCGGCGCTGTCTTGCAGGGCACGGCGCTTCGCCTGCGGCCTGTTCTGATGACCGCTAGTGTGGCCATCCTGGGCCTTGTTCCAATGCTGCTGTCCAGCGGTGTTGGCGCCGAGACCCAGCGGCCGCTCGCTACCGTAGTCGTCGGAGGTCTGATCAGTTCAACCCTATTGACGCTGATCCTGCTGCCTGTGCTGTACGAGTGGCTGGAACAGAGGGCCGAGCGAAAACCAAGGGAGGGCGCCGCATGAAACAGATCAAGATCTTCATCCACCCGCACCGCGCCGCCGATCTTCTCCACGCTCTGGCGGAATCGGGCTTCGATCGGGTGAGTCTGTTTGACGTAAAAGGTCTGCTGCGTGCCGTCAATGCCCGCGAGCAACGCTACTCGGTCGAGCTTGGAGAACCCATCGTGAATGAACTGCGGGTCGAACTGTTCTGCGAGGACGCGGATGTCATCCGTGCCGTGCAGCTTGTCCGGGATGTGGGCCGGACCGGCCAGCCGGACGCGGGATGGATCCTTGTGTCGCCCGTGGAGGCAGCCTACCGGATAGACGAGGACAACTAGGCGCATTGCTTCATGTCCGGGCCCCAGGGCCCGGGTGAAGGAGGACCCATGGCGGGTGATTGCTGCGATTGCAGCCTTGATATCCAACGTCTGCAAGCCCGTCAGCGGCGGGTACTCGCAATCGTGCTCGGCATCAACGCACTAACATTCTTGATGGTGCTGGCGGCCTCTCTTTATTCCGGCTCATCGTCCCTCTTGTCCGGGGGACTGGACAACCTCGGCGATGCCTTGACCTATGGCCTGAGCCTGGCAGTAGTCGGCGCCAGTACCCGAGCCAAGGCGCGGGTAGCCCTGTTCAAGGCCGCATTGATCCTCGCTGCCGCGATCGCCGTGGCCGCGCAGATCGTTTGGCGGAGCACGCATCCGGCGGTCCCCCTCCTCGACACCATGAGCATTGCGGCCTTGGCCAACCTTGGCGCGAATGGGTTGTGTCTGTATCTGCTCACGCCCTACCGGCACAGCGATATCAACATGGCATCCGTTTGGGAATGTTCGCGCAACGACGTCGCGGAAGGCTTGGCCGTGTTGGCGGCGGCCGTCGGCGTCTGGTTGTTCCGGTCCGGATGGCCGGACCTTGTCATCGCTTCCGCCCTGCTCCTGATGTTTCTTCGATCGGCGCTGCGGGTATTCCGTGGTGCGCTAGCCGAACTCCCTACGCGGAGCGGATGAGATGGGCGCGGGACACGACCACGGCACCAGCAACATCAGGCATGAAAGGCCTCTGTGGTGGGCCTTCGGGCTGACGGCTTCCTTCCTCGCTGCCGAGTTGATCGGCGCATACCTCACAAATAGCCTGGCGCTGCTCTCGGACGCGGCGCACATGGCCACCGATGCGCTCGCCCTGCTGATCGCGCTCGTGTCAGTGCGGCTCAGCCGGCGACCGCCCGACGCGCGGCGCACGTTCGGACTCGTGCGCATGGAAGCCGTTGGGGCCATGATCAATGGCCTGATGCTGTTCGTGGTGGCGGCTTACATCCTCTGGGAAGGGCGGCAGCGCTTCCTGCACCCGCCGGAAGTGGCGTCGACGGGCATGCTCGTGATCGCGTCATTCGGCCTCATGGTCAACCTGATCGCCATGCGCCTGCTCAAAGCCGGCAGCGGCGAAAGCCTGAACATGAAAGGCGCCTATCTCGAGGTTTGGAGCGACATGCTTGGGTCGCTCGCGGTTATCGTCGGTGCAGCGCTGATCAAGTTGACTGGCTGGTGGCGGATCGACCCCATTCTGGCAGTACTGATCGGACTGTGGGTGTTGCCCAGGACCTGGGTGCTGCTGAGAGAAGCATTCCACGTGCTCATGATGGGCGTGCCGAAGGGCATCGACCTGGATGAGGTCAAAAGCGCGATGCTGGCCTATCCCGGCGTGGTCGGTCTCCATGACCTGCACATCTGGTCCTTAGCCTCCAGCCAGCCGACACTGACCGCGCATGTGGTGGTGGAACCTTCAACTGCTGACAGGCTCGTGCGCGAAGGGATGAGCGGTATGTTGGAAGAGAACTTCGATATCAAGCACGTGACGCTCCAATTGGAGCGGCGGGACGCAACCTGCCCGAGCGTCACCTGCGATGATGAGCCTGATAGTGGGCATTCGCACTGAAGTCGCTTCCGGAGAGAGACGACGCCCCACTAGCGACCTTATAGAAGAAAAACCAACACCTTTTATGCAAAAAAGGTGACCGACATTGTGATTGTTAACTCTCCGGGACCGCCATTCCTCAGCATGCGGCCTCGCCGCCAGACACGGTGCCGACGGGCGCAAGTTCGCTGTTCGGCTCTTCGGTAGGGAATGCTGTCCTGTTGGCCCTGCCCGCCTCTGGCTCGCCGATGCAGCCGGCGATGGCGTTAGCGCAATTCGTTACCCAGGCTCCTTCCATTTGAACTGACAATTCGTCCGATGCCTACGCTTGACCGGTGCCAGTTGGTCTTGGCGTATGCTTCTAAGCCGGCATGGAGGTCGACCGCCGAAGCGGGTGGGGGGCAAAGTGGCAAGACGTTCGTCGGGGGCTGGTCTGTGGCTGGTCGTTGGGGCACTAGTGCTGATTGCCCTGGTGCCCCGGGAGGTCTGGATCGGACTCGGAGTGCTCGGCGGAATAGTGCTGGCCACATATCTGGTCATCAAGCATCTGGGCAACCAAGGCAACTCGATTCGCGCCGCGCCAAGTCAGACCCGCGATGAACCGACATTGGCGGAACTGACCGGTGGCGGTGGTCCTGGCGCAGCTTCTCCCAAGCAGCCCTCCCGGCTCAGGGCAGCAAGTCAGGTGGCCAAGCCCGCCGCAGGAGCGAGCCGACCCATCGCAACATCGGCGCCAAGGGATGATTTCTATGCCGCCCCAGCGGCGCCGCAGAGACCAACCTCCTACCCCATACCGAAGGCTCCCTCGGGCTTCGGCGACGGGCGTTGGGTGCCTCCTGGCGAAAGCATCCAGCTAGCGGGTGTGCACCTGCCCGGCGGGATGATTTATGTCGGAGGACGACTACGTGCGCCCAACGGCATCACCGAGCCGTGCCTGATCAGCGGCCAGCTCGATGTCGCGCGCGTGGGCGATTACCGCTCGCACCAGATGGGCTACTGGCCCAGTTACGCCGATGCCTCCCCAACGGAGCGACGTGCCTATTTGAACTGGCTTTCGGAAGGACGCTCCAATCCGGATTGCGACATCGGATACGTTTTTCTTTTTTTCTATGGTCTCGAACGCCGGATCATCGTTGACTCACGTCATGATCCATCAGCCAAGAATGACTGGCCGGCTATTATCGAGGAACTGCGTCGGCTGCTTTCGATCTACGGAGAGAAGTCGAGCTCGTTTAGTCGCTATGCGGGCGAGCTTTTGAACTGGATCGAGCTGGACGGTTCACCCGGCCAGCTTTACAAGCAGGCGCTTCCGGATTTTCCGAGAACTTATGAGTTGCCCCCGTATCTTCGCCTGGCACTTGGGCAGGCTGCGGTCGATCGCGCTCCCCTTCCCGCCCACCTTGCGCTGGCTTGGGTGCGTCTGAGCCCGGAAAGCTCCCTACGAACGGCAGCAACCCGTTGCCCTGATGAGTTCGAGCGCCTGTTCATTCAGCGCTATCAGGAAGTCCTTAGCCCGGGTTTGGTGCTCCCAAAGAATCGAACCAAGCTGAAGTTCGCCTACCGCGCCGCCTCGGCCGGCCTGCGTGGCGCCAACATCACCATGGCATTTGGTGAGATTCCTGACGTCACAGCGCTAACCGCCCCCATCAAGAAGCTGATCGAAATAGCGAACCAGTGCACTGATGAGCTCGGCTCGTACAGCCGCTTGGTGGGGAAAGACCCCACGGCGGCTGGGTCACTGGAAAGCCTTCTGCTATTGCCGGCCAGCCTCTGGCCCCGCGCTGCCCAAGCCAAGCTGCAAACGCTGACTGACCGGATGAGGGAAGGTCGACTGTCGCTACCCCTACATGAACTGCTTGCGGCCTTGGGGGGCACCAAGCAACCCGTTTCCCGCGACCGCCTGCGTGGCTTGGCGCGTGCGCTGGAAGGCGCCGAGGTCGGTATGGAACCCCATGTCCTCGCTGGGGCCCGGGCGCCCAGCGAGCAGGATACGGTGGTGCTATTCGCCCAACCCCTCATCGACTCGGCCATCGGCTCGGGAGCCGAATATCAAACAGCGGCCTTGACGCTACAACTGGCCGCGGCCATGGCCCACGCTGACGGGGACTTTCATGAGCGCGAGGTTGCGCACCTACGGGCACAGATTGAAGGGTGGGCACACCTCACCCCCGCCGAGCGGCGCAGGCTGCAGGCCCACCTGCAATGGCTTACCGCATCGCCGATCACGCTGGCTGCGCTGAAAAGGAAGCTGGAGCCGCTGTCGATCTCGGCGCGAGAGACGCTCGCAACCTTTATGGCGACCCTCGCCCAGTCCGATGGATTCGTATCGCCCGAAGAAGTCAAGTTCCTGGAAAAAGTCTACAAGGCACTGGGCGTCGAGCCCAAGCGCGTATTTAGCGACATCCATGCAGCCAGCCCCACCGGCGCGCCCATCCGTGCGGCCAAACCCGAAAAGCAGCGATTCCGCCTGGATGCCGAACGGATCGCCACCTTGCAAGAAGATACCGCCAGGGTTTCGGCGCTGCTCTCGAAGATCTTTGCAGAGGAAGCTGCCCAGGCATCGCCCCCTCCACCCCCCACTCCGGAGCCCGAGCCAGAAGACGAAGCGCAGGCGCCACTGGGACTGGACGAGGCCCATTCCGCCTTGCTTCGGCTCCTGCTATCGCGGCCCGAGTGGACGCGCTCGGAACTGGAAGATGCAGCCGCTGACCTGGACCTGATGCTCGATGGTGCCATGGAGCTCATCAACGAGGCGACCTTCGATGCCTTAGACGAGCCGTTGTGCGAGGGCGACGACCCGATTTCAGTCAATACCGAATTACTTGAGAAGCTTGAAGCATGAATGCACCCATTCGCCCAAAGGATCGCGACGCTGTCATTCAATCCCTTCGCGCAGGTGTAGTTCCTCGCGCTGGACAGCATCTGATCCAGGTCGCCCGGGGTCGGGAAATCGAAGCCCTTGTAGCGGACATTGATCGCGTCGCCGATGGGGGATCCTCATTCCGCTTCATCATTGGCGAATATGGGGCAGGCAAAACGTTCTTTCTGAATCTGATCCGCGCCATCGCCATGGAGCGCAAGCTCGTGGTGGCCAACGCCGATCTCAACCCTGATAGGCGCCTGCACGCTTCCGGCGGGCAGGCCCGTTCGCTTTACGCGGAACTCATGCGCAACCTCGCCACGCGGACGAAGCCGGAAGGCGGCGCTCTGCCCGGCATCGTGGAGAAGTTCATCGCGACGGCCAAGTCGGAAGCCAAAGCACAAAATGTCCCAACTGAACAAACCATCCGTTCGAGGCTGGAACAGCTCACCGAACTGGTGAACGGCTATGACTTTGCTGATGTCATCGCTGCCTATTGCCGTGGTGCTGAAGAAGGCAACGATCAGCTGAAGTCAGACGCCGTGCGTTGGCTACGTGGTGAGTTCGCAACCCGGACCGATGCGCGTGCCGCGCTTGGCGTTCGAACGATTGTCGATGACGCAACCGTCTACGACCAGCTCAAGCTCATGGCTCGGTTTGTGCGTCTGGCGGGGTACGCTGGGCTGTTCGTATGCCTGGATGAACTCGTCAATCTTTACAAGCTTGCCAACTCCCAGGCGCGCAGCTCCAACTACGAGCAGCTCCTGCGTATGCTCAACGACTCCCTGCAGGGCACTGCTGTTGGACTGGGGTTCGTCCTGGGCGGAACGCCTGAATTCCTGATGGATACCCGCCGCGGCGTGTATAGCTACTCGGCGCTTCAAAGCCGTCTTGCCCAAAACACCTTTGCAACCGCCGACCTGGTCGATTTCAGTGGCCCTGTTCTTCGTCTGTCCAGCCTGACGCTCGAAGACTTTTATCTGCTACTTGGCAAGATTCGCCATGTTTACGCGGGCGGCGACGTTGCCCGCTACCTGCTCCCCGATCCGGCGATCGCGAGCTTCATGGAGCATTGCGCCAATCGCATTGGCGACAGCTTTTTCCGGACACCACGCACCACCATCACGTCCTTCATCAACCTGCTGGCCATCCTCGAACAGAACCCTGGCGCGGAATGGAGGAACCTCATCGGCGAAGTTCGGATAGAGGCTGATGACGGGGGCAAGAGCGACTTGGCTGTGGATCCCGAAGACGAACTGGCGGCCTTCAAACTCTGACCACCCATGGCTTCTTCCCAAGCCTTCCTGCAGCTAGATCCCCGGATCCAGCGCTACTTGTGGGCTGAAGGCTGGGGCGACCTGCGAGAAGTTCAAGAACTCGCCATCCCCCTGATCCTGCCCGGCGACCAGGACGTGCTCGTTGCTGCCAGCACAGCCTCCGGAAAGACTGAGGCGGCTTTCCTGCCCGCTCTCACTCACCTGCTACAGCAGCCGGAAGAGGGCCTGATTGTCTATATCAGCCCGCTCAAGGCGCTCATCAATGACCAGTTCGGACGCCTAGGTCGCCTGTGCGAAAACCTGGACGTCCCTGTTTGGCCTTGGCATGGGGACGTCACCGCTACCAGCAAGCGGAAGTTCTTGCAAAAACCGCGCGGCGTGCTCTTGATCACCCCTGAGTCCCTGGAAGCTACACTGTGCAACCGCGGCACTAGTATTGCTGGGCTTTTCAAGCAGACCACATTCTTCATCATCGATGAACTCCATGCCTTCATCGGCACGGAGCGCGGCAAGCAATTGCAGGCGCTGATGCATCGCATCGAAACGGCACTGGGGCATAAGGTTTCCCGAGTGGGACTTTCCGCCACGCTGGGCGACATGAGCCTAGCGGCCGGGTTCCTGCGCCCCGATCGCCCCGTTGCGTCAGTCGACGCGCCATCGACCGGAGGACAGCTGCTCATCCTTGTCAAAGGCTTCGAGGAACCGCCGGCCGAGCACGGCAGCCGTCGCAAGAACGACCCGGAGGCCGAGCGCGCCCCCTTGGCGATCGCCCAGCACATGTTCAAGGCGCTGCGCGGCTCCAACAACCTCATCTTTCCGAACAGCCGTCGGGAGGTCGAACGCTATACCCACCTGCTCAATGGGCTATGTGAGCAGGCCCAGGTACCAATTGAATTCTGGCCGCATCACGGCAGCCTTTCGAAGGAAATCCGCTACGAAACCGAGTCCGCGTTAAAGCAGCGCGAGCGGCCTGCTACAGCCGTATGCACGAGCACGTTGGAGCTAGGCATCGACATCGGAGCAGTCAAAAGCGTGGTCCAGATCGGCACGCCGCCCTCCGTTGCGAGTCTCAGACAGCGTTTAGGTCGCTCTGGCCGGCGCGAGGGCGAACCAGCAATCCTGCGCGGCTACGTCATCGAGGACGCCCTGGACGAGAAGGCTGACCTGGAAACCAGGCTTCGCCTGGATACGCTACAGACCGCGGCCGTCATCTCCCTCCTGCTGGAGCATTGGTTCGAGCCCCCCGCCGTGCATGGCGCGCACTACTCAACGCTCATCCAGCAGCTCCTCTCTTCCATCGCCCAGTATGGCGGTCTCCACGCTGCTCAAGCCTTTCAGCTGCTTTGTGCCAGCTCCGCGCCCTTTGAACGGGTATCGAAGGACGGCTTCGCTGAACTCCTGAGGACCCTGGGACAAGAGGAGATCCTGACTCAGGATCATTCCGGTCTGCTGCTGCATGGGCGCGTCGGGGACAAGATCGTCAATCACTATTCGTTCTACGCTGCATTCGCGAGCGATGAGGAGTTCCGCATCGTTTCCGGTGGCAAGACATTAGGCACATTGCCTGTGTCGCAAATGATGACCCCAGGCCAGCGAATCTTGTTTGGGGGGCGAACCTGGCTCGTCGAAGAGATCGATGAGACACACAAGACAATCCACGTCGCGCCCACCAAGGGCGGAGCACCGCCCCTGTTCAATGGAGCTGGCGGGCGCGTCCACACCCGGGTGCGACAGCGCATGCGCGACCTGTATCTGGATCAAGCTTCCCTGCCCTTCCTCGACCCCACGGCGCAGCGCTTCGTCAATGAAGGCCGCGAATCCTTCAGGGCCTTGGAGCTTGGGGAGCGTGTGCTGCTGGATCAAGGAGGTCAGGCGATCTTGCTGACCTGGCTCGGCGACTCGGCTAACGAAGCCATTGCCTGCCTTCTGCTGACGCGTGGTGTCCAAGCGTTTCCGGGCCGGCTGGGAGTGGAAGTCCAACGTGGCGGCCGAAGCCTCAATGAAATTGAAGACTTGCTGATCGATATTGGGTCGGAACCTCTCCCACCCATCGATGAGCTGCTCGCGAACGCCAGCAACCTTGTCCGCCAGAAATGGGACGGCTTGTTGTCCCCCCGCCTCCTCAGGGAGAGCTATGCCAGCTCGAATTTGGACCTTGAGGAGGCGCTCGCCTGGCTTCGCCATACGCTCGAACAGCAAGCATCCGACGTTCCGGCGCCCAGTCTGGAGCCTGCAGGCTCGCCGGGCTGGGAGCGATAGAGACATTGGCGCCTGGAGTCCGGGCGGAGTCCCGCACCGACTCCTAAATTTGCGTAACGCAGCAACAATTGCGATCGAAACGTCTGCGGCAACCATCTGTTACCAATCTCTAATTTCAGAATAGCCCCAATCGCAGGTAACCATCTGAACCCGACTGCGTAGCCTTGGCTTTTTCCAAATTGCCAAGCGAATGTTCATGTAACCGAGACCTTCAGCAAGACGGAAAAGCTCAAGGCAAAGAAGGCTAAGAAGGGAAAGCGGCAAAGAGGAAGGTGGCGAGTGCGACTGAAATGAACGCGCCACCAATGCTTGCAAAGAAGTCTGTGGTGAAGGGGCATTGAGCAGCTCACCAGCCTAGTTGATGCCCACTACCGGCCAGAAGCGAACCGTCTACTCCACGATTGATTGCGCACTCCATGCACCGATGGATCTCGAGAGGTTGGCGTGCCAAGAACGTGCGCAGACGCAAACTAACGCACAGGCTTTAACCCCCGTCGGGCCGCAAGAAGGGCAACGTCCTTGGGGTTTACCGTACGCTGCAGGCCCTTGAGTACCTTGCGCTGGGTTTCCGGCGTCCAGAAGATCCGCAAATGCCGCCGCGCGCGGGTGACGGCGGTATAGAAGATGCTGTGCGTCAAGTCGTCTTCGTTGGCGTCGGTCACCACGACCTTCACCGAGTCGTACTCCAGACCTTGGGCCTTATGAATCGAGACCGCATAGGCGACTTGGAAGGGCACCACATTGTGCGGCTCGTCGTCATCGTCGTCGCTGGTGTCCTGGTCGGTCACCGAAAACCGCACGGTTGAATCGGCGACCCATTCCAGCTCGGTCCCCGCGACATCGAAGGCGTCAAGCGGACGCTCAACCTGGACGTCGAAGCGCAGCGATTCCAGCCCCTGGTGAATCGCCACGATGCGCCCCTTGAGATTGTTGTATAGGATCGGGCGAAAGCGTTCGGACTCGTTGAACAGGATGGGGTCGCCCACCTTGTAGGTGGCCTCTCGCCAGATTACCGCGGGATTAGAGTTACCGCTCTGGAGGAAACGATTGACGTTGTTGATACCGTACAGGCCGTCGTAATTCAGGCACAGGATGATCTCGTCATCGCTCGCGCGCTCGAACAGGCTCTTGTCCAAGACGCTCGAATAGCCGTTCTTCGCAATTATCTCGTCGATGTCATCTTCGATATTCCGGACCTTTTCCCAGAAGCGCAGCAGAGCCGGACTTTTCGCCCGGAACGGCGTGGTCAGCTCGAAGATCGCGCTCTTGGGCAGGAACGCGCGGATGATTGAGAACCAGTTTCCGAACTGAATCGACTCGATCTGATAGACGTCACCGACCAGCACTAGTAGCTTAAAAGAGGTCTTCCTGAGGACCTTCAACAGGTCTGCATTACTGACCGTGCTGCATTCGTCGATGACCAGCAGGTCGTACTCGGGATCCAGACCGGTTCGGTGGATGTGCTTGCTGATCGTCCGGAATGTCGCGTGCTGGGTATTGACCTTGCGCTCGAGGTTATCGATAGCTGGATGGGTATGGGCTAGGAAAAGCTTGGTCTTGTCGTTGAAATAGTTGGCGACATGGTCAACCATCGTGGACTTGCCAGTGCCGGCGGCGCCGTAGATCAAGGCGACCTTGGAATCGGCAAATAAACGCTGGAGCGCGTCCTTCTTGACCGGGTCGTCGACGTGAGGAGGCTCCTGCTGCAGCCACCGCGCCACTGCCTGGCTGTAACCGGCGATGCCCTCGAGCGCGATCGCTTGCAAGGCTGAAACAATGGCAGCTGTCTCATCCTCGTAGCCGCGGATAAAGACGTGGTCCTTGTCTTGCTCGAGCGTCCGGTGCCCATGCTTGTAGTAGAGTTTGCTATTGAATACCGTCATCAGTGCCGTCGTATCGCCGAAGCAGCTCAAATCTTCGGCCGGGGTGTAGAGCATCCCGTGCTGCTCGACGTTGATGTGTAGCCGGCGCGCCAGCATTTCATGCAGCCGATCACCGGCATCTAACGCTTCGACAAGATCAGCGAAACGTGGGTTGTGATCGCGAAGCGATGTACAAAACGGCATGGTCTCAAAGGGGATGCAGCCAAACTCAACGTTCAGGTTTGATAGTCGCCAGCACGGATCTGTCGAATACTGTGCCCGGATCACCGAGTTGTGCAGGCGCAGCATCAGGTATCGCAGAAGGTTGTATCCAGGCAGGCGCGCACGGACGACGCGGCGCGCTTCGTCGAGAATCGGAAAAATGGCAAGGCGGGTATCGGCGGATCTTGGAACGAAGCGGGCGGCCCGATAGGCATCGTCGTCCATGTCCATCAGGTCCAGCAGACTTCCTGCGGTATTGGTTAGCCACTGGTTGAGGTGGCGGAACTCGGCTGAGCTGCTGGACACCTGGCTACGGATGCCCAGCACCTTCCCGAGGTTGGCCAGTTCGCAGGGGCGAATGGATACGTCCCAAGTGCGGATGAGCGTGATGGGCATTGTCTGGTCAAGCACGCGGATCGTGTCGCGTTGCAGCACCAAATAGGCCGAGTAATTATCGGTCAGGTCGATATCGGTGAAGGCAATGACGCGATCAAACTTACTCACCCGGTCCACCGCGCGAGAGAAACTAACCTCGTAGTAGATGCGCCATTCGACGAAGAATGGACGAACTGTGTGGATGTAATAACGCGCACCGCGCTCGCGGTCGATGCGCGTACCGCTGGCCGCCTTGATGCGCTGGACGATCTTCTCGTGGTACTCGCGCAACGAGGGATCCAGATCGACCGGAAACGACTCGAGGTTTTCCAGCACGTCAATCGCGCAGACGGCCCGCACCAGGCTTCGCAGACGGTACATATACTCGTAATACTTGAGCATCAGCCGCTCGGAGGCGTCGCCATCGAGGGTGTAGTGCGAGCTGCTGGCCTGGAGTAAACGGTGGAAGCGGGCGAGGAAGTGCAACTTCCCTTGGCTGCGGACGTACGCCAGCGCCGGCTTGACGGCATCGAAGGTAAATTCGACATCGTTAGTGCCTTGGTGAAGGCGCACAAGGACGCCTTCGACTAAGTTGCGTAGCTGTGCGAGCACATTCTGAGACAACAGCGGACGTTGCTCGCCCAACGCGTCAATATTCTGACAAATTGCCGCGCTAGCGCTTCCTATTTGCTCTGCGACTGTTGCCATTTACAGGGCCTCAAAATAGACACGATCTCGCGGTTGTCCAGATCCATGTCGGCCAGGTGCGTGACGGCTTAGTCAGAGTGAGTAATCTGGACTAGGTGCGATAAACGCTGTTGACCATGCCACGATGTTGCTCGCCAAGTTAGGTCGTTACGAATGGGCAAGCACGTAGAAATGAAACGACCGCTTCGGGTCGAAAGTGGCCGCCGTACCAACTTCGGTACCCCGGAAGCCGGTTGCCGCTCGACGAGCCATCGCTCCAGGACTACTCGGGAATAGTCTCCAAAGGGAGCACAGGAAGGTCCGTCACAGGAACTAGTTCTTCGGGCAAGGCTTTTTTGCCCTTTGCGCCTGCTTCTACTAGGCGCCGAGCGCGGGCGGCCACCGACTGCGGAGACACAATCAGGCGATTGCGTGCGTTCTCGAATACCGACCGCGTCTTCTTGATGCTTTCATCAATGGCGTGAAAGTCCTCAAAGAAAGCTGTCAGGGAGTCAAGCAACTTCCCAGCCTCATCTCCGATCTTTCCGACCTGCTTTTGGAGCTTGTCACGGGCCCATAGTCGTTCGACGACACGCAGCATCGCCATCAGGGTGTTGGGCGAAGCGAACACGACCCGCTTGGCAAATGCCTCACTCTGCAGGTCCTGGTTGAGTGACAGCGCCGCCGCCAGCGCGCCTTCGATTGGGACGAAAAGGATCGTCATCTCCAGGGCGGAAGCGCCCACGACCTTCGGGTAGTTCTTTTCGGAAAGGTCGCGCACATGCTGGCGCAGGGCAGCGGTGTGTCGGATCAAAGCATCCTGGTGCGCCTCCGGCGAATCTGCATTGCATGCATCCGCCCATGCGACGAGGTTGACCTTCGAGTCAACTACAACCTGATGCCCATCGGGCAGTTTTACGATTACATCGGGTTTGCGTAGACGGCCGGAGTCTTCGTCGCGGTTCGGATCCTGCTTAACGAAGTTGGTGCCCTCCTCGAGGCCCGAGGCTTTGAGCACCGTATCGAGGATCATTTCTCCCCAATCGCCCCGAGTCTTGGCATTGCCTTTGAGGGCCCGCGCAAGGTTCTCAGTTGCCTCAGCCATGTTCTGGTTGAGGGTCTGTAGGTTCTGAATGTTACCCGTCAGCGTCGCGACCTTGGTCGTGGAATCGTCATGCAGCTTGCGCGCCTCACTTTGAAACTCGGTGATACGCTCAGCGAGCGGCTTTAGGGTCTCTTCGAGACTGCGCCGCGAGGTTTCGTTCGAGTCATTGATTTTCTTGTCGAGCGCGGCAGCCTTCTGATCGAAAACCTGGGCGGATGCGGCAAGGAATGCGGTACGGAGTTGTTCTTCAGCGGTGGTAAGAAATTGCTTGACGCCCTCGTAGGCCTCGACCGCGGCGGCCCGTTCGGCGACAACGCGCGCATTCTCGGCACGCAGCTGAGATGTCGATTCCTTTTCAGCGTCTAATGCGGCGCGCGCGCTATCACGCTCCTGTTGGAGCACACGCGATTGCTCAAGGGCCGCCTGCTGTTGCGCGTGTATGGCAGCCTCGCGGGCGGCTGCATCGGTGAGCGCCTGCTGCAGCTGCTTGACGCTGGCTTCGGTTTCTCTGATGCGAGCCTGTGCGTCTTGAAGACGAGCCGCGTCACGGGACAGGGTCTCGGCGCGTTCCCGCAACTCCTGCAGTTGCTGTTCTCGCTTAGCGAGTTGATCGCGCACTTGCCGGCGCGTGATCCACCACCACGCAATGCCCGCGAGAGCCGCCAAGACAGCCAGAGCCCATCCCCAAGTCGGCAACATGGTGTTCCTCCATGGACCGCCAGCGTACGGCTAGGGATGAGACAGCGCAACGACGTCAAACCCAGGGGCGAGTGAGGCTATGACCGCTTATGCCTGCTCGACCTCAACCCGGGCTCTAAGATCTCGGCTCCCTCCAAGGCCAAGCCCTTTCTCTGGCCTTCCTAGGCGTACAAGGGAAAGCTCCTAGTCCTTAGAAGCCGGTCTACGTCTGATCAGGTGGCCGTGGTGGCCACCATCTAAAGGGCGACAGCAGACCCCATCGTCCAGGGCAACACCTCAATCCTTTGTTGGACTTCAATCGCCAAAAAAAAAGCCACCCATCCCTGGCTATCCTTGCCGCAGCGTAGTCTGCCCCCTCCGATAGGAATGTGAGCAACGTTGACGATGGCACAGCGTGAGACATGTTGGGCGACTTGCTGTGACTGGGCGATAGGCGCTTCTGCAAAATTGCGGCCCGTAAGTCATCGCGGCGTCGGTCGACGGCACTAAGCACCGCCATACCGAATCCGACGTCGTCCAGATGCGTCCCAGGCAAGCCGGCACCTAGAGGGGGCATATTTGGGGGCACCACAGAACCTACCATGCACTAACACGGTTTGATTTAAGCTATTTCTCGAACTCGGTTCGAGTCCCACTTCCGGCACCAGCCGCGCGTCCGCGCGGTTTTTTGTTGCGCGAAAAGGTGAAGGCCCGGTCGCCACGATGGTCGTCGTGGCAGGCCGAGCCTTCTGTGCCGAAGATGACGGGCGTCGCGGGTCCGGTCGTGCCGGTGCCTGCGGTGTCGTCCTTCCTCGACGCGTGCAGGCTAGCGCGGCGGCGGTGAGCGCACCGTCAATCGGCGCGACCGTTCGTCGGCGACCACGGCCACCAGCCGCGGCCGGTCCGCGCGTAGCGGTCGGCGGCG
>Ga0268362_100115_pt1 | contig 19014 bp, 17 predicted proteins | sample MetcocultureR2M_FD_197214 | JGI IMG/M metagenome (GOLD analysis project Ga0268362, IMG submission 197214) | Soil microbial communities from Anza Borrego Desert, Southern California, United States - Methanotrophic co-culture R2-M | ecosystem: Environmental > Terrestrial > Soil > Desert | place... | reverse complement strand
CGCCGTCGAGCGCATCGCCTTCCAGTTCGAAGATGTTGGCGTCGTTGACCGACAGGGCGAACATCGGCACCAGTGCCGCCAGGGCGGCAGCCAGCGCGGCCACCCGGCCGCCGCGACTGTGGGGGATCGGGACACGCATGACCGCTTCCTCTGCTGACAGGGGAACCGGAGTATTTGGGCGCAACGGGTGCCGGGAAATCACGCGCTCGGGGGATGCTCCGCCTGTCCGCTTCCCGGCTGGCGCTGCGTTGCAGGCGTTACGGCTGGCAGGGGTGCCGCGTCTTCCCTCCGAAGAGGTGCCCGCACATGGCTGCGTTGCCCGTCCTGGCCATCGGCATGGATCCCGGCTGGCGCGCGCGCATGCAGCGCCTGCTGGCCGGGCGCACCGAGTTGCGCTGGCTGGGCGCGCACGCGCCGGCGCGCGACCATCCCGCGGGCGCCGAACCGCCCGCCCTGCTGCTGCTCGACGGCGACGACCCGCTGACCGACCGCGCGCGGCGCAGGCCGCTGCTGCCCGCGCCGTGGCGCCTGTACTTCTACCGCCAGCCCAGCGTGGCGGCACTGGTCCATTGCATCGAGGCCGGCGCCCACGGCTGCCTCGACAAGCAGGCCGCGCCCGCCACCGTGCTGCAGGCCCTGCGCGCGATCCAGGCGGGACTGTTCGTGGCGACGCCGGACCTGCTGCTGCGCGCGGTCGGCGTGCAAGCGGCGGCGCCGGTGGAAGCGCCGCGCGGCGACTGGTCCCTGCTGACCGGCCGCCAGCGCGAGATCGTCGCATGCGCGGCGCGCGGCCTGAGCAACAAGCAGATCGCCCGCGCCCTCGGCATCAGTCCGGAAACGGTGAAGACCCACCTGCAGCGCGTGTTCGAGCGCCACGGCGTGCACGGCCGCATCGCCCTGCTGTCCGGGCGCGACGGCAACGGCGCTACGCCGCGCTGACGTCCTTCAGTTCCCAGCCGTTGCCCGCCAGCAACCGCAAACGGTGGCGCAGGACGCTGCCGGGCAGCGCGGTCACCGTGATCAGGTCGACGTGCAGGTCGTGCTGCTCACCCTTCACGCTGGCGGCGGGATCGGTGGCGCCGAGCGCGGGATCGACCTCGTCCGGTTCCTCCTGCTGCGCGCGCCAGCGTTCGAACAGGGCGTCCGTGCGCAGCGCCTGCTGCAGCTCGGCGGCGAGGCCTTCGGCGCCCTGCGAACGGAAGGCGAGCGCGGGGTCGGCGCCGCGCGCGCGTTCGGGATCGGACAGCGTCAGGTGGTAGCGGATCGGCATCGCGGGCCTCGCGGGTGGCTCGACGCCACTCTAGCGCGGGCGCGTCACCGTCGCGTCATTCGAAGCGGTGCGGCTCCGCGGCGAAGCCCACCACCAGCGCGCCCTTGCCGACGTTGACCATGCCGGTCAGGCTCATCACGCTCTCGAACACCTCGACGTGGTGCTCGGCGCAGGTGGCGCGCAACTTGTCGTAACCGGGCAGCGCGCGCATTTCCTCCAGCTCGCCGCCGTAGCTCAGGCACAGGGTCGGCGTGAGCAGGCCGGCGCGCACGCGCTGGCCGGCGAAGTCCATCACCTTCTGCACCGCCGGCTCGAAGCCCTTGACCTTGCCCACCGGCCCGGTCTCGCCGCGGTTGGCGTGCAGGATCGGCTTGATGTCCAGCGCGGTGCCGAGCGCGGCGCTGACCAGGCCGACGCTGCGGTCGCCCTTCTTGCGGGCGCGCGCGCGCAGGTAGTACAGGTCGCGCGGCACCATGTAGCCATGGGTATGCAGGGCGAGGTGCTCCAGCCGCGCGCGGATCTTGGGCGCGCCCTCGCCGGCGTCGCGCAGGCGCACCGCCTCCACCGGCAGGATGCCCTGCGCGGCGAACAGGTTCTGGCTGTCGATCACGCGCAGCGCGAACGGCGTGTCGTGCCCTGCCGCGGCGCGCACCGGCTTGTACTCGTTGAGGATCGCGAAGCTCGCCTGCATCGCGTTGTCGAAGATCGGGCTGCGCGTCTTCGTGATCGTCATGCAGAAGACGTAGTCGTAGTCGATGACGAGCTTCTTCAGGAACAGGTCCTGGATCTGCTGCACGGTGTACGGGATGGTCTCCGCCTCGGCGCCGCGCTCGGCGATCTGCGCGTGCAGGAATTCCAGCGTGGCCTGTTCGTTGCGCTGGTCGGCGAGCATGGCCTCGCCGATGCGCACCGTGATCGGCAGCAGCGTGATGCCGTTGCGTTCGAGGTAGTCGCCCGGCAGATCGCAGGCCGAATCCACGACGAGACCGATACGCATGCGAGTTTCCCCCTGAAAGTGCGCGCGCGGTCACACCCTACCGCATTGCACGGCGGGTTGCATTCGGGGTAGGCCCGACACGCGGGGCCGGCGATGAACCGTCGCGGGGCCGGCGCGAGGCCGGCCCCGCCATGGCCTAGCGCGCGCCCGCGGGGTAGGCGCGCGGCAGGCCGGTGTCGGCGTGCAGGTAGCGGTCGCGCAACTCGGTCTGGCGCGAGCGCATCGGGATCGCCTGCCCGCCCAGCCAGACCTGGCGGGCGACGCTGGCGACGTCGAGCGGGTCGCCGGTCCACAGCACCAGGTCGGCGCGCTGGCCGGGCGCGATCGTGCCGAGTTCGCCGGCCACGCCGAGGGTTTCCGCCGGCACCCGGGTCAGTCCGGCCAGGCCGTCCTCCCAGGGCAGGCCGTTGGCCACCGCGTTGCCGGCCAGCTGGCGGATCTTGCGCGCGTTGTGCGAGGCATCGCCGGACTGCGCGAACGACACCGCGACCCCGGCCGCGTGCAGCCGCGCCGCGTTCTCCATGCCGGCGCCGATGTGGTCGAAGTCGGACGGCAGGTTGGCGAGCGGATCGACGAACACCGGCACGCGCGCCTGCGCCAGCAGCGGCGCCACGCGCCAGGCTTCGGCGCCGCCGGCGACCGCGACCCGCACCTTGCGCTTTTCGGCCCAGCGCAGCAGCTGGCGGATGTCGGCGGCGCGGTTCACGTGCACCAGCACGCGCCCGCCGCCACCGATGTACTTCGCCAGGGTCGCGCGGCCGGCGGGGGTCAGCAGCGCCATCGGCGAGTTCTGGCCGATCCGGCCGTGCACCTCGTCGATCAGCTGGTCGAGGATCATCCACTGCGCGGCGCGCGAGTCGCCGCTCAAGCCGGCGGCGTCGCTGCCGAGGTCGACGAACAGCACGCGCGGCCCGATCGGGTCCGGGCTGCCGTCCAGCCGCACCACGCCGCCCTGGCCGCCGACCAGCGAACCGCCCTCGGTCGGCTCGGCGGCGAGCACGGTCCAGCCGATGCCCTCCACCCGCGCCACCGGCACCAGCACCGAGGCCGGGTTGTAGGCCAGGGTCACGTCGAACTCCGGGCGTACCACCATCTGCTTGCCTGTGCCCAGCGCCAGCGATTCGTCGACCGTGCTCTGCTCGCCGGAGACTTCCTCCAGGCCGATGTCGGTGATGCCGCCGAACAGGGTCGGCGTCAGCGGCGCTCCCTGCACGTCGACCACGGTCGCGCCGCCGGCGGCGAGGCCGCTGCCGACCGCGGCGATGCGGCCGTCGCGCACCAGCACGTCGGCCTGCTTCAGGGTGCCGCGCGCGGTCGCGGTGTGCACGGTCGCGTTGCGGATCAACAGGTCCTGCGCCGACGCGCCGAACGCGCAGGCGGCCAGCAGCGCGGCGGTGAGCGCGCGCTTCGCGAAGCGGTTCATCGCACACCTCCGGTCATCGCCGCGGGCTGGCCGAGCAGGAAGTCCGAGCTCGGCTGGTAGCGCGGGTCGTGGCGGTCGTACACGCGCGCGCCGTCGATGTAGACCTGTTCGGCCTGCGCGTAGACGCTGAAGGGCGTGCCGCTCCACACCACCACGTCGCCGAGCTTGCCGGGCTCGAGGGTGCCGGTGCGGTCGAGCACGCCGAGCGCCCTGGCCGGGTTGCGGGTGATCCACTGGATCGCGTGTTCGGGCGTGATGACGATGCCGGCGAGTTGCGCGTGCGCGATCACCTTCGCCGCCTCCTGGTTGAGGCGCTGGATGCCCTCCTCCGAATCGGAGTGCACGATCGCGCAGCTGCCCGGCACGCGGTCGACCAGCGCGACGTTCTCCTGGATGCCGTCGAAGGCCTCCATCTTGAAGCCCCACCAGTCGGCCCACATCGCCGCGCAGGTGTCGGCGGCGGCGAGCCGGTCGGCGACCTTGTAGGCCTCGACCGCGTGGTGGAAGGCGGCGACGTGGAAGCCGAACTCCTTCGCGAGGTCCAGCATGGTCGCCATTTCGTCGGCGCGGTAGCAGTGGATGTGGACCAGGATGTCGCCGTTGATCGCGCCGGCCAGCGTGTCCAGCTTGAGGTCGCGCTTGCCGCCGCTGTCGGCGTCGCTGTCGGCCTGCTCGTCGTCGCTTTGCCACCAGTGCTTTTTCTTGGTCGGCGCCTCGTCGCCGCCATGCTTGCGCAGGTATTCGGCGGCGTCGATGAAGGCGGCGCGGTAACCGGCGACGTTGGCCATGCGCGTGGACGGGCCGCCCTTCTTGCCGTAGACGCGCTTGGGATTTTCGCCGCACGCCATCTTCAGGCCCCACGGCGCGCCGGGGAACTTCATCGCCTGGTAGGTCGTCGCCGGCACGTTGCGCAGGGTCACGCCGCGGCCGCCGATCAGGTTGGCCGAGCCCGGCAGCACCTGCAGGGTGGTGATGCCGCCGGCGAGCGCGGTGAGGAAACCCGGGTCCTGCGGCCAGATCGAATGCTCCGCCCACACGTTCGGGGTGACCGGCGCGGTCGCCTCGTTGCCGTCGCTGTGCGCGCTCACGCCGGGGCTCGGATACACGCCCAGGTGCGAGTGCACGTCGATGATGCCGGGGGTGACCCACTTGCCGGTCGCGTCCACCACCTGCGCGCCGGCCGGCGCCTGCAGGCCCTGGCCGAGCGCGGCGACCTTGCCGTCGGCGAGCAGCACGTCGGCGTCGTCCAGGCGCGCGCCGGTGCCGGTGAGCACGGTCGCGTGGCGCAGCAGCACCGGTTGCGATGCGATCGGGCGGTAGGTGCTCGGATAGGGATCGTCGGTGAAGCGCGGCTTGGTGGCCGCCTGCGCGTTCGCCGCGAGCAGGATCGCGGCGAGCGCGACCAGCATCGGTCGCAGCATGGAGGAGTCCCCGGGTGGCAAGCCTTGCAAGCTAGCCCCGCGCCCGCGGCCTGCCAAGCCTGACGTTGGTCATGGCGCGCGTGACCGGCGCCGCAGTCCGCGCGGGGCGGGCGTATCCTGTGCGTTTTTCCGGGCAACGCCGCGCAGATGCCGTACAGCAATCCCAGCCAACGCGCGCCGGCCGACCCGCCGGGCCGCAGCATGCCGGTGGCGACGCCGGCCGACGTGGTCGGCTTCTGGCGCAAGGCGGGACCGTCGCGCTGGTTCGCCGCCGATCCCGACTTCGACCGCCAGTGCCGGGTGCGTTTCCTCGACGCCCACCTCGCCGCCGCCCGCCGCGAACTGGACGCCTGGGGCAACGACGGCGAAGGCGCGCTGGCGCTGCTGGTGCTGCTCGACCAGATCCCGCGCAACGTGTTCCGCGGCAACGCGCACGCCTACGCCACCGATCCGCTCGCGCGCCACTGGGCGACGCGGGCGCTGGCGGCCGGCCACGACCAGGCCTGCCCGCCCGAGCTGCGGCTGTTCTTCTACCTGCCGTTCGAGCATTCCGAGGACGCCGCCGACCAGCAGCGTTCGGTCGCGCTGTTCGAGGCGCTGGGCGACGCGGAGACGCTGCGCTACGCGATCGCCCACCGCGACGTGATCGCCCGCTTCGGCCGCTTCCCGCACCGCAACGCCGCGCTCGGCCGCGACAGCACGGCGGAAGAGCAGGCGTGGCTGGACGCGGGCGGCGGCTGGTAGCGGGTCAGTACTTGCCGATCGCCGGATCCGCGTCGGCCCAGGCGTCGATGCCGCCGACGATGTTGTAGACCTCGCCGAAGCCGAGCTGGCGGAAGTGTTCGGCCGCCTGCGCGCTGCGCCCGCCGTGGTGGCACAGGAAGGCGAGCGCGGTGTCCTTGGGCAACGCTTCCAGCTGGGCGACGCCCTCGCCGTCGAGCGTGCGGAACGCGGTCTTGACCTGGGCGTGGGCGCGCTCCTCCGGCGGGCGCACGTCGACCAGCAGCAGCTGGCCGGCGGCGATGCGGCCGGCGGCTTCCACCGGCGACAGCTCGCGCACCTTCGGCGGCGCGTTCGGGTTGTCGATCAGCAGGCCGCGGCCGCGCGCGTCGTCGACCCAGTCGATCGTCATGCCGTCGGCGCGGCGCGCGGAGGCGAGGTCGAACTGCACGCGCAGGCCGTCGACCTCGGTCGCGATCGCGCCGGCATCCACCGGCGCCAGCTGCAGGCGCGCGTTGAAGCGCGGGTCGACGTCGATCTTAAGCGCGTGGCCGTCGCCGGCGTTGGCCAGCGCCTCGCGCAGCATCGCCAGCGCGTCGGCGGTGATGGTGATCGCCGGCGGGGTGCGGTCCGGCGGCGGCAGGCCGAGCGCGGCGTGCAGGTCGCCCGCGTTCGCCATCTGCTCGACGATGTCGCTGCCGCCGACCAGCTGGCCGTCGATGTACAGCTGCGGGATCGTCGGCCAGTCGCCGTAGAGCTTGATGCCTTCGCGGATGTCCTGGTCGGCGAGCACGTCCACGTGCGCGTAATCGATCCCGAGCGGCGCCAGCGCGGCCACCGCGCGCGCCGAGAAGCCGCACTGCGGCGCGTCCGGCGAGCCCTTCATGAACAGCACGACGCGATGGTCGGCGAGCAGTTGGTCGATGCGCTGGCGCAGGGCGGGATCGAGGGCCATCGGGGCGTGTTCCGGACGTGGGGATGCGCAGTTTACGCCGTGGCATGATCCGCCCATGTCGACCTGCCCCCCGCTCGCGCGTCCGCCGCGCCATCCGCATGCCTGGCTCGCGTTCCTGCTGGCCAGCCAGGCGCTGGCGGCACTGGTGTGGTGGCGGCTCGGCTGGCAGGTCGGACTGCCCGTGCTCGTCGCCACCCACCTGCCGTTCTGGTGGGGCACCCTGAAGCCGCAATCGCAGTTGTTCTGTCCGGTGCTGACCCGGCTGCCGACCACCGAGCGCGCGGTCTGGCTGACCATCGACGACGGGCCGTCCGACCAGACCCTGGCGATGCTCGACCTGCTCGATGCGCACGGCGCCAAGGCCACCTTCTTCGTGGTCGGCGCGCGCGCGGCGGCGCGGCCGGAGCTGGTGCACGAAATCGTTGCCCGCGGCCATACGATCGGCAACCATAGCCAGACCCATCCGCAACGCTGGTTCTGGGCGCTGCCGCCCGCGCGGATGCGCGAGGAAATCGAACGCACCCAGGCGATCCTGGAAGGCATCACCGGCACGCGGCCGCGCTGGTTCCGCGCGGTGGTCGGCATGGCCAACCCGTTCGTCGCCGCGGCCCTGCATCGCAGTGGACTCACCCGCGTCGCCTGGTGCGCGCGCGGCTACGACGCGGTGGTCGCCGATCCGCGCAAGGCGGTCGCGCTGGTCGAGCGCCAGCTGCGTCCAGGCGCGATCGTGCTGATGCACGAGGGTTCGCCGCACGGCCGCAACCTCGAGGCCATGGCCCTGCTGCTGCAGCGGCTGGACGCGCTCGGCTACCGGACGCTGCTGCCGGAGGACCTGGAGGACGCGCCGGCGCCCGATGACCTTCCGCAAAGGCCCGCGTTCCCGTAGCGCGGGGCTGGCTCCGCTCTACGGGATGCGGCGTGCGGCGCGGGGTCGCCGCAGGGTCCGGCCTCCGCTATGGTGGCGCCGCATCGCATGGGGACTTTCCGATGAGCGACACGCCCGCCCGCACCGACGCGACCGCGCCCGCCGCGGCCCCGGCGCCCACGCCCGCGGGCCCCGCCTGCCGGAACTGCGGCACCCCGCTGCTGGGCGAGCACTGCTACGCCTGCGGACAGCCGGTGAAGGGCATGGTGCGCCACTTCGGCACCATCCTCGGCGACTTCTTCGACAGCGTGCTCGACCTCGATTCGCGGATCTTCCGCACGCTGTGGCCGCTGTTCGCGAAACCCGGCTACCTCACCCTGGAGTACTTCGCCGGCCGCCGCGTGCGCTACGTGACGCCGGTGCGGCTGTTCGTGTTCCTGACCGTGGTGACCTTCTTCGTCGCGCAGATGGTGGTGCAGCTGCAGGACAACGAAGGGCCGCGCAACGCGGCGGAAGCGCGGATCAGCGCGGCGGCCACCGTCGCCGACGTGCAGCGCCTGCGCGACGCCGCGCTCAAGCCGCTGCAGGAATCGCGCGCCTCGCTGCCGGACAATCCGGCCGGCGCGGGCGCGCGGGTCGGCCTGGACATGGAGATCGCCCGCCTGCGCACCGCCGCCGAGCAGCGCATCGCCGAGCTCGAGCGGCGCAAGGCCGCCGGCAAGCCGCCGCCCGACGACAGCACGATCACCTTCGGCGATTCCGGGCCGTGGGACCCGATCACCAACCCGGTGACGGTGTCCTGGCTGCCCGGCTTCGCCAACGCCTGGATCAACGGCCGCATCGGCCACGCGCAGGACAACATCGCGCGCATGCAGCAGGACCAGTCGCTGCTCAAGGACGCGATGCTGGGCGCGGTGCCGTCGACGCTGTTCGTGCTGGTGCCGGTATTCGCACTGATGCTGAAGGTGCTGTACCTGTTCCGCCGCCGGCTGTACATGGAGCACCTGCTGGTGGCGCTGCACAGCCACGCCTTCCTGTGCCTGGCGCTGCTGCTGATCTTCCTGGCGACGGCACTGGGCGAAGGCGTCCCGGCGCTGGCGGCGCTGACCGGCTGGATCGAGGCCGGGCTGTTCGTCTGGATGCTGGTCTACCTGCTGCTGATGCAGAAGCGGGTGTACGACCAGGGCTGGCCGATGACGCTGCTCAAGTACGGCGTCCTCGGGAGCGCCTACATGGTGCTGCTCGGCTTCGGCGCGCTGGCGGCCGTCGTGATCGGCCTGGCCTGGGGCTGACCGCGATGGTGGTCTACGAGGTCAACCTGGCGGTGGACACGGCAATCGCCGAGGCCTTCCGCGCCTGGCTGCCGGAGCACGTGGCGGACCTGCTGGCGCTGCCCGGGTTCGAGTCGGCGGAGATCTTCGCCCTCGACGAGCCGGTCCCGGCGGCGGGAACCGTCGGCCTGTGCGTGCAGTACCGGCTCCGCGACCGCGCCGCCCTCGACGCCTACCTGTGCGACCAGGCCGGCCCCATGCGGGCGGCGGCGGTGGCACGCTTCGGCGACCGCTTCCGCGCCACCCGACGGGTGCTCGCCAAGGTGCCGGAACCGGCCCGGAGCGACTGAAACCGCGGCCCGTGGCGGGCCCGGACGGCCGCCCTGCCAAGGCCATGCTGAGACGTGGCGCCCGTTTTCAAGCGGCCTCCGGGGCTTGACAAGTCCAACGTCGGCGTCCGCCCCGGAACGGTTGTGCACAGCAGCGCAACCCTGCCCCTGCACACCTCGCTCACCTGCCTTGCTGGGCGTGCCTGAACTTTTGTTTCACGAGCAACCTGTTGATTTTGAAGGGAATGCGTGATTTGGCGATTTTTTAGCCAGTTGCACCAGACCCCTTGTTTGCCCGCTTCGCGGCGATTTCCCCCGGCGTCGATGCACAAGCTTATCCACAGTTTGTGTGGATAAAGGGGAAAAGCCTTGCAGCTCCGGGGCTTGCGGGATGTTCCGCGAGCAACGGCCGAACTGCCGCCGGCAAGTGTGACGGACGCCCCATTGCCGCCTGCCGCGGCGGCCGTCGCGCCCGCCGCTACACTGCCGCGATGCCCGACGATGTCCTGCGGGTCGCGCTGCCGGTACCGCTGGCGCGGCTGTTCGATTACCGCGCGCCCGCCGGCGCCGACGCCACGCCCGGGCGGGTCGGCCAGCGCGTGCGCGTGCCCTTCGGCAGCCGCGAACTGGTCGGCATCGTCGCCGAAACCGGCCCCGCCGACCCGGCTTCGCCGGAGTTGCGCGCCGCCCTCGCCCTGCCCGACGCCGAGCCGCTGCTACAGGGCGAGCTGTTCGACTCGCTGCGCTGGCTGGCCCGCTACACCCATGCGCCGCTGGGCGAGGTGCTGGCCACCGCGCTGCCGGCGGCGCTGCGCCGCGGCGAGCCGCTGCCGGACACCTGCACCTGGGGCTGGGCGCCGACCGAAGCCGGCGTCGGCGCGCAGCTGCGCAGCGGCCGGCCGCTGCAGGTGCTGGCCGCGCTGCGTGAAGGCGCACGCAGCGAAGCCGAGCTCGATGCGACGACGGAAGGCTGGCGCACGCCGATGCGCAGCCTGGCGACGCGCGGACTGGTCGAACGCGTCACCCTCGCCGCCCGCGCGCCCGCGCGCCCTGCGCAACCGGCGCCCGCGCTCAACGACGAACAACGCGCTGCGCTCGATGCCTTGCGCGCGACCGACGGCTTCGCCCCGCTGCTGCTCGACGGCGTCACCGGCAGCGGCAAGACCGAGGTCTACCTGCAGGCGATCGCCGAACTGTGCCTCGCGCGCGGCCGGCAGGCGTTGGTGCTGGTGCCGGAGATCGGGCTGACCCCGCAGATGCTGGCGCGCTTCCGCACGCGGCTCGGCGTGCCGGTGCACGCACTGCATTCCGGCCTCAACGACAACGAACGCGCACGAGTGTGGACGGCGGCCTGGCGCGGCGAGGCGCGGGTGATCGTCGGCACCCGCTCGGCGGTATTCACCCCGCTGCCCGACGCGGGCCTGGTCATCGTCGACGAGGAACACGACGCCAGCTACAAGCAGCAGGACGGCATCCGCTACCACGCGCGCGACTTCGCGCTGGTGCGCGGCAAGGCGCTCGGCGTGCCGGTGCTGCTCGGCAGCGCGACGCCGTCGCTGGAAACCCTGCACAACGCGCAGGCCGGGCGCTACGCGCACCTGCGCCTCACCCGCCGCGCGGGCGCGGCGACGCCGCCGACGGTGCGCGTGCTGGACGTGCGCAAGCGGCCGCTGCAGGCCGGGCTGTCGCCGGAGCTGCTCGCGGCGATGCGCAACGCGCTCGCCGCCGGCGGGCAGGTGCTGGTGTTCAAGAACCGCCGCGGCTACGCGCCGGTGCTGCTGTGCCACGACTGCGGCTGGAGCGCGCACTGCCGCCGCTGCAGCACGCCGGAGAAGGCGACCGCGATGACCGCGCACGCCGGCGGCCGGCGCCTGCAGTGCCACCACTGCGGCGCGCGCCAGCCCGCGCCGCTGGCCTGCCCGGATTGCGGCGGGCTCGCGCTGCAGCCGCAGGGCGTGGGCACCGAGCGGCTGGAGGAATTCCTCGCCGCGCACTTCGCCGACGTCCCGGTGCTGCGCGCGGACAAGGGCAGCACGCGCCGGCGCGACGCGCTGGAGGCGTTGCTGGCGCAACTCGGCGACCGCCCCGGCGTGCTGGTCGGCACCCAGATGCTGGCCAAGGGCCACGACCTGCCCAACCTGACCCTGGTCGCGGTGGTCGGCATCGACGAGGGATTGTTCTCGGCCGATTTCCGCGCCGGCGAGCGGCTCGCGCAGCTGCTGATCCAGGTCGCCGGCCGCGCCGGCCGCGCCGACCGTCGCGGCGAGGTCTGGCTGCAGACCCACCATCCGGAGCATCCGCTGCTGCAGACGCTGGTGCGCGGGGGCTACCACGCGTTCGCCCACGGCGAACTGGCGCAGCGCGAGGCCGCCGGCTTCCCGCCGTTCGCGCATCTCGCCCTGCTGCGCGCGGAGGCGAAGCACGCGGATCCGCCGCGCGCGTTCCTGCAGGCGGCGAAAGACGCGCTGCGCGACACCGGCGCGTCGCTCGAACTGTTCGGCCCGCTGCCGGCGCCGATGCCGCGCCGCGCGGGCTACGTGCGCGCGCAGCTGCTGCTGTCGGCGGCGCAGCGGCGCGAGTTGCACGGCGCGCTCGACGCGGCCCTGCCGCGCCTGCGCGAACTGCCGGAAGCACGCCGGTTGCGCTGGTCGCTGGACGTGGATCCGATCGACCTCGGCTGACGCGCCTTGCCCGCGTCCCGGCCCGCTCCCGCAGACGGGAGAGGGGCAAAGGCAAGAGCGCCCTCGCCCCAGCCCTCTCCCGTAAACGGGAGAGGGGGAATGGCTGCCGCGCGCCGCTTGCTGTCACCTCTCCCGCTGGCGGGAGAGGTCGAGCGCGAAGCGCGAGGGCGAGGATGCGGCTTCTCGCGACAGACTCACCCCCACCCCAACCCTCCCCCGCTGCGCGGGGGAGGGGGAAACAGCGGCTCGGGGCGACGACATTTCATTCCCGCCAGCCGCCGTTTCGTCGCCCCGTCCGCCGCTTCGTCGCCCGCCGCTGGCGTGCCGGGGGCCGGCCGCTATGCTCCGCCGCATTCCCTTCCTGCGGCCGTCCCCGTGATCAGAAGCTTCTTCTTCGTCCTGCGCATCGCGATCGCCTGGGGCCTCGCGCTCGGCCTGCTCGCCGGGATGTATTCGGCGCTGCCGATCGTCGGCCACTGGGAGTTGCCGATCGTGCTGGTGGTGTGCGGCACGATGGCGCTGGTCGTCGCCGGGGCGTTCTCGCACGTGCACCGGGTGCGGCTGATCGCCGGGCGGATCGAGCGCGGCGTGCTCGGCAACCGCCATCGCCGCCAGATCGAGATTCCCTACGAGGCCGGCCAGGCCTTCGACCTGCTCGAGGCCGCGGTGCGCGAGCTGCCCGGCGTGCGCGCGGTGGAAGCCGCCCGCGACAGCCTGCAGGTACGCGCCAAGGTCGCGCGCCCGCCGAGCTTCGGCGCGCGCCCGCTCGGCCGCTGGAACCCGCTGTCCTGGTTCGACGCCGGCGACAACCAGCTGCTGGCGACGGTCACCCCCAGCCACGACACCGGCAGCGTCACCCTGATCTGCGAACCCGAGGCCGCCGCCTGGACCGACCTGTTCCTGGTCGACGACGGCACCAACTACGAGAATGCCGCGGCGATCGCCCGCGCGATCAGCCGCCGCGTCGCCACGCGCCGCCGCGACGAATACATCGCCGCCGAACAGACCGCGACCGAGAAGGAACTCACCGTCGCCCGCCTCAACCTGCTGCACGCGCAGGTCGAGCCGCACTTCCTCTACAACACGCTGGCCAGCGCGCAACTGCTCACCCGCAGCGATCCCGCGCGCGCCGAGCAGATGCTCGGCCACCTGATCCAGTACCTGCGCCGCTCGCTGCCGCGCACCGAGGACGAGGCGAGCACGCTCGGCGCCGAACTCGAGCGCGCCATCGCCTACCTGGAGATCATGAAGATCCGCATGGGCCAGCGCCTGGCGGTGCAGGTCGACGTGCCCGAGGCGCTGCGCGCCACCCCGCTGCCACCGATGATGCTGCAGACGCTGGTGGAGAACGCGATCAAGCACGGCCTGGAGCCGCGCACCGCCGGCGGCACCATCTGGATCCGCGCGCGCCGGCTGGACGGCGAGGTCGCGATCACCGTCGCCGACGACGGCGAAGGCTTCAACACCAAGTCCACCGGCACCGGCATCGGCCTGAAGAACGTGCGCGAGCGCCTGCGCCTGATGCACGGCGGCGACGCCGCGCTGAGCGTGATCGCCAACTTCCCGAGCGGCGTCGCGGCGACGATCACCGTCCCCGCCGCGCAGGAGGCCGTCCATGACTGAGTCCGCGCCCACCGCGATCGTCGCCGAGGATGAGGCGATCCTGCGCGACGCGCTGGTCGCGCAACTCGGCCAGACCTGGCCGGAATTGCGCGTGCTCGCCGCCTGCGAGGATGGTGCCGCCGCGCTGGAAGCGATCGCCGAGCACACGCCCGACGTCGCCTTCCTCGACATCCGCATGCCCGGCCTGAGCGGACTGGAAGTCGCGCAGGCGGCGGCCGAGGCGAGCCCGCGCACCCAGGTCGTGTTCGTCACCGCCTACGACCAGTACGCGATCGACGCCTTCGAGCGCGGCGCGATCGACTACCTGCTCAAGCCGGTCGCGCCCGAACGCCTGGAAGCGACCGTGCGCCGCCTGCAGGAGCGCGCGGCGCAACCGGACGCCGCCGCGCTCGCCGAACTGGCGCGCCAGCTCGGCGCGGTCGCCGCGCGGCGCGACGCGCCGCCGCTGACCTGGCTCACCGCCAGCGCCGGCCGCGAGACGCGGCTGATCCTGGTGGACGACGTCGCCTACTTCAGAGCCGACCACAAGTACACGACGGTGGTCACCGCCGAAGGCGAGGCGCTGCTGCGCACGCCGATCCGCGAGCTGCTCGAGCGGCTGGATCCGGCCACGTTCAAGCAGATCCACCGCTCCACCATCGTCAACCTTCGGGCGATCGCCGCGATCACCCGCGACGACAGCGGCCGCGGCACGGTGCGGCTGAAGTCGCGTCCGGAAACGCTGGCGGTCAGCCAGCCCTTCATGAGCCTGTTCCGCCACATGTGAACCGCGGCCGCGCGCCGCGTACGGGAGATCACGCAAATGGACAAGCTGTTCGCCTTGCTGCAGTTCATGCTCGCGCTGTTCGGCGTGGATGCCGGCGGCCGCACCTTCGTCGACCACGTCGTGGTCGACGGCCAGGACCTGCTGTACAGCCGGGTGCACGTCGCCGCCGGGGTCGCGCGTTTCGATTGCGTGCGCAGCGGCAGCGGCCGCTGCCACTACACCGTGCTGCCGCCCGGCTGCATCGACACGATGCCGGCGGCGATGCCCGACTGCCTGCGTCATCCGCTGCGCCGGTTCGCGGTCGCGCGCGGCCACAGCGAACAGGTCGCCGGGCTGACCCGCTTCCAGGTGTGCGTGAGCCCGAGCGCCGCCCATCCCGGCGGCGACTGCGACGCGCGGCGGCCGGTGGCCCGGCGCTAGCTCAGCGGGCGCCTTCGCCCAGCAGGTCGCCCGGCCCCGGCAGCGCCTCCTCGTCCGCCGGGCCCAGTCGCGACAGCACCTCGTGCTCCAGCGCGGCGCCGGCCTCGCCCCAGGGCGTCTGGAGCAGGCGCAGCACCTCGCGCTCGTGATCGGACAGGGACGGCAAGGACGGCAACATCGGCGGTTCTCGGCGGCGGCGCGCAGCGACGCTACACCCGCGCCCTGTGGACAGGAAACGCGAGAACCTGTGGATAACGCGGCAGCCGACGAGCGGCAGCGGGCGTCGTCGCCGCGCGCTCCGACGGCGACGTCCACCGCATTTCGCACGGCGACGACCCCGCGGCCGGCAAGGTGGGCGCCCGGAGCTGTCCCGCGCCAGCGTGCGCCTGCCGGCGCCTCCCGCAGCTCCCGCCGCAGCGCCCCGCCGCGCGAGGAGACCCCATGAACGCACCCCCCGCTTCGTCCGCGCGCGCGCATCCCTGGCGCGCCCTGCTGGGCCTCGTGATCGTCCTGCTCGGCCTGGCCCTGGCGATCGGCGGCGCGATGCTGGTCGCCGCCGGCGGCTCCTGGTACTACCTGCCGGCGGGCATCGCGCTGGCCGTGTCGGGCGTGCTGCTGATGCGCGGGCGGATGGCCGGCGCGTGGTGGTACTGGGCGGTGCTGATCGCGACCGCGCTGTGGTCGGCATGGGAAAGCGGGCTGGATTACTGGCGCTGGGTGCCGCGGCTCGGCCTGTTCGTACTGCTGGGCATCTTCGTCGCGCTGGTGCAGCCGCGCCTGGCGGACGGCCCGTCGCGCGGGCGCTCATGGGCGCTGGCGGCGGTGCTCGGCGTGGTGTTCCTGGCCGCGTTCGCGCTCGCGTTCGCGCCGTACGGCGTGACCGGGCCGAGCGGTCCGCTGCCGCAGGCACGCGCGGCGGCGGGCGCGTCGTCGCTGACGCCGCAGGCCGACGCGGACTGGGTCGCCTACGGGCGCGGCTACGATGCGCTGCGCTATTCGCCGCTCGCGCAGATCGACCGCGGCAACGTCCGCACGCTGGAACGCGCCTGGACCTATCGCACGGGCGACCTGCCGGAACATCGCTGGGGCGCGGAAACGACGCCGCTGAAAGTCGGCGACGCACTCTACCTGTGCAGCGCGCGCAACATCCTGATCGCGCTCGACGCACGCACCGGCCGCGAACGCTGGCGTTACGACCCCAAGGTGCCCGACGCCAACATTCCGTACACGGCCGCCTGCCGCGGCGTGAGCTACTACGCGCTGCCCGCCGCGCCCGCGCAGCCTGCCGCAACGGCGGCGACTGCCGGGAGCGCATCGAATGCATCGAACGCAGCAGGGGGGACCGCGCCGCCCGCATCCGGCAACGCGCAGACCGCGGGCACGCCGGCGGGCGCGAACGCCGACTGCCGCGCGCGCATCATCGAAGGCACGCTCGACGGCCGCCTGGTCGCGGTGGACGCGGCCAGCGGCCGCCCGTGCGCCGGCTTCGGGCGCGGCGGCCAGGTCGACATCACCGTCGGCATGGGCGAAGTCGCGCCGGCCATGGTGTCGATCACCTCGGCGCCGACCATCGTGCGCGGCGTCGTCGTCACCGGCCACCAGGTGCTCGACGGCCAGCGCCGCTGGGCGCCGTCCGGCGTGATCCAGGGCTACGACGCGGTCACCGGCGAACTGCGCTGGGCGTGGGACATGAAGCATCCGGACTGGAGCGGCCGCCCGCCGCAGGGACAGGCCTGGGCACGCGGCACGCCCAACATGTGGACCACCGCCAGCGGCGACGAAGCGCTCGGCCTGGTGTACCTGCCGATGGGCAACTCCGCGGTGGATTACTGGAGCACGCTGCGCTCGCCGGAGGAAAACCGCTACGCGACCTCGCTGGTCGCGCTGGACGTGACCACCGGCAGGCCGCGCTGGCACTTCCAGACCGTGCATAAGGACGTCTGGGACTACGACCTCGGCGCGCAGGCCTCGCTGGTGGATTTCCCCACGCGCGACGGCGTCATGCCCGCGCTGGTCCTGCCCAGCAAGCAGGGCGACATGTACGTGCTCGACCGCCGTACCGGCACGCCGCTGGTCGCGGTGGAGGAGCGGCCGGCGCCGGCCGGCGGCGTCGAGCCCGCGCAGCGCGCGAAGACACAGCCGCATTCGACCTACCACACGCTGCGAAAGCGCGACCTGACCGAGCGCGACATGTGGGGCATCACGCCCATCGACCAGCTCGTCTGCCGCATCCAGTTCCGCCGCGCGCACTACCAGGGCTTCTACACGCCGCCGGTCGCGCATCCCGCGCACTCGGTGGAATATCCCGGCTACAACGGCGGCACCGACTGGGGCGGCATCGCGGTGGATCCGCGGCGCGGGATCATCATCGCCAATTACAACGACATGCCGAACTACGTGCAGCTCGTGCCGCGCGCGCTGGCCGACAAGCTCGGCTGGGCGCCACGCGACCAGGTGCGCGGCGAACCCGGCGGCGCCGAGGGTGCCGGCGATCCGCAGGCGCAGACGCCGTACGCGGTGGACGTCAACGCCGGCTGGCGACTCGACTTCACCGGCCTGCTGTGCAAGCAGCCGCCCTACGGCGGCATCCGCGCCATCGAACTGGCGACCGGGCGCACGCTGTGGGACCGCCCGTTCGGCGAGGCGCGCAACAACGGCCCGTTCGGGATCAGCTCGGGGCTGCCGATCGAGATCGGCACGCCCAACAACGGCGGCGCCGCGCTCACCGCGGGCGGCCTGGTCTTCATCGCTGCCGCCACCGACAACTTGATCCGCGCGATCGACATCGACACCGGCGAAACCCTGTGGCGCGACGTGCTGCCCGCCGGCGGGCAGGCAACACCGATGGTGTACGCGATCGCCGGCCGCGAGTACCTCGTGATCATGGCCGGCGGCCACCACTTCATGGAGACGCCGGAGGGCGATTACGTCATCGCGTACGCGCTGCCGGAGAAACGCTGACGCCGTTGCGGGAGGCGCGCCCAAGCGATAGCCGCTCGGTGTGCGGCCGTTTCCGCTTTGATCGCGGCGGGCGAATCGGAAGTCGCCCAGCGCCTTGGCGCCGGCAGAAAAAGGGCCGCCCGGATGCCGGGCGGCCCTCGGGTCTTGCGGCGGATCAGGCGTTGAAGACCGAGCCGACCTGGATGCGGCGCGGCTGCGCCTCGGCGCGCTTGGGGATGACCACTTCCAGCACGCCGTTGCGGCCGGAGGCGGTGATGCCGTCCGGGTCCGCGCTGTCGGGCAGCGCGAAGCGGCGGTGGAATTGGCCGTGCATGCGCTCGATGCGCGCGTAGCGGCCGTCCTCGAAGCGCTCCACGCGGCGCTCGCCCTTGATCGTCAGCAGGCCGCGGTCCATCTGCACCTCGATGTCCTGCGGATCCACGCCGGGGATGTCGGCGCGCAGCACGAAGCGGTCGGGTTCCTCGCGGATGTCCACCGGCGGCGCCCACTGGCTGGTCACCACCGAGGAGTCGTCGCGGTTGCGATGGTCGAACAGGCTGCCCTCGAACAGGCGGTCGAAGAGCTGGCGCACCGGGTCCTGGGCCACCTGCTGACCGGTCCATTGCGGAGTCGTCACCATCATGTTCATCGCGTGCTTTACCTCCATTGCGTGTTCGCGGAGGGTGCTGCCCTCCGGCGCCGCAGGTAGGTCCGCGGCCGCGCGCTTCAAGGGCGCGTGATCCCCGCGCGTTCGCCGTTGCTTCAGCGAGGTGGACGCGGCGTCAAGCGGCACCGATGCGCGCGGCGGCGCGCTGTCCGCGCATCGCCACCACCGCGAGCGCGGCCGCGACCAGCGCGATCCCCGCCCATTCCGCCGCCGACGGTGCCTCGCCGAGCACCGCCCACGCGAACAGCACGCCGAGCACCGGGATGACCAGGCTGGACAGGCCGGCGACCGACGTCGGCAGCTGCTCCACCACCCATGCCCAGATCAGCCAGGCCAGCCCCGAGGCGAGCACCGCGTTGTAGGCGAGCGCGCCGACGAAAGGCGCGTTCCAGGTGATCGGCTTCTCGTCCACCGCCAGCGCCAGCACGACCAGGCCGATCGCGCCGGCCAGCATCTGCCACGCGGTCAGCGACAGCACGCTCGCCTCGCCGCGCAGGAACAGGCGCTTGCTCAGCACCGTGCCGATCGCCCAGCACAGGCCGGCACCGGTGGCGAGCAGCACGCTGTCCGGCGCGCCGAGCCCGCGCCACGGCTCCAGCACCAGCAGCAGGCCGGCGAAGGCGAGCGCGACGCTCACCAGCTGCGCGCGCGACGGCCGCTCGCGCA
>Ga0268362_100112_pt1 | contig 19728 bp, 17 predicted proteins | sample MetcocultureR2M_FD_197214 | JGI IMG/M metagenome (GOLD analysis project Ga0268362, IMG submission 197214) | Soil microbial communities from Anza Borrego Desert, Southern California, United States - Methanotrophic co-culture R2-M | ecosystem: Environmental > Terrestrial > Soil > Desert | place... | reverse complement strand
GCTCGGCCGAGAGCAAGACCATCTGGGCACGAGTTCGGAGTCGTGGGTCCTTGGTCTTTCGATACAGGGTGTCTAACTCACTCTGTTGCGCTTTGCCCAACGGGGGGATCAGGATGGCTTTCATGCCTCCAGTGTACGCCCTTTCCGCAGAACTTTATGGGATGTACTTAGTCGTGCAGCATCCCCTGGCGGACCACGAGATCCGCAACGCTCTCCAGTCCCTCGCCCGTCTTGAGATTGGTGAAGACGAATGGCCGCTCGCCGCGCATCCTCTTGGCGTCGCGCTCCATAACGTCCAAAGAAGCCCCAACATAGGGCGCGAGATCGATCTTGTTAATGACCAGGAGATCCGAGCGGGTAATGCCCGGCCCGCCCTTACGAGGAATCTTGTCCCCGGCGGCCACGTCGATGACATAAATGGTGAGATCGGCCAATTCCGGACTGAAGGTGGCGCTCAGATTGTCGCCGCCGCTTTCGACCAGCACGAAATCCAGCTCCGGGAAGCGATGGCATAGATCATCCACCGCTGCGAGGTTCATCGAAGCGTCCTCCCGGATCGCCGTATGGGGGCAGCCGCCGGTTTCCACGCCCAGAATGCGCTCTTCGGGCAACGCCTGGCTGCGGATCAGGAATTGCTGGTCTTCCCTCGTGTAGATGTCGTTGGTCACCACGCCAATCTCATAGCGCTCCCGCATCAGCTTGCACAAGGCGTCCACCAGCGCGGTCTTGCCCGAACCCACCGGACCGCCGACGCCCACTCTCAATACGTGCCGATATTGATCAGTCATTTCGTTGCTCTTATGAACGGAATAATCGCGAGTACTGCACCTCGTGACGGCTGCTGGCTAGAGCCAGGCCGAAGGCACTCCCGCCGATCTCGTCATCGCTCAGATCGAGCGCTGTCTTCACTCGCTCCGGAAGATGTTCCGCCAGTTGGCTTAGCAGCCGCTGTCCCGCCGCCTGGCCCAAGGGCACGAGCTTGACCGCGCACAAAACCTGGTTTTCCAGCCAACTCCAAAGGTAACCCAGCAATGCTTCGAACTTCGGGATCTTCCAGCTTACCGCCGCCAAGCTGAAACCCGTGGCGAGAGTGGCGGACGGGTGCCGTATCCAGGCCTCTGCCCTCTCGACGCTCAAGCCGACGAGAAGTCTCACCAAGGCCTGTCCACTCTGCCGGTCCTCCGCCCGCAACTCGCTCGTCTCTCGGCAGGCCAGAAGATGGATGCTCCAGCGCTCGACCGAGGCCACATCGCCTTCAGCCCAGGCATCGTAGAGGCGCGACAGACACGGCAAATCGGTTCTGGTTTGACAGCGTTCGAGAATGCCGGCAATCCACTCGCCCGCCTGCCGCTCATTGCCGATCCAACCATCCTCCACCGCCCGCTCCAGGCCTTGCGAATAGCTGTACATGCCGATGGGCAGCGCCGGACTAGCTAATTGCAGCAGTCTCACCAGTCCCAGATCAGTGATCATGGTGATGAGACCCATGATAAGCTCCGCGTTCCGGCTCGAAAGGCATCAACGCATGCTCGACGCTCAGCTCCAATCCTCGCACCATGTCGTCCAAGACGTGATCCCGCAGATAACGAAGTTCCCCACTATCGATTTGTAAAGCGACATGCCGGTTGCCCAGGTGGTAACAGGCGCGTGCGAACAATAGGGCATCGGCGGTCCGTACCACCGATACCGGCTCCGCCGCCGCGCGCACCAACACCACGCGGCCATCATCGGCTAGCAAACGGTCGCCGTCGCGAAGAACGGTACCGCGAGGGAGAAAAACGCCTGCTTCGGCCCCGCTGTCCAGGCGTACCAGCAAACGGGATTTCTGGCGAGCCTCGTAAAGCAGGGTCAGGGTGTCGTGATGCTCCGCTCCCGGCGGGGCGAATTCTGTGAGTCTAGTCATGCCCCAAGAATCAAAACAGGAAGTACCGTTGGGCCAAGGGCAGCACGTTCGCCGGCTCGCAGGCCAGCAATACGCCGTCCGCGCGCACCGCATAGGTTTGCGGATCGACTTCGATCTTTGGCAGGTAATCGTTATGGATCAGGCTTGCCTTGCCGATGTTTCGGGTATTCAAAACGATGCCGACGAGCTTTTTTAGCCCCAACCGCTTCGCGATATCCGCCTCGGCCGCCGCCTTCGACAAGAACGTCATCGAGGTCGCCTGACACGCGCCGCCATACGCCCCGAACATGGGACGATAATGCACCGGCTGCGGTGTCGGGATCGATGCGTTGGGATCGCCCATCGGCGCCGCGGCGATCATCCCGCCCTTGATGATGAGACTGGGCTTCACGCCGAAGAAAGCGGGCGGCCACAGCACCAGATCGGCCAGCTTGCCGACTTCCACCGAACCCACCTCGTGGGCGATGCCGTGGCTGATGGCCGGGTTGATGGTGTACTTCGCGATGTAGCGCTTCACGCGGAAATTGTCGTGCCGTGCCGGATCTTTCGGAAGACTGCCCCGCTGAATCTTCATTTTGTGGGCGGTTTGCCAGGTGCGCGTGATCACTTCTCCCACCCGTCCCATGGCCTGCGAATCGGACGAGATCATGGAGAATGCTCCGAGATCATGCAGAATGTCCTCGGCAGCGATCGTCTCCCGGCGGATGCGGGATTCCGCGAAAGCGACGTCCTCGGGAATGCTCGGGTCCAGGTGATGGCAGACCATCAGCATGTCGAGATGTTCGTCCACCGTATTGACTGTATAGGGTCGGGTGGGATTGGTGGAGGAGGGCAGCACGTTGGCTTCGCCGCAGGCTTTAATGATGTCCGGGGCATGGCCACCGCCGGCGCCTTCGGTGTGATAGGTATGAATGGTGCGCCCCTTGAACGCGGCGATCGTGTCTTCTACGAAGCCGGATTCGTTCAAGGTGTCGGTATGAATCGCCACCTGCACGTCGAAACGATCGGCAACCGAGAGGCAGCAATCGATAGCGGCCGGCGTCGTGCCCCAGTCTTCGTGCAGCTTCAATCCCATCGCCCCGGCGCGAAGCTGCTCCTCCAGCGCCTCCGGCAGACTGGCATTGCCTTTCCCGAGAAAGCCGATGTTCACCGGCAAGCCGTCCACCGACTGCAGCATGCGATGGATGTTCCAAGGTCCCGGCGTACAGGTGGTGGCGTTGGTGCCGGTTGCGGGGCCCGTGCCGCCGCCGATCATGGTGGTGATGCCGGACATCAGGGCTTCTTCGATTTGCTGCGGACAGATGAAATGGATATGCGCGTCGATGCCGCCCGCCGTGAGAATCTGGCCCTCGCCCGCGATGACTTCGGTGCCGGGCCCGACAACGATGTCGACGCCGGCCTGGGTGTCCGGATTGCCCGCCTTGCCGATCCCGGCGATCCGCCCGTTCTTGATGCCGACATCGGCTTTGACGATACCCCAATGGTCCACGATCAGCGCATTGGTGATGACCGTGTCCACCGCGGTTTCCGACGTGCATTGGCTTTGCCCCATACCGTCGCGGATCACCTTGCCGCCGCCGAACTTCACTTCGTCGCCGTAAACCGTCCGGTCTTCCTCAACCTGGATGAAAAGCTCCGTATCGGCCAGCCGCACCCGGTCCCCGGTGGTCGGACCGAACATTTCGGCATAGGCTTGCCTCCCGATCCGGCTCATATGACCCCCATGATCTTCTGTTGAAACCCGTAAACGCGGCGCTTGCCCGCGAACGGAACCAATCGCACCTCGCGCGTCTGGCCCGGCTCGAAGCGCACCGCAGTGCCCGCCGGGATGTCCAGCCGATAGCCCCGCGCCAGATCCCGATCGAAACGCAAGGCCGAATTGGCCTCGAAGAAGTGATAATGGGAGCCCACCTGGATCGGCCGATCGCCGGTATTCGCCACGACCACGGTAATAGCCTCGCGTCCCGCGTTCAGCTCGATCTCGCCGTCTTCGACGATGATTTCTCCGGGTATCATCGAGTCTCCCCCCTACAAAATCGGATTGTGAACCGTCACCAGCTTGGTGCCGTCCGGAAACGTCGCCTCCACCTGCACCTCCGGAATCATCTCCGCCACGCCGTCCATCACATCGTCCCGGCTCAGCAGAGTGCGTCCGTATTCCATCAGTTCCGCGACGCTGCGCCCTTCCCTCGCGCCTTCCATGATGGCGGCGCTGAGATAGGCCACCGCTTCCGGGTAATTGAGCTTCAATCCCTTGGCCTTGCGCCGCTCGGCGAGCAGCGCGGCGGTGAAGAGGAGCAGTTTGTCTTTTTCTCGTGGGGTTAATTGCATGGCCGGTACTACATTCAAAAACGAAAATTCATGGGTAGGGTGGGTTAGACGCGCCTCCTTTGACCCTTCCCTTTACACTACCTTCGTGCGCGTCGTAACCCATCAGATTAGCCTTTGAGCTTGCCCCGAACGTCGCCGGTGGGTTACGGCACGCATCAAACTCGCGTCTCAACCGGAAAGGTAATCGGAAAGCGTGCCTAACCCACCCTACATTTAAAGGTCGTCAAGTCGCCCAAATCCTCGGCAAGCATGCCTTCCGGCCGATGACGTCCGGACGAACGGCCCGCCACAACTCGACCAACAGCCGGCGCAGCGGTTCGATCTGACTGTCCAGTGCCCGGCACACCAGCAAACCGTCGATCAGCGTGGCTCCGAAGCCGGCTCGATCGCCCGCGATTGCCCGCACCGACTCCAGATTTTTCGGAAGCGCGGGATAGGCGAACAAGCTTGCGGCTATCGGCTGCCCCTGCAAGCCCCAGTTCGCGTTCAAAACCTCCTCATCCACCTCGAACCGTTCGATCAGCAGCGGCCGTCCGCTCACCCGCACCGACCAGCGAAACGCAGCCCTTCCCCGATCGAACGTTTCGCCACTCGCCGGCCGGCCGAAGCAAAAGCTTTCCCAGCCTATGAACCGCGCTGTTTCCGCCAAGTCCACGTCCACCTCCGAAACGACGCGAGCCCCACGATAGAAAATCGACTCCTGCGGAAGCCATTCGAGCGCAGCGACGTCGTTCACCGCCAAACGCACCGTCTGCCGTGCCGGCATATCCTCGCTCCGATAGAACTTTCCCGCAGCGGGCGTGGTGATCAGAGCCCTGCTCTCCTTTCCGGCCGTTGCCCGAATGTCCAGACGATCGCCCCCGACGACGCCGCCCGGCGGATGCAGAAGATACACGTGGCAAACCCCGCCTTCCGGATAAAACGGCCTTTGCACCGCAAGCGGGCCGCGGTGCCGCCGCTCCGCCAGGACGGTCCTGTCGCCTCGGGATTCGAAACCGAGCTTGAGTTCGGCCTCCCAACCCGTTTCTGCGACATCTTGTACCGACAAGCGAGCCGCCTAGCTTCCCGCCAGAAGGTAGACCCCCACCCCCGCGCAAAACGCTCCAAGCGCCTTACGCAGCAAATCGAGCCTGCCGACGGCCGCACCGAGCAGCATACCCAATCCGTGCAAGACTGCGGTCGCGATCAAAAATCCCCCGGCGTAGTGAAACGCGCCCATGTCCCGCCCGATCTCCTCGGCATGGACATACCCGTGGAAAAGCGCGAACCCCGCCGCCAAAGCCCCCGCGAGACCGCAGCCCGCGCGCCAGTTGACGACGAAAATCAGACCCATCACGGCGACCGAAAGCGCCACCGCCATCTCGGCGGACGGCAAAACCAAACCGAAATGCTGTAGACCCGCCCCGACCGCCATCACGGTAACGAAGGATAGCGGTACGAGCAACAAGGCGCGACCGCCCAATGCGGCAGCCCAAAAACCGACTGCGAGCATGGTCAGCAGATGGTCCGGTCCCATGAAGGGATGCGCGAATCCGGCGGTAAACCCGTGTATCGAACCCGCTCCGGTGTGGGCGAACACGCCTACGGGCAGTGTGCCCAAGCTCACGATAACCGCCAGGCTGTGGAAAAACCGCTTACTCATAAATTCTCCCAAAAATCGAAATCGGTAATGGATCTACCAAGGCCCTTCCCAGTAGGTCCCAAAAACCCTTCGACAAGCTCAGGGCGAACGGGCTACTGAGATGGACTCTAAGCTACACGGTCAGATATCGCCGCACCAAATCTTCCGTCAATTCCGCCATGGCTCCGCCGGCGACGATGCGTCCCTTGTCCATGACCAGGAACCGGTCGGCCACGCGCTTTACGAAATGCTGTTTCTGTTCCACGAGGAGAACCGTTACCCCCATTTCCCGGTTGACGCGGACGATGGCATCGCGGATCTCGTCCGCCATCGACGGCTCGCGTTTCTCGAAATGGACCTCCTTCCCCCGCGCCCGGTTCAGGCGGATGATCACGTCGCCGATTTCGCTGACGATGTTGGGCTGTATGCCCTCGGTGGGTTCGTCGAGGATCAGCAGCTTGGGTCTCAGCACCAGCGCCCGGCCGATGGCGAGTTGCTGCTGCTGACCGCCGGAAAGATCGCCGCCCCGGCGGCGCAGCATGGTCTTGAGCACCGGGAAGATCTCGAAGATTTCCTCAGGGATGCGTTTGGACTTGTCGCCGCGCGCCCGGAGTCCGGTCCTGAGATTTTCCTCCACGGTCAGCATGGGAAAGATTTCCCGCCCCTGCGGGACATATCCGATTCCGAGCTCCGCGCGGCGTTCCGCTCGGAGCGCAGTCAGCGAACGATCCTCATAGCGAATCTCGCCCGAGCGCGAGGGCAGCAGCCCCATGATGCATTTCAGCAGCGTGGTCTTGCCGACGCCGTTCCGCCCCATCAAGGCCACGCTGGACCCGGCCGGAATATCGAGACTCAGATCCCAGAGCGTGTGGCTTTCGCCGTAGTATTGATTCAGTGCGGCAACGCTCAGCATCAGGCCCCCAAATAGACTTCGATGACGCGCGGATCGTTCTGCACCTCGTCCATGCGGCCCTCGGTCAATACGGAGCCTTCGTGCAGCACGGTGACCTTGCGGGCAATCGAACGCACGAACTCCATGTCGTGCTCCACCACCACGACCGAGTGCTTCCCTTCCAGCGACAACAGCAGCTCGGCGGTCCGTTCGGTCTCCTGGTGGGTCATCCCCGCCACCGGTTCGTCGACCAAGAGCAGCTTGGGCTCCTGCATCAGCAGCATGCCGATTTCCAGCCATTGCTTCTGGCCGTGGGACAGCTCGCCGGCCCGCCGGTCGCGGTGGGCAGTCAAGCCGACGGTCTCCAGCACTTCGTGGATCGCATCCCGCTGCTCCCCGGTCAATCGCGCGAACAGGGTCGGCCACACCCGCTTGTCGGTGCGCATGGCCAGCTCCAGGTTTTCGAACACGGTTTGCTTCTCGAACACACTGGGCTTCTGGAATTTCCGGCAGATGCCGGCTTCGGCGATGGCCGGCTCGTCCAGTTCCAAAAGATCCAGGGTTTGGCCGAAATAGATCGTACCCTTGTCCGGCCGGGTCTTTCCGGTGATGACGTCCATCATCGTCGTCTTGCCGGCGCCGTTCGGCCCGATGATGCAGCGCAGTTCGCCTTCGTCGATGTACAGGGTCAGCGCGTTCAGCGCCCGGAATCCGTCGAAGCTGACCGTGACTTCTTCCAGATAGAGTATCGGTTTGTGCGCCGGCTCGATCCGGCGTTCGGCGACGGGTTCCTCATGCACCGGAGTGCCTGGAATTGCAGCCTTTGCGGCGTTTGCGGCGATCATGCGGCTTGCTCCTTTCGACGCCAAAACCCGGTCAGGCCTTCGGGGAGCAGCAAGGTGACCAGTACGAATATCGCCCCCAGGGCGAACAGCCACATTTCCGGCAGCACGCCGGTGAACACGGTCTTGGCGTAATTCACCAGAACCGCGCCGACCACCGCGCCGTAAAGCGTTCCGCGACCGCCGACCGCGACCCAGACGACGATCTCGAGCGAGTTCAGCGGCGAAAATTCGCTGGGATTGATGATGCCGACCTGGGGCACGTACAAGGCCCCGGCGATGCCAGCGAGGACCGCGGAAAAGACGAAGACCCAGAGCTTGAACTGTTCGACCCGATAACCCAGGAAGCGCACGCGGTTTTCGGCGTCGCGGATCGCCGCGACCACCCGCCCCAGCTTGGATTCGACCACCAGGCGGCTGGCCGCGTACGCCCCCATCAACGCAATCGCCGAGGCGGCGAACAGCGCCGCGCGTGTGCTATCGGACTGGAGATTGAAACCCAGGATGTCCTTGAAATCGGTCAGGCCGTTATTGCCGCCGAATCCCATCTCATTGCGGAAGAATGCCAGCATCAGGGCGTAGGTCAGCGCTTGAGTGATGATGGAAAGATAAACGCCGGTCACCCGCGAGCGAAACGCAAGCCATCCGAACACATAGGCCAGCAGGCCCGGCGCCAAAGCCACCACGAGGAGAGAGAACCAGAAATGATCGAAGCCGTACCAATACCAGGGCAATTCCTGCCAGTTGAGAAAGACCATGAAATCCGGCAGAACCGGATTGCCGTACACGCCGCGTTCGCCGATCTGCCGCATCAGATACATGCCCATGGCATAGCCGCCCAAGGCAAAAAAAGCGCCGTGGCCCAGGCTCAGGATGCCGCAATAGCCCCAAACCAGGTCCACGGCCAGCGCCAGCAGTGCGTAGGTCAAGTATTTGCCCACCAAGGTCACGGTGTAAGTCGAAAGGTGCAAGGGCGACGATTCCGGCAAGGCCAGATTCGCTAGCGGAACGAGCACGGTTATGACCGCCAGCACCGCCAGAAACGGAACGTCGACCGCCGATTTCCGCAATAAACTGAACGCCATGGATCAAGCCTCCGCTGCTCGGCCCTTCTGCGGAAACAAACCGCGCGGGCGCTTCTGGATAAATAGAATGATGAACACGAGCATCAGGATTTTCGCCAGCACCGCGCCGGAGTAGGGTTCCAGCAGCTTGTTGGCGATCCCCAGCGAAAATCCGCCGATCAGGGTGCCCCACAAGTTGCCCACGCCGCCGAACACCACCACCATGAACGAATCCACGATGTACGACTGCCCGAGATTCGGTCCCACGTTGGTGAGCTGGCTGAGAGCCACGCCGGCGACTCCGGCGATGCCCGAGCCCAGCCCGAAGGTCAGCGCATCGACCCGCTCGGTCGGAATGCCTATGGCTTTGGCCATGGCGCGGTTTTGCGCGACCGCCCGCACTTCCAGTCCGATCCGGCTACGTTTCAGGACTTGCAGCAAGGCTGCGAACACCAGAAGGCAAAACATCAGGATGTAGAACCGGTTCAAGGTCAGCGACAACGCGCCGTTGATCTCCAGCGAACCGCTCATCCAGGCCGGCGTCGCGACGCTGCGATTCAGGGGCGAAAAGATCGTACGGACGAGCTGCTGAAGAAACAGGCTCACACCGAACGTCGCCAGCAGGGTTTCGAGCGGCCGCCCGTACAGAAACCGGATGACGCCGCGCTCGATGGCGATCCCGACCAGCGCGGACAGCAGAAATGCCGCCGGAATGGCCACGAACAAGGAAATGTCCAGATGCCCCGGCATCAGCTGCTGTACCACGTAGGTGGTGTAAGCACCCAGCATCATCAGCTCCCCGTGGGCCATGTTGATGACGCCCATGACGCCGAAGGTGATCGCGAGACCGATGGAGGCAAGTACCAGCACCGCGCCCAGGCTCAAACCGAAAAACACTGTCTCGGCCACGCGATATACCGCCAGCTTGGATTCGATGGATTTGACGGCGACCTGCGCCGAATTTCGAACGTCCGAGTCGGGCTCAAGATATTGTCCCTCGTCGTCCTTCTCCAGCAATTGATTCAGACGGTTGAGCGCCTCCGGATTGAGGCTGCCGTGCAAGGCATTGATGGCGGCGATGCGCACGCCCTTGTCTTCGCTGGAGAGATCGGCCAGAGCCAAAGCCATCTCGATCGCTTCCGACACCTTGGCATCGGTTTCGGTATTCAGTCGGGCCCGCAGCAGTTCGAGGTTTTCTTCGTCCAGCGATTTGCTCATGGCCTCGACCGCCTTGAGCCGCTGAACAGGGTCGTCCGCCGTCAATTCGAGCCGCCCGAGGGTTTCGCGCAAACTCGTGCGCAGCGCATTGTTGACGCCGACCTTCTTGAGATCGAACTTGCCGACTATGCCCAAAGTTTCTCCGTCGAGGACGTTCACGATAGCCAGGCCGTCCTCGGCCGGATCGCCGAAAACGACGCTGCCGTCGTCCTTGCGGTAATAAAGCCGACCGTCGAGCAGAGCCCGCAACACGGGCGCGACCCTCGGGTCCTTGGTTTCGGCGAGCCGATCGACGGCTTCGCCCAATTCAGTCAGAGGAGCCTCCTTGAGCCGGGCCAATGCGTCGACGAACGGTCCCCCCGGCTCCGCCGCCGCATTGCACAAGCCCGGCATCATCATAATCAGCATGGCGATACACCATCTGCTCATGCCGAAAATCAAAGGTCTCATCTCGTCTCCCGAATTCTTGAACAAAGTCTGGTCGCGAATGTTTCCGTCGCAGGGTGGGTTAGGCGCGTACCAGAAAACGTTTTCTGGCGGTCACTGGGCTATGAACGCGCCGTAACCCACCGATTCCGTGGCCTTGCCCGGTGGGTTACGGCGCGCGACACCACCAGCGAACATTGCGGACTCAGTGCAAGGCGCGCCTAACCCACCCTACGGCGGAACCCCGAGTCAAAACCTCGCCCCCGCCTATCCCGTATTCCGTTCGCCGCTGTCGTAGCCGGCGGGAGAGGGAGAGGTTTTGCGTCGGCCTATCCCCAGAAGAAACCCCATCGATCAATACTTCTGACCCGAACACTTCTTGGTCTTGGTGTTGTAGTTGCCGCAATTGATCGGCGCCGTCCACTGGGCGACGATCGGCTTGCTTTCCGGCAGGTAATCCGACCAGGCGTCGCCCTCGACCAAACTCTTGGTCTGCCATACGGTCTGGAACTGGCCGTCGTCCTGAATCTCGCCGATCAGCACCGGCTTGGTGATGTGGTGGTTCGGAAGCATCTTCGACACACCGCCGGTGAGATTCGGCGCCTCGATGCCGATGATCGCCTTGCCCACCGCGTCGGTATCCGTCGTGCCCGCCTTTTCCACCGCCTTGACCCACATGTTGAAGCCAATGTAATGCGCTTCCATCGGGTCGTTGGTTACCCGGCTCCGGTTCTTGATGAACTGGTGCCATTTGGTGATGAACGCGGCGTTCTCGGGCGTATCGACGCTCATGAAATAGTTCCAGGCAGCGAGATGGCCGACCAGAGGCTTGGTGTCGATGCCGGATAGCTCCTCTTCGCCGACCGAGAACGCGACGACCGGAATCGACTCGGCCGAAATGCCCTGGTTGCCCAGCTCCTTATAGAAAGGCACGTTGGCGTCGCCGTTGATGGTGGACACCACCGCCGTCTTCTTGCCCGCCGAACCGAACTTCTTGATGTCCGCGACGATGCTCTGCCAATCCGAATGGCCGAACGGCGTGTAATTGATCATGATGTCCTTGTCCTTCACGCCTTTCGATTTCAGATACGCCTCCAGAATCTTGTTGGTCGTTCTCGGATATACATAATCCGTGCCGGCCAGTACCCAGCGTTTGACCTTCAGATCCTTCATCAGGTAATCGACGGCGGGAATCGCCTGCTGGTTGGGCGCGGCGCCGGTATAGAACACGTTCTTCGACGATTCCTCACCCTCGTACTGAACCGGATAGAAGAGAAGGCCGTTCAATTCCTCCACCACCGGCAGCACCGATTTGCGGGACACCGAGGTCCAGCAGCCGAAGATGGCGGCGACCTTGTCCTTGGTCAGAAGCTCTCGCGTTTTTTCGGCGAACAGCGGCCAGTTCGAGGCGGGATCGACGACCACCGGTTCCAGTTTTTTGCCGAGCAAACCGCCTTTCTTGTTCTGCTCGTCGATCAGCATCAGCATGGTGTCCTTCAGCGTGGTTTCGCTGATCGCCATGGTGCCGGAGAGCGAATGGAGAATGCCCACCTTGATCGTGTCTTCGGCGCGCGCCTCCGCACCAAAAAGGAGCATGGCCGCCGACAGAGCCAAACAGAACTGTCGTAAGGATCTTGCATAATCAGGCATGAATAGTTACCTCGCGAGTAATTGATGGAGTGTCTAGGCGTGATCAGATCTGCAACTGGAAGCCCAGCTTGATCGAGCTGACGTCGTCGCCCGCGGCGGTCGAGGTGTAATCCAGCCCCTTGGTGAGCAGATCGCCGTACTCGTACATCAGCATGATCTTGGCGTTGTGGCCGTCGATGATGTAATTGATGCCGGCTTCGTAAACGTCGCGGCTGGCGCTTTTGATCGGATCGACATTGACATAGCGGACGTAAGGCTGGAATTGACCGACCCACACCTTTTGCGGAAGCAGGTACATGGCGCTTACGTCGTAGGCGTCGCCCTCGAACATGGCGAAGCCGCCGCCCGCGAGCCTGGACGCCATGCCGTAGCCCTTGATGCCGTAGTTCTTGTATTCGCCATTGACGGTCACCACGCCCATATCGCCCAACGGCTTCTCGAACAGAACGTCGACCGCGGTGCCGCGGAAATTGCCCGGATCGCTCCGCGTCCCGGCGCCGTCTTCCTGATACTGGTTGGAAACGCCCAAGGTCAGGATGTCGCCGCCCTGGCCGTAGTAGGTTCCGCTGGTGTAGTAACCGGGGTTCTTTTCCACGTCGAGGAAGTTGTAGGCGACGCGCTGGGCGTAGAGGATGTTGTCGTCGACGTTGGCGCCGTTGCGGAGCCCACGAAAAAAGCCCGCCGCGTATTGCAGGCGGCCGTCGAAGAAGGAACCCCAGATGGTGGCGCCGTCGTCGCGGCCGAAGGAGCCGGCGGACGTACCGTCGGATCGGATCGTCGTGTTGAAGTCCGCCGGCTCGAAGGGCGTGCCGGCGCCGAAGATGTTGTACACGGCGCTGAAGAACGGTCCGTTCATTTCGCGGCGCTCGGCGGGCACCAGCATGCGGCCCATCCAGATATTGAACATGGGATCGAATTCGAATTTGCCGATGGCGTCGAGAATGCGCATCTCGCCGCCGTCGCCGCAGGTCTGGCAATCGGTGTTGAACTCAATCTTGAAATACTTGTGAATCTGGCCGTTCAGGTACAAACGGATATTGTCCAGATTGAAATCGTTCGACCATTTGCCCGCATTGGCGGCTTCCTCGGTAGCGGTAAAGCTCGTTCTGAGGCCGGCGCCTATGCTCACCCACTTGGTATCGTCGATTTTGAACGTCGCTCCCCCAAGCGACACGGGTGCGTACGCCGTCGTCAGCGCCGCCAAGGCGGCGGGCAAAAGCGCAATCCGCAAGCCGCGGCGATCCGCTTGCGTCGCGCATGTTGTTCGATTCTTCATGACTTGAAACCCCCTGATCGTTGAAGTCGGTCCGCGGGCGGTCCGCGCCACCGGTCGTTTCCGGTGTAGTCGCGAGCCGCCCGGATGTCCGCGCCCCGTCGGCGAAGGCCTTTCATCGGGCGCGGCAAATATCCTTATCGGTTGAATCCGAAGAGCTGTTCACGGAGTCGGCCGTTGCGGCTAACTCGTTGTCGGCACGGGGGTAATTAGATTTCCGGGGGGTATATGTCACAATCAGTCAAATGACGTATCCCGGAGCGGGGGGTATCGGCTTAGAGTCTCGGCAGCGCACTCGCGGCCGGTTACAGGCGACTTGGAGGGTGTGTAAGCAGTGGCGAACAACCCGGAACGCCAAGATCGGAAAGGGCGGCTTCGGTGCTCCAATCGCAAACGGATTCCCGACCTACAAGGTGCACGGTTGTAGGTCGGCAATCCTTTGCCGACGAAGACGCTCGGCTGGGGTGTGGCGTCGGGAAGGGGGGCTTCGGCGCTCCCGAAGACGCCGTTTGCGATTGGGAGGGATTCCCGACCTACAGGGGCTGCGGTCGTAGGTCGGCAACCCTTTGCCGACGTTAGGTACCGGGCCGCTCAGAGAACTCGAACCGGCTTGGCCGCCGACGCCGTAAGCACTCTTAACCTTATGAAAAAATATGCGTATTCCGTTTCTGATCGTTTCTTTTAGCCTGCTCGCCGGCTGCTCCATCGGCCTGAAACCCCAAGGCACTCCGCTCCGGCCCGAATCGGTGGGCGAGATTCTGTTCCGCGTGGCGCCGGATAATCTGGACGAGGAGCAAACCGCAGCCATGGCCGAACGGATCAGCAAGAATCTGAGTTCCTGGGGATATCCGGTGGAGCCGGATCTAGACGAGAGCGGCGAAACCGGCGCCACTCACGAGATGGAAGCACGGGTCGGCAGGATCGAGAACAAGAGCACGCCCACCGGGTTCTCGTTCAGCATCGGCAACTCCGACCCGCGCGCGCTCGATTTTCAAAAGGCGGAAGTGCTGCCGGTAACCTGTACGCTCAAATCCACCGCCCGTTCGTCCGAAACCGTAAGCCTCTTCATGGATTTCATCGCCGACGAGAAAATCAAGAATCCGAACCGCATCAAGAGCGATCCGGCATTGCTGGAAACTTACGAGAATCACATCGGAACGGTCTGCTTCAATCTTCTCGACAAGCTGAAGGTGCCGAGGAAGAAAGCAGCCTCGTCGACCAGTACCAGCACCTGGATGCCCGAGATACGCATCGAAGTCACGGAAAAACCGGCGAATTCCGAAAGCGGAACCTCGACCGGCGCGATTCCCGTTCTCCCCGCGGAAACGGATAACCCCACGAATCGGCAAGCGCCGAATTCCGAAGACGGCCCTTCGAACCCGCCGGAAGAGCCGCCCGTAAAAACCGAAACCAGCAGCAATACCGAGGAAGGCCGCAAACGAATCATCATTCACAATCGCGGAAATCCGGTGATCCTCGACTTCGGCTTCGAGCGGAAATAGGCCCGACGCCGGCTTCCTGCCGCTGCCCGCCCTTTTAGCGTGCAATCCTGCGGTCTTCGCCCCAAATCGGGGCGCAGACCGTTCATCAATGCCCTCTTCTTCTGCCTTCTCCCTGTAGTCAACTCAACGGCACGTGATTTGCTCGCCTTGTTGAATTCGAGCGACAAATTGGAATTGCACTCGGCATAAAAACAACAAGATCAGACAAGAGGCAAACCATCGCTTTGGAAGGATTGAGCCGTCAGGCCATCGTAAAGATACGGCGCGACTATAACGCCTGGGTCGCGAACGAGACCCTGGAAGACTATGCGCTTCGGTTCGCGCCGCGGTCGTTTCGGAAGTGGTCCGAGTTCCGGGTGGCGAACACCGCCTTCGGCTCGATTTCGTTTCTGGTTCTGGAAGCCATCGGCGGCTTTCTCGCGATCAACTACGGATTCGTCAACGCGTGCTGGGCCATCATCGCGGTGGGCCTCGTCGTTTTCCTCACCGGGCTCCCGATCAGCTACTACGCCGCCAAACACAACATCGACATGGACTTGCTGACCCGCGGCGCCGGGTTCGGCTATATCGGCTCGACCCTGACCTCGCTGATCTACGCCTCCTTCACCTTCACCCTATTCGCGCTGGAAGCGTCCATCATGTCGCTGGCGCTGGAACTGTACTTCGACATTCCCATCGCCGCAGCGCATGTCGTCAGCGCCCTCTCGGTCATTCCGCTCGTCACCTTCGGCGTCACCACCATCAGCCGGCTTCAGCTCTGGACCCAACCGTTGTGGATCGTGCTGCTTGTCGCACCCTACGCGGCCGTCATCTGGCGCGAACCAGAGGCTCTGGCCGAACTCGCCCTGTTCCCCGGACACGAGAATCGCGGCGCGCAGTTCGACTGGATACTGTTCGGAACGGCCGCGACCATGGCCTTTTCCATGGTGGCCCAAATCGGCGAGCAAGTGGACTTTCTACGGTTTCTGCCGGAAAAGAATCATCGCAACCGATATCGGTGGTGGGCGGCCACCATTATCGCCGGCCCCGGATGGATCTTTTTGGGCATGGCCCGGCAACTGGGCGGCGCTTTCCTGGCGTATCTGGCGCTCAAGCACGGCATCGCCGGCGAGCGGGCGCACGAACCCACCCAGATGTATCGGGTGGCCTACGGCTACCTGTTCGACGACGGCAGGCTGGCGCTCGCGGCAACGGCACTGTTCGTGGTCGTATCGCAACTCAAGATCAATGTCACCAATGCTTACGCGGGCTCGCTGGCCTGGTCGAACTTCTTCTCGCGGCTGACCCACAGCCATCCCGGTCGAGTGGTCTGGCTGGTCTTCAACGTGATGATCGCCCTGCTCCTCATGGAGCTCGGCGTTTTCGGCGCGCTCGAGCGGGTCCTCGGCCTGTTTTCGAACGTCGCCATCGCCTGGATCGGCGCCCTGGTGGCCGATCTGGTGATCAACAAGCCGCTGGGCCTGAGTCCGCCTTTCGTCGAATTCAAGCGAGCGTACCTGCCGGACATCAACCCGGTCGGCGTACTGTCCACGCTCGGTGCTTCGGCGATTTCGACCGCAGCCTACACGGGGTTGTTCGGGGCGCTGCCGCAAGCATTTTCGGCCTTCATCGCTTTGGCGACCGCTTTTCTGCTGACACCGGTCATCGCTTGGCTGACCCGAGGCCGCCACTATCTGGCGAGAGACCGCAACGACTGGGGCTCGACCACGCCCCATGCCAAATGCTGCATTTGCGAAAACGATTTCGAACTGGAAGACAAGGCGTACTGCCCGGCCTATCAGGGAACGATCTGCTCGCTCTGCTGCACCCTGGATGCCCGTTGCCTGGACACCTGCAAACCGAACGCGCGGCTCAAGGACCAGCTCGAACGGGCCAGCCGCCGCTGGCTGCCCTCGTGCCTGTCGCCGCAATTCAGGCTGCGCCTGATTCAGTTCGCTCTCGTTTACCTGCTGCTCGCCGCGCTCACCGGCATCTTCGTAGGCGTGATCTATTACCAGGATATCCTGGCAGCCGCTTCCGGGGACGAGGCTTTATCTCAAGCGCTGTTCGCCAATTTCCTCAAGGTCTATTCGGCGCTGCTGGTTTTCCTGGGCCTCGCCGCGTGGTGGATCGTGCTCAACAACGAAAGCCGTCAGGTGGCGCAGGAGGAATCCGGGAAACAAACCGCCCTGCTGCTCAAGGAAATCGAGGAGCATCGCAAGACCGACAGCATGCTCCAGAAAACGAGGGAGGCCGCCGACCGCGCGAATCAGGCCAAGAGCCGCTTCGTAAGCGACATGAGCCACGAGATTCGGACGCCATTGAACAGCATACTCGGGTACGCCCAGATCCTGCGCAAAGATCCGAGCATCCCGGCCCATCGTCGGGAAGCGGTGGAGATCATTCAGCGCAGCGGGGAACACCTTTCTTCCCTGATCGAAGACATTCTCGACATCGCCCGCATCGAGGCGCGCAAGATCGAGCTGCGGCACGGGGCTATCGATTTTCCCGCGTTCATCGAGCAATTGGTGCGCATGTTCCGGCCGCAGGCGGAAGCGAAAGGACTGACCTTCCGTTGCCAGATCGTCGATGTGCTGCCGCGCCGGATCCGCGGAGACGAAAAGCGGGTGGGTCAGATTCTCATCAATCTGCTGAGCAATGCCGTGAAGTTCACCCAAGAGGGCGGAATCGTTTTCCGGGTGGGCTACAGCGGAGAAATCGCTCGGTTCCAGGTGACGGACACCGGCGGAGGCATATCGCAGGACCAGATCGAAACCATATTCCTGCCCTTCCGGCGCCTGCCCAGAGCCCGCGGCAACGCCATTCCGGGCAGCGGTCTCGGACTCACCATCAGCAAGATGCTCACGCAAATCATGGGCGGCGAACTGACGGTGGAGAGCGAGCCTCAAAAAGGTTCCACGTTTGCCGTCCGGCTTTTCCTTCCCAGCCTGCGCAGCGCGGAAGAGGTTCGGGATGAAGGCGACATCATGGGTTACCGCGGTCCGCGCCGCAAGATCCTGGTGGTCGACGACCAACCCGAGCATCGCGGCATTCTGACCTCGGCGCTAACCCCCTTGGGGTTCGTTCTCGAGGAAGCGGGTTCCGGCGAAGAATGCCTGGCGAAGGCCAAGGAATGGAATCCGGACCTGATTCTGCTGGACATCATCATGCCCGGAACGACCGGCATCGAAGCGGCGGCCAGCCTGCGCCAGACCGGATGCAAGACCCCCATCATCGTCGTCAGCGCCAATGCCTATCAAAGCGACCGCCGCTCGGCCAGCGCCGCCGGTGGCGACGACTTCTTGGCCAAGCCGATTCAGATCGAAGAACTCCTGCGCAAACTCAAACTGCATTTGAGTCTCGACTGGCTCTATCGGGGAGAGGATACGGAGCAAATCGAAACCGCCCCCGACACCGCGCAGCCGATGTTAAGGCCGCCGCCCGACTGCCTCGAAGAACTGGCCGCATTCGCCCGCATCGGCGATCTTCGGGGCCTTGCGGACCGCCTGGACACGCTGGTCGGAAGCGATGCCGGCTACATCCCGTTCGCCGAGCATCTCCAGGCGCTTTCGCGGGAGTTCCGTCTCGGCGACATCAAGAAAACACTCAGCGAGGTTTAAGATGAGCTTAAAACGTCAATACCGCCAGGGCACGGTAATGATCGTGGACGACGTACCGGCCAATCTCGCCCTGGTTTCCGACGCCCTGGAAGAAGCGGGCTATCGCGTGCTGGTCGCGACCGACGGCGCTTCCGCTTTGGAGCAGCTTCGCTACGCCGATCCCGACGTCATTTTGCTGGACGCGGTCATGCCGGGAATGGACGGTTTCGAAACCTGTCGCCACCTAAAGGCGAATCCCGCGACCCGCTCCACCCCGATCATCTTCATGACCGGGCTCGGCGAGCTGAACGATTTGCTCCGGGGTTTTCGCGAGGGCGCCGTGGATTATCTGGTCAAGCCCATCCGCCATGAGGAGGTTTTGGCTCGGGTCGAAGCACATCTGGCCCAGTCGCGGATGGTGCTACGCGCGGAAGAAGCCCTGGAACGCAGCGGATTCGCGACGATCAGCATCGATGCCGCCGGGCGGATCATCTGGCTGACGTCCTCGGCCGTCCGCTGGCTGGCGGCGTTCTCGGGAACCAAGGTGTTCGATTTCGAAACTTCAGTCTGCTTTTTGCCCAAGACACTTCTGGATTGGGCTTTAGCCCGTATTGCTTCGGGCGGAACGACGGAACACGAGCTGTTCGCGCTTCATCGCGACGGCAAGAAATTCACCGCGAAGCTCGCCCCATGCGAAAGCGGACGCGAATACCTGCTGCTATTGCAGGAATTTTCCGGCGACTGGAACTTGGAGTCCTTGCGGGACGAACTCGGACTTACCTTCCGCGAAGCGGAAATCCTCATGTGGATCGCCCGCGGCAAAACCAACCGCGAGGTCGGGACTATCCTCGGCAGCAGCCCCCGGACGGTCAACAAACATCTGGAGCACATTTTCGAAAAGCTGGGCGTCGGCACGCGCGCCGCCGCGGTCGCCGTCGTCATGCAGCGCATGAGGATAGGAGCCGAAGCGGCGTGAGTTTCGGCTCCCGAGGGACAGACCGCATGAACACGGGGATTCCGTGCTTTGGATCTGCATGACCGAAGGTAGGGCGGAATAGCGCAGCGTATTCCAATCGCAAACGGGCCTTTAATCGGCCCCTTTCAATCGCAAACGGTCATCCGGGGAAGGGGCTGACGGCGCTCCCGGCCAGGCCGTTTGCGATTGGAAGGTCGCGACTAAAGCGACGTTTGCGATTGGAAGGGCGACTCCGGCGCTCCCGGAGCCGCCGTTTGCGATTGGAGCGCCAGGACGCCCCTTCCCACAAAGTCCTTTGTCGAGCCGATAAGTCGGCAAGGGATTCCCGACCTTATATCTCGATTCTGCATTCCACAAGAGGCAGAATCTCCGACTGATCATCGGACCCAGACGCTGGGCAAGACGTTGCCGACCTTGGGCCTGAAGCCCGCGCCGTAGATCGTCCCCCAGCG
>Ga0268362_100111_pt1 | contig 19838 bp, 13 predicted proteins | sample MetcocultureR2M_FD_197214 | JGI IMG/M metagenome (GOLD analysis project Ga0268362, IMG submission 197214) | Soil microbial communities from Anza Borrego Desert, Southern California, United States - Methanotrophic co-culture R2-M | ecosystem: Environmental > Terrestrial > Soil > Desert | place... | reverse complement strand
CGGCTGGGAGCTCGGGCGCTGGTCGGCCAACCTGCACGGCATCCGCTACGGCTCGCTGCCGAACTACGCGCGCCAGTTCGCCACCGTCACCAACGGCGTCGAGCCCGGCATGGTGGGCCCGTGGATGCTCTACAACCTGAGCGTGGACTACGACCTCACCGAGAAGAGCACGCTCAGCCTGATCGTCAACAACATCCGCAACTCGCGCCCGCCGGAAGATCCCAGCTACGACGGTTCGCAGGGCTTCGCGCCGCCGTTCTACAACATCTTCGCGTACAACGGGTACGGCCGGTCGTTCTGGGTCGAGTACAAGATCGCCTTCGGCGGTACCGATTGAGGCAGGGCACCGCGCTTGGCGCGGGGCCATCCGGCCCCGCGGTTTCAGGGCCCCTGCAACCGCTCGCGCAGTGGCTGCAGGCGTTCGCCGTAGCGGCGCCAGGCGCCGAGCCCGCGCGCGTCGATCGGCTGTCGCACCTGCGCGCTGCTGAGGGTGGCGACGCTGCCGGAGGTTCCGTCGTGGTCCAGGCAGCGCGGATCGAACGGCAGCCCGCAGAACGCGAGCAGGCGCCGGCACGCCGCCTCGGTGTCGCCGACCAGGTCGGCGTAGGGCAGGTCGAGCACGAAGCCGGGCGCGACCGCGTGCCAGTGCCGCATCAGCCGCGCGTAGCGCCGGTGATGGGCGGCGAGGCGGCCGAATTCGTAACTGTAGGCGTAGGCGTCGCCGAACAGCGCGCGGTAGTTGGAGAAGCACACGTCCATCGGCTCGCGCACGACGTGCACGACCTTCGCCTGCGGCAACGCGCGGCGGATGCAGCCGACCAGCTGGAAGTTCGGCGGCAGCTTGTCGACATAGAACGGCCGGTCGCCGGCGCGCCACTGGCTCTGTTCGAGGTAGCGGCGGCCGAGCAGGTCGAAGTCGAGGCCGGCCAGCGCCTCCAGCAGCGCCTCGTCGAGCAGCGCGTGGCCATGCAGGTCGGCGGTCCAGCGCAGTTGCTTCGGCAAATCGTTGAGTTCGCCGGCGGAGGCGACCTGCGGATGGCGGCCGAGGATCGTCTCGAGCAGGGTCGTGCCCGAGCGCGGCATGCCGACGATGAAGATCGGCGCCGGACCGGGCTGCGGCGCAGCGCGGCGGGCGAGGAAAGCCGCGTCGAAGCGGCGTTCGATCGCGGCGAACTGGCGCGCCTCGGCGTCGTCGTCGTGCGGCAGGCGCGCGGCCATCACCGCGTTGCCGCGTTGCAGCGCCGCCCATGCGCCGTCGAGGTCGCCGAGGTCTTCGAGTTCCTTGTACAGCGCGAACTCCAGCGCGGCGTGGTCCTCGCCGCCAGGCGCGACCTCCGCCAGCCGCCGGCGCAGGAAACCGACGTGGTTGGACTGCGCGGTCTGCCTGCGGATGCGCGCCAGCGACAGCGAAGCGCGGCCGAAGGTGGGGCCGCTCCGCAGGCATGCCTCCATCTCCGCCTCCGCTTCCGCGAGGCGGCCGTTGAACTGCAGCTGCAACGCGTGGAAGTAACGGAAGTCGGGCGTGTCGTAGCCGCCGGCGCGGGCGCGTTCCATCAGCGCCAGCGCCTGCGCGTGCAGACCGAGGCCCTGGCACACGTGGCCGAGCGCGGTCAGCACCGGGCCGGAGCGGGCGCGTTCGACGGCCGGGTGGCGCAGGCAGGCGCGCGCGGCGTTGGTTTCGCCCAGCTGCGCGAGCGCCTGCGCGATCCGCGCGACCAGCGCGCCGTCGTCCGGCAGGGCGGCCGCCGCCTCGTGCATCTGCGCGGCGGCCTCGCGCACCCGGCCGCCGGCGAGGATCACGCTGGCCAGCAGCATGCGCGCGCCGAGGTGGCGCGGCTGCAGCGCGAGCAGCGCCTCGAAGGCGCGCCGCGCCTCGCCGTAGCGGCGGGCCTGGACGTGCTGCTGGCCGTCGCGCCACAGCGCGCCGGCCGCGGCGGGCGGCGGGGACTGGAGGGACATGCGCGCTCCGGCGGGCGACGCCGCACGCTAGCACGCCACCTGCGCGCCGGCTTGGCGCGGATTGGCGACTGAGACCGGTACTTCCGGCGGTGTCGTCGCAATTCCGACCCGGGTATAGGATGCTGCCAAGGCCGGCGAACGACCGCGCGCCGCCGGCGGTGACCCGCGCGCCATCCGACGATGCCATGCTCAACCAGCACCGCAACCTCGTCGTACCGGAAGCAGACCACCTGCGGGTGGGCGACTGCGTGGTCGACATCGCGCGGCGCGAGGTCGATGGCAGGGGTGACGAGCCGCGCCGGATCACCCTGAAGGCGCTGCAGGTGCTGCTGGTGCTGGCCGCGCACCAGGGCAAGGTGGTCAGCCGCGAGGCGCTGCTGGAATGGGTGTGGGCCGACACCATGCCCACCGACGACGTGCTGACCCAGGCCGTCACCCAGCTGCGCAAGGCCTTCGGCGACGACCGCGATGCGCCGCAGTACATCGAGACCATCGCCAAGGGCGGCTATCGCCTGCTGGCGCCGGTGGAATGGCTGCAGGCGCCGCCGTCGCCGCCGATCCCCGTCGCCGCCGCGCCGGCGCCGCGTTCGGCCGAGGTCATCGCGATGCGGCGCCACGCGGCCGCCGAACCGGCGCCGGAAGCATCGGCCGAACCCGCCACGCCTTCGGCCGCGCCCGCGCCCGCGCGTCGGCGCATGCCGGCGTTCGCCTGGGCACTGCCGGTCGCCGCGATCGCGGTGGCGGTCGCCGCGTTCGCCTGGTGGCCGCGCCGCGCCGCCGATCCGCCCGCGCCGGCGCCGGTCGCCGCGCCGCCCGCCGCCGCAGTGGCGCCGGCCCAGTACCAGCGCATCACCTCGCTGCCGGGCAGCGAGATGTGGCCGAGCCTGTCGCCCGACGGCGCGCAGGTGGTGTACAGCGCGTGGGTGCCGGAAGGCGACCAGGCCGGCCTGCTGGTGCAGACCACGGCGCCGGTGACCGCGCGCGCGATCACCGAGCCGCCCAAGGGCGTGCAGGACAACATGCCGGTGTGGTCGCCGAACGGCCGCGAGATCGCGTTCGAGCGCTGGGGCCCGGGCGACCGCTGCGGCCTCTACATCGTGCCCGCCAGCGGCGGCGCCGCGCGCCACGTCGCCGATTGCCGGCGCGGTTCGGAAGGCACGTTCAGCTGGCACCCCGATGGCCGCCACCTGATCGCCAGCGGACTCGGCGTCTTCGAGGACGACGGCGCGCTGCACCTGCTCGACCTCGCCACCGGCGAGTGGACCCCGCTTGCCTACGACAAGGGCGAGAGCGACTACGACCTCGCGCCGGTGTATTCGCCGGACGGCAAGTGGATCGCGTTCCACCGCAACATCTCGCTGTCCGACGTGTGGCGCGTGCCCGCCGCGGGCGGCAAGCCGGAGCGGCTGACCGGCCTGCGCACCAACATCTTCGGCCTGGCGTGGACGCCGGACAGCCGCGCGATCGTGTTCAGCCGCTACCAGGACGCTTCGGTGCAGCTGTCGCAGGTCGACGTCGACAGCCACGCCGTCCGCGACCTCGGCATCGAGAATGCCGGCTGGCCGGCGATCGCCGCGCGCGCGCCGTCGATGGCCTTCATCGTCGACCAGACCGAGACCGTGCTCTTCCGCGCCGACCTCGCGCATCCGCAAACGCCGCCGCAGCGGGTGTTCCCGTCCAGCGGCATGGACCTGATGCCGTCGGTGTCGCCCGACGGCAACCAGATCGCCTACATGTCCGACCGCTCGGGACGGATGGCGCTGTGGTGGGGGCGGCTCGGCCAGGCGGATTCGCTGCGCCTGATCGAGGGCGTCACCCCGGTGCCGCGCTTCGGCGCGGTGTGGTCCGCCGCGGGCGACCGCTTCCTGGTGGTCGGCCGCGACGGCGTGCAGCTGGCGCTGTACGAGGTCGCCCCGGAAAGCGGACGCGTGCAGCGCCTGCCGGTGCCGGCGGGCGACGTCGTGCACGGCGCCTACGTGCCGGGCACCGATCGCCTGCTGGTGGTGGTCGACCAGGGCGCAGGCCGGCTCGGCCTGACCCTGTATGACCGCGCGCGCACGCCGTGGCGGACGCTGGCGCAACTGGACGACGTGCTGATGACGCGGGTGGATCCGGCGCGCAAGCGGATCCTGTTCACCCGCCCGACCAGCAGCGGCCTGTGGCAGGCCGGCCTGGACCTGCGCGACGTGCGCAAGATCAGCGAATCCCCCGCGGTCGGCGCGAGCCGGCGCCTGGCGCTGACCGCGGACGGCCTGCGCCTGGCCACCGGCGGTCGCGACTGCGTGCTGCGCTGGCTGCCGCTGGAGGGGCTGGAGAAGACGCAGGTGGCGCAGTCGCCGTGCCGGCATGAGGGCGAGATGCGGGTCAGCAGCATCAGCCTCGACGAAGACCGCCAGCTGCTCTATTACGCGGCGGAGCACACCACCAACTCCGACATCGGCTGGATGCCGCTCGCCGACCGCTGACGACCGCGGCGCGCGGTTTACCATGCGCGCATGCCTTCCGGATGGTCGCGATGAAACTGCAGGTGCCCTTCATCCAGTTGCCGGTGCGTTTCGACGCCGACGTGCTGGCGGCGGAAGTCGCCGCGCTCGGCGAGGAGGCCTGGCGGCCGCACCCGCAGGGATATCCCGGCAACAGCGCGCTGACCCTGGTGACCACCGGCGGCGACCCGGACAGCGACGCGGTCGGCGGGCGCATGCTGCCCACGCCGTGGCTGCGCCGCTGTCCTTACCTGATGCAGGCGATGGCCAGCCTCGGCGCGGTCTGGGGCCGCTCGAGACTGATGCGCCTGTCCGGCTACGCCGAGGTCACCCCGCACGCCGACATCAACTACTACTGGCGCGAGCGCATGCGCGTGCACCTGCCGATCGTGACCCAACCAACCGTGCGATTCGCCTGCGGCGACGCGCAGGTCAACATGGCGGCCGGCGAGTGCTGGATCTTCGATACCTGGCGCATGCACCACGTCGTCAACGACGCCGAACAGGCGCGCATCCACCTGGTCGCGGACACGGTCGGCGGCGACGGCTTCTGGGAGCTGGTCGGCCGCGGCCGCGCGCCCGGCATGCCGGCGCGTCCCGACTGGCGCGCGGAACCGGTCCCGCCGCGCCGAGACGGGCAGCCCGAACTCACCTGCGAGGCGGTCAACGTGCCGGTGGTGATGACCCCGTGGGAGCTGCGCGAACACCTCAGCTTCCTGCTCGGCGAGGCCGAGCCCGCGCCGGCGCTGGCACCGCTGCAGCAGGTCATCGCCCGCTTCAGCCGCAGCTGGCAGGCGCTGTGGGCTCGTTACGGCGAGGATCCGGCCGGCTGGGCCGACTACCGGCGCGCACTGGACGCCTTCGCACGGGAGGCCGCGCCCCTGGCCGGGGCGGTCCAGTTGCGCAACCGCAACGGCTTCCTGAAGGTGCTCAACGCCGTCGTCGTGCGCACCGCGCTGGCCGGAAACCCGGACGCGGCCGACGCCGAAACGCGTGGCGACACGGCCCCGCCGCGGCGGATGCCGGCCGCACCGTGACTTTCGGACGCGCCTGCGTGGCGGCGCAAGTGGTTGATCCTGAAAGGGTCAGGAGAATTTCCGGAGAATTTCGGGAAGGCGGCAGGCTTTTTTCCTGACGCCCGCCGGGCACCCGGGTGATACCGGCGGCCGTATCCGACACAGGAGACGGCCATGCAACTGCACACCCTCTGGGCCGACCGCGGCGAAGCGCTCGACCACATCGGGCAAGACGATCCTGCGCCGCGCGCGCGGCTGGCCGCGGTCAGCCGCTCGGCCAGCCTCGGCGTCGCCGACGGCCACGGCGCGTTCTGGCTGGTGCTGCGCGGTAGCGCCCAGCTCGAATGCCGCGAAGGCCGCTTCCGCCTGCAGGCGGGCGACTGGATCGCGATGGACCGCGACTCCCGCCCGACCCTGCTCGGCGGCCGCCGCACCCTCGCGCTCGCGCTGCTGCTGCCAGCGGCCGGCGCCTCGGCGCTGGAACAGCCCGACCTGCCCGCCCTGCATCCCGGCCGTGGCCGCCTGAGCCGGCGGCAGATGCGCCTGGCGCTGCAGTTGTGGCGGCGCCACGCCGCGGCGGTGCGCGCCCACCCCGGCGAGGACGTGGGCGGCAGCCTGCGCACGGTCGTCCACTTCCTCGCCTCGTTGCAGGCCGGGCTCGACCACTACGTCGATCGCTGCCCGGGACGCTCGCTGCGGCGCAAGCGGCAGGTGTTCGCGCGCATGCAGCGCGCGCGGCTGTACCTGGACGGCAACCTCGGCCACCCGGTGCGGCTGGCCGAGCTCGCCCAGCTGTGCAACTTCTCGGTCTGGTACTTCACTAAGACCTTCCACGCGCTGTACGAGGAGGGGCCGCGCGAGGCGATCGCGCGCACCCGCCTGCGCCAGGCGTCGGAACTGCTGGAGCAGACCAGCCTGTCGGTGGGCGAGGTCGGTGCGGCCTGCGGTTTCGAGAATCCGTGCAGCTTCGCGCGCGCGTTCCGCGCGCACTACGGCACCACCGCCAGCGGCTACCGGGCCAAGCGGTGCGCGGGTGCCTCGCCAAGCCGCGCACAGCGAACCGGCAGCCGCGCCCAAGCGATGGCGATGGTCGAACCGTAACGTGGGTCGTGCGTTTTACGCATCGCTAACAACTTCACGGAGACTCCCCATGGCACTTCGCAACCTGCGATCCGCGCTGCGGATCGCCTCGTTGCCGGCGGGCATCGCCGCCGTTCTCGCTTCCCCGCTCGCCGCGGCACAGGACGCGGCGCCCGAGGCGGCGCAGGCTCCCGAGCCGCAGGCGGCTACCCTCGACCGCATCGAGGTGACCGGTTCGCGCATCCGCCGCGTCGACGCGGAGAACGCGAGCCCGGTAATCACCATCGACCGCGCCGCGATCGAGAAGACCGGCAAGATCACCATCGGCGACCTCGTGCAGGAATTGCCGACCATCGCCGGCGCCGCGACCAACCCGACCGTCAACAACGGCGGCGGCAGCGGCGCGTCCACCGTCGACCTGCGCGGCCTCGGTTCGCAGCGCACCCTGGTGCTGATCAACGGCCGGCGCGTGCTGCGCGTGGGCGGCCTGGACGGCGGCGCCGACGTCAATGCGATCCCGGCCTCCGCGGTCGAGCGCATCGAAGTGCTCACCGTCGGCGCGTCCTCGGTGTACGGCTCCGACGCGATCGGCGGCGTCGTCAACTTCATCATGCGCAAGGACTTCGAGGGCCTGCAGGCCTCGATCGACTACGGCATCTCGAGCCGCGAGGACGGCCAGCGCACCGGCGGCTCGCTGACCTTCGGCCAGGCGGCCGAGCGCGGCAACATCATCGCCGGCGTCAGCTACAACAAGTTCGACGCGATCTCCTCCAACGACCGCGACTACTCCAAGGACGCGACCTACCTGTACGGCGGCTACGTCACCGTGCTGGGGTCCAGCCGCAACCCGCGCGGCTTCATCTCGCTGCCGGAAGACAACCCGACCGCGGTCGCGCTCGGCTGCACCAACGTGACCCGGGTGCCGGGCGCGGTCGGCGACGACCCCGTCAACGACTATCGCTGCTACGACCCCGCGGTCGACTCCTACAACTACCAGGCGGTCAACCTGATCCAGACGCCGCAGGAGCGCACCAACGCGTTCTTCCTCGGCAACTACCAGGTCAGCGACGACCTCAACGCGTTCATCGAGTACTACCACAACAAGACCGCGGCCAACTTCGCGATCGCCGCGCTGCCGTTCGACGCGCGCACCGACGCGGTGGTGATCTCCGCCGACAACTTCTACAACCCGTTCGGGGTGGATTTCGGCGCCGACGCCAACATCACCGGCCAGACCTTCCGCAACCGCTTCACCTCGCTGGGCCAGCGTGCCGGCTTCTTCGACACCACCAGCGACCAGCTGGTGACCGGCATCGAGGGCTTCCTCGGCGACAGCTGGAAGTGGGACGTCGCCCTCAACTACGGCCACCGCGCGCAGGACGCACAGGTGAAGGGCTACGTGTTCTACGATGGCCTGCGCGACGCGCTCGGCCCGTCGTTCATGGACACCGACGGCATCGTCAAGTGCGGTACCCCCGGCAACGTGATCGCCGGCTGCGTGCCGCTGAACATCTTCAACATCGACGATCCGCAGACGATCGAGACGCTGCGCCTGTACAACGTCAACCCGGTCGCGTCCACCACCTACATCTCCAAGGGGCTGGAGGCAAACGCCTCGGGCGACCTGTTCGAGCTGCCGGCGGGCGTGGCGCAGCTGGCGTTCGGCGCGCAGTGGCGCAAGGAATACCAGCGCAGCGAGGTCGAGTACGTCTCGATCGCCAATCCCGATGCGACCTGCATGATCTCGCAGGAGGCCTGCGGCTCCCCGGTCAAGGGCGGCTTCACCGCCAGCGAGCTGTACGCCGAGCTGTTCCTGCCGCTGCTCAAGGACGTGCCGTTCGCGCAGACGCTGAACGTGACGCTGGGCTCGCGCTTCTCCGACTACGACCTGTTCGGCAGCAACACGAGCTCCAAGATCCAGGTCGAATGGCGGCCGATGGACGACCTGCTGTTCCGCGGCACCGTCGCCGAGGTCTTCCGCGCGCCGAGCATCACCGACCTGTTCGCCGGCCCGGCCGGCAACGCGCCGGTCTTGCAGGACCGCTGCGTCGGCTACGTGTTCGATCCGGCCAACCCGTCGATCCACGACCGCGCCTGCGGCCCGGCCAGCGGCGCCACCAACATCCCCGCCGGCGGCATCGAGGATTCCGGCCTCAGCCAGTCGACCGGCGTCACTTCCGGCGCGGCCTACGTCGGCTACGACCTCAAGCCGGAGCAGGGCAAGTCCTTCGACTGGGGCCTGGTGTACGACCCGAGCTGGCTGCCGGGCTTCTCGGTCAGCCTCGACTACTGGCGCCTGTACCTCAACGACACGATCACCAACATCGACGCGCAGATCGTGCTCAATTCCTGCTACGACGACCCCAACAACCAGCTGTGCGACTTCGTCAACCGCTTCAGCGACGGCCAGATCAACTACATCCGCCAGCCGACCGTGAACCTCGGCCGCCTGGACGCGAAGGGCTGGGACCTGGCGTTGCGCTACCGGCTGAACGACACCGCCGCGGGCGACTGGACCTTCGGCTTCGACGGCACCTACACCGCGCAGTGGGACAACGACACCGACCCGGACAGCGAGCTGGATCCGGTCCGCCACATCGCCGGCCACTTCAACAACTCCTACGGCATGTTCGCCCGCGTCCGCGGCCGCGCCTTCGTCAACTGGAGCATGGGCGACTGGTCGGCGAGCTGGCGGATGCGCTACATCGGCCCGTTCGACCTCGGCAACGCCGACGACCGCCAGGGCAGCAGCGCCGACGCGGCCTGCCTGCACGACCCGGTCACCGGCGAGCCCAACGCGTTCTGCGGCGTCGAACTGCACTACGGCAGCACGCTCTACCACAGCCTGTCGGTGAGCTACGCGTTGCCGGCGATCAGTTCGCGGATCGACGTGGGCGTGGACAACGTGTTCGACAAGCAGCCGCCGATGATGTTCCAGAACAACGTGCTCAACGCCAACACCGACGTCAGCAGCTTCGACACGATCGGCCGCTACTTCTTCGCGCGCTACACCGTGAAGTTCTGAGCGGCACCGCTTGAAAGACAAAAGGCCGCGCGGGCAACCGCGCGGCCTTCTTCTTTTTCCGCGGGGCGCGTCGTCAGAAGCGCGGCTTGTCGCCTTCCGGGGTGCCGGCGTAGCGGTCCATCGACTCGACGATGATCGCGCGCGCTTCGTCGGCGCCGCCCCAGCCGTCGATCTTCACCCACTTGCCCTTCTCGAGGTCCTTGTAGTGCTCGAAGAAGTGGCCGATGCGCTCCAGCCAGTGGCCGCTGACCTTGGCGATGTCGTCGATGTGGGCGTAGCCGGCGAACACCTTGTCCACCGGCACCGCGAGGATCTTCTCGTCGCCGCCGGCCTCGTCCTTCATCTTCAGCACGCCCACCGGACGGCAACGGATCACCGAGCCGGGGATCAGCGGCAGCGGCAGGATCACCAGCACGTCGGCCGGATCGCCGTCGCCGCAGATGGTGCGCGGAATGTAGCCGTAGTTGCAGGGATAGCGCATCGGGGTGGACAGGATGCGGTCCACGAAGATCGCGCCCGAGGCCTTGTCGACCTCGTATTTGACCGGCTCGGCGTCCTTCGGGATCTCGATGATGACGTTGATTTCGTCCGGCGGGTTCTTGCCGGTGGGGACGTGGTCCAGGCCCATTGCGCTTGCTTGCTCCGACGTGGAAGGAGGGCCGCCCGGGGAGGGGCAGCCGGAAAAGGAGGGGGAAAGGGCCGCAATTCTACGCGCCCGCGCCCGCCGGCCGCAGCGCGGCGGCCGGCGGTCAGGCCGGCACGGCGCCGGCGAGCCGCGCGGCGAGGGCCGCCGCCTGCGCGCGCAACTCGGCGACCGCGGTGGATTCCCAGCATTCGCCGCGGCGCAGGGCGCCGACCACGTGCAACCCCGGCACCGGCGTGCCGTGGGCGTCCAGCAGCGCGCCCTGGGGATCGCAGGCCAGGCCCAGCCCGGTCGGGTCGGGCACGGCCAGGCCGTCTCCCAGCAGCTGCGCGAGCAACGGCGAGGCACTGGCGCGCAGGTCGGCGTCCAGCCCGGTCGCGAAGATGACGTGGGCGACTTCGAGCGCCGTCGTCGCTTCCGCGTGGCGCGGGCGGATCGTGGCGCGCAACCCGTCGCCGGCGGCGTCCAGGGCCAGCAGGCGGCCGGCGAGCACCCGCAGCTGCCCGCGCGCCTGCGCGGCGTCCAGGCGCGCGCGCGTCTGCGGCGGCACGCGATGGCGCAGGGTGTCCCACCACGGTCGCAGGTGGCGCAGGAAGCGCCGGCGCACCGCCAGCGGCCAGCCGCGCCAGAGCCCCGGGGTCAATCCGCGCAGCGTTTCCACGAATCCATCCGCGCTGGTGCCGCCGGCGACCGCGGCACGGAAGCGCAGCACGGCCTCCGCGAGCCGCCCGCCTTCCAGCGCGGCCAGCACCGATGCCGGCAGCGGGGCGGGCGTCGCGTGCGCCTTGCGCATGCGCGGCAACAGGCCGCGTCGCGACAGGGCGACGATCGGGCCAGTGTGGCCCGCGGTTTCCAGCGATACCAGGAGGTCGGCCATGGTCAGGCCGGTGCCGACGATCAGTACCGGCGCGTCCGCGGCGAGGCCCGCCAGCGCGCCGGGCTGCCAGGGATCGGCGATCACCCCCGGCAGCGCCGCCTGCGACGGCGCCAGCCTGGCCGGCGCACCCGGCGCCAGCACGACCGCGTCGGCCTCGAGCGCGGTGCCGTCGTCCAGGTCGAGCCGCCAGCCGCGCGGCACGCGGGCCAGGGCCAGGACTTCCGCCCGCCGCACGCGCAGGCGCGCACCGCAGTCCGCCTGCGCGCGTTGCAGGCGATCATCGAGGTAGCGGCCATAGTCGAGGCGCGAAGCGAACCCGCCGCGGGCCTCGCCCTGCAGCCCGGACCAGTCGGCGAAATCCTCCGGTGCGTCCGCGGCGATGCCCATGCGGTCGGCGGGCACGTTGAGCAGGTGCTCCGGCTGCGCGGCGCCGTACGCCACGCCGCGGCCGAACAGCGCCGGCGCGCCGACCAGCACCGTGTCGATGCCCCTTGCGCAAAGTTGCAGGGCCGTCGCGACTCCGGCAAAGCCGGCACCCACCACCGCTGTACGCATGCGAGATCTTCTGGCGCCGCGCGCGCGGCGGGAGCGGCCCCGCCCAGCGGGACCGGCCGCGCACCTTACAGCACGGGCCCTGCAGGCTGCGCGACGCCGGGGTCGTTCCCGCCGCCGCCCGGTTTCCCTCGCACCCGCCCCTCTCCCCGCTGCGGGGAGAGGGGCGGCAGGACAGCCCCGCTTACAGCAGGGGCACCAGCAGCAGCGCGACGATGTTGATGATCTTGATCAGCGGGTTCACCGCCGGGCCGGCGGTGTCCTTGTACGGATCGCCGACGGTGTCGCCGGTGACCGCGGCCTTGTGGGCCTCGGAGCCCTTGCCGCCGAAGTTGCCGTCCTCGATGTACTTCTTGGCGTTGTCCCAGGCGCCGCCGCCGGTGGTCATCGAGATCGCGACGAACAGGCCGGTGACGATGGTGCCGATCAGCACGCCGCCGAGCGCCTTCGGCCCGAGCAGCAGACCGACCACCACCGGCACAGCAACCGGCAACAGCGAAGGCACGATCATTTCCTTGATCGCCGAGCGGGTCAGCATGTCCACCGCGCGGTCGTACTGCGGCTTGCCGGTGCCTTCCATGATGCCCTTGATCTCGCGGAACTGGCGACGCACTTCCTCCACCACCGCGCCGGCGGCGCGGCCGACCGCCTCCATCGCCATCGCGCCGAACAGATAGGGGATCAGGCCGCCGATGAGCAGGCCGATGATCACCATGTGGTCGGACAGGTCGAAGGTGAACACCTCGCCCGGGTTGTTGGCCTGCAGGTTGTGCGTGTAGTCGGCGAACAGCACCAGCGCCGCCAGCGCGGCCGAACCGATCGCGTAGCCCTTGGTCACCGCCTTGGTGGTGTTGCCGACCGCGTCCAGCGGGTCGGTGATGTCGCGCACCTCCGGCGGCAGCTCGGCCATCTCGGCAATGCCGCCGGCGTTGTCGGTGATGGGGCCGTAGGCATCCAGCGCGACGATCATGCCGGCCATCGACAGCATCGCGGTCGCCGCGATCGCGATGCCGTACAGTCCGCCGAGTTCGAACGCGCCCCAGATCGCGGCGCAGATGACGATCACCGGCAGCGCGGTCGCCTTCATCGACACGCCGAGGCCGGCGATGATGTTGGTGCCGTGGCCGGTGGTCGAGGCCTGCGCGATGTGCCGCACCGGCCGGAACTGGGTGCCGGTGTAGTACTCGGTGATCCACACGATCGCACCGGTCAGCACCAGGCCGATCAGGCCGCACAGGAACAGGTTGGTCGCGCTGATGGCCAGTGCGCCGTCCAGCGTGGTCAGCCCCTGCGGGAACATGTCGCGGGTGACGAACCAGAACGCCACCGCCGACAGCGCCGCCGACACGATCACGCCCTTGTACAGCGCGCCCATGATCGAGCCGCCCGCCTGCACCCTGACGAAGAACGCGCCGACGATCGACGCGATGATCGACACCGCGCCCAGCACCAGCGGGTATTTCACCGCGCTGGTGTCGGTGGCGAACATCAGGCCGCCGAGCAGCATGGTCGCGATCACGGTGACCGCGTAGGTCTCGAACAGGTCGGCCGCCATGCCGGCGCAATCGCCGACGTTGTCGCCCACGTTGTCCGCGATCACCGCCGGGTTGCGCGGGTCGTCCTCGGGGATGCCGGCCTCGACCTTGCCGACCAGGTCGGCGCCCACGTCCGCGCCCTTGGTGAAGATGCCGCCGCCCAGGCGCGCGAAGATCGAGATCAGCGAGGAGCCGAAGGCCAGGCCGACCAGCGCGTGCAGCGCGCGTTCGCCTTCCACGCCCATCGCCTGCAGCGCCATGTAGTAGCCGGCGACGCCCAGCAGGCCGAGCCCGACCACCAGCATGCCGGTGATCGCGCCGCCACGGAAGGCGACGTCCATCGCCTTGCCCATGCCGCTGCGCGCGGCTTCGGCGGTGCGCACGTTCGCGCGCACCGAGACGTTCATGCCGATGTAGCCGGCCGCGCCCGACAGCACCGCGCCGATCAGGAAGCCGATCGCCGTGTACCAGCTCAACGCGAAGCCGACGACGAGGAACAGCACGACGCCCGCGATCGCGATCGTCGTGTACTGGCGGTTGAGGTAGGCGCGCGCGCCTTCCTGGATCGCTGCGGCGATCTGCTGCATCCGTTCGTTGCCGGCGGGTTGCGCCGTGATCCAGCGCGCCGAGAAGATCCCGTACAGGATCGCGATGACGGCGCAGGCGAGCGCCAAGGTCAAACCGTACTGCTCCAGCATGAACCCCTCCCCGAAGGTGGATGCAACGTGGAATTTCGGATTTCTGGAACCTGAGTTGTCGGTTGCGCGCGGCGTGGGCCGGCGGTGGCAACCCTGCGACTATGGCACAGCGGCCGGGTCCGCGGTATGCGCGCGGTGCCGGCGCGCCGCGTCAAAGCCGGATTCAGCGCGGGCGTGGCAGCCTCGCGCGGTCACCCACAGCGGAGCCGGTCGATGGCCAGGCGCGTGCGACTCCCGGTCCTCGCCGGGTTGCTGTTGTCCAGCCTCGCCGCCGGCGGCGCGTCCGCCGCCGATGCGATGCCCGAGATCCGGCGCGCGGTCGCCACCGCGCAGGCGGTCGGCGTGGTGCACACGCTGCGCACCATTCCCGAAGCCTGCGCGCGCCTGCAGGGGCGCTTCACCGGCGAACCGGCGGCGCCCTACCGCTTCGAGGCGGTACGCACCGGCGAACGCTGCCAGCCGCGCGCGAAGCTGCTGGACGCGGCCAAGGTCCGGCCGGACGCGGCGCAGGGCTGGATCCTCAACGACCTGATCCGGGTGCCGAGCGCGGACTGCCCGGGCCGGCAGGCGGTGCTGCGGATCTGGCGCCATCCCGCCGATGCCGTCCCGCCCGGACTCGACGCCCAGGGGCGCGCGCGGATCTACCTGGAACAGTCGCTGCAACAGGCGCAATCCGGCCAACTGGCGCCGGTGCCGCTGTACGCGGCGGCGCTGACGGTGGAGGGCGCGGCCTGCCGCTGAGGTTCAGCCGTCCCAGCCCGGCAGTCGACGCGGCACCAGGGCATTGGCCGGCGTCGCGTACTTCGGCAACCCGTCGCGTCCGTAGGGCGGATAGGCTTCGCCGCGCACCAGCGGCTCGAGGTAGCGGCGCGCGGCCTCGGTGATGCCGTAGCCGTCCTTGCGGATGAAGCCCGCTGGCATCTTCTTCTCGCGGTTGGCGATCTTCTCCAGCGGCGCGGCCTCGACCGTCCAGCGGTAGGGCGCGTCGGCGGTGCGCACGATCACCGGCATCACCCCGTTCATGCCGCGCAGCGCGTATTGCACCGCCTTGCGGCCCACCGCCTGCGCCTGGCGCAGGTCGGTGAGCGAGGCGATGTGGCGGGCGGAGCGCTGCAGGTAGTCGGGCAGGGTCCAGTGCACCTTGTAGCCGAGCGCGTCCTTGACCCGGCCCGCCAGGTGCGCGGCGACGCCGCCGAGCTGGGTGTGGCCGAAGGCGTCGTGGCCGGCGCCGGCATCGGCGACGAAACGGCCCTGCGCGTCGCGGATGCCTTCGCTGGCCACCACGACGCACCAGCCGACGCGCTGCACGGTCTCGCGCACGCGGTCGAGGAACGGGCCCTCCTCGAACGGACGTTCGGGGAACAGGATCAGCTGCGGCGCATCGTCCGGGCCCTTGCCCGCCAGCCCCGCGGCCGCGGCCAGCCAGCCGGCGTGGCGGCCCATCGCCTCGTAGACGAAGACCTTGGTCGAGGTGTCGGCCATCGCGGCGACGTCGAGCGCGCACTCGCGCACCGACACCGCGGTGTACTTCGCCGCCGAGCCGAAGCCGGGGCAGCAGTCGGTCAGCGCGAGGTCGTTGTCAACGGTCTTCGGCACCGCCACGCAGGTCAGCGGGTAGTCGAACTCGCTCGCCAGCCGCGACACCTTCAGCGCGGTGTCGGCCGAATCGTTGCCGCCGTTGTAGAGGAACCAGCGCACGTCGTGCGCGCGCAGCACCGCCAGCAGGCGCTCGTACCTGGCCCGGTCCTCCTCCAGCGACTTCAGCTTGACCCGGCAGGAGCCGAACGCGCCGCCCGGGGTGTGGGCGATCGCGCGCAGGGTGGCGCGCGACTCGCGGGAGGTGTCGACCAGTTCCTCGCGCAGCACGCCGAGGATGCCGTTGCGGCCCGCCAGCACCTTCACCCCGCGCGCGCGCGCCGCCTCGATCACCGCAGCGGCGGTGGCGTTGATCACGGCGGTGACGCCGCCCGATTGCGCGTACAGGAGGGTGCCTTGGGCCATGCGGGCTCGGGTCCGGGTGGGGCGATGCGGTAAGCTGGCCGCCTGCGGCCGGGCGGCGGCGACGCCAAGTCTAGCCCCGGCCCGGTGCGATGCCCGTGAGCGTCGCGCCCCTTTCCCTTCGAAAGCCTTGCGGAGTGAGCAGATGCGATTGGTCTTGTTGGGCGCGCCGGGTTCCGGCAAGGGCACGCAGGCCGCGCGCCTGAAGGAGCACCTGCAGGTGCCGCACATTTCCACCGGCGACCTGCTGCGCGCCGAAGTCGCCGCCGGCAGCCCGCTCGGCCTGGCGGCCAAGGAAGTCATGGCGCGCGGGGAGCTGGTGTCCGACGCGATCCTGCTCGGCATGCTCGAGGAGCGTTTCGCCCGCCCGGACACCGAGCGCGGCTTCATCCTCGATGGCTATCCGCGCAACCTCGCCCAGGCCGACGCCCTCGATGGCCTGCTCACCCGCATCGGCCAGCCGTTCGATCACGCGGTGCAGCTGGAAGTGCCGACCGAACTGCTGGTCGAGCGCATCGCCGGCCGGGCCAAGGCCGAGGGCCGCGCCGACGATTCGCCGGAATCCGTGCGCACCCGCCTGCAGGTCTACGACAGCGCGACCGCGCCGGTGATCGAGTACTACCGCCAGCACGGCCAGCTCACCGTGGTCGATGGCGTCGGCACGCTGGACGAGGTGTTCAACCGCATCATCGAGGCGATTTCGCCGGTGCGCGAGGTCGGCTGAAGCGTCGGCGCCCGGCGCCAAAAGGAAAACGCCCCGGCATGCGGGGCGTTCCTGGGTGCCACTCCGTCGCCGCGATCAGTTGCCGGTGACGAGGGTCAGGTTGTAGGCCTGCAGGATCGGATTGACCGGCGTGAAGAACGTGGTCGCCTTGCTGGGCTTGCTGCCGCCGCCGCCGCCACCACCGCCGGGCTTGCCCTTGTGGGCCGAGGCATTGGTGCCGAACGTCGTGTTCTTGTCGCCCTTGCAGCTGCCGCTGCCGCCCGACAGCACGCCCTGCGCCTGCCCGGTGCCGGTGATGTAGGAGCCACCGGAATCGCCGCCTTCCGAACAGGCGGTGGTCTGGGTCAGGTTGAGCACGGTTTCGCCCGAACTGTAGTTCACGGTGACGTTCTTGGCCTGGATCGTGCCGCAGTGCCAGCCGGTGGTGCGGCCCGAACGGCAGATCGCGGTGCCGATCGCGGCCTCGGCGTGGCCGGTCACGGTCACGTCGCCCTTGCCCCAGCCGTAGACGGTCGGCTGCAGGGTGTTGCCGGCGTCCACCTTGACCCAGGCATAGTCCGGACCGGTGCCGCCCGGCTGCGGGAAGCTGGAACCCGCGAAGTTGCCGAACTTCGGCCCGAGGGACCATTGCGGGCCCGTTCCGGACGCGCCTTCCAGGTACACCGGTTCGCTGGTGTCGCCGCAATGGCCGGCGGTGACGTAACCCGGCGTGCTGCCCTGGGTGACGTTGAAGCCGATCGAACAGGCATAGAGGTAGCCGTCGCCCGGATTGCGCAGGTAGCCCAGGCCACCCTTCAGGGTGCTGCGCAGGGTCGGCTGCTCGTCTTCGACCTGGAAGCGCACGGTCCGCGCGTCGGCGCCGCTGCGCGCGACGAAATCCACGCCCGCCTGCTGGCCGCCCTTGCCGATGCTGACCACGACGGTGTTGCTCTGCAGGTCGACATGCCAGCCGTACACGCCCTTGGGCACCTTCGCGCCGCGCGCGAGCGGGGCGTCCAGCTGGGCCTTCGCGGCCTCGAGGTCGGCCAGGCTGTGGCGCACCTGGCGGATCTCGACGCCGGCGGGCCCCTTCTGCGGCGCGATCGACGTGGTGGCGACCACCAGCTGGAAGTCGCCGTTGCCCTTGCGCTCGATCCAGCTGCCGGCGAAGTGGCGGCCCTGCTGGCCCGCGAGCGTCTTCTGCTGGCGGTTGGCCTGGCGTTCGACGTTCAGGTACTGCGAGAGCTGGGCGGCCGTCAGTCCCAGGTCGCGCTGCATGGCGGACCTCAGTGCCGGGGCGACGTCGTTGGCGGCCAGCGCCGGCGCGGCGGCCAGCGACAGGGCAACGGCGAGGGCGAGCGGGGGCAGCGCCCTGCGGGTAACCAGTGGAACTCGTTTCATGCGTCGGATCTCCTCGAGAGCTCGAACGGTGAAGGCTCCTTCCCTGAGCCGGGGCAGGCCACCCGCGGGGACGGTGGCGGTCTTCCTGGAACCGATCCGGGGCCGACGCTAGCACAGGTTCCCCGGCTTCCTGTGACGCAGTGCACAGACGGACCGGCACCGCATCGCGCACGCGGCGGCGCTGCTAGAGTGCCGTTCCGCTCCTCGGGAAGCTCGGCTTGAAACTGCACATCCTCGGCATCGCCGGCACCTTCATGGGCGGCGTCGCGGCGCTCGCGCGCGAACTCGGCCACGTGGTCGAGGGCAGCGACCAGGCGGTCTACCCGCCGATGTCCACCCAGCTGGAGACCCTCGGCATCGCCCTGCGCCAGGGCTACCTGCCGCAACACATCTCCGCCGACTGCGACACGGTGGTGGTCGGCAACGCGCTCTCGCGCGGCAACCCCGCGGTCGAGCAGGTCCTGGACGACGGCCGCCCGTACACCTCCGGCGCGCAGTGGCTGAGCGAGCAGGTGCTGCCCGGGCGCGACACCCTGGCGGTGGCCGGCACCCACGGCAAGACCACCACCACCACGATCCTGACCTTCCTGCTGGACGCGGCCGGCCGCGCGCCCGGCTTCCTGATCGGCGGCGTCGCCGAGGACTTCGGGATGTCGGCGCGGGTCGGCGCGGGCCGCGAGTTCGTGGTCGAGGCCGACGAGTACGACACCGCGTTCTTCGACAAGCGCAGCAAGTTCGTGCACTACCGGCCGCTGGTGGCGATCCTCAACAACCTCGAGTACGACCACGCCGACATCTTCCCGGACGTGGCCGCGATCCAGCGCCAGTTCCACCACCTGGTGCGGACCGTGCCGCGGCGCGGGCGGCTGATCGTCAACGGCGAGGACGCGCGCCTGGCGGAAGTGCTGGCGATGGGCTGCTGGACGCCGGTCGAGACCTTCGGCCTGGACGCCAGCCTGATCCCGGCCGCCGCGGCCGCTCCGCAGCATGGCGACCGCGCCGACGCGGCGGTCGCCGCGCGCGCCGGCTTCGACTGGACCGCGCGCCTGCTCGCCGAGGACGGCAGCGCCTTCGCCGTGGTGCACCGGGGCCGCGAACTCGGCGTACTGCACTGGCCGTTGCTCGGCCGCCACAACGTGATGAACGCGCTCGCCGCGCTCGCCGCCGCGCACGCGGTCGGGGTGGACGTGGCGGCGGTGCTGCCGGCGTTCGCGCGCTTCCGCAGCGTCAAGCGCCGGCTGGAGGTGCTGGGCGCGGCCGGCGGGATCACCGTGTACGACGATTTCGCCCACCACCCGACCGCGATCGCGACCACGCTCGCCGGCCTGCGCGCGAAAGTCGGCGCGGCGCGGATCGTGGTGGCGATGGAGCCGCGCAGCAATTCCATGCGGCTGGGCGCGCACGCCGAGTCACTGGCGCCGTCGCTCGACGATGCCGACGTGGTGGTGTTCCTGCACCGCCCCGAGCTCGCCTGGGACGCGGGCAAGGTGGTCGGCGCGCTGCGCGGCGAGGGGGTTACCGCGGCCGACGCCGACGCGTTGATCGCGGCGCTGCGCGGACGGGTGCGCGCGGGCGACCACGTGGTGTTCATGTCCAACGGCGGCTTCGAGGGCGCGCCGCGCCGCTTCCTCGCCGCGCTGGGCTGAGCATGCGCGCGGACCGGATCGACGCGGCGGGCGCCGGCGCGCGCGAGGTCGCCGCGCTCAAGGCCGACAGCTTCGGCCGCATCGCCCTGATGCGCGGCGCCGACGGCGGCCTGTTCGTGCGCCGCGACCTGCGCCACGTGCCGTGGTGGCTGCGGCTGCCGGCGTGGTGGCTCGCGCGGCGCGAGGCGCGCGCGCTGCGGCGCGTCGCCGGGATGGAGGCGG
>Ga0268362_100109_pt1 | contig 20227 bp, 17 predicted proteins | sample MetcocultureR2M_FD_197214 | JGI IMG/M metagenome (GOLD analysis project Ga0268362, IMG submission 197214) | Soil microbial communities from Anza Borrego Desert, Southern California, United States - Methanotrophic co-culture R2-M | ecosystem: Environmental > Terrestrial > Soil > Desert | place... | reverse complement strand
AGTCCGCGGCGCGGCCGAGCAGGCGCAGGGCGCGGCCGCGGTCGGCCAGCGATTCCAGGCGCAGGCTGGCCGGCGCGTCGGGCAGGGAACCGAGGATCGCCGCCTGCCGCTCCAGCAGCGCCAGCGCTTGCGGGTAGTCGCCCAGTCCCAGCCGCAGGCGCGCGATCACCCCGTACAGCTCGGCACGCGCGGCCGGCTGCCGGGCCAGCTCGCGGCTGCCGCGCTCGACCCCGGCGTCGAGCAGCCGGCGCACGTCCAGCGCGCCGTCGCCGCCGCTGCCGGCGTGCTCGAACAGGCCGACCACGAATTCCTGCAGGGCCTGCGCCCGCGCCGCCTCGCGCACCGCCTGCCGCGCCTGCCAGGCGACGATGCCGAGCGCGCTGGTCAGCACCGCGGCCACCAGCAGCGCCACCGCCAGCGCCCAGCGATGGCGCTGCACGTACTTGCCGGCGCGGTAGCCCAGGCTCTGCCGGCGCGCCTGCACCGGCTTGCCCTCGCGGTAACGCTTGATGTCCTGGGCGAGCGCCTCGACCGACGGGTAGCGTTGCTCGGGGCGCTTGGCCAGCGCCTTCAGCACGATGTTGTCGAGGTCGCCGGCGAGCAGCCGCGCCTGCCGCCGCGCCTCCGGGCGCGCGGTGCCCTCGCTGTCGTCGCGCAGCAGCGCGGTCGAGGGCCGCAACGGATCCGTGTTGAGGATCGCCTCCTCCCACGCGGCGTCGCTGTCGCGCGGCAGCTTGTAGGGCTTGCGTCCGGTCAGCAGTTCGTACAGCACCACGCCGAGCGCGTAGACGTCGGTCATGGTGGTGACCGGCTCGCCGCGGATCTGCTCGGGCGCGGCGTAGTGCAGGGTGAAGGCGCGCAGGCCGGTGCGGGTCTGTTCGGGGCCGACGTCGGGGTTGTCGAGCAGCTTGGCGATGCCGAAGTCGAGCAGGCGCACGTCGTCCAGCGGCGTCACCAGGATGTTGGACGGCTTGAGGTCGCGGTGGACGATCAGGTTGGCGTGCGCGTGGCTGACCGCGTCGCAGGTCTGCAGGAACAGGCGCAGGCGCGCGTCGAGCGTCAGCCCGCGGGCACGGCACCAGTCGGTGATCGGCTCGCCTTCGATGTACTCGAGCGCGAGGTAGGGCTGCGAGTCGCTGCTGAAGCCGGCGTCGAGCAGGCGCGCGATGTGCGGGTGCGCGAGCCGGGCGAGGATCTGGCGTTCGCGGTTGAAGCGCAGGCGCAGGTTGGTGTCGGCCAGGCCCGGGCGCAGCAACTTGAGCGCGACCCGGCGCTCGTACAGGCCGTCGGCGCGGGTGGCGAGCCAGACCTGGCCCATGCCGCCCTCGCCGAGCATGCGCTCGAGCCGGTACGGTCCAACCACGCTGCCCGGGCGCACGCCCGGCAGCGGCGCGACCAGCGGCTCGGCGAGGAAGTCCTCACGCTCGCCTTCCAGCGCCATCAGCGCCTCGAGTTCGGCGGCGGTCTGCGGGTCCTCCTCGCGCAGCAGTTCGAGGCTGCGCGTGCGCGTCTCCGGGTCCAGCTCGAACATCGCGTCGAGCAGCGGCGACAGGCGTTGCCAGCGATCGGCATCCATCAGCGCGCGCCACCGGTGAACGGGCGGCCCGGGCGAGCGGCGCCCGGGTGGCGGCTTCCGACCTGGCGCACGGCCGGCATGACGGCGTTACCGTTCCTGCAGCGACGCCAGCAGGAACAGCCGCGCCTTCTGCCAGTCGCGACGGATGCTGCGTTCGGAGCGCTGCAGCAGGGCCGCGATCTCCAGTTCGGACAGACCGGCGAAGTAGCGCAGCTCGACCACCTGGGCGAGGCGCTGGTCGACCGCCGCGAGCCGGGTCAGGGCGGTGTCCAGGCCGAGCATTTCCTCGTCCAGGCGCAGCCCGCCCTCCACGTCCTCGGGCAGGTCGGTGACCCGGTGCAGGTCGCCGCCGCGCTTCTGCGCGAGGCGCTGGCGGGCGTAGTCGACGACCACGCTGCGCATCGCCGAGGCGGCGTAGGCGAAGAAGTGGGCGCGGTCGTCGAAGCGGGCCGATTGCCGGCCGACCAGGCGCAGGTAGGCCTCGTGCACCAGCGCGGTCGCATCCAGGGTCTGCCCGTGCTGGCCGGCGAGCTGGCGCCGGGCCATCGAATGCAGTTCCTGGTAGAGGGTCGCCAGCACGCGATCGAGCGCACCGCGGTCGCCTTCGCGCGCGGCGTCCAGCCATTGTGTGATGTCGGCCGTGTCCGCCATGTGCCCTTCCCCGCTCGGCCGCACTATAGGGGAAGCGCTGTCCGAAGTGCGAGGCGGGACACGTTTTCACGGGCCCGACGCCCGGCCTGCGCCCATTCAGCGTTGGCAGTGGCCGCACCAGACCGTGGTGCGCTGGCCGACCGCCGCCTGCTTCAGGGGCCGGCCGCAACGCGGACAGGGCGCGCCGCCGCGGCCGTAGGCCGCCAGCTCCTGCTCGAAGTAGCCGGGCGCGCCGTCCGGGGCGAGGAAGTCGCGCAGGGTGGTGCCGCCGCGGGCGATGGCCTGGGCGAGGATCGCCTTGACCGCCCCGGCCAAGGCAACGTAACGCTCGCGCGAGATCCGCCCGGCCGCGCGCAGGGGCGAAATGCCGGCGGCGAACAGCGCCTCCGCGGCATAGATGTTGCCGACTCCGACCACCACCGCCTGGTCCATCAGGAAGCTCTTCACCGGCGCCTGCCGGCCGCGGCTGCGCGCGAACAGGTAGTCGCCGTCGAAGGCGTCGGACAGCGGCTCGGGGCCGAGCCCGCGCAGCAGCGGGTGGGTCTCGCCCGGCGGCTGCCAGAGCAGGCAGCCGAACCGGCGTGGATCGTTGAAGCGCAGCACGCGGCCGCCCTCGAGCGCGACGTCGACGTGGTCATGGGCGGCCACCGGCGTGTCCGGCGCCAGCACGCGCAGGCTGCCGGACATGCCCAGGTGCAGCAGCGCGCTGCCGACGCGGGTGTCCAGCAGCAGGTATTTCGCCCGCCGGCGGACCGCGTCGATGCGCTCGCCCGGCAGCAGTGCGGACACCTCCGGCGGGATCGGCCAGCGCAAGTCGGGCCGGCGCAGCACGACGGCGCGCACGCGCCGGCCCTCGACGTGCGGTGCGAGTCCGCGGCGGGTGGTTTCGACTTCGGGCAGTTCGGGCATGCGCGGTCTCGGCGGGCGGCTCGTGCCCGGGGCCTCGCGCGGTTGCGCGAGCGGCACCGCCAGCTTAAACGGGCGGCCCCATCACGATTCGCGGCCGCGGCTGAATGGCGCCGGCAAACGTGCCGGCGTTCACCGTGCGCGCGCGCGAAGCTGTCATCATGGCGACCGGGCCCCACAGGCCCGTTGTTTCGTTCGTCCGGAGTCCCGATGCCCGCGTCCCTGCTCGATTTCCTCGCCGGCGGCCTGTTCCAGGCCGGCTGGGTCACCCTGCTCGTCTATTTTCTCGCCGCGACCCAGCTGACCATCTTCTCGGTCACCCTGTACCTGCATCGCAGCCAGGCGCACCGCGGCGTCGACTTCCATCCGGCCATCGCCCACGTGTTCCGCTTCTGGACCTGGCTGACCACCTCGATGATCACCCGCGAGTGGGTCGCGATCCACCGCAAGCACCACGCCAAGTGCGAGACCGCCGAGGATCCGCACAGCCCCATGCACAAGGGCATCCGCACCGTGTTCTGGCGCGGCGTGGAGCTGTACCGCGAAGCGCGCTGGCAGCGCGAGGACATCGAGAAGTACGGCAAGGGTTGCCCGGACGACTGGATCGAGCGCCACCTCTACACGCCGCACGCGACCATGGGCCCGACCCTGCTGCTGTTCGTCAGCTTCGCCCTGTTCGGTTTCTGGGGCATCGCGATCTGGGCGATCCAGATGGCGTGGATCCCGTTCTGGGCGGCCGGCGTGGTCAACGGCCTCGGCCACTGGTGGGGCTACCGCAACTTCGAGACCGACGACACCGCGACCAACCTGACCCCGTGGGCGGTGTGGATCGGCGGCGAGGAGCTGCACAACAACCACCACGCGTTCCCCTCGTCGGCGAAGTTCGCGCTGCGCCGCTTCGAGTTCGACATTGGCTGGACGGTGATCCGCGGCCTGCAGGCGCTCGGCCTGGCCAAGGTGCTGCGCGTCGCGCCCAGGCTCGACGTGCGCCCGAACATCAGCGTGCCCGATGCCGACACCCTGAAGGCGCTGCTGACGGTGCGCTTCCAGGCGATGACCGATTTCCAGCGCAGCGTGCTCAAGCCGGCGCTGCGCGAGGAAGCGGCGGCCGCGGGCGCCCGGCTGCGCGCGCTGCTGCCGCGCAAGTTGCGCCGCGGCCTGGCCGACGATGGCCGCTGGCTCAAGCCCGACGCGCGCGCCCAGCTGCACAGCTGGGTCGCCCAGCGACCGCGGATCCGCGCGCTGATGGAACACCGCGCGCGGCTCGCGGCGGTGCTGGAGACGCGCAGCCAGAATGCGTCGGAGACGCTGCACGCGCTGCAGGCCTGGTGCCACGAAGCGGAGGCCAGCGGCATCCGCGCGCTGCAGGAGTTCTCCGCGCGGCTGAAGGGCTATTCGCTGCGCGCCGCGCACGCGTGAGCCTGGAGCGCACCGCGAAAAAGCCCGGCCGGCGACGGCCGGGCTTTTTGCTGTCCGCGACGGTGGCGCTGGCATTCGCCGTGCCCGCCGCCGCGCAGGTCGCCGACAGCGCCGGCTATCTCGCGCGGATGGACGCCGACCATGACGGCCGCGTGTCGCTGGGCGAATACCAGGACTGGATGAGCTACGCCTTCGACGCCATGGACCGGAACGGCGACGGCGTCCTGTCCGCGGCCGAGCAGCCGGGCGGCCGCGGCGCGCCGCTGACCCGCGCCGAGCACCGCGCACGCCTGGCCGAGGTCTTCGCCCGCCAGGACCGCAACCGCGACGGCAGCCTGGACGCGCGCGAGCTCGCGGCGCCGCCGCGCTGAGGAAGCGAGCCCGCGCGCCGACCGCTTCGGGGGTGCGCGAGGCGGTGTCGCCTTCGCCACACTGCCCCGGCTGGTGCAGACTGATGGCAGCCCCCTCGCCGGAGAGCCGCCATGTCGCAGCCGGAACGCCGCCCCGTCCCGCCCGGCTTCGCCTCGCCGCGGACGCTCGATGCCGCGCAGTACCGCGCGCTGTACGAGCGCTCCCTCGCCGACCCCGACGGCTTCTGGGCGGACGTCGCCCGCCGCCTGCACTGGGACCGCTTCCCGACCGCAATCAGCGACTGCAGCTTCGCCCTCGACGACTTCCGCATCCGCTGGTACGCCGACGGCGAACTGAACGCCAGCGTCAACTGCCTCGACCGCCACCTTGCCGATCGCGGCGACAAGATTGCGCTGCTGTTCGAACCCGACGACCCGGCGCAGCCCGCGCAGCGGATCAGCTACCGCGAGCTGCATGCGCGCGTGTGCCGGCTGGGCAACGCGCTGCGCCACCTCGGCGTGGGCAAGGGCGACCGCGTCACCATCTACCTGCCGATGATCCCGGAAGCGGTGGTCGCGATGCTGGCCTGCGCGCGGATCGGCGCGATCCACTCGGTGGTGTTCGGCGGCTTCGCTCCGCAGTCGATCGCCGACCGCATCGCCGACTGCGGCAGCAAGCTGGTGATCACCGCCGACGAGGGCGTGCGCGGCGGCAAGCGCATTCCGTTGAAGGCCAACGTCGACGCGGCGCTGAAGCTGCCCGGCACCAACCCGGTCGAGACCGTGCTGGTGGTGCGCCACACCCGCGGCGCGGTGCCGATGCAGATGCCGCGCGACCGCTGGTACGACGCGGTGGTCGACCTCCAGGCCGACGACTGCGCACCGGAGCGGATGAACGCGGAAGACCCGCTGTTCATCCTCTACACCTCCGGCAGCACCGGCAAGCCGAAGGGCGTGCTGCACACCACCGGCGGCTACCTCGCCTACGTCAGCTACACCCACGAAGTCGTCTTCGACCTGCGGGAGGACGACGTGTGGTGGTGCACCGCCGACGTCGGCTGGGTCACCGGCCACAGCTACATCGTCTACGGCCCGCTGGCGAACGGCGCGACCGCGCTGGTGTTCGAGGGCGTGCCGACGTGGCCGGACGCGTCGCGCTTCTGGCGGGTGGTCGACCGCCACCAGGTCACCCTGTTCTACACCGCGCCGACCGCGATCCGCGCGCTCATGCGCGAGGGCGAAGCGCCGGTGAAGGCGACCTCGCGCGCGTCGCTGCGCCTGCTCGGCTCGGTCGGCGAACCGATCAACCCCGAAGCGTGGCGCTGGTACGCGGACGTGGTCGGCGAGGGCCGCTGTCCGGTGGTCGACACCTGGTGGCAGACCGAGACCGGCGGCATCCTGATCGCGCCGCTGCCGGGCGCGGTCGCGGCCAAGCCCGGCGCGGCGATGACCCCGTTCTTCGGCGTGCAGCCGGAACTGCGCGACGCCGAGGGCGGCGTGCTGGAAGGCGAAGCCGAGGGCAACCTGGTGCTGCGCGCGTCGTGGCCAGGGCAGATGCGCACGGTCTACGGCGACCACCAACGCTTCGTCGATACCTATTTCCGCGCCTATCCCGGCTGCTACTTCACCGGCGACGGCGCGCGACGCGATGCCGATGGCGACTGGTGGATCACCGGCCGGGTCGACGACGTGATCAACGTCAGCGGCCATCGCCTGGGCACCGCCGAGATCGAAAGCGCGCTGGTCGCCCACGAGCAGGTCGCCGAGGCGGCGGTGGTCGGCTTCCCGCACGACCTCAAGGGCCAGGGCATCTATGCCTACGTGACGCTCAAGGCCGGCGTGCAGGGCAGCGACGCCCTGCGCGCCGAGCTGGTCGCCTGCGTGCGCGCGGCGATCGGCCCGATCGCCACCCCGGACTGCCTGCAGTGGGCGCCGGCGCTGCCGAAGACGCGCAGCGGCAAGATCATGCGCCGGATCCTGCGCAAGATCGCCGAGGCCGGCGCCGAGGATCCGACCCGCGAGCAACTCGGCGACACCTCGACCCTCGCCGACCCCGGCGTGGTCGACGCGCTGGTGCGCGAGCGCCTGCGCCGCGGGAGCTGACCGGCCGCGCGCACGCGCAAAAAAAGAGCCGCCCGGTGGGCGGCTCCAAAAGGTAAGCGTCGTGTGGCGCGTCGCGCCGTGTTGCGTTACTTCTTGACGAATCCGATCTTCTGCATCTGCGCGTTGCGGGCGGTCGCGAGCACCTTCGCCAGCACGCCGTAATCGGCGTCGGCGTTGGTGTCGATCTCCAGCGTCGGCTGGTTGGTCGGGTCGCGGTCGACCTCGGCCTCCATCAGGTCGCGCAGGGACGACATCGGGGTCGGGCTGTTGTTCCAGTAGACCGTGCCCGAGGCGTCGATCCGCAGCTTGATCGGCTCCGGCGGATCCTTCTTCGGCGGTTCCAGGTTGCGATTGGGCTGCGGCAGGTCGATGTCGATCGGGTAGGACAGGATCGGCGCGGTCACCATGAAGATGATCAGCAGCACCAGCATCACGTCCACGAGGGGCGTGACGTTGATGTCGGCCATCGGGCCGCCGCCCGAGTTGGTACTGAATGCCATCGTGCGTGCTCCTCAGTGCGGCCGTTCTTTGGTGGCGACGAAGCCGACCTTGCGGATGCCCTGGGCCTGGGCGGTATCGACCACGCGCTGGATCGCGCTGTACTTGGTGGTCTCGTCGCCACGGATGTTGACCGCGGGCTGCGGGGTCTTCTGCGCCTCGACCGACAGCTGGCTCTCGAGCAACTCCGGGGTCACCGGCTGGTCGTTCCAGTACAGCTTGCCGTCCTCGGTCACCGTGACGGTGACCGGCGGTGCCGGCGGGACCTTTTCGTCGCGACGCTCGAGGTTGGCCTGCGGCAGCTCCACCTTGATCTTGTGCGACATCAGCGGCGCCGTGATCATGAAGATGATGAGCAGGACCAGCATCACGTCCACGAGGGGCGTGACGTTGATCTCCGACATCGGGGCGCCGCTTTCGTTGCCAGTGCTGAAGGCCATCGGCCGGACTCCGTAGTGCTATCGAACGGCTGCAGCGACTTAGTGCTTGCCGTGGGCTTCGCCCACGCGCGCGCCGGTCGCGAAGAAGTCGTGCAGGTCGTGCGCGAAGGTGTCGAACTTGTTGTAGGTCACGCGGTTCAGGCGGACGAAGAAGTTGTACGCCAGCACCGCGGGGATCGCCGTGAGGAGGCCGAGGGCGGTCATGATCAGCGCCTCGCCGACCGGGCCCGCGACCGCGTCGATCGACGCCTGGCCGGTGGCACCGATCTTGATCAGCGCGCTGTAGATGCCCCACACGGTGCCGAGCAGACCGACGAACGGCGCGGTCGAACCGACGGTGGCGAGGATGGTCAGGCCCGACTCGAGGCGCATCGACTCGCGGGTCACGGCCTGGCGCAGGGCGCGGTCGACGAACTCGGAGCGGTTCAGCGACTCGACCAGGCGCGAGCCTTCATGACGCTGGTGGTGGGCGGCGGCCTGGGCGGCGTCGAGCGCAATCTTGGAGAACGGCTCGCTCTTGGGCTGCTCTTCCATGTAGCGGATCGCGTCCTGCGCGTTCGGCGTCTCCCAGAACGTCGAAACCACGCGGTCGGCGCCGCGGCGCAGCGAGACGTTCTTGAAGAAGTTGATGACGATCCAATAGACCGACATGGCCGACATGATCGTCAGGGTGATCAGCACGACCCAGGACATGGCGTAGCCGCCCGGGTCCTGCATCATTTCCTGGAGCAGATGGTCGACGCCCATCTGCGTCAGGGCGGACGCGGCGTTGCCCCCGGCAGCAGCGGCGGCGTTGGTGGTTTCCTGCAGCATGACGCTTACCTTTTGTAGTGGATTGTGTGAGGCGGGATTGCAAAGTGGCGGGGCTTGGGATCCCGCCTGTTCAACTACGGCGCTACTGAATCAGTTGAGGGAGAAGCTGAAGGGCAGGATGCCCTCGCCGGGGGCGCCCGGGCACAGCTTCACCTCGCGGGCCCAGCTCTGCGCGGCGCGGTCGAGGCCGCGGTCGCGGCTGCTCTTGGCGACGCTGACGTTGGTCACGGTGCCGTCGGCGGTGAAGGTCAGCCGCAGCGACAGGTCGGCCGAGGACGAACCGGACTGCTGCAGGGCGCGCAGCAGCGGTCCCATCGACGGCTTGGAGCAGACGCTCGCGCGAAGGTCGCTGGTGTTGCGGGCCGGCACGGCGGGCGGCGGGGTCGGCGCCGGCGGCGCCGGCGGCGGCGCCGGGGTGGCCATCGGCGACGGCTCGTCGAACACCACCGGCGGTTCCGGCGGCGGCGGCGTCGGCGGGGTCGGCACCGGCGGCGTCGGGGTCGGCGTCAGCTTGATCTGCTTCGGCGGTTCCGGCGGCGGCGGCGGCGGTGGCGGCGGGGGCGGCGGCGGCTCGATCAGCACGACGCGGGTCACGTCCTCGTCCTGCGTCTCCTGGCCCGGCGGGGTCACCGGCGCCAGCAGCAGCATGAGCGCGGCTGCGTGCACGGCAATCACGAAGGACATGCCCGCGATACGCGGCCAGTTCAGACCGACATCGCGGTCATCGTTGTTGTCGGTCGGCAAGCGTGGCGTCATGCAGGGGGAACTCGGGAGTGGGGCCGGGCACGCAGGGCGCCACGGGTGATGTCAAGCCGCGAGCCTTGGCGGCCACGGAATTTCCAAGCTTATACCAATCAGGCGGGGCTGTACCAACCGCTCGGCGGCGCGTTATTTGCCCTTCCTGGCGATGATCTTGCGGGCGTCGGCGGGATTCCGGACGCCCTTGTCCAGCGCTTGCTGGGCCGCCTTCTTGGCTTCCGCCAGCTGACCGTCGTTCATCAGCACGCGCGCGAGATTGAGCGCGGGCTCGCCGTTCCCGGCGATCGGCGCGGCCTTGCGGTACATCGCGATCGCGCCCTTGGTGTCGCCGTTGCCGTAGGCGTTCTGGGCGAGGATGACGTAGGCGTTCGCCAGATTGTCGTCCTGCGCGATCTTGCCGTTGGCGAGGCCTTCCTCGATCGTCGCCAGCGCCGCCTTGTCGTCGCCGGCGCTGAGCTGGCCGACGTACAGGCCGCGGTAGCCCTGCGCGTCGAGGCCGCCCTTCGCCTTGGCGTCCATCAGCAGCGCGTTCGCCTTGTCGAACTGCTTGGCCTGCTGGTACATGGCCACGGCGTTCAGCAGCGCCTTGGTGTCGGTCGGATCCTTGCGCCAGGACTGCTCGAACAACGCCCCCGCCTGGTCCGGCTTGTCCATGTTGGCGAGCATCGAGCCGCGCAGGTCGGCGGTCTCGGCAGGGTCGACGCCGGTCTCGGCGAGGTAGCGGTCGAGGGTGGCGAGCGCCTCGGGATACTTGCCGAGCTGGTACTGGGTGATGGCCAGGTTGTACATCACCTGGAAGTGCTGGTCGTTGTTGAGGCCGTTGGCCTCGATCGCCTTGGCGAAGTCCGCAGCCGCCTTGGCGTTGTCGCCGGCCTCGGCCGCGGCGGTCGCGGCCAGCTGGTAGGCGAAGCTCTGCTCGTAGGCGTTCTCGCTCGAGCTGGCGAGCGCCTCGGCGCGGCTGATCGTCTCCGGGTAGTTTTTCGCCTGGTACAACTCGACGATCGCGTTGAGTTCCTTGCCGCCCTTCTTGGTCGCCTGCTGGTCCGGCGATTCGCGCTTGGCGTTGGGGAACTTCGCTTCGGTCTGCGCTTCCTGCTTCTGGTGCTTGCGCGCGTCGCGCTCGGCGGGATCGTAGCGGCCGACCTGGGCGGCGGCATCGACCGCGTTCAGTCCGAGGACCGCCGCGAGGACGGCGACCGCGAGTCGGGAAGCGCGAATGTTCATGGATCTGGCCTGCTACCGGGGTGGGGTCCGGCGTGTGGGGCCGCCACGCTAGCAGAAAACTGCCGGAGACGTGAATGCCCTTCACGCGTTCGTGACGAGGATCGCGCTACCCGCAGCGCGGGCGACGGCCCGCCGCGGCCGCCTGTTCGGAGGCCGGAACCAGCGACGCGGCGCGGCTGCGCAATTCGCCGATGCGGCTCTGCGGGTCGGGGTGGGTGGACAGCCATTCGGGCGGCCGGCTGCCGCCGGCGGCGATCATGTTCTGCCACAGGTTGACCGCCTGGCGCGGGTCGAAACCGGCCTGCGCCATCAGTTGCTGGCCGACAATATCGGCTTCCGCCTCCTGCGTGCGCGAGCCTGGCAGCAGCCAGCCGGTCTGGGCGAGGATGCTGCCGCCCTGGACGGCGGCATTCGCCGCGCCTTCGCCGTAGCGCGAGCCGAGCAGCGCGCCGAGCAGCTGCAGCGCGCCCTGCGCGCCGGCCTGCCGGGTCAGGCGTTCCTCGTGGTGGCGCGAGACGACGTGGCCGATCTCGTGGGCGACCACCGCCGCCAGCTGGTCCTGGTTCTTCGCCACCTGGAAGATGCCGGTGTAGAGGCCGACCTTGCCGCCCGGCAGGGCGAACGCGTTGGGTTCCTCGTTGACGAACAGCGCGGTGTCCCAGCCGCCCTCGCGCCACTGCGCCGGCAGCTCGCGCACCAGCGCGCCGACCACGCAGCGCACGTAGGCGGTCTGGCGCGCATCCTTGCTCTGCGGCGTCTTCGCCTTGATCTCGTTGAAGGCCTGCAGGCCGAGCTGGTCCAGCTGTTCCTGCGACACCGCGCCGACGTACTGGGTGCGCCCGGTCGGCGAGGTGGTGGTGGCGCAGGCGGTGGCGGCGAGCGCGATGGCGAGGCCGAGCAGCAGGGGTTTCATGGGGCGCTCCGCGAGGGAATGCGCCCCGTTGTAGGGCCGCCGCCCTGAAGGCGGCGTCAACCGCATTCAGGGCCTTGGGGCCGCGTTCAGACGTCGAGGTTGGCGACCTTGAGCGCGTTGTCCTCGATGAATTCCCGGCGCGGCTCGACCACGTCGCCCATCAGGGTCGAGAAGATCTGGTCGGCGGCCACCGCGTCCTCGATCCGCACCTGCAGCAGGCGCCGGGTTTCCGGATTGACCGTGGTTTCCCACAGCTGCTCGGGGTTCATCTCGCCCAAGCCCTTGAAGCGCTGGATCTGGCGGCCCTTCTTGGCCTCGTCCAGCAGCCAGTCGCGCGCCTGGGCGAAGCTGTCCACCAGCTGGCTGCGGTTGCCGCGCTCGATCCGTGCGCCCTCGCGGACCAGCCCGTGCAGCAGCGCGGCCGCCTCGCGCACGGCACGCAGGTCGCCGCCCTCGAAGGCCGGCAGCGGCAGCACCTGGGTCAGTTCCTGGCCCATGTGGCTGCGCCTGACCACCAGCGCGGCGGGACGGGTATCGAGCGGCGGCTGCAGGTCGAGCGCGTAGCGCGGTTTGCCCAGGCCCGACTCGTTCAGCCGGCGCGCGAGTGCGTCGAGGCTGGCGCGCGCCTGCGCGGGATCGGCGACGAAGGTCGCGTCCAGCGGACGGAAGTCGATCAACGCCTCGAGCACGCGCGGATCGAAGCGGTGCGCGTTGCGCACGGTCGCGTCCTTCGCAGCGGCGTAGGCGAGCAGCAGCTTCTCCAGCGCCCCGCCGGCGATCGGCGGCTCGCCGTCGGCGGGCACCAGCGCCGCGCCCTCGACCGCGTTGCCGGCGAGGTAGGCGTCCAGCGCCGCGTCGTCCTTCAGGTACAGCTCGTTCTTGCCCTGCTTCACCTTGTACAGCGGCGGCAGGCCGATGTAGACGTGGCCGCGCTCGATCAGTTCCGGCATCTGGCGGTAGAAGAACGTGAGCAGCAGGGTGCGGATGTGCGAGCCGTCCACGTCCGCGTCGGTCATCAGGATGATGCGGTGGTAGCGCAGCTTGTCCGGGTTGTATTCGTCCTTGCCGATGCCGGTGCCGAGCGCGGTGATCAGGGTGCCGACTTCGGCCGACGACAGCATGCGGTCGAAGCGCGCACGCTCGACGTTGAGGATCTTGCCCTTGAGCGGCAGGATCGCCTGGGTCTTGCGGTTGCGGCCCTGTTTGGCCGAGCCGCCCGCCGAATCGCCCTCGACGATGAAGAGTTCGCTCAGCGCCGGATCCTTCTCCTGGCAATCGGCGAGCTTGCCGGGCAGGCCGGCGATGTCGAGCGCGCCCTTGCGCCGGGTCAGGTCGCGCGCCTTGCGCGCGGCCTCGCGCGCGCGCGCGGCCTCGACGATCTTGCCGGCGATCGCCCGCGCTTCGTTCGGGTGTTCCTGCAGGAACTCCTCCAGGCGCGCGCCGAAGGTGCTTTCCACCACCGGCCGCACCTCGGAAGAGACCAGCTTCTCCTTGGTCTGCGAGGAGAAGCTCGGGTCCGGGACCTTCACCGACAGCACCGCGATCAGCCCCTCGCGCATGTCGTCGCCGGACAGCGCGACCTTGGCCTGCCTGGAGATGCCGCTCTGTTCGATGTAGTTGGTCAGCGTGCGCGTCAGTGCCGCGCGGAAACCCTGCAGGTGGGTACCGCCATCCTTCTGCGGGATGTTGTTGGTGAAGCAGAACATCGTTTCCTGGTAGGCGTCTGTCCACTGCAGGGCGACGTCCACGGTGATGCCGTTCTGTTCGCCGGTCACCGAGATCACGTTCGGATGCAGCGGGTTCTTCAGCTGTGCGAGGTGCTCGACGAAGGAGCGGATGCCGCCCTCGTACTGGAACACGTCGCTGCGGCCCTCGCCGCGCTCGTCGGTGAGCGTGATGCGCACGCCGGAGTTGAGGAAGGAGAGCTCGCGCAGGCGGCGCGCCAGCACTTCGTACTGGAACTCGGTGTTGGTGAAGATCTCGATCGACGGCTTGAAGCGCAGCGTGGTGCCGCGCTGGGTGGAGGGCTCCAGCTGCTTGAGCGGGTACAGCGGCTCGCCGAGCGCGTACTCCTGCTGCCAGTGGAAGCCGTCGCGGCGGATGTCCAGCCACAGGTGCTCGCTGAGCGCGTTGACCACCGACACGCCGACGCCGTGCAGGCCGCCGGACACCTTGTAGCTGTTGTCGTCGAACTTGCCGCCGGCGTGCAGCACGGTGAGGATCACCTCGGCCGCGGAGACGCCTTCTTCCTTGTGGATGTCGACCGGAACGCCGCGACCGTTGTCGGTGACCGAGACCGAACCGTCCTCGTGGAGGACGACGTTCACCTCGTCGGCGTGGCCCGCCAGGGCCTCGTCGATCGAGTTGTCGACGACCTCGAACACCATGTGGTGCAGGCCGGTGCCGTCGTGCACGTCGCCGATGTACATGCCCGGCCGCTTGCGCACGGCCTCGAGGCCGCGCAGGACGGTGATCCGGCTGGAATCGTAGGCGGAATCCGGCGTCGCGCCGGCGGCGGGCTGTGCGCCCGGCAGTTCGTGTTGCGACATGCGGCTCGGGGCTCCGGTGCCGGGCCGCCACGGGCGCACGCCGGACACATTAGCTATGGATGCGGCCAGTATAGCAACCACGCCGCGTTCACGTGTCCTCCGGCGGCGGCTCGGGCGTCAGCCTTCAGGCTGCAGTTGCCCGTGTTCCACGTGGAACCTTGCGCAAGCGGATGGCACCAGACCATCCAGCGCGGCTGGCGGTTCGGTTCCGGTGACGAACAGTTGCGCACCGGTTCCCAGCAACCAGTCCAGCACCCGGCGCTGGTGCCGGCGATCCAGTTCCGACGCGAGGTCGTCCAGTGCGACTACCGGCCAGGCGCCGCGCCGGCGCGCGTGGTGTTCCGCCTGCGACAGCAGCAGGGCCAGCGCGCTGAGCTTGGCCTGTCCACGGGACAGGGCCTCGCGCCCCGGGATTCGTTCGTAATCGACACGCCAGTCGGCCCGGTGCGGACCGACCGTGGTGTAGCCGGCGGCGAGGTCGCGCTCGCGCGCGAGCAGCAGGGCATCGGCAAGCGGCAACTCTTCCCGGCGCCAGCCGGGCTGAAAGCCGAGCCGGGTCGCGCCGGCGGCCGGCAGGAAGGCCGCCATCCCGGCCTGCAGCAGCGGCTCCCAAGTGGACAGATGGGCCTCGCGGTGGCGGGTCATTGCCTCGCCCGCCTGCGCCAGCTCGTATTCCCAGGGCTCGAGCAGCTCCGCGGCGCGCTGCTTGAGCAGCACATTGCGCTGTTTCAGCGCCCGGGCGTAGCGGCGCCACAGCGGGAGGAAGTCCGGTTCCACGTGGAACAGTCCCCAGTCGAGCAGCCGGCGCCGGCCTTCGCTGCCGCCGGTGATCAGGGCGTGACTGCCCGGCTCGAAGCTGACCACCGCCAGCGCGGCACACAGTTCGCCGAGGTGGGTGACGTCGGCACCGTCCAGCCGCCCGCTCCAGGCGCTGCCGCTGTGGCGCAGGCCAGCCCGGCGCAGGCGAACAGGCGCGGTCACCGCAGGCGCCTCGGAGACCCGGTCGCCCGCCACAGGCGTTCCGCCTTCTTCCCATTCGACGAACACTTCGAGGGCTTCGGCGCCGCGCCGTACCAGCCCGTCCCGGACTCGGCCGCGGAAGCTGCGGCCGTAGGCCATCAGGTGCAGGGCCTCGAGCAGGGTGGTCTTGCCCGCACCGTTGTCGCCGGTGATCAGGTTGAGCCCGGGGCCGGGCGTCAGCTCGGCCTCGGAGAAGCGGCGCATGTCCGCCAGCCGCAGGCGGGTCACCCGCATCGCCAGCCTCCCGGGTCCGCCGTCGGCCATGCTCGGGCCACAAAGCACGACGCCCGGCTTGCACCGGGCGTCCATGCTGGTTCCACGTGGAACCAAATCGGGTCGCAGCCTGTCGTCACAGCCGCAGCGGCATCACCACGTGCCGGCACTTGTCGCTGCTGGCTTCCCGCACCAATGCCGAGGAGTTGGCGTCGCGCAGCTGCATCACGACGTATTCGTCGCGCAAGGCCGACAGCGCGTCCAGCAGGTAGTTGACGTTGAAGCCGATCGCCAGGCCGTCGACCTTGGTATCCGCCTCGACTTCTTCCTGCGCTTCTTCCTGCTCGGGGTTGTGCGCGCTGATCTTCAGCTGGCCGGGCGACACCTCGACCCGCACCCCGCGGTACTTCTCGTTGGACAGGATCGCGGCGCGCTGCAGCGAGGCACGCAGCGCCTCGCGGTCGATCCGCACCTCGCGGTCGGCGCCGATCGGAATCACCGCCTCGTAGTCCGGGAAGCGGCCGTCGATCAGCTTGCTGGTGAAGGTGACATCGTCCCGCTTGATGCGGATGTGGCTGCGGCCCATTTCCAGCTCGAGCTCGCGGTCGCCGCCCTCGAGCAGGCGCTGCAGCTCGGTCACGCCCTTGCGCGGCACGATGATCTGGCGCTTGGCCTGACTGCCGCCGTCCAGCGGGGCCTCGCACAGGGCGAGCCGGTGGCCATCGGTGGCGACGCAGCGCAGGCCCTGCTCGCGCAGGTCGAACAGCAGGCCGTTGAGGTAGTAGCGCACGTCCTGCTGGGCCATCGCGAAGGCGGTGCGCTCGATCAGTTCCTTCAGCGCCGCCTCCGGCACCCGCACCCGCTCGGTCGCCTCGACCTCGTCGATCGACGGGAAGTCGTTGGCCGGCAGGCTGGACAGGGTGAAGCGGCTGCGCCCGGCCTGGACCGTGATCCGGTCGCCGGACTGCGAGACGGTGACCTTCGCCCCGTCGGGCAGGGCGCGCACGATTTCGAACAGCTTGCGCGCCGGGATCGTGGTCTCGCCGTCTTGGCCGTCCTCGACCGCCTGGCGGGCGACCATCTCGACCTCGAGGTCGGTGCCGGTCAGCGACAGTTGCCCGCCCTGTACCTGGACCAGCAGGTTGGCCAGCACCGGCAGGGTCTGGCGGCGCTCGACCACGTTGACGACCTGGGCGAGCGGCTTCAGGAAGACTTCGCGTTGCAGGCTGAAACGCATGCGTAAGGGTTCCCCTGGGTCCAAGCTTGAAAGGATGGATAAATCAAAATTTGGTGGTGCTGGAGGGCGGTCAAACCGGTTGAAACGTCACGCAAACCACTGATTTTAAATGTAAAACCCGGGTGACGAAACCGTGAACAAGCCAGCCGGGGCGGGACGGACATCCTGTGGACAAGTTCCGGCGGCCTTCGCCGGCCGGGAGTTGTCCACAGCTTGCCCGCGGGTCACTCACTGAGTTTGCGGATCAGCTTGTCCCAGTCCTCCCGCAGCTTGCCGTCGGTTTCCAGCAGCCCCCGGATCTGCCGGCAGGCGTGCAGCACGGTGGTGTGGTCGCGCCCGGCGAAGGCGTCGCCGATCTCGGGCAGCGAGTGCTCGGTCAGCTCCTTCGCCAGCGCCATCGCCACCTGGCGCGGGCGCGCCAGCGACCGCGTGCGCCGCTTGCCCAGCAAATCCTTGATCTGCAGGCCGTAGTAGTCTGCCACGACCTTCTGGATGTTGGGGATGCCGATCGCCGCCTGCTGCGCGCGCAGCAGGTCGCGCAGGGTTTCCTGGGCGAACTCGGGAGTGATCGGGCGGCCGGTGAAGTTGGCCTGCGCCGCCAGCGTGTTGAGCGCGCCCTCGAGGTCGCGCACGTTGGAGCGCATCTTCTTGGCGAGCAGGAAGGCGACGTCCTCGGGGATCGTGGTGCCGCGCTCGCGCGCCTTCGACAGCACGATCTGCGCGCGCGTCTCGAAGTCGGGCGGATCGATCGCCACCGACAGGCCCCAGCCCAGCCGCGACTTCAGCCGCGGCTCCAGGCCGTCCACCTCGCGCGGGTAACGGTCGCAGGTCAGGATGATCTGCTGCTTGCCGTCGAACAGCGCGTTGAAGGTGTGGAAGAACTCCTCCTGCGTGCGTTCCTTGCCGGCGAAGAACTGGATGTCGTCGATCAGCAGCGCGTCGATGGTCTGGAACTGGCGCTTGAACTGGTCGGCGGTCTTCTCCTGCAACGCGCGGAAGAACGCGTTGTAGAAATCGTTGCTGCGCAGGTAGAGCACGCGCGCGCCCGGGTTGAGGCGGCGCAGCTCGTTGCCGGCGGCGAACATCAGGTGGGTCTTGCCCAGGCCGGTCCCGCCGTACAGCAGCAGCGGGTTGTGCGCGCGGTCGCCGGGCTTCTGCGCGGCCTGCCAGGCGGCGGCGCGACCGAGCTGGTTGCTGCGGCCCTCGACGAAGTTGTCGAAGGTGTAATGGGTGTCGAGGTTGCCGTGGAACGGTCCGCTGCCGGCCGGCGCGCGGCTGACGAACGCGGGCGCCGCCGCCGGCGCGCCGGCGACCGGCGCGGCCGGGGGCTTGCGCAGCGAACCGATTTCCAGGCTGACCTCGGCATTGCCGGCGAAGTGGGCGAACAGCTCGCGGATGCGGCCGAGGTAGCGTGCGCGCACTTCCTCCATCACGAAGGCGTTGGGCGCGTACAGCACCAGGCCGTCGTCGTCGCGGCGACCGGCCTGCAGCGGCTTGAGCCAGGTGTGCACGTCCTCGGCGGGGAGTTCGGATTCGAGGTGTTGCAGGCAGCGGGGCCAGGCATCCATGGGTTGTGCGCACCGAAAAGCTGGCCGCGCGACGAGCCGCGTCGCGATCCGGACAAGGGGGACGAGCCAGCCTACCATCGCGGCTGCGGCGCTGCATCCGCACGAATTCCGTTCGAAGGCTGTGGGGCGGTACGCGAACCTCTGGGCTGACCTGCTTGTCCGGGCGGCCACGACGCCAGGCTGTCCTGGTTCGGGCGATCCATCCTTGCGCGTCCGCCATCGGGCGGCTGCCGTTGCCCCGACGGTCCGCTTGCGGTTTACGTTGACCGGAGTTCGGCGGGCGGCTAGACTTCCGAATCTTTTCTGTCGTTCCCGGCGAGCGTCATGGCCACCAAGCGTACCTACCAGCCCAGCAACCTCAAGCGCAAGCGCGACCACGGCTTCCGCGCCCGCATGAAGACCGCCGACGGCCGCAAGGTCCTGGCCCGTCGCCGCGCCAAGGGCCGCAAGCGCCTGAGCGCCTGATCGCGCGGGTCCGCCCGCCCGATCGCCCGGCGGCGCCCTCGCCGCCCGTGATGACCGCGATTCCTTCCGACACCGGCCGAGCGCGCCTGCCGCGCTCGGCGCGGGTACGCGCGCGCGCCGAGTACGTGGCCGTCTTCGACGGCGCGCGCCGTTGCAGCCACCCGCTGCTCGCCCTGCACTGGCTGGCCGACGAGGCGCCCGCGCGCCTTGGTCTGGCGGTCTCGCGCAAGGTGGATCCGCGCGCGGTCGGCCGCAACCGGATCAAGCGCGTGTTGCGCGCCCATTTCCGCATCCTGCGGCCGCGCCTGCCCGGCGGCGCCTACGTGCTGGTCGCCCGCCCGCCGGCCGCGCAGGCCGGCAACGCCGCCCTGCGCGCCGCGTTCGACAGCCTGCTGTCGCGCGCCGGCGCGTTGCCGCCCACCGTCCCCGCCGGCACAATGCCCGCTTCCGCGGCGTCCCCGTCCGGCGCGACGCCTTCTTCCGGCCCACACGACCCACCGCGCGCCGCGCGGCCGAGCCTGCCTGCCCGATGAACCAGACCCGTACCTTCCTGATCCTCGCGTGGCTGATGGTGGCCACCTTCCTGTGGATGGCCTGGACCCGTGAGCACGCCGCGCCTGCGCCGGCGGCGACCGCCAGCAGCCAGCCCGCCGCGACGGCCGCCGTGGCGGACGACGCCGGCGTGCCCGCGGTCCCGCAGGCGCCCGCCGCCGATGTCGGCGGCGACGCCCGCCCCGTCGGTCCCGGTGGTCTCGGTCACCACCGACGTGCTGCGCGTGCGCCTGGACGGCGGCAGCGTGCGCAGCGCGCAACTGGTCGGCTACCCGCAGACTACCGAGCCAGGCAGCCCCCCGGTGCAGCTGTTCGCCGACGATCCCGCGCACCTGTTCGAGGCGCAGAGCGGCTGGGTCAGCGGCAGCGGCGCCGCGCCCACCCACGCGGCCTTCGTGCCGGCGGAGACGACGCGCAGCTACGCGCTCGCCCCGGGCGCGAACACGCTCGAGGTGCCGTTCGTCTGGCAGGGCCCGAACGGCGTGACCATCCGCCGCGTCTACACCTTCACCCGCGGCGACTACGCGATCGGCGTGCGCGACACCGTCGTCAACCAGGGCCGCGCGCCGTGGCAGGGCCACGTCTACCGCCAGTTGCTGCGGGTGCCGCCGCAGGTCAAGAGCGGCTTCACCCATCCGGAGTCCTACAGCTTCCACGGCGCCGCCTGGTACAGCGCGCAGGACAAGTTCGAGAAGCGCAAATTCGACGAGTACGGCGAAGACGCGCCGCTGGACAAGGACGTGAAGGGCGGCTGGATCGCGATGCTCCAGCACCACTTCTTCGCCGCCTGGATCCCGGCCGCGGACGACGCGACCACCTTCTCCACCGACGTGCTGCCCGGCGGCGGCGCGCAGCGCATGCTGATCCGCGAAATGGGGCCGGGCGTGAACGTGGCGCCGGGGCAGCAGGCGCAGACCAGCGCGCGGCTGTGGGTCGGGCCGAAACTGGTTTCCAAGATCGACGCGCAGCGC
>Ga0268362_100105_pt1 | contig 21081 bp, 33 predicted proteins | sample MetcocultureR2M_FD_197214 | JGI IMG/M metagenome (GOLD analysis project Ga0268362, IMG submission 197214) | Soil microbial communities from Anza Borrego Desert, Southern California, United States - Methanotrophic co-culture R2-M | ecosystem: Environmental > Terrestrial > Soil > Desert | place... | reverse complement strand
GCAGGGCGGCGACGTCAGCCGGCGTGCGCGCAGCGAGCAGGGCCCGGCACAGCGCCTCCCGCGCCTGCTTCGGTTCCCGCCTCACCTGGCTGTCGTTGCGCTGCATCGCCTTCCCCCCGCGCCGCAGCTTACCGCCGGGCGCCCCTTGCGGGGCGACAACGGAAAACGCGAGGAAAACCGGCTACGCGGGCCAGCGGGTCGTGGCCCGGGGGAACGACTGGCGCCCGCACGTCCCGAGCCAGCCGGACCCGTGCGCGGTGATCGCCGCCCGCACGGCGGCCCAACCGCCTGCCCCGCGCCTTTCGTTTCGGCCGCGCTGTCAGGCTTCGCCCTGCGGCGAGGCCACCAGGTAGTCAGCCACCGGCTCGAGGACGATTTCCGGAAGGGATTCGGCGATCGCCCCGCGCATGCGGGCACTCGCGGACGCGTCGGGCGATCCCAGGGCAAAGACTGCGTCGCGGGTCGCCGCATCGGGCCATTGGGCGTAGCTGTACCAGATGCCGTCCGCCCCGCGGTGGAGTCGTGATCCGAGCGAACCGCGTGCGCGCAAGAGCTCCGAGATACGCGACCAAGCCTGGACGAATCCGTCTTCCAGGCCCGGATGCAGGCGCCAGCGGTAGAGGACGACGAAACCGGGCAGCGGCGGCGAGCTCGTGCTTTGCATGGAGAATCCCAGGTCGTTCGGCGTCTGTTCGAGCGTGCCCCCGGCGCCGACCGCCGGCGCGAATCGCGCCGCTCCGCGCGAGACACCCCTGGACCCATCAGGCACGGACAACGCGAACCCACCGGCCGGTGAACCGGGTTCGGCGTGGAGTCGCGCGTTACGTCGAGTGGATCTTCAGTGCGCGGCGCGATGACGCGCCCACACCCAGCCCCATCCCCCGGCAGATGCCACGATGCCGCCCCACACGGCACCCAGGGCGATGCGTCGCCCGATCAGGAAGGCGATCGCGCCACCCAATACGACCCCGGCCAGCATGACCCAGGCGACCACGCGGCGTTCGGAGGCACTTCGTTCCTGGGCGCGACGCCTTCGCTGCAGTTCTTCCCGGGCCGCCAGGTCGGGTTCAAGAATGGCGTGCACAACGGCTTCTGCTTGTGCCTTGTCCATTTTGCGACAGTTCTCCTCTTGCCAACTCGTGGATAGAACCGACCGGAGCCGGACCATGCGCGCAAAAAGTGTAGCGCCGCCCAGTCGGCGGCGAAGGCGTATCGTAGGTAGGTTTGGCTTGTTACCCGGCGCCGCGCGGAACGCGAAGCGGGGTGCGGCTAGGGCGAATTGCCGGGCCGTGCCTCGCCGGCGAGGCGCTCCACCGCGTCCCAGTCGGTGATCCGTTCCACCACCGGCCAGACATCACGCGTGCGGTAGTAGCTCGCGAACGCATGGAAGAGGGTGGACGCCATGAATCCGAGCACGCCCGCCGCCGCCAGGCGCATCTCCAGCCACCAGAGCAGCGCCGCCAAGGCCAGCAGGACGCAGCACCAGCCACCGACCGGCAAGGCATTGCGCCTTGCGAGTCGCCCGACGGTGGGAGCGTGGTTGCGGAACGACCGATACCGCGTGAGCAGGTCGACCTGGAATGCGGAGCGCATCGCGCCTCCTGGAGGATGCATGTGTGATCGAGCCCGATGCGCGAGCGGCTTCGGGGTACTGCTGTCAGGCCGCAGCTGGCTGTCCTGGCCGCCACCCAAGAAGACGAGCCGGCAGAAACAGAATGGCCTGCAAGAGTGCGAACACGGCGGAGAACGTGATCCCTACCAGGCGGAAGGGGAGCGCCAGCAGCCAGGCGATCGGCCACAGGATCAAGGCCAGGATGGCCAGCGGCCAGCACAGGAAAAAGAGGAAGCACCAAGCGACGATCCCGACAAATGCTTTCATGGCAGGGCTCCCAGGCCGCGCATGGAGCGATCAGGATTGCACTCGCCGGAAGGGGTGGCAAGTCGCCGCCTTGGATCGTCCAGGCCAGGAACCAGGAGCCGAATACGGCGCGCACTCCCGGCTTTCGGCAAGCTTTCCATGAGGTCTGGCGCGCGAATCAGGCCAACCCGCGAAGCGGCCCGGCTTGGGCGTGAACCAGGGCGCTGACCGTCGCGCCCACGCCAGCGAGCAAGGTTGCACAAACCAACAAGGCCAAGCCCTTGACGCAGAGCCATGTCCCCTGCATCAAGCCGAAAGCCCGAAACGAATAGTAAGGGAGCCCAATCGGCGCCGCTGCACCCATGAGGAACGCAGCTGCATAGGGAGGACGCATCCCGAACGCTTGCGCATGCGCCTTGCACCAGGCGAAGCACAGGAAGGACAGTACGGCTCCCAGCACTAATGCGACCGGGCCGAGCCCGTGGGCGTCATCAGGCGACCATGGCAGCGCGACGCCTGCCAGGCCATACGCCATCAGGATGGCCAAGACGTATCGACGATCTGCTCGCATGGCGCTAAACCGGCTTTCGAATCGGGTTCGGCTCGAATGACCTGTCAGGAGTCTCTGCGGTCAACTTTGAGACCCCCGTCCTCGACACACAAATGAACCAACACGCCCGAACGGAAGCTGACGTGCCAGTCGGGTTCGCCGTGGGAAACGGTAGCCAGCCGCAGGCCATTGGAAAAATACTACCTCAAGCTCGGGGTGGTCCACGGATAACGAGGCCGAGGTTACGGTGGTGCCGGCCCGCTGTCAGGCACCTTCACTCCCGGCTTCCCACACTCGGCCACAGGCCTTGCATCGCCGTGCCAGACTGGTCGGGAAGGTGGCGCCCCCGAGAAGAAAGAGAGCGAGGGCCATCAGCCGCCTTGGACCGGGAACCGTGTTGGTGAACTCCAGGCCGCCGCAGGAGGAGCACCGTTCCGGAACCACATGACCGCCCACGACGAGCTCCTGCTCCAGGTCGCCGGACCGATACGCGGCCAATACCCTGGCGGCGTCCGCGGCAAAGCACGATGGAACCTGCAGGAGCGTGCCGCCGAGGGCAAAGGCCATGGGCCAGTTTGCGATAGCGTGGGAATCGCCCATGACCGAGGCCGGGATGCCCTCGGCCAGCATCCTGGCCCGGACAACATGGGCCTCCCAGGGATCAAGAAAGCGGCCGACCGTGACGAGCATGCGGGACTCAGGCTAACACGTGAATCAAGCCGTCCCTCGCGAAGCGGGTTCGGCTCGAAGGGATTGTCGGCCGCCTAAGGACCGACGTGAGGTCATTTGTATTCGAACGAGTGATCGTCCACGTGCTTTCGAACAGGCCATACGAGACATGCGCGCCGCTGACGCGCCTTCCTTGAACGGCTCCCTCGGTGGCGACGGACTGCGTTCACGGCTCACCCGCTAGCCGTACGAACAGCCAGCCTTGGAGCCAGACCCTCTGCGCCCAGAGGTCCTCGGACACGGTAGCGGGCATATCCTCGGGGCGATGAGCGCCAAGCGCGCGGTTCCACCAATTGCCAAGGTAGATGGGTGGCTCGCAGCCTGGGCGCACGATTCCTTCCGCGGCGTGCGCCACAGCAATGGTGGCAGCCCGTGAAACTTCGGGTGGAAGCGGTTCGAGGGAGTCCGCTGCCGAGGCAGTGACCGCCTGGAGAGACCAGGCTCTACGAACAAGCCTGGCGAAACGGGAGTGCTGGTCGGCAGCGACCTGCTGCCGGGTTTGGCGGAGCGTGGCCTTGACCCCGCCGCCGCTTCGCTCCCATTCCTCGAGCAAGCCCTCCCACGAAGCAGTGCATGCCGCCTGCTCGCTCCACGCTCGCTTGAGTGACTCCGCGTACGGCGGCGCATGTCGCGAGGGATTGGACGAACAGGCCGCCAGCGCGAATCCGGCCGCGATTCCCCAGATCTTCCAGATCCCGTGAGCTTTCACTGCGCGTTACACCTGGATAAGCGAGCCACGAGCGGCTTTCGGCTTGAATGTTCGTCAGATGCCAGTCCCGCTGGCGCCAAGCAGCTCTTGCAGGGACGGTACAGGGATAAAAGGCATGTAGTCACGCCAACCAAGCAGGAACGAAAAAGCGACATGAATGGCAGGTGCCGACAGGAGCGCAAGCAGAAGGAAGCGCCAAAGCTCCGCCCCGGAGAAGCGAAAGGCGACTGGTGGCAGGAGCAGCGTGACCAGCGCTGGAACCGTGTAATAGATCCACCAAGGCCATCCGGCATTTTGAGTAGCCTTGGCGAAGGTCATGCCGCCGACAACGACGATTGCAGAAACCAGGAATACGGAAAAGGCCGATGGTCGGATGGGTCGCTTGCGAACGGCAAAGCGCAGGATCGCTACGAAGACGATCAGCGACGCCACAATCAAGATTGGAAACCGCCAAGCCTCAGGCATTCCGAAAGTCCCCTGGCGCTAACACCGGGATCAGGCCGACCCGCGCGGCAGCGGCAAACGCTCGCAACTGATCAAGATGTTGGATGTGATCGCCAGCGGCGCATCCTGCATTGGGCTTATCCACTACAACACTCAGATAGGTGTTGTCCTTCGGCACCGGCACGTTCAAGTGCTGGATTAGCCCGTCGCGCGACTCATAGATGAACATGACCCGCCAGTCCCAGGCCGAGCATGTGTGGTACAGCTCTTCGATGACAGGATCGAGATAGTCCCAGAGCGGTACATTTTCCTCGGCAGTTTCTGTGACGTCGAGCATGGGAGGCGAGAACGTAGCCTCGTACTCCTCTTTCGTCAGTTCGCGAGGAAAGTCCGCCATGGCGCCTAACACGTGAATTAAGCCGACCCGCGAAGCGGGTTCGGCTTGAATGACTTGTTAGGGCCGGCGCGCGCCCCATCCACAATCTCTATGATCTCCTGCTGCCTCTCCAGGGTATAGCCAAGACGCATCTCCTTTGCAAGCGCGGATTTGTCCGCAGAAGGAAAGCGCACAGAGGGCCGCTGATCAGTCGATGAAAATGAGAGAACAACGACGATACCCTTGGTGCTTGGATAAGGCGGAAGCTCATTAGCTAATGTTCCGCGCAGATCAGTGGGGATGTCGCCATTTCTTACTCGCGCCACCACTGATTTGAGATCGTTTGGGTGGACCTCTGCCCAGATTCCCCAGCAGAACCGGTCTGGGTGTCCGACGAGCGGTATATGTATCGTGGCTCTAATGAACGTGCGTCCCCTATAGCTACACAATTCCGGATTAATCCGGGCAAATAGCCGCTTCCAGCGAGGCAGCTCAACGATCAAATCCGGAAACCGGAAGAGGTAGTTGGCGGCGATGTCATCGTGCTCTACGCCGCAGTATTCGCAAACTTTCATGCGAGCCCTAACACCGTGAATTAAGCCGACCCGCGAAGCGGGTTCGGCTTGAATGAATTGTTAGGCGACGGCTGCAGCGAGGGAGCCGGCCTCCGCCCTTGAGCGGACGCTAGTGTGCCAGCCGCAGGGGAAAGCCTGCCCGCTGCGATGCACAAGAGCTGGCGTGTAAGCACTACCCTGAGGTTGCTCTGACCAGACGAAGCAGTGTCTTGGTGCTTACCACGAACCGCAAGGCTCTTGCTCCAGATCCAACCATGCAGTTGTCGCCTAACACCGGAATTAAGCCGACCCGAGGCGCGCCAGCGCCTTGGGTTCGGCTTGAATGACTAGTTAGACGCGAGGCTACGCCGCAGGACCAGGGCCCAGCAAGCGGGTGGCGAGCTTGGGCGAGGCAGACACAGCCCGGAGCACGGGGACAGGCTGGGGCCGAGAGACAGGGCTTGCTGGTCCGAAGCGACCAAGGCGAAAGCCCGGACCAGCCGAAGCAACAAGCCCGGAGGCGTTGTGTTGCGAGGCCAGAGGCCCGAAGCGGAACCGGATGTGCTGATGCATGCGCTTTGGGCGCAAGAGCAACCTTACGGCTCTTTGATCTTTTGCCTGTTTCCCCAAGTCTAACACGTGAATTAAGCCGACCCGCGAAGCGGGTTCGGCTTGAATGAATTGTTAGACGCGAGGCTACGCCGCAGGGCCAGGGCCCAGCAAGCGGGCGCCCAGCTTGGACGGGCAGACACAGCCCGGAGCAAAAGGAAAGGCTGGGGCGAGGAAGGGGCCTGTTGGCCCGAAGCGACCGAGGCGAAGCCAGCACCAGCCAAGGCAACAAGCCCGAAGGCGATGTGTCGCGAGGCCAGTGGCCCAAAGCGGAACCGGATGTGCTGATGCATGCGCTTTGCGCGCAAGAGCAACCTTACGGCTCTTTGATCTTTTGCCCGTTCCCCACGTCTAACACCTGAATTAAGCCGACCCGCGAAGCGGGTTCGGCTTGAATGAATTGTTAGGGCGCACTTGCGATACCCGTGACGCCGCAAGTGGGGCGCCCAGCATTTGGTCCGCACAGATAAGAGATCGAAACATCACGGCAGGACACTGCTACGCGTTTGTTGATGAAGCTACTGTACCGAACGAACTCGCGCTCTGCGAAGATGAGCTCAACGGAGTCGACGCTACCCAGTCCTGCGATATCAACGGGTGCATCCAGCATCACGGTTGGCACTCCGTCACTCTGATACCCACTAGTGGGGCAAAGCCGTTCGGAGAGCAAGCCGACCAATAGAGGTGATGCCGGAGTTTGGCTGGATCTAGTGGCGCAAGACACCACCGTGAGTGCTCCAAGGATGAGCAGCAGTTCTCTCATGTGCGCCCTAACACCTGAATTAAGCCGAGCCGCGAAGCGGCTTCGGCTTGAATGAATTGTTAGGCATTGAGCCCGGAAGACACAGATTGAACGGTGACGAGAAATGAATCTGCCCGTTCTCATCTTCGAACTGTACCCGGTATCGAAGATCTGCCGACATTGGCGTGAATTCGCCGAGGTACAGGAGGAACTGAGTGGTGTCACCCGGACCGATAGACACATGCGCCGCGGGGAGGTTCGCGTGGCCGGTGGGCTGCTGATAAACGGCTGGCGGGTCGGTCTTTCCGCTCAGAACCGTGTAGTAGGGCCAACCCATCCGGAAGGGCTGGCGGGACTCGTACTGCGCGCTGATGCGGAGCTTGCCGGGGCCGCGGTTCCGAACAGTGAGCAAAAAAGAGTTGTCATCCGCGACCAGCGCGCAGGCTCTGGGATATGCACCGACAAAAGATGAAACGGCCTCGGGCTTGGCGGGCGCGTGTGCGCAGCCGGAAGCCATGACAGCAATAGCGAGGCAACTCCATCTCATATGCCTAACACGTGAATTAAGCCGACCAGCGAAGCGGGTTCGGCTTGAATGAATTGTTAGGCCCCACAGTCGATGATGACCAAGGTACCTTTGCTTCCCTCCGCGACAGCGTGCGGGATCCCGGCTGGAACGATGTAGACCTCACCGGCCATGACGTGCGTGGTCGAAGCGCCAAGTTGCAGGTTCATCTGGCCGTCGAGGACTAGCAGCGCCTCGTCAAATGGATGGGACTCGTTGGGGTAGGCCTGGCCATCCATGCGCAGCACTTTGAGATTGGCACCAGCGGGCCTACCAACGATTTGTGACCGCCATGCCTCCGGGAGTGACGAAGCGAGGGCGACCAGATCTGTGTGTGCGGTCATCGGGGTTCCGTTGTAGGGGGCCTAACACCTGAGTTAAGCCGACCCGCGTAGTGGAGGTAAACACATGGCAAGCTGTACCTGCCATGTGTTTGCCGGAACGAAGCGGGTTCGGCTTGAACGAATTGTTAGGGCCCAGCTTGTGCTCTTGCTTGTACGGGCGCAAGAGAGGTGACCGCTGGTAGCGGTGCTGTTTTGCCAAGGTACGACGCAGCCTTGGCCGCTGCTCAGGTTTGCCCTTGGTAGAGCCAGGGCGCAAAAGCCGGAGGGAGGGCGCTTGAGGTCGAAGGGCCGCGAGGTGCTGCCCGAAGCACGCTCTTGGCCCTAGCTCTTTGGGCCCTAACACCAGAATTAAGCCGAGCCGCGAAGCGGCTTCGGCTTGAATGAATTGTTAGGGCTCAACTCTATCCGATCACCGGCGAGCGTGGCCAAGCGAAGATCTTGCTCTTGACGGCGAAGCCCAGGAGATCGTGGCGCGCGGATGAGCGCGCCCCACGCCGCAAGGTCCGAAGACCCCAAAGACACAACGCGTCTCCGGAGCCGCCGCCAGACGGGCGAATAGCCTCGCGATCAATGGCGAGTGCGGCTCTCAACACCACTCGCCGTTGAGCCCTAACACCAGAATTAAGCCGACCCGCGAAGCGGGTTCGGCTTGAATGAATTGTTAGGCGACGGCTGCAGCAAGGACGCCCAGCCTGCCGCCCTTGAGCGGACGCTAGTGTGCCAGCCGCAGGGGAAGCCCCGCCCGCTGCGATGCACAAGAGCCGAAAGCACTGCGCTGGAGTTGCTCTGACAAGACGAAGCATGTGGTTTGGCGCTTGCTACAACCGCAAGGCTCTTGCTCTAGAGCCAACCATGCAGTTGTCGCCTAACACCTGAGTTAAGCCGACCTGCGTAGTGGAGGCAAAGGCATGGCAGGCTGTCTCTGCCATGCCTTTGCCGGAACGAAGCAGGTTCGGCTTGAACGAATAGTTAGGGCCAGCTTGTGCTCTTGCTTGTGGGGACGCAAGAGAGGTGACCGCTGGTAGCGGTGTGGCGTTGCTGGCTCTGCCCTTAAGGCTCTTGGCTGACGGACCCCTTTGGCGGCGAAGGGATGCCTTGGGCAGGGCGAGGATGCGAAAGCCGAAGCGAGGACACTTGAGGTAGGGCCGCGAGGCTTCGCCAGAAGGGACCGCTCTTAAGCCCTTGGCTCTTTGGGCCTAACACCGTGAATTAAGCCGACCCGCGAAGCGGGTTCGGCTTGAATGAATTGTTAGGCGACGGCTGCAGCGAGGAAGCCCGGCCTGCCGCCCTTGAGCTAACGCCAGTGTGCCAGCCGCAGGGGAAGGCCTGCCCGCTGCGATGCACAAAAGCCAACATAGCACTGCACTGGAGTTGCTCTGACAAGGCGAAGCATGTGCTTTGGCGCCTGCTACAACAGCAAGGCTCTTGCTCTAGATCAGCCATGCAGTTGTCGCCTAACACCTGAATTAAGCCGAGCCGCGAAGCGGCTTCGGCTTGAATGAATTGTTAGGCTCGATCACCGCGGGATGGTGTTCTTGCCGATTTCCATGAGCAGGGCTTGTGTCTTGCGCTGCTCTGAAACGAGTTCCTTCAGGAGCGGCTTGATGCCGAAGATGGCGAATGGGACTAGCAGCCAAAGGATCGCAAGAATGAAAAGGAACAGCGTGCCGATGAGTCCGAAAGCGGCCAAGCCTGAAGCAGCTGAACTGTCCATTTGTTCCCCCTTTTGGTGCCTAACGCTCAAGTTAAGCCGAATTGCAGCGCGTAGCCGGGCACATGGCAAGCTCTTTCTGCCATGTGGCTGGCGTAGCGATGCAATTTCGGCTTGAACGCATTGTTAGGGCTTGCGCCGACGCAATTTGCGGAGTGCCGCATTGAGGTTGAGCCCTATCCCCATGAAGTTGGGCTTGATTTCAACGATATCATCCGGCACCCCTGGGGGGATTGGTGCAGGGCCATGATGCCCGACTGCAATAGCCAGCTCATCTACATACCGGACCATTTGCTCGGTCTTCTGAGATACATTTCGAGGTTGAACGCTGTGCGGGAATCCGCCCCCACGCAGCAGTTGGTCCGTTCTTGCAATATCGCGATAGCAGGACCGCACCGAATCTTGAATAAGAAATTTTGCTTCCTCCAAGTACTGGTGTGCTGGCAGGTTCCTCGCCAGGGATTGTTCCGAAACCCACTGCAAGGTGTTCGTGGCAGCTGTCACCATGAACGGCTCGAAGAAGCCCGACCAAAATACTTGTTGTGGACTGCCGCTGAACTTTATTCCCGATAAAGCAACGCGCTTCCCATCATGGGTAGTTGTATCGATGCCATTGGCGTTGAAGAAGCGCCAAGCCATGATCCGGTCCTTCAGCGGAAGGAACTCGTTACGAACTTTCTCGGCAATGAGTGGATAAAAGGGCGTCGGCATGGATGAACCTTCAATAGCCCTAACGTCTAAGTTAAGCCGAATTGCAGCGCGTAGCCGGGCACATGGCAAGCTTTCTCTGCCATGTGCCTGGCGTAGCGATGCAATTTCGGCTTGAACGCATTGTTAGGTGCCAAGGCTAACCACCCCGAAGACGAAGGCTACTACGCCCGCACCAAGGATGCCGTATGTTGCCCAAAGCGGACTGCCTTGCCCCCAAGCGAATGCAATAAAAGCTTCCTTGACGTTGCGCCCACAAACCGCTGAAACGAGGACTAGCGCCCCCATTGGCAGGACTGATGCAAGGCCAAAGCCAAGAGCTAGGGGGCGCCAATCCGTGTTCTCGAAGCCGCCCCATTGGTAGAGGGCGATCCCCGCAAACAGGCCGACAAAAAATAGCGCGTTGCCTATCCAAATTGCAGGGCGGTGCTGCTTGGCCAGCAACTCTCTAGGTTTGCTGCCGTAGTGGCTAGGGAGGTTCTTGCCCAGCGGGCAGTAAGCCATGTGGCGATCGCTCCACCAACGACGCCGCTCACTATAGGTCTGATCGAGTCGAACTCCATCTGGCACCTAACGCTTAAGTTAAGCCGCATCGTGCAGTGGGGTGGGTCAGGTGGCAAGCTTTACCTGCCGCCTGGCCCAGCCTGCGGAACGATGTCGGCTTGAACGCACTGTTAGGCCTCATGGCCGCGGTTTATCGCGAGCGCATAAACATACGCGAGCGGCCAAGCCATGAAGCAGACGATGAACCAGAACCAGCTTCCGGCGAGATACGCGCGACGCATGGCCACGAACATTGAGGCAAAGATCGATGCTGGTATCAAAAGCACAAGGATCTTCTCCCAGCTGAGCATCTCATCACCAGAAAGCCCGCCATCAGCCATCCTTGGTTGGTCAGAAATCAACCACATGTAAAGCACCGAGAGCGCGATCAGCGACAGCGAGGCAATCGGAACTGTATTGCTCCTGCGCATGAGGCCTAACACCGGAATTAAGCCGCGCCGCGAAGCGGCGTCGGCTTGAATGACTTGTTAGGCGTACCAGACCAGAGAGTCGCCATGCTGTAGGCACTCCTCGTAGTGGTTCTGGAACACCGCCATTTGTTGCGGGTTGACACTCTCAGGCTGGAAAGGACCGGCACGGCGCATCTCAATGTCAGACCAGCCATGCTGGGAAAGACGGCTCCTAGCCGCACCGTAGTCTGGCTCCGGAGTCGCCTGGGACACGAACAGGATGCAGTCATGAAGCGAGCCGGTCTCGGGCGCCTGAGCATATGGAACAGCGCTGCCGCCAGTGAACTGCGCTTTGCATAAGTACAAGATCACGTGTTGTTTCACTGGACGCCTAACACCTGAATTAAGCCGTGCCGCGAAGCGGCATCGGCTTGAATGAATTGTTAGGCCCCATTTGCGACCTTTGGGAGGTAAAAGTACGCCACCAACAGTGCTGTGGTGAAGAACATGGCCAAGAACAAGTTGAGGGCTGCAATCACCGCCGCTGAGAAGAGTCGCGTTTCCAGTGGGCGGCGCGAACGCCACAAGTAGAGACCGGCCGTTGCAGAAACCGCTGCGCTAAGCCAAAGAATGGCCGGGGCATTGGGCAGCCAAGTAGCCCAGGTCCGTGCCACAGCAGGGACGATCGGCCCGTATGCCTCCACTTGGTTTGGTGGGAAGGCGGAAAGAACCTGTGAGACAAGACCGCCAGTGACCACTGCTCCGATGAGGCCACAGAAGTAAATCCATACGCTGACGATGATCTTGGGCATGGGGCCTAACACCTGAATTAAGCCGACCCGCGAAGCGGGTTCGGCTTGAATGAATTGTTAGGCGACGGCTGCAGCGGGGAAGCCCGGCCTGCCGCCCTTGAGCGAACGCCAGTGTGCCAGCCGCAGGGGAAGGCCTGCCCGCTGCGATGCACAAGAGCCGACACAGGACTAGTTGATCTGACAAGGCGAAGCATATGCTTTGGCGCCGGCTACAACCGCAAGGCTCTTGCTCTAGATCCAACCATGCAGTTGTCGCCTAACACGTGAATTAAGCCGACCCGCGAAGCGGGTTCGGCTTGAATGAATTGTTAGGGCTCATTGTCGCTCGCCTCGCTCCTTGGCATCTAGCCAACTGACGGCCAGATGGCCTAGCAACAGACCGACTATCGGCCCAACTAGGATTGCTGCGAATAGGGCGCCCATTGCCGGAGCATCGCAAGGCGGTGGACAAGCGCCGGCTGGACGAGCGACAACTCCAACAAACACGAAGGTGAGAACAACCCCGAGGAAGGCACCAGCCAAGTAAACGAGAGCCTTGAAGAGTGTGCTCATGAGGCCTAACACCAGAATTAAGCCGACCCGCGAAGCGGGTTCGGCTTGAATGATTTGTTAGGCCCCACCCCTTGTACTCAGAACTGCCGTGCGGGTGCTGCTTGAAGCGCACAGGTGCCAGTAGATGTGATGGGCGGAGCCTCGCCGACGTTCCTGGCAGAAATGATAATGCTCGAGGTCACAGAAAGATTGATGCGATTGATGGTGAACTGCTGAGTCATGCAAGTAGAACTGCAGTTGACCTTCTTGTAGCTGACCTCGGTCGCAGTAAACAGCCCGTCAGCATTAAACGTAGTGCCATTTGAGAATTGGTGCGTGACCTTGCCAGTCTCCTCGTCAATCGTTACCGAGAATTCCCTGGGAGGGTCATCTTTGAACGTGGTTGAGCAGGTCAAGTAGACGGGCTTTGCGGTCGCAGGCAAGGCGAGAATGGCAAGGAACAGGCCGAAAGCAAGTTTCATCGTAGGAGTTCCCGAACCGCGATTGACCAAGAGATGGGGCCTAACACCTGAATTAAGCCGCGCCGCGAAGCGGCGTCGGCTTGAATGAATTGTTAGGTGCCAAGCCCTGCCACTGCAAAAATGAAAGCTACGACACCAGCGCCAAGTATGCCGTAAGTGGCCCAGAGCGGACTGCCTTGGCCGAGCGCGAAGGCAACATAAGCCTCTTTTATGTTGCGACCAGAGACAAGAGAAATGAGTGCTATAGCCAGCAATGGCAGCACTGATGCCAACCCAAAGCCCCAGAGCAGCGGGCGCGGATCCGTGTCAGCGAAGTCGCCCATTGGATAAAGGGCTACTCCACAGATGATCCCGGCGAAAAAGAGAATGTTAGCCACCCAAATTGTAGGGCGATGCTGTTTAAGCAGTGCCTCAAGCGATTTGAAGTTGTAGCTGGAAGGAAGGTTGCGTGCCCACCGGGCGGTCAGCCAAGTGGCAATCATGCCGCCAAGGACTCCGCTTATTGCTGGTCGGATTGACTCGAACTCCATCTGGCACCTAACACCTAAGTTAAGCCGAGCTGCGTAGTGGAGCCAAACACATGGCAAGCTCTACCTGCCATGTGGTTGGTGGAACGAAGCGGCTTCGGCTTGAACGCATTGTTAGGCCGCGCACCCATCATGGCAGGCTGATCCATTGCTGCAGCCCGCGCCAGAAGAAATGCCACGAAAGGTACATGCAACCCAAATACGCGGCTATGACCAATAGATAGCCGATCGGCTCGTCGAGTTTGGTAGCTTTTTGTCCATTGATCGAAACGTAGCCAAGCCAAAGCGCCCGAATGGTGAGCGTTGCGAAGAATAGGACGACCGCACCACTGCCGCACCAGAGCAGCTGATCTACGACTGAGATTGTGGTTTCTCGAAGAGTCATGCTTGTTGATTAGCGGCCTAACACCTGAGTTAAGCCGACCTGCGTAGTGGAGGCGAAGGCATGGCAGGCTGTCTCTGCCATGCCTTCGCCGGAACGAAGCAGGTTCGGCTTGAACGAATAGTTAGGGCCCAGCTTGTGCCCTTGATTGGACGGGCGCAAGAGAGGTGACCGCTGGTAGCGATGCCACCTGCCAAGGTGCTCGCTTGCCGCAGCTGTGGCCCTGACTCAGGTTTGCCTCTTGTCAGAGCCAGGAGGCAAAGGCCGGAGCGAGGACGCTTGAGGTCGAAGGGCCGCGAGGAGCTGCCCGAAGTACGCTCTTGGCCCTTAGCTCTTTGGGCCCTAACACCTGAGTTAAGCCGACCTGCGTAGTGGAGGCGAAGGCATGGCAGGCTGTCTCTGCCATGCCTTTGCCGGAACGAAGCAGGTTCGGCTTGAACGAATAGTTAGGGCCCAGCTTGTGCCCTTGCTTGGACGGGCGCAAGAGAGGTGATCGCTGGTAGCGCTGCCGCCTGCCAAGGTGCTTGCTTGCCGCAGCTGTGGCCAAGGCTCAGGTCTGCCTCTTGTCAGAGCCAGGGCGCAAAGGCCGAAGCGAGGACGCTTGAGGTCGAAGGGCCGCGAGGAGCGGCCCGAAGCACGCTCCTGGTCTTAGCTCTTTGGGCCCTAACACCTGAATTAAGCCGACCCGCGAAGCGGGTTCGGCTTGAATGAATTGTTAGGCCACATCGCGACCAACCTCAACTACTAACAGTAAGGCGGCCAAGACTAGCGAGAGCCAGACCGCCAAGTCTGTCGATTGGGCGAGCAATCGAAGTGGACGCCCGCAGCCGACTGATGGCTCTCGGCAGACCTTGGCGAGATATCCAGGCAAGTGCATTCGACTATGCTCCAAAGGAGCGCCGCGTTGCACAAGAACAAAATAAACAACGAGGTTGCCTAGCACTGCGTATGTGCCGGCGATAGCAAAGGCAACTAGAGCGAAGGATTGCATGGGCTTGTGTGAGGCCTAACACCAGAATTAAGCCGACCCGCGAAGCGGGTTCGGCTTGAATGACTTGTTAGGCGACGGCTGCAGAGAGGACGCCCGGGCTGCCGCCCTTGAACGGGCGCTAGTGTGCCAGCCGCAGGGGAAGGCTTGCCCGCTGCGATGCACAAGAGCCGACACAGCACTGGCGCTGGAATTGCTCTGACAAGGCGAAGCATGAGTTTTGGCGCCTGCTAGAACCGCAAGGCTCTTGCTCTAGATCCAGCCATGCAGTTGTCGCCTAACACCGTGAATTAAGCCGACCCGCGAAGCGGGTTCGGCTTGAATGAATTGTTAGGCGACGGCTGCAGCGGGGAAGCCCGGCCTGCCGCCCTATTGAGCAAACGCCAGTGTGCCAGCCACAGGGGAAGGCCTGCCCGCTGCGATGCACAAGAGCTGGCGCGTAAGCACAGCCCTGGAGTTGCTCTGACCAGACGAAGCAGTGCCTTGGTGCTTACCTCGAACCGCAAGGCTCTTGTTCCAGATCCAACCATGCAGTTGTCGCCTAACACCTGAGTTAAGCCGAACCGCGTAGTGGAGCCGAAGGCATGGCAAGCTTTTCCTGCCATGCCTTTGGTGTAACGAAGCGGTTTCGGCTTGAACGAATTGTTAGGCCCCATGCTAGATGATGTAGGGGCCTTTGGTGTCAGGCACGTAGATTTGCAACGACTCGTACTGGTCTGATGAATCCAGCACATGGAGCTCGGTGCCATCTTGGAGTGCGATGCATAGGCGGCGCTCGTCGACTACGCGCACGACGGATACAGGCTTGGAGAAGACACCGTAAAAGGCCGGGGCAGGCCACTCTCCTGCCTGCCAGGTAGCGACTAATGCTCCATCTCGGTGCAGCTCCACCTGCGACTGGACGGCAAAGGCGACGGCCCCGAATGAGAATTGCAGGTCGTAGGGACCGACGCAGAATTGCGTGGTCTCCTGGCCTACGGCCGCGGATAGGTCGAGATCGCTTGGGAATCCGTACATGGGGCCTAACGCCTAAGTTAAGCCGAATTGCAGCGCGTAGCTGGCAACATGGCAAGCTCTTTCTGCCATGTTGACGGCGTAGCGATGCAATTTCGGCTTGAACGCAATGTTAGGTGCCGCCGGTGCAACAGGAACTCCCCTGCTGGATGGGCGGACACTTGACGGTGCCATAAGAACAGTACACGCAGCAATCACCCGGCAGGGGCTTGAGCACGGCATGGCAAGCTGTGCACTCATAAAACCACTGGCACGCATTGGTGGGCATGGTTTCGCATGCACTGGCACCACACTCTGGGCAAGTGATGATCGATTCTAGTTTGGGGGTGGACATTGGGCAGCTCGGGCGGGGCGCAAAAGATCCAGGACCGACATGACGAGCATGAGGGCAATGCCCGCGTAGAACAGGTAAATGCTCCAGTCGTAGCTCCAGAAGAGAAGCAACGCTGATAGAACGGCGAGCGGTCCAAGAACTGAGAGCAGGCCGCGTGCGAAGCGCCGGTGCCGATACCATGCCCATGCGTTCACTATGAGCGCCAGCAATGCCAGAGCAGGGAGCAACTTTCTGAACAAGAAGCCCTCGTATTGCCCTAGAAAACCAAGACCGAGTGCGACACCAAGCGAGCCAAGTGCTGGAAAGCAGCCGGCACAGGACATGGCAGCAACGAGTGACCCCAAGCTGCTTGTTTTATCCAGTACGCGTGTGACACTCATGCTCTTTCCGTGCATTTAGCGGAATTGTTTCTGCGGCACCTAACGCTCAAGTTAAGCCGAATTGCAGCGCGTAGCTGGCGACATGGCAAGCTCTTTCTGCCATGTTGACGGCGTAGCGATGCAATTTCGGCTTGAACGCAATGTTAGGCAACACGCGTGGCTACCCCAGCACCTGCGGATTGAGTTGCCACACGGAATAGTTGAGTGCGGCGGCGAAGCTTACCCAAAACAGGTACGGAATGAGCAACACCCCAGCCAATGGCTTGAGGCGCCAGAATGCAACAAGAGTTGCAATGATTAGCGCCCAAAGAATAACGATGTCAGCGAAAGCCAACCCGCCAAAATGCCATCCGAAGAACAGCCAACTCCACAGCGCGTTGAGCGCGAGTTGCACTAGAAAAAGGGTGAGGGCGACACGGGCAGCTCGGTAGCCTCCGACACGCCAGACCAGCCACGCTGCAACACCCATGAGTGCGTAGAGGATTGTCCAGACAGGGCCAAACAGGGCGGGTGGCGGAGCCCAGTCCGGGCGGATGAGCTGCGTGTAGAACGGGCCAGCCTGGATGGATGCAGCGCCGCCAATCGCCGCGGCAACAAAACTGGCCGCAAGCCAGGCAATGAATCCGACGATCTGCTTGCTCTTTGGCAAAGTCACGACGCGCTCCCTTTGTTGCCTAACGCTCAAGTTAAGCCGAATTGCAGCGCGTAGCTGGCGACATGGCAAGCTCTTTCTGCCATGTTGACGGCGTAGCGATGCAATTTCGGCTTGAACGCAATGTTAGGCGGCCGCGTCACTACCGCTACCCGGTGTTCCAATGAGTGACTCAATCCCTTCTTCGTGAACCGCCCGAAGGCCCTCATCCAGTGCAGCCTGCTCAGTGGCGAACTGCGCGTCCCACACGGTCGAGTTGTTGTGCGAGTCGATTGCTTCTAGCGTCCAGCCGCTATCGGCGCCGCGGTAGATGTCAAAGCGGACTGTATGGCCCTTGTCTGCGACAGACTGGGACAGGGGCGACACCACAATCTCGTGTTCTTGTTCCATTAGCGCCTCTTTGCGGTAAGCCGCCTAACGCCTAAGTTAAGCCGAATTGCAGCGCATAGCTGTCAACATGGCAAGCTCTTTCTGCCATGTTGACGGCGTAGCGATGCAATTTCGGCTTGAACGCAATGTTAGACGTCAACTCGGCTTACTCCAGCAGAGATAGCTAGAGCACGGATCTCGCTGAGTTGGTGCGGATCTAGCCAGCGCAACGGAATGCAGTGCGCGCATTGCTTAGTGAAGAAGAGCATCAGAAAGCCGCTGCGGCGGCGTACAGATCTAAAGACTGTCCAGTCTTGTAACATCTCGATGTGCGCTGACTTGGACCGAACTCCGGTGGCATCAATCGTGTACGTGTGCATCGGCGTATCCGCGAAAGCCTTATGTCCCCGCCAAGTGTTCCAGAGGATCATGGCTGGCATGAACACCAAGAGGAAGGCCGACAAGAATATGTCGAGCTTCGAGACATAACCTGAAGTGACATATGAAACGACCGGCAGGAGGATGCCGGCAGCGGGAAAAGCCAAAGTCCAGGCCAAGCAGCCAAAGCACGCGGAGGTGATGGCAAAGCCAGCTTTGAGTCGATCCACAAAGGTGAAGGGAAACTTTAAGGTCACCATAGAGGTCTCACTGACGTCTAACACCTGAATTAAGCCGAGCCGCGAAGCGGCTTCGGCTTGAATGAATTGTTAGGCACCGCCTGGCACCAGCTGAATGTACGGCTCTTTCTCGCAATTGATCTCATAGTGCTCACCGGCTACGAAGGTGTGCGAAAGAGATGGAAAACCGTCCATAGAAATCCAGCCGGGGCACAAGTAGCCAATGCTCCGTTCGCCTGAGGCAACGAAGATCGACTGTACGGGGCCCTTGGGGATGTCACGGCCATCAACCGACCAAATGCCATCGTACTTTGGCATTGGGGGGTAGCCGGGGCGAGATCCCATGGTTAGCTGAGCCATTGGACGATCCGGCGATTGGCTGACGGCAAACGGCGAGCTTACGCAACCAGCAAGGGCAGCAAGGCAAAGTGCAAAGAGAACTCTCATGGTGCCTAACACCTTATGTATCCCAAAAGCGGGATGTAAGGGGGAGTATGCGCCGGCTTTGCGGGTCAGCCAATCGGGAGATTCCTACCTGAAATCAACGGCCTGTCTGATGGTCGGGGCGCTTTCCGGGTCGGATGCTGGGCGCGTTATCCGGCAGAAGCGGGGTGTAACGTGGCCGAGGGGGAGGCGTGGCGGGGCAGGCAGGGGGAATCGCACAATCCGCAGTCCATCCCGCAGTTGCTCGAGCGGGTGCGCGAGCGCTGCCGGGTGCGGCATTACAGCATTCGCACCGAGCAGGCGTACGTGGCCTGGGTGTGGCGCTTCGTGCGAGCCAACGGCGGGTGGCATCCGCGCCGGCTGGGCAAGCCGGAGATCGAGGCCTTCCTGACGCGGCTGGCCACCGAGGGCCGGGTCGCGGCGTCCACCCAGAACCAGGCGCTGGCGGCGCTGCTGTTCCTGTACCGGGAGGTGCTCGGGGCGGAACTGCCCTGGATGGATGACGTGGTCCGGGCGAAGGCGCCGCGGCGGGTGCCGGTGGTGCTCTCGCGCGAGGAGGTCGAGCGGCTGCTGGCGATGCTGGACGGTCAGGCCTGGCTGCAGGCCGCGCTGTTGTACGGGGCCGGGCTGCGGCTGATGGAATGCATGCGCCTGCGGGTGAAGGACGTGGACTTCGAGCGGCGGGAGATCGTGGTCCGCGCGGGCAAGGGCAACAAGGACCGGCGGGTGCCGTTGCCGCAACGCCTGCGCGAGCCCTTGCAGCAGGCGGTCGCGCGGGTGCGCCTCCTGCACGCGCAGGACCAGGCGGCCGGGCTCGCGGGAGTCTGGTTGCCGCACGCGCTGGCGCGCAAGTTTCCCAACGCCGATCGCGAGTTCGGCTGGCAGTACGTGTTTCCCGGCGCGTCACCGTCGCGGGATCCGCGCAGCGGCTTGCTGCGCCGGCACCACGTGGACGAGGCGACGCTGCAGCGGGCGGTGCGCGCGGCGCGGCTGCGGGCGGGCATCGTCAAGCCGGCGACCTGCCACACACTGCGGCATTCCTTCGCGACCCATCTGCTCGAGGCCGGGCACGACATCCGCACGGTGCAGGAACTGCTCGGACACAAGGACCTGTCGACGACGCAGATCTATACGCACGTGCTCGGGCGCGGCGCGGGCGCGGTGCTCAGTCCGCTCGATCGCTGCGGCGAGGAAGCGGTGGCCTACGGCGATGGCGAAGTGAGGCCCGGCATGGATGCATGGCAGGCGGCGCCGGCGTCAACCGCATTGGCATCCAGTGGCCGGACCGCGGTACGCGCCTGGCTGCGCCGGCTCGGCGCCGTCTCCGCCTTGGTGTGGGCGACGGTGTTCCGCTAGGCCACAGCCGTTGCGGGTCGCGACAGGCGCCTCCCGTCTCCCGCTTCCCGTCCCCCGTCGCTCCTCACGCCGCCGGCCGCAATGCCGCCAGCAGCCCGCGCGCCGCCTGCACGCGGGTGGTCGCGTCGGGCAGGTCCAGCTTCACCTTGAGCTTGTCGGGGCCGTCCATGCGGTAGCGCTGCGGCTGCTTCTGGATCAGCTGGATCACCGCCATCGGGTCGACCTTCGGCTTGTCGACGAACTGCACGCGGCCGCCCTCGGGGCCGAGGTCGAGCTTGCGGATGCCGAGCGCGGTGGCGTCGAGCTTGAGTTCGGCGGTCGCGAAGAGGTGCTTCGCCGGATCCGGAAGCAGGCCGAAGCGGTCGATCATCTCGACCTGCAGCTCGCGCAGGTCCTCGGCGTTGCGCGCGCCGGAGATGCGCTTGTACAGGGTCAGGCGGGTATGCACGTCGGGCAGGTAGTCGTCGGGGATCAGCGCCGGCACGTGCAGTTCGACCTCGGCGCCGCGCGCCTCGACCAGGTCCACGTCCGGCAGGCGGCCGGCGCGGATCGAGTGCACGGCGCGCTCCAGCAATTCGGTGTACAGGCTGAAGCCGACTTCCGCCATCTGCCCGCTCTGGTCCTCGCCGAGCAGTTCGCCGGCGCCGCGGATCTCGAGGTCGTGGGTCGCGAGGGTGAAGCCGGCGCCGAGCTCGTCCATCGCCTCGATCGCGTCCAGCCGCTTCTTGGCGTCGGCGGTGATCGACTTGCGGTCGGGCACCACCAGGTAGGCGTAGGCGCGGTGGTGCGAGCGGCCGACGCGGCCGCGCAGCTGGTGCAGCTGGGCGAGGCCGAAGCGGTCGGCGCGGTGGATGACGATGGTGTTGGCGTTCGGGATGTCGATGCCCGATTCGATGATCGTGGTCGACACCAGCACGTTGAAGCGCATCTTCTGGAAGTCGAGCATCACCCGCTCCAGTTCGCGCTCGGGCATCTGCCCGTGGGCGACGCCGATGCGCGCTTCCGGCACCAGTTCCTGCAGCTGGCGCTGCATGCGGCCGATGGATTCGACGTCGTTGTGCAGGAAGTAGACCTGGCCGCCGCGCGCGAGCTCGCGCTGGAAGGCCTCGCGCAGCTGGGCGTCGTCCCAGGGCACGACGAAGGTCTGCACAGCGAGGCGGTTGGCCGGGGCGGTGGCGATGATGCTGAGGTCGCGCAGGCCGGCCATCGCCATGTTGAGCGTGCGCGGAATGGGGGTCGCGGTCAGGGTGAGCAGGTGCACGTTGGCGCGCAGCGCCTTCAGCGCCTCTTTCTGGCGCACGCCGAAGCGCTGCTCCTCGTCCACGATCACGAGGCCGAGGT
>Ga0268362_100103_pt1 | contig 21354 bp, 13 predicted proteins | sample MetcocultureR2M_FD_197214 | JGI IMG/M metagenome (GOLD analysis project Ga0268362, IMG submission 197214) | Soil microbial communities from Anza Borrego Desert, Southern California, United States - Methanotrophic co-culture R2-M | ecosystem: Environmental > Terrestrial > Soil > Desert | place... | reverse complement strand
CGTCCGAAGTCTATTAAACCGATCCTGATTCCTGTAAAATGCGCGGCATGCGCCCGTAGCTCAGTTGGATAGAGCGTTGGCCTCCGGAGCCAAAGGTCGGACGTTCGAGTCGTCTCGGGCGCGCCAAATTACAGCCAAAACGCCTTGTGTCACAAGGGTTTACAAAACAACCGTAGATCTACGGTTTCCGAACGGCAAGGGTTTTGTCACTCTCGGTGTGACAAGAGTGTGACAAAAGAGCCTGGCCACAAAAACTGAAAGCTCTCCGTCTCTGGCAACATCCTTCCTTGAAGCGTCCAATGTAACATAGCCTCGGGTGCCTCGGTATCATGTCAGAGTGCGGTCACCCACGGCGCTTGAGGCAAAGCGAACAACTGCAACGCAGTCACATTCCGATGCGGTCAAAAAGCAGCCGCGTGTCGCCGGAACGCGCAGAGCTCGCCCAGGCTTCCTCGACGCGAATTACAGATGGATGTTTGGCGCTTTGCCATCCATACGACGGGTGCAAAAGCGGCTGTGTCTCGCTGAAGGTTGAAAAGGCTGGTAAACCGATTTCCATCCGGCAGGGACTCGGAAAGACATCTATACGGTTTTCGAATTGCCATCCGTATGGTTTCTGAAATCGCTGTTCTTAAGGACTCGAAGCGTCTTGCTAGGCCGCGAATTCCATCGCTCTCTTGATTGAGTTCCCGCCCCCATTTATCAGCGCCGAAGAGCCGCCTGTCAGCCAAGGCCGACCTGCTTATTGCTGGGCATTTGATGACAGCGTCAATGACCTTCTAAAACACCGAGGCCTCACTTCGAGTGGGTAAGCGCGGCCGACGATGACGCCGAGATTGGCGCTGTAGTTGGAACTCTGCAAACCGAATGAAATCTTGCCAGCAGAAAGCCAGCCACAGGATATCTCGCTTTCTATCGGCTATGCTGGTGATCCGGAGTTGCTTGGTGCCTCCCGCGCCTTAAGGGGGAGATTCTTCCGGTCTGTCAGGCGACTTTCTGATTCCGTATGCAGTTGTGTCGATAAAACTTGTTGCGTTTGCTCACCGTCATATCAATTGAGACCCCGCTTTTTTGCTCAGCAGCGGGCATCTTTACCGATAACTGATCGCTGTTTGGGGCATGGTTTGGGGCCGTACGGCAAATGGCCGGGCGTAGGCGTGGATGCCCAAGAGACTGGCGGTTGGTACGAGCATCTCAATGCTGAAGGTTTACCGGATGGACTGGACGCTGTGCAGCCCCGGCTGCTTAGCTCTTCAGTTCAGACTTTTTCCCGGAGATGGATGCTGAGAAGCCTGCAAGGCCTTTAAGTCTGATGTCGTCCCCTCGGTGTCAAGCTTAGGCTCCGGCCAGGGCTGGACTGGGCTCCCAGTCGGAAATTATTCGTCCGTGGACTCGGCGGCACCCGGGTAGCGGCTCACTCACGCAAGCCAGTGCCTGAGCTGAAGTGTGTTGGTCATTCCATTACTTGGCCTGATTGCCCCGGCGCTGTCAAAGCGTGTGGATCATTCCGCTACCTGGCCTGGTTGCCCTTGGCGCTGCCTAGCCCGGTGGTGCCTTTCGTTGGAAGTACTTCCATACAGCAAAGTGGCGGGACCCCGGCCATACTTTTCTGGCAAGAGGCATATGCGGCCTAGTAGAAGAGTGCCCGACAAATTTTTTCCCGCTGAAAACCCCACTATGCCGATGCTCCGTGATCACTCGCTTAGGAAAGTGCCCTAATCGTCGGGCGTTTGAAACATGTCCTTTGCCTCCTGTCGAATCCGTGCGAGCGTCTGGTGAATTTCCTCTTTTACCGGAGTCCAGTATTTTTCGGGAACCTGGATCACGTAGGTGCCGTTGTTGTATCCCTCAACTACGTATCCAAAGAGTTTGTCCGCCAGCTTGGTGTCCCGGAGCTGAATCCAGGCGATGACGACGCCGCGGAAAGCCTCGTCGAGCGTCAGCAGGACCAGCTTGTCGTCAGAAGGCTTTTTGGATTTTCCGGGAAACTGAACGATATTGTTCATTAGAGTAGCGCCTGTCTGTTCTTCTGGTTTTTCGTCCACTTCGTTGTGTCTTCCTGATCTCGGGCCATCTAGTTTGCCACCATGTCAAAAAGATTAGCCCGTTCTTCGTCCACTAGCATTGCCCACATTTCCGAACAGCGCCGGCGAATTCCGCTATGACACCGCTAGCAAATTCGCGCAGAATACCGCCGGGGCGTTGAAGGCGGATCGTCCGTTTGCCATCGAACCGCTTGCCCCGCTGGACAAAAGCTACATGAGGCGCATGGAAGGTCATCATGGCAAGCGAAATCATGTATGTTCGCGAGCTGCAAAGCTTGCCAGCCTGCGCGCCGGTCTTCCGTCGGGGAGGCATCGACGAGGGCGAGTTCCGGATCGCAGCGACTCCCGCTCAGAAAGTCCAGACGGTTGGTGGTGCGATCCGACCATGGGCCATGTGCCCCGATGATGTTCCGGAATTCCTGCGCAGGAAAGCTACGCCTAAATCCTTGGAGCGTATTCGGCATTTTGCAGAAGCGGCCGGCTGGCCCGAACGTGGCGAAGCGGTAGCCGCGGCGGGATTTACTGTGGAGCAAGAAGGTTTGAAGCAGGCGGGTGATAATATCAAAAGGACGCCACAGTCCATTCAAATGCCGCTTGGCCTTTTGTTCAGATTGCCGGGCTGTTACGGCAAACGCCTGCATTCAGGAGAATCGGGTGATTCTAGACGACAGGGCAGGACGAGATAGCCACGCTGAACACTATTGATCTTTAAATGTCGCCCAAGAGAAACTTCATCGTGGACTAGCGTACTCTTTCTGAAGATTAAGTTCGTGATAAAGGGGTGACGATGCCTAAGAATCGATTTCCGGAACTTGCCGTCATTGTCGATCCGTACGAAAAAGAGATAAATGCTCTTAGTAATAAGCTACGTGAGGCGCGATACACCATTCTCAGCCTAATGCCGAAAACAGCTCAAGAGGCGCTCAAGAGTTATCTTTCGTGCGAATCCAGACAAGAGACGTACGGTTGGCGAAACAAGACCGCCGAGACCATCGTGTCGCTTGCACACATTCTCCCTCCGGAAGAGGGCTCCTATTTTTCCGATCGTGCCTGTTGCCCATTATGTGGCGGGGAGAGCTCCTCTCCCTACGAAAGAGGGTTTACTGTTCCGGAAGGACTTCGACGTCACCTCATTGGCTGGGGTAACACGCGTCCTTGTGAAGTGTTGGAGGCGGCTTTTGCGCTCGCTAACGAGTATTGGCATGAGAAATTTCATGCCGAAGAGCAGATCGAGAAAGCTCAAAAAGAGGAGCGACGAAGACAGCGCAAAGCTTCGGAGGTCCTTTATCGCTTTGCACCCGATCGGGAACCGGAGCTAATTGATGAAGGGTTCGTTTTCCGCGGTACATTTCGCAATGAGAGTGAACTTGCTTGGGCCGAACAGCGGTTAGCAGATTTGGGATTCCAGATCACCTGCGAAGACAACGTCAAGGCTTACACGAGCGAAAGAGGAGATTGGCTGATTTACGCCGATCCAAGAGTGAACGGCAAAATTGAATTCAGGGCTTACAAGAAACCCTTTCCCAAGAAAGCGCGTGGACCGCACATTCGAAGAGGAATTTCCCGATCCTTCTACTTGATGGATAGCTGGAAGAATGATATTCGGGGGAAGTACGAGAGCCGTCTTATGGAAGTGATCCGATAACAGTATCCAGATCTACCCTCAAATAATCTCTCTGTGCAAGGCGGGTATCCTTACCTGCCGTAGGTTAATACTCGCCGGGCAGCACCTGGGCTTTTATCCGCTACGATTGGCCATAAATCGTCGGCCGAACAATCGGCAAAGTCGATTATCTTCGAATAGCGTGCATTCATTTCCGCGATCCGCTGTCGATGCGGTTGATGGCACCCCGAAATGTCAATCGACTAAGACCCCGGCCATACTTTTTCTTCAGGGGTAATGCCGGCCTCAATATAGCGCCACTCGACAAAAATTTGCGATTCAGGAACTCTACGTCGTTTGACATAGACCGACCGGTCGAAAAGAGTCACAGACGATGAATTGGGAGAGATCGGCGAGCGGGTCAGAAAGGCTCGGGAGCAGGCTAACCAGTCACAGGCGCAGCTCGCCGAGCGAGCGGGCGTGGATCAATCAGTCGTGTCGCGACTGGAAAAAGGACAGCGCGCGCCCTCGTGTTTGGCTTTGGCGGCGATTGCAAGGGCGCTTAAGTTGCCAACCTCGGTGCTGATCGGCGATATGCCTAAGGGATGGAACTCTGAATAGATGGATTAACAGCCCGGCATAACAGACGCAGATCTAGCAGATCTCAAATTGGTTTTCATCCCAATGCACCATTGCATAGGTGTTGAGCGCTTGCCCTAAGCCGCTTGGATCGGTGACGAGCAAATAATGCCAAATACCATGCTGTCCCAGACGATTAATCGCGTTGACCCAACGCTCCGCCGCTTTGGCTTTGGCATCGGCGTCGTCGGTGATTTGGCCCTTGACCTCTACGATCAGCTTGAGCCCGAGGTCCGTCTCGACGAGGAAATCCGGCACATAGCGGGCGGGTAAGCCTTTGCTGCGGTACCGGATGAAGAAGCCCAGCCGTTCGTTCTTGACCCACTTGACCACTCCCGGGTGGCTATCCAGCAGGAATGCCGCGCTCTGCTCCCACTTCTTTGTATCGGCAACCATAGCGTTAAGGTGGCATTTGGTCACCGGGTAAATCGGCTTGGTCGTGTGGAAATCAACGTAGAGGGTGCTGCCGCGACCGGCCGCTCCCTGCGGAATTACCGGCACCTCGGCGCTGCCAACCGAGCTCCCTTTTTTTATTGCTTCGAGCAGTGAACCCACAACCGCCTGCATGTAATTGCCCACCAGAAGAACGTCGCAAGGCTGGCTGTCGCCTTTGCGAACCAACTTTTCAGTGAGAAATCGTTTGGCCGCGAAAACCACCTTGGGAAACAACACCTGCATCGGCACCGCCTTGGCGCCGTTATCGTCTCGCCAGCGGATGCAAACTTCCCGTGCCAATTTGAAAGCGACCTGCTGTTCTCGAAATAAGGTTCGCCATTCCTTCAAGGACAGCACCGGTTTCTCACCGGGACCGTAGCCAGCCAGAGCTCCCTCGGGCGTCGTCAATGGGGTCAGTTCGACTGTCTGCGGTATTTGCATCGGATCGATCGTGACCTTGGCGACTTGGGACCAATCGACAAAGACTTCGAACTGCCCGGTTTCGTGATAGCCAGTGATGATAGGGAAAGTGATTTCGTAGGCAGACTTCTCAGGAACCGAGTAGATATGATGAGGCTCCGGTTGCTCGCGGGTGGTCGTGGATTTGGAGACCTTGAACGGGATCAGCTCGAACGGCACGCCGAATACCTTGGCGGTCTCCTCGGAGAACACCCGGGAGTTCTCGCCCAAGGCGTAGCTCTTGCGGCGGAGCGCCCGGCCGACCACCTGTTCGCACAAAAGCTGCGAACCGAAAGGGCGCAGCCCCACGATATGGGTTACCGTATTGGCGTCCCAGCCTTCGGCCAACATCGCCACCGAGATGATGCAGCGCACATCCCGCCCTGGTGGAATACGCTCGTCGATCCATTGCAGCGAACCATCATTGTCCTCGCTAGCTGCCTTATCGTTGTGCTTCCGAACCAACTCGGACCATTCATCGGGCACTTTGCTGCCCGGCCATTCGGCCTTGCCGACAGTATCGAGAATGAAGCGCAGGCGGCGGGTTTCGTCCTTGGTGCCGCCTTCTTCGATGTCCTCGACCACCTTGGAGTCGATGCGCACCGTCACTTCTTTTTCCGGAAGGTTCCTGAACCAAGGCGGCGCAATGCCATAAGCACCTTCGCCATTCGCCAGCCACCCGTAAACTTCCTTGGCTACAGCGGTGTCCCGGCAAACTACGATGAATACCGGCGGAACCGGGTGCTTGTGCTGCTGCTTGGCAGTAGCTTCCCATTCCTGGAAGCGCAGGTGCCACTCTGCGGCGAGCAGATTGATGGGGGCGCTCGCATAATTCATCACGATTTCTGGGGTCAGCTTGGAACCATAACCATCTTCCTCGGCTTTGGCCTGAACCCATCGCCAGATGTTGAAGTAAGCCGCTTCTTCGGCGCCGGTTATATCGCGGGACGGCAGTTGCGGAATCTTCACCAAACCCGATTCGATGGCATCCAGCAGGCCAAAGTCCGACACGATCCAGGGAAACGGCTTACCGACTTCATTGCCCGAGCCCTGGATATAGAACGGCGTGGCGGAAAGATCGATGCACAGATTGATGCCGCGCCTGCGGCTGCCGCCAGCCAACTTGTTGATGCGGTCTAATCCCTCAATCCAGATGGTCGCTTCACGGGCATTTTTCTTAGCGAGATCCTTGTCCTCATCCAGCGATTGTTCATCACCTTCAGTGTCCCTGCGGCGATAGGCGTGGTGGGCCTCATCGTTGAAGATCAGCCAATGTGCGCTGCGGCCCTTACCGCTGCTCAGCTCCTGGCGGATGCGCTTGAACCAGGCGGCATCCGATTCGAAGTATTTGACCTCGACCGATTGATTCGACTTGCCCGCATTTTTCACGACTTTCACAGGTTCGCCGGTCTTCACCACTTTGGCAGAATCCCCATTGACGCTGTTGGTTTCCTTCTTGGCGAGGCGGTGCCAGTTAGCAATCATCACTTCGCCACGCCGAAGTTCTTCCATGCGGTGTGTCGGCACGAGTTGACGGGTGCGGTAGAGGCTCAGGTCGCCCAAGGCGGGGTCCAGTTCCTGCAAGCGCTCGCGGATCGTGACGTTGGGACAGACGATCAGCACCGTATCGGAAAACCGGTCATCGGTGGATGCAGCTACCCGGTTCAGTATCGACCAGGCGATCAGCATCCCCATTACCGTGGTCTTGCCGGTACCCGTCGCCATTTTGCAGGCATAGCGGGTAAAGGCGCGTAACCCGGCGGCCTTGGCTTCCGGTCCCGGTTCGTCCCTCGGGATTTCGGGTAATCCCTTCCGGTACACGTCAGAGGCTTCCACCAGGAACAGGATGGTCTCTACTGCCTCGATTTGCGCGAAGAACAATCGTTGCATCCGGTCTTCGCTGCGCCAAAGCTCAAGCAACTCCCGCGTCACGGCGGAGGCACCGTCATATGGCTGTCCCGGGGTGTAAGCACCCTCCCGCCAGAGGGCGAGGCGCTTCCGGATCTCGTTGACCAGGCCGAGCGATACCTCCTCACCCTTGGCATCGTCGAACAGCTCCGTCTGTTTCCTGTTCTTCCGTCCCCGGCCGGCGCTCTCCGGAACCCGATAAAAATAGCTCGCGGGACGGCGGCCGGGTGCCTTGACCGGTTGCTTGGCCCGTTCAATCTGCCAATGGAGTTGCGGTTCGAAGAAGGGCGAATTGATGATCGGGGATTCGACTTCTACCGGTGTGGCCGGTGGGGAGATCTTTTCCGGGCGGGCCATCATTCGCCTCCTCCGAGGCTTTTCACCACCATCAGTTCATTTCCCCGCTCGTCGATTACCTTTATGGCGATGCGGCGGTGATTGCCAGCGACGAAGGGCTCGCTCACCGTGCCGGCCAAGTGTTCCCAGACGCTCTCATTGAATTGTCCCTTGAGGGATTTCTGCAGGTTATCCCAGGCGGAGGTTTTGGGGAAGAAAACCTGACTGGCGCAGAACACCATGCCGTTGTAGTCAGTGTCCAGCATCCAGCAGGGCAGGTTTTCGGCATCGATGGATTCGGTTTCCAGCGTGTCCGGGCGGAAGATGTCCAGCCCTTTGATTTCGACTTGGTAGAGTAGCGTCAGCAGCGTCCCGTCAGGGCGTTTACCGGCCGGCTTAACCACTACCTCAGGAAGTCCAGTAATCGAGAAAATCTCGCTTGCTTTACTGGTTTTCAAAAGATCCGACATGACGAGGTCAGGTGTCATGGCGACATAGGTGCAGGGAATGCGCAGTTTGCCGCGATCCTCGGCCATTTCACGCGCCTTGGCCTGGATGGCGAAGCCGAACAGGAACAAGTGGTCGTACTTGAGATAGCGGGCCTCGCTGGCGGCGTTGAACACGAACTCCGAACCGATGGCGCCGTCTTCCGGACCGAAAGCAATACCGATGCGCCTGTCGTCGCCGTTCCTGGCGGTAGCCTCGGCGTGCAGACTTTCGCAATCCGCCAGGTGCCGCACCGATTCCAGCTGCAGGGTCAGGTTACCCGGCAAGCGCAGGGTTTTGCTTTGCCGCAGCACCTCGATCATGCGGTCGAGAAAGGCGCGCGGGTCGGCATAGGCGCCCGGTGTCTCGGCTACCTTGTTGTCTTCCTCGTTCAGACTCATGGCCGCCTGAATGGTCGCTTCCACCGTAAACGGCCCGCACACGCGGGTGACCTGGGTGTTGACTTCAGGACGGTCCACCAGAGTGACCATTTCCGGCTCTTCGTTGTTGGCGATGGACTTCAGGGTAATGCGCGGTACCTTCCCTCCAATTTCCTCGCCCTTGCGATTTTGGTTGCGTTTATAGATGAAACCGCCGGCCGGACCTTTGGCCGATTCCTTCAGCTCGTACCAAGGGAAAGTCGCGGTTAAGAGGCGCTGCCGGGCCAGGGCGAGCGGCACGCGGGAGGTATCGCAGGTGAACCAACGCCTTCCCCATTGCTCGGCGACATAAGCAGTAGTTCCGGAACCGCAGGTAGGGTCGAATACTAGGTCGCCGGGGTCGGTCGTCATTAGCATGCAACGCTGGATAGCTAAAGGAGCTGTTTGAACAACATAAAGTTTTCCTTCCGAGCGGTTTTGAATACCACCTATGTCTGTCCAGATATTTGCAATTGGAAAAACCGGAAAGTCGTCCAGGAAGCGTATATAGCGAATCGAATTCCCTTCTATGATTATGCGGTTTGCCTTGGCTAGCTGCCTTAAACCTTCTACTGTCGTTTTCCAATGCAATCCCTGTGGAGGTCGATAGACCTTGCCTTTGAATTCAAACGCCTGTTCTACATTTTTCCCCGCAGCGCCTTGCGACGTCAGCTGATCTGACGTCGCAAGGCGCTGCGGGGAAAATATTCCGTCAGGCACTGATTTAAAGGTTTCTATGGGCCTATATTTCGAGGCTCCCTCATCACCAGCTTCTTTAAAGCGATAGATTTGGTGGAACTTGACCCTATCAATATCCTTTGCATACCACAAAATAAAGTCCGCCACGGACGAGAGAGTTTGCCCTGAGAAACCAGTCGTTTTCGAGAAGGCTATCAGTGCAACAAAGTTCCTCTCGCCCAAAACCTCATCCATAACCTCTCTGACATGATGCAGATTCTCATCGGAAATCTGCACGAATACCGAACCGGATTCGGTCAGCAACTCCTTCGCCAATAACAGCCGGTCGCGCAGATAAGTCAGATAGGAATGTAGCCCCAATTCCCAGGTATCTCGGTACGCTTTCACCATTTCAGGCTCGCGGATCATTTCCTCATCCTTGCCGTGCTGCACGTCGCGCTTGCGCACGAAAGGCTGGAAGTTGGAGCCGAATTTCACCCCATAGGGCGGATCGATGTAGATCATCTGCACCTGTCCGCCCAGACCTTCGTATTCCAGCAGCGAATTCATGACTTGTAGGGAATCGCCCAGAATCAGCCGGTTGGTCCACGGTCCCTGGTGCTGGTAAGCGTCCAACTTGTCGGCGATGTCGATTTCCGGGTCGCCAAACAGTTCGAGGTTGGTGCCGGCAGCCTTGTGGGATTTCAGTTTTTCCAGAATCGCCTGGGTGGAATGGCGCTCGTGTACGAACAGGGGAATGGTCGGCACGCTGATTTGCTGACGTTCCGCCTTGCCTGCCCAGTTGAGGAAGGGCTTAGTCAAGCTTTTAAGACGCGCGGCGCACTGGGCCAGCGATGAGAAGGTCTCACCGCTGCCTGTCCAGACCAGCGGTTCGGCGAACACGGCAGATTCGCCCTTTTCCGCCGCTTCAGCGATGAGATTTAATAGCCACTCAGCAAACTCCCGCTCACCGTTTTCGTCCCAAACGAGTTCCGGGGCCAGGCTGGAATCGTAGCGATAGATTCTGGGCGCTTTGCGGTTCGAGAATTGAGCTTCCACACCTGCATCCGGACGTTGCACGCTCTGCTGTGGGTGCCGGTACGCGCCGGAGTTCGGTTTTTCTTCAGCGGTCATTGATAGGGTTCCTGTTCTTTTTCTATTCGAGCTGAGAAGACGAGCCGGTTTAACGCAGCCAGATCAAATTATTTTATTCAGCTGCTATTGGGGACATCCAGCCGGCATTGACCAACTGTCGGCTCTCGGGATGCAGATCGGCGTTGCTGATCTCGGCTAAGCGGGCGTCAAAAGCCTCGTATGCCTGCATGCGCAGTCGCTTGGCTGTGTCGCGATCCACGGCAACATCGGCCCCATCGTCTGCGAAATGTAGTAGCCAATCGATCAGCTCAGGCGGATTGGTTTGGACTTCGCCGTTTGCCCGAGCCAGGGCTGCGGCATATTCCTCCCGCATCCGAACCCCTTGATCGTTCTGCCAGCGCAGCATGGCGGTCAGAACAGCCTGCCCCGGCAGACCGGTAAGCCTAGTCGCCAGTCCATCGAACTTGTGACGCTTGGCAGCATCGACCATATACCGGAATAATGGGGAATCGAGATCCATCATCTGAACTTCGCTACGGCGGGCGGCGAGCTCTCGGTCGAAGGTGATGCTGAGCCGCTGGCGTGGCCCCATAGCGAGATCTTCTCGTACCTGCTCGGGAAGCCGGATGTCCCAGATGGATTCCTGGTAGCGCGTCTGAATGAGCTCAATGCCGAGCTGGCGCATCATCCCAAGCACGAAGGCGTGCACATGGTCTCCGCTGAGTTTGAGTTCGTCCTTGGTCTCATTCGGATCGTAGCCGGCGAAATACTCGAACAGCTCCCGCTGCTTTTCGGCTGCTTTCCGGGCCTTGAGCAAGGCTTCTTCGATGTCGGCCGAAGTGTGAGGGATTCCGCTTTCGGTCGCCCGCTCCAGGATGTCCTCGACCTCCAGCAGATCGGCGATTTCGCCCAGGATTTCATCTTCTAGTCCCTCGCGAAATTCACCGCCTAGGATAGCCATGTCCCGCACCACCTGCTGAATACGCTGGTACATGAGGCTCATGATCTCGGCATCCAAAGTTTGTGGTGCGTGGATATTGAACACTACGACTGGCTTCTTCTGGCCGTAGCGGTAAAGCCGACCCACCCGTTGAACCAATCGCATGGGGTTCCAAGGCAAATCGAAGTTCACTATGACATGGCAGTGCCGTTGCAGGTTGATACCTTCGCCGCCAGCCTCGGTCGAGACCAGAAACTGGCTGCTATCTTCGAATTTGGCGATGGCCTGCTCACGCTCGGTATGATTCATTCCACCGTGAATCATTGCTACAGAATCGACACCGAACCGTGTCCGTAGCGCTTCCACGATGTAATCCTGAGTGCCGCGGTATTCTGAAAAGATCAGAATTTTTTCATGCGGATTGCTGCGCAGTACCGATTCGATCAGCTCGTCTATGAAAACGCGAATCTTCCGGTCCACCATCAGCAGCGCCTGGGCGCGCTTGATGACCTCCTGCAGGAGGCGGATCTCGCCTTCGAAGAACTCCTCGTCCGACTCCGTCGCGTAGGACTCTTCCCATTCTCCGAGGAAGCGTTCGTCGGCTTCCTCTTCCGGAATATGGTGCGCAGCGGCCTGTTCAGCCTCCTTTTGCAACTTGTGCAGCCGTCGGGTTAGGGCTTTCTCGATGGCAGCGATACTTGAGGCGGCTAGTTTTCTATAGATCGTCATTACAAAACCAATGGCTCGACCCGAGGCGCCTTTAATCGCGCGGCCGGCGGCGTACCCCTCCTTAAGGTAACGTTGAAGAATGGCATCGAAGTCCTTTTCTTCATTACCTAGGGGAACCTCAATGGCCTTAGTGAGCTTGCCTCGAAAGATGAATGCTCCATCGGCGTCGGTCACGTCGGACTTGTGATTGCGGATAACCATCTCCCGGAGGATTTCGGGATTTAGCGATAAGGTTTCGATCTGGTCGCGCCATTCCGGACGAATGATCTCCAGCAGTGCCTGGAACTTGTCTTGCTTACCCTGGTGAGGTGTTGCAGAGAGCAGGAGAATGGAATCGGTGCGCTTTCGGAGTTGGGCCGCTAAGCGAAAGCGCTCGCTGGCGGTGTAGCTGAGACCGTATTGTGCCCGGCTCAGGCGGTGTGCTTCATCGAATACCACAATCTCCCAGTAATCCGCCTGCATGAGTTTGCCCAGGTGGGGATCCGACTTGAGCAGATCTAGCGAACCGATGACATGGTCGTAATGTTTCCAATCGCGAATGTCGTTGATAGTAAAATCCTGACCGTAGATCCGAAAATCACTAAGGCCGAATTTGTGGTGCATCTCCTCTTTCCATTGCTTTACCAATCCGGCGGGAGTCACCAATAGAATGCGGCGAAAAGTTCGTCGTTGGCGCAGGGCCGATAACAGCATTCCGACTTCTATCGTTTTGCCCAGACCGACGTCGTCAGCAACCAGCCAATTCAGGTTTCCAGACTTCAGGATGTGATGTACCAAATGAATTTGGTGGGGCAACGGGTCGATATCGAGCTTAGAAAGGGAGCCGGTATTCTCATTCCACATCTCAAGTGCATAAGCTAAGGTGCGAAGCCGGAAGCGTTCGGCGTTTCCCGGCTCACCGAACTGCCCAACCTCAAAACGATGACGGACTCCTCTGATAAAACGGAGGTTTTGGAATGGAATCCAAATTCGTTGGCCAGTTTCCGCAAATTCCACCAGAACTTGATCGCGCCCTCCGAGAGATCGATTTTCCAGAACAGTGCCTTCGCCCAGACTCTTCCGAACCCGAGAGTGAGGGACATCCTGTACTTCCATGCCCAATTGAAATCCGGTTTTCAGGTGCTCGGCACCTATCCACTCGGGTCCGTTTCCCTTAAGCCATCTAACTCTGGCCTCGACCCTGTCTGTGCCCGCGATCCGGTGATTTATAACTTCACCAAAGCCTTCTAGATCCAAGCATCTCACAATGCAGCCTTTGACGGGGGTTAGTGCTGAATTAGCCATAAAACTTCATTGCGCCAAGATAAGACTTTTTAAAGGCGACACGCTCTATCAGCTCGCAAGTAAGTCGATGCCCATGTCGCGTAGCTCTTCGCATAACTGCCTGTTTAAAACTCTTTCTTCCATCTCTTCGGCATCCCAGTCTTTAAAGCCGTATTCTTCCGTCTCAAAACTCATCCAGGGATGTCCAATCAAAGTATCCCTAATGCGGCCAAGTCGATAAGCTAAATAAGAACTGAAGGAAGCGAATTTTCGCATTAGCGAACGCTTGTAGCGCCAATGGTCATAGAGGTCGACCAAGAATCTCTCAACTTCGGCAATATCCGGATAACGACCAAAGCTACGAATGAGAGCAAGTGCATTTGGCCAGGAAAGGTGAAGAAACTTGTAGGTCAATTCGCCGGTTGTCTTAAGGTCTTCAGAAAATTCTGGATAGTGGAACCACAATTTGCGAGCTTGCTCCGCCAGTTCCAGTTCCAAAGGAGTTAAACCAGCTGCCATTTCTCGGCGCAAGGATACTTGGGCTGCACTCCACCAATAGCGATAAAATATTTTAGTTAGCAGGTGAATGCCTGGCTCGTCCCAACCGTATTCATTCCCAAGGCTTAACGCTATCTGCCGGGCTCGTTCAAACCGAGTAAGCTTCGTGTCAGTACGAACGGTAAGAGATTCAGCAGTCGAAATTTCCTCGTCAAACTCAATTCCTTCCGGCTCGAAGACTTCCCAAGCATATTCGTAGGTATCTTCAGTCCCAGTGTTTGTATGATTTTTTGAATGAATGGTATCTTCGATCCAGTCAACGTCAACAACATCGTCATCATCATCCTCAAATTCCCATTCATCAGATGAGCCTATTTCAGCTTCGAACTCTGGATTAGATTTAAATCCAACTTGACTCTCTTCAGATAAGGGGATTTCGTTGTCGAAATAGACATTCTCGTCAAGCTGATAACAGTTCTCTTCTACCTGTAATCCATCTGGCCTAGATACCTTATCAGGTATAACTTCCTGCAAAGATTCGACGAAATGATTATTAGGGCTTTTAGTCGTCCCACTGAGTTGTTCTTCTGATTTATGGGATAACTTAAAGAGGTCAGGAACGACTCCTTCCGTTTCCGTATCGTAGTAACTTCTTTTTGCATGAACCTCGTCCGCTACCTCTTCAATAATTGCAATGTCGGCCTTACATAACGAACTATCTTCATGAACTGAGACCGTTGGAATGGTCCGGCTCAGTGCTAAAGGTTCTGGTTTTTTTGCAGCCTCTGAGAGTGCCAATGAACGCTTAAGCAGTGGGACCGCGTCTTGCGGTTTACCCTGAAGCATCCGGAGACGGGCCAGGCCTCTCAAAACAAGAGGATGCTCGCCTTCATCGTCGAGAAAATCTTCGAGGATCGAACTGGCTGTCCCGACGAGCCCTTTAGCAACTAGGTGGTCCACCTCAACCAAGAGATCACGGACCGTAACTGATAATTTTTTTGGTTCAGTCACGAACGTCTTTCTTATTGTTTCTTTTTTTTTATGGCGTGAAAACTAACGATAGTTCAGCAAGATCTGATCAAATTCTGTTGTTAAGCTTTTGTTAGAAGGCTGAAAAGGTAACGTATCTTAAATCTTAGCATCTGCTCGGTGCAGCTAAGAGCTTATATGGGCGATTGACGAAACAGTTCCTGATAACGCCAACAGATCAAGGCGCAGCCGAATGAGAGAAGAGTCTGGTAGATGTCAGTCCGACGCTCATAGCGGATGCGTGGCGCCGAGGGAGATTGATTCGGGGCCACTCCGCTCCACCACGCAACGGGAGCGGCCCAGCCGCTCATGAGACTCCACCCCACTTCAGGCAATGCGGTCGGCGATGCCGCGGTGGCGTAAGCAAGCGTGGATCTGCGGAAGGTTATAGCCCTTGTCGGCATGGACCTTCTCGATGCGCTTCCGTAGCCGCCCCGGTAGGCCTGACACTGATCGGGCGGCCTTCAGGATCGTCTTGAACAGGCATGAGTCGCGGTATTAGCCGCTGAGGTCAGCGCGGCTACGGGGACCCCGGCTCGGTCGACGGTTAGGTGGCGCTTGGTGCCCAGGTTTGCCCCGGTTGGTCGGATTCCGCCCCGTCTGCGGGCCTCCGGGAGCCGGCATAGTGTTCGCATCGACTGCGACGCGAGACCAGTCGAACTGGTCGGTTTGGCAGAAATGCCGCAGCAGGAGTTGGTGCAGCAGTATCCAAACTCCGGTGTGTTGCTAGTTGCGGAGCCGCCGCCAACAAGTCATGCCGCTCCCGCAGCCCATTTCGTGGGCAGCATTTTCCGCGAAAGCCCGTTCTTGAGCACAAACAGGATGCTGGTCAGTGCAGCCCAGTCGTCGATCCGGGACGACCGCCTTTCGGATACGCCCGCGCCGAGGCGGCAGCAGTCTGATCAATGACCATAGCTCGCCGGCCATCTGCCGTTTGGCGATACTGAGTCTCCTTCCGTTGATACCTCGTTATAAGTAGGCACCTCTGAAATCTGGATTTATTAGTCGCACTAAGCCGTTGATGCTATCCGAGTAGCGAAGATTGCGCCATCGAAGTGGACGATGACGCTGTTTAGAGACCATAAACGCGAACGCCGTCGATCTCTCTGTAAGCCGGGATGTGCAAAAGTGGCGCGAGCGATTCAGGATTTCGTACCCACTCCCTCAGAGGCTGGGCTTCGAGGAAGGTAAAGCACCGAAGGAACTCCCCAAGACTCATAGCGCATTGGACATCGCCCGTCCAGTTGCCTAACGGCAGGGCTCGTTTTACCCTGGCCGCGCTAATGAAGTCTCGACCTGTAAGCTCGTGCCGACTAATACCTTCGCGGCCTTTTGTCGTAAAGACATATCGATCGGTGTTTCCGTCTCCAGCCGGAAAAACTTCCCGATCCAGAATCACAAACGGTGCCACGATCCTCCTGGGGCGCAGTTCGACGGGATTTTTCTCAACTGCCAAAAGCCATCCCCAATACATGCCTTCCGGCGTGGGAATCAGGATGTTATAGCGAAAGGTTTTTTCATTCATTGCGGACCTCCATGTCTAGATTAAAAATTTAAGGATTTAGGTTTGTCGGTTCCGACTTTGATCGCTCGACGGATTCCGTTAGCCTGATCAAGGCATTGATGACGGTGCGAGCTGCCGACAGCTTTGATTCACTCGAGACGTATTTCCTGGTCATATTGCTGTGCAAAACCTTCACAGCATCATCAGCCATGCTGGATAGCCGCACGAGTAAAGTAACCTGAGCCTCCCGAACGCAATTACGAAGCATGGCCTGCCACTCGGTAGAATGTTCCCACCGGTAGAGTTGCCTTCGGGATACCCCGATTTCTTCGGATACCTTGGTTCGAGTTTCACCGTTCAGCATCATCAGGAAGGCTTTGATTTGCCGCGGCTCTAAAGTGTGAGCCGTTTCCTGCCTGAACGGGCTAATGTCGAGTGAATTATTAGCCATGGGTTTAAACCTCCGTGTCTAAGATGAATGTAAGTTAGGTGAGTCTGCGCTTTTTAGGCTCACCTGTAAGTGTTTGAAATTTAATGTGAGTGGTGAATCTCGTGAGTCTTGTGACTCTGGCTCTACCGCTTCTAGCAAAAAAAAATTGATTAAATATTTTTTCCTAATACGGCTAAAAAAAACTTACCAGACTCACGAGACATTTATTAATCAATAACTTACCAGCAAGCCCAACTCACGACATTGACCCAGCGAGTTCGACTCTCCAGAGTGTTGCGCCTTGGTACGTGCCGGCAGACACAAACCGCTTGCCATCCACGATTCGGCCTTTGCGTCGGCGGATATATTCAGCCAACCGCCTGGAGTCGATATTGCCATTCCGCCCCAGAGCCACGGCCTCCATTGCTTCGAGCAGTACGGCCCGCCCAGTTGCATCACACAACACACCCTCCGCCCGCACCGCCTTTCCCGCTGTTACCGCAACGCCCCCATACGCACTCTTCCAGGCGTTTAGCATCGCACCGAGTTGTGTTAATTCAGGGTCTTCCTCCGCATTGGCGTTTAACGCCACCACAGGGTCAGCACAACCCAACCAGATCAAGGCATTACGTACCCAGCGGCTCCAGCCCTCGAACGACCCCATCGGACTCACCCCAACATCAGGTTTTCCCGCTACGACATACGCCCGCAGGATCGTCAGCGCCGCTACGATCAAAGCACCCCGATGCTCATCGCAATACGCCAGAAAGTCGCGGTCAAACGACCGCTCATAAGGGCGCTCGCATTGTGGGTCGACATTGCTCATCAGCGTTCGCCGGACCAGGTCACCGGCGATTAGCGTGTTGTTGCCGGAGCCCAAAAGTACCGTGTTCGTCGGCACAACGACATTGCGCGACACGCCGAGCACCCGATCGGCAAACACTTCTTGGGTGAGCAGGAGACAAAGCAAGTCGCTCTTGAGCGTATTCGAGACGTTGTCTAACAGTATGGCGGGATGCCCTTCACGCAAAAGAGCAACAAACCGTTTCCGGATTTCGTCTTCATCCGTGGTGTAGGCCATCGTAACCGGCTCACGTCCCGTCACAATCCGACCAACCGCACGTGCTAGTAAGGTCTTACCGCTCCCTGGGACCGGCGCATTGAAATAGAACATGGGTGCTGTCGATAGGGATCTACGAATACACGCCGTCAGTACCGCTGCCAACCAGACCGAAACATCAACATCCGCAGTAAATGGGAATGTGGACACCGCCCCACGGAGTACGCCCAACGCGATCAAAGCATCGTTGCGGCTCGGTAACTGCAGCACCGATGGGAAGTCGCACCCGCTCAAGTCGATAAACAATCCCGTTGCTGAATCGTACCCTTCGCGCTCAACGATGCTTCCTTCGGGTGCCAGCGTCGGATGCTGGACTACGCCGGTCAGTACCGGCAGGCCACTTTCGCCTCGATTCAGAAGCATCTTTAACAGTCGTTCCGGTGCATCCTTGGTGACCGGGACTCCCTTAGCATTTGGTTTCCGAAATCGAGCTAAGCAACCCAAAGCCATGTGGAGTGAGTGTTCGTTTAGGGCCTGGATTTGTGCAACTCCGGCCGCGCGCCGAATCGCGCCGGTGGTGCTGTCTTCTCGGCGAGTGATGTTGACCAACTCGCCGCCCCGTTGAAACACTCGCGGCACCGTTTCACACATCAAGACGGCTTCCGTTGTCTCAACCGTCCGATGCAGGTCGCCTTCACGCAGTAGGATGTCGGTGCGTTCAACATGGTAATTCACGCCCCCGGAGTCAAAGCTGTGAATGACAATCCTCCCGTCGTTGACGTACAAGCGCGCCCGCCATCTCGATTCATTACCCGGTTCCCACGGGTCCAACAAATCACATCCGTCAAACTTCATCGGATCGCGAAGCACGTCCGCTACGGTTACTTTCCCGTGCTCCCTAAATTCCAACGGAAAACCGCCGGTTAAGCTGCGCCGTTCTCCATACGCCCGTTCAATAGTCTCTTCTACCTGCCGCTGGGGAACACCACGGTCTATCAGCTCCCGCTTCCGACGCTCTTTAAACTTGCGCCCCAGTGCTTCGGCTTCCGGACGCGCCTTTTCCTTCGCAGCCTCAACAAGCTCCAGGTACCGCGCTTCTTCGCCTTCGGTCAGGTCGGCGATCAATGCTGTATCCAGCGTCGTCCCCGGCCGATGCTCCGGATCGCGCCGGTATTGTCGCAGTCCCTCGCCTAGAACTGGCCTCGCGCAAAAGTCCAGCCGCTCTGGGCTACTCACTGCGGCATCAATCAGCGTCCGTTCCAACATAGCCCCCGCCTTTGAGACATCGATCCTGCCATGCCCGGTCAGCCAGAGCCGTTTGAACAACCCTTTGGTCGCCCTTGGGATGTCAGAGCCCGACTTCACCCGAATATAAAGGTGCAGCCCGCCTGCATCGATCGCTGGTCTCTGCACCTTCCGTACACACGGCTCGCCGAGTTCGTTGGTAGTCTCCACGGTCTCAAAGTCGCCCTCACCGGGATCGATTCGGTAGATCCCTGATGAGGTTGACGATGTGATGAGCTTTTCCGCTTGCGCGAATCCCGGAGTGACCGACTCGAGTACGCATAGAAGCTCTTCACGACTCAGCGCGATGCCATTTTTCGGCGGGTCATAGTCGAGGAGCCATAAAGCCTCGCCGTCGGGATACTGAAAATGCTCTTTGGTTCGTGGGATGGCTCCTGGATGCCTGGCCAATAGGCTCCGCGAAGCGATTTGCACCCGCTCCCGGCCACAAACACCCTGCCCAAGCGCCACATTGTTCGTCGCATTAGGATTGTTGGTAGCCAATAGAAAGCGATAAAAGCCCGGAAAATCGGTCTTGACGGTTTTGGCCTCACCAAGCGACATGAAACATTGGGATGCGTCCTTGACGATATCGCCGTCGTCCAGATAGATCGACTTGGTTAGCTGGCCATCAGACTTCACAAATTTGGTGTAAGTTACGGACATTGCGCTTCCCCTAAGTTAAGGGTTTATAGAGCCGCAATGGACAAAAGGCGGGGATTTGTTAAAATATCAACAGCTTACGTAGATATCCCGCCCCGCGTCCTTGCGGGGTTCTTTATTAGCGGTCGGTTAATCCCTAGCCGGCTTGTCTCGACAGCACAAATGACTCGACGTCGCTCAGCAACCAGCCGCTCGCCCGCAGCGACAAGCGAACAGGCTGCGGAAACTCACCTCGGCGGATCAGTCGGTAGATCGTTGGTTTAGAGAGCCCAGTGATTCGGCATACATTGCCGATTCTGCACATCTGGACTTTGGAATGTACCGAACTGTTCAGTTCGGTTTGATGTTGACTTGGCATGCTCCATACCTCCGTAAATCGTCACGCCCATGTGACATATAAAAGTCTACGGATAAGCTTTACCGTGTCAACTATTTTCTTTTAGGATCATGCAGATGGTACCAAACTCTTTGGGAATTCTTGCCCTCAGACGCTCAGGCGCTAACCCATCCTCTGCGGAAGCCCCGCCACGTTTCCTCCGCCATTCAAAAATCCGTTGTGGGTGTCGCACTCATTTCCGCACTACTTCAACTTTTTCCGGTCCATGGACAAGCTGGCGCTCAATGAGGTTCGGTCGAACCCCTCAGAACCTCATCCAACACCGGCAACGCAATATTTACCCCAGCTTCTCCCGAATGTCCTCTGGCCTCAGATGCGTGTACCGCCCTAACATGTCCAAACTCCGGTGTCCCGTGATCACAGACACCTCTAGGGTGCTCAAGCCTTTCTCAATCAATCGGCTTGTCGCCTCGTGCCGGAGATCGTGAAAGTGCAGGTTCCGGATGCCCGCCCTACGGCAAGCCTTAATAAACGCGTGGGTCAAACCATCAGGCGATATCTCCCAGACTTCCCCGGTGATGTTCCGCGGCAGCTGCTTCAAAATCTCGACGGCTTTGGTCGTCAACGGAATCGTCCGTGGCACCAGGGTCTTCGTCTTCGGAATACGAAGCAACCCGCGCCGCATGTCGACATCTTCCCACCGCATCGCACAAAGTTCGCTCCGTCTTACGGCCGTTTCAAGAGCAAACAGAACCATCGCCTGTGTTCCCGGAGATACGGCCAAGGCTTCGATCAGCCGCTCCAGTTCCCCGGCCTCTAACCGCCGTTCACGCCCGTGTGGTAGCCGTGGCGCCTTCACCGCAGGAACACCACCCGGCAAAGAGATACCCCATTCGCTATGGGCCAGCTTCAAAACACGGTTCAACAGCCCCAATTCATGCTTGACCGACTGCGGACCTAGAACCTTCAGTCGCTCTTGACGGAACTCGGCCAGACGGCAAGGCGTGAGTTCCACCAGGGTACGCTTGCCAAGTTCCCGCCGTAGATGTCTGACGCGGGTTTTTTCGGCCTTCTGTCCCCTCAGCGAAGGCAGTATTTCAGCTTCGAACCGGTCCAGAAGCTCACTGAGTGTCATACGCTCGGCGAATGTTGGGTTTACGAATGTGCCTTTGCCGATTTGCCCCTCAATTTCGGCTGCCCATGTTTGGGCGTCTGCCTTTTTCTCGAAAGTTTTGGAGAGCGTCTGTCCCTTTTTCCGAACCTGAACCTGCCAACTTGAACCCCGTTTGCGGATGGTCGCCATAATCACCTCTGTGACAAGAGTGTGACATGAGGGCGTTGGCTTAATTGGGATATGCGCGGTAAGTTATTGAGTCCTATGAGTTTGGCCGTAGCTCAGTTGGATAGAGCGTTGGCCTCCGGAGCCAAAGGTCGGACGTTCGAGTCGTCTCGGGCGCGCCATTTCAAACAAGAACTTAATGTAGTTCTTGCTCTCCTCAGAACCCTTCTCGTTC
>Ga0268362_100102_pt1 | contig 21483 bp, 20 predicted proteins | sample MetcocultureR2M_FD_197214 | JGI IMG/M metagenome (GOLD analysis project Ga0268362, IMG submission 197214) | Soil microbial communities from Anza Borrego Desert, Southern California, United States - Methanotrophic co-culture R2-M | ecosystem: Environmental > Terrestrial > Soil > Desert | place... | reverse complement strand
CTCGATGAATTTGCGAGCCTCGGATATCTCGCTCCCGTCGAACGCGCCATGGGTCTGATGGCGGGGTACGGTGTGCAGCTTTGGCCGATCCTGCAGGACATCCATCAGCTGCGCGCCACCTATGGCAGGCGCGCCGGCACCTTCCTCTCGAATGCCGGCATATTGCAGGTGTTTGGTGTCAACGATCACGACACCGCCCGCCTTGTCTCCGATCTGCTCGGACAGGAAACCGTGGTGTTCCAGACGGTGGCGCGGGCGCTCGATTCCGAACAGTCGGGGCTTTCCTTCAGCCAGCACCATACCGGCCGGCCTTTGTTGACGCCGGACGAGGTCCGCAACATGGCCGAGCAAAACCAATTGCTGTTTCTGGCAGCACGGCGTCCGATCGTCGCGCGCAAGCTGCGGTATTACGCCGATGCGGAGTTCAGGGGACGATATGATGCAATCTGAACCGCGACGCCTTCGACCGATCTGGCGCGAAGGCCCAGGCAGCATGCTCGGCACAGCATCCCAACGCGACCGCCGGATCTTCAACCAGCTGGCGGGCGGTCTTCCGGTTGTATATCCTTGACGGATCAAACCGAGGATGATGATTGACGGGCATGTCAGGCACTGGTTTGCGAGCGGTGCTTTTCTTAAAAGGATACGGCACGACGAATGGATACGAGCGGTGGCGTGACTGACAACGAAGCCTTGAACCATCTTCCTGAGCGCAAGCGGCGCGAGCTTTCGCGCGCCTTGAAAATCATCTTCGACGAATTCGATGTCGCTCAGCAGTCAAAGCTTTCGGAAAAACAGAAGGCGGGGCGGATCCTGAAGGTCATTTTGTTTGGTTCCTATAGCCGCGGCGGCTGGGTAGAGGACCACAAGAGCGGCTACCGTTCCGACTACGATATCCTTGTTGTCGTCAACATGCATAGCGTCGCGGAAGAAAACGAGCTCTGGCATGACGTGTCCGATCATTTCTTACGCGAGCTATTGGTGACAAAGACGATCGAGACGCCGGTCAATGTCATCGTTCACACGCTGCAGGACGTGAATGATCAGCTGGCACGCGGACGACCGTTCTTCATCGACATCATCCGTGACGGCATCATGCTCTATGAGAAGGAAGGGCACCCGTTTGTGGCGCCGAAGCCGGTCGGTGAAGAGGAGGCCTTTGAGGAAGCAAAAGGTTATTTCGATGGATGGTATCCGGACGCGATCGAATTCTATCTCGGCGCCGAATTCTATCGAGAAAGGAACAATTTTAAACTTGCCGCCTTCAATCTCCATCAGGCGACTGAACGCCTCTATCACTGCCTCCTTCTCGTGCTCACTCTCTACAGCCCAAAGTCACACCGGCTGAAGTTTCTCCGATCTTCGGCAGAAAGACTTGAGCCGCGGCTGATCGAGGCATGGCCAAGGGACACAAAATTTGCCCGCCGCTGCTTTGAGCGGCTCGATCGTGCCTATGTCGACGCTCGATATTCCCGCCACTACCAAATTACCGAGGAAGAACTCCGCTGGCTGATCGAACGGATCCATGTGCTCCAGGGACTCGTCGAGAAGATCTGCAGGGAAAAGCTGGAGGGATAGGCATCAAAGCCACTCCGCATATTGACCGGTTTGGAAGCTTCGTGACCGACGGCAAACATTGTGGAAATAGATCTCGCACTAAACCGGTGGCAGTGTAGACCCCGAAAATGCGAGCGACGAACCTTCACCGACAGGTTGTCCGAGATTGCTTCTCCCTACATGCGACGAACTGAATGGATGGCTGAGATTGTCGGCTTGATTGGCCACAGGATGGGTGGTCGCCCGAGTGAAAACTCGACGTCCTCGGAAGGGCGGGCCATCCCATAACCAACAGACAGTAGTAGTAGCCCGCGGAACCAGCGAGGCCCGCAAGCGCGAAACTCAGACAGCGAAGAAAGTGCATAGCGGCAATCTAGGTGAGATTCGTCTCATCCTGATTGCCGCGCTATAGAAGAAAGCCCAATTTGCCATCAAAAGGTACATTGCGGCGGTTCAACCGGTAGGTGAGGCCTCGCCACCTGTCAAAGTGCCGTGATGACTGCCCTGCGGCTTAGCCAGGACGCGGAAGAGCTTCGCGACTGCGCCTGCCCGGGCCTGCAGGCCGAGGATCAATCTCCGTCCGGCTTTTGAGATCGCCCATCGCGCCCTGGAAAGTTCATCTTGCCTACAAGATTTGTATAGAAGCGCGGACCGACGAGGCGTACCTGCTTTCCAACGACGTCTATGATGTAACGATGTTTGTCGGTAGCTGAAGCAGTGGGCTGCCTCGGCCAACTGTCCTCAGATCCGGCCTGTGCTGGAGATGTGACGTTCGACAGGACAGCGAGCGCAAGCATGGTCAGAAGTATGCCGAACCTGCAATTCATAGCTCCCTCCGTTGGGCTCAGGGTTTGGGTGAGCCCCCGATCCGATCGATACTGTGCACAGAGGGAACTTTTTCTGCTGGCTTGGGTGAGTCAACACGAGGCAGGTCGATTTGGACCCGAACCGTCATCTTTTGCGGGCGCCTTCCCTCCCGATGCATCAGAAAGACGATCGTACAGTTCTGTCGGCCATCCTCCACAGACAGCAGTTGACCTGGCGTCTCCATCAAGACTGCTTTGGCGGCGGCGGAACAATTCAGCCGGTCATCAGCGTGGGCTGGCGATAAAACGAGCCCTGCGAGACAAGCAGGTGTAAACCACCGCACATTTGCTGGCCTGCGAGTTGACCTCACGTGGAAGAGCTCCCCGCTAATGGATCCTGGTAATTTTCTGAAATTCATCCGGTTCGAAGAGGGCGTTGCAAATTTCCTCGATCATCAGGCGCGTGGCATTTGCAACAGGAGCCGAAAGCGCCTCTCCTCGCCGAGCAGCATTTGCCAACCGAAGTATCCCTTCAAGCTCGATCGGATTTTCGATCAGCCCGTCTAGTTTTTCCTCGATGTCAGTTGGCAGGAAGGGGGATGTTAGATCTCCATTCTGGTCTACCAAGCCGCGTTCGCTCAGTTTGCGTTCGAGCAGCAAACCCAGTTTCATCACTTCTGCGATGTCGTTCATTGTTTCCCCCCCAGCGATGCCCCGGCATCGCATTTTGCAACTATGTCAGCTCTCTCCCTCAACCAACAAAGCTCGCTGCAGCCGGCGACCTAAAGCCTCCTTAAAGTTACCATTATATCACGACATGATATAAATTCCAATCACACGTCTATCACGAAACCTTCAGCGACCATCTATCTGCACCACCGCATCATCGTCTCAGCAGGATGCCCAGGGAGCGAGGTGAGAAGGTTCTTCCGTTAGAGACAGCTTAGCGATGTCTCCGACATGTTAGCGATTGATTTGAGCGGTCCGCAGGGCATCCTCAAATTTCTCGCGGGCCAAGTCCGGGCAGCCTCGTCCGTCCAGCGCAGCCAAGATGGCCTCTGATGCGCTCGCAAAGTTCATGTCTTTGTTAGGCGGCCAACCGTGAAGCATGAAATCCCACGCTGCTCGTGGTCCGAAAATCAGCAAACCATGCACATCCACCGGCCGATCCCATATAACGTTTTTCATGTTTCCCCCCAAAAGTTTCCGCCGAGATGAGATGATGTGCGCCGCGGCAGATACTTGCTCCAAGCAACCGTTCAGCGGCAAATGCTCGTTACCGGCGGTAGGTCCGGGAAAGAGCGCAAAGGGTCACGGCAAGCGATCTCGAAACCGTCAAAGTTCATTGGCAGGGGCCGCATGCTTGCCGCGAAGAAAGCGGATCTCGTCCCATATGATCGAGCCACTGCGGTCGACCTCCGCGCTCCAGACACGATTGCCGAAGCGACATTGAATTCGTTTTTCGTCCTCGTGTTCCGAAGCGCTTTTCTGGACGGCAATCTTAACCAATCCGAGGGCAAAGTATCGGTCGAACTCTTCATGGGACAATCCGAATTGAGACGAAATTTTGCCCGGATCACAAGGCAGATTATTGAGCGATGACACCAAAGTAATACCCCTTCAAATGTCGCGCGACGTGTAGCCGCCCCTTTTTGCCGCAGGGATAAGAAATAGGGCCCGCAAGAATGACAGGTCTAATGTCTGCGAATTCCACCTGAGGCCGTCCATGCCCAGGCTCTTCCCTCCCGCGGACAATCACAAGATATATCACAATGTGATATAATTAAAGGACTTTTTGAATGTCTGTCACCGATGGATTTGAGACCGAGGTCGATCTGCCGCTGGGAATATATGAGGGACTCGCAGGCTTCCGTCTTGCTATGCGGCGGTTTCTCGCTTTCAGTGAAGCGGCGCTCGCAGACGCCCAAGTCACTTCCCAACAATATCAAGCTATGCTGGTGGTCAAAACCGGGCCGGCCGGCCGGATAAGAATCAGGGAACTCGCCGAGCAAATGTTGATGCCGCATAATGGCGCGGTGCAACTGGTCGATCGCCTTTCAGCAGCGGGGTTCGTGGAACGTACCCCCTCGGAACGTGACAAGAGAAGCGTTCTCGTTTCACTGACGGTGAAGGGGGAGCAGGTATTGCAGAAGCTGGCTCGCATTCATGTGGGAGGTATGCTTGCGAATGAGCCTCTTTTAGCCGACTCCCTGGCTCGGCTCCGGAATCTGGCGTTACTGACGTGACTCCAGCGAACATTTCTGCAACCGGATCGGTGGCAGTCCCCGGGACGAAAATACTGCGAAAGCCGGCCACGCCTCCAGACCGACTGGCAGCACTATCGTGTCGAAACCCATACTGTATAGTCCACTCGTGGGATGGGACCGGTAACCTGTCTGGGGTGCCCGAAACCATAATGCACATGGGCATGACGTACTCGCCATGGAGGAGAACGGGCGATTGTGGATAGATCGGCCTCCAAGCTCAGGCAGGTCGTGCGGCCGATACCATAAACACAGATACGCTGCGCCGTCTCGGCATCGACGAGTTCGAGCGTGCTATCGTCGGCATCGGAACCGATAATGAAGCGAGCCTGATGACGGTTTTTGCTTGAGTGACCTGTGGGTGTCCGGCATTTGGGCGAAAGTGGTGTGCCAAGACACGGTAGGCTCCTGACTGTCAATCGGCCAGTCCATGGTCCATGCGTTTGCCAAAGAAGAAGATGCCGTCAGATTGGGGTCTTCCTGACTTTTGTGTGGAGCTCAGCCATTTTTATGGGTATCATCCGCGCTCTCAGAAGCTCCGATCCAGCTCTGCCGTACATTGCGCGCTTAATCGTCTTCAAACGGTTGATCTGACCTTCCGCCTGACCGTTGCTCCAGGGCAGATCGATGGCGTTCGCGCTCAGGTAACCTCGCCTCCGTCCAAACATTATTCGTTCAGACGATCAACCAAACGCTTCATGAGATCCATTCGTTCATGAAGAATCGCCACGATGAGGGCGCGCATTCTCTCGAGGCAGACAAAAGACATAGTGGTGTCGGCATCGCGCCATTCGTAACGCGGGATAAAGCGCGCTCATATCCTTGAACGGACCTTTGCCCTCGGCAAGGTTTGCGATACCTCGCTCCAAACCCGAAACGTAGCGGCGTACCTGGGCAGCACCCCATTGCGCACGTGTGTAGCGGATGACCGAACGTAGATCCGATTCCGCCTCCGCGGTAAGAATGTAGGCCGTCAAGCACGACCTTCGGCAATCTCCTCTTCGAGGATCTCACCTACGGTTTTGGTCGACAGTCTTCCGACGAGCCCCTCATTGACGCGCGTGTTCATCAACGTCTTCAACTCCTCCCAGGCTCGTTCTCCATCTGTGTCACCGGGAAAGAGGCGCTCAAGTGCATACTGCTTGATCGTCTTGCCCTGCAAAGCGGCCAGCGCCTTTAGGCTTTGATGTTGTTGGTCCGTTATATCGATCGTCAATCGGCTCATCTAACGTCCTCCTCAACTGAGAAAACCCACATTAACACATATGTGGGTATATGGCCACCGCCGATACCTCTGATCTTATATCGCTTGGAGGGATCTGCTCTTTCGAAGAAGACGCCGATCCGCCCTATCTACCTCTGCTCGAGCACAACCCAGAGCGGTCGCTAGACGTGTGCGTGCAGTTGAAGCGAATTGAACGTGCACCCGTAATGTTGTTTTCCTCACTGATCGCCACTTCAATGACTTAGCGAAATCGGGATCTCTCGAAGCATGCTCGACAAGACAGCAAAATACACATTCGCTTGAGATTCTGGTGCTCTGCGACTTACCTCACCGCGTCGCCTCACCGAATGTGAGGTGGAAGCCGCAGTGCATACTAACTGCAGATAATGATCTTCGTGTTTCGTGTTTGAGACCAAGACAATCGGTGCAGCACTGGTCTGCGACAATGCTCCTCCGAGACGCCAGCAAAACTGAGACAGTGTGTTATGCTTACGAGGTAGGCCCGCCACGCTCGCGCTTTGGGGTTTGCGCCGTCACACGGCGTCGGCAACCGCCTAGAAGCCCACTTAGCCTTTGACGTCGGATCGAGGTTAAGGACGCTACGTTTATGGTCGGTTCATGATGGGAAGAGCGAGGTTCACGTTCATCGTCCTGATTTCCTACGCCATTCGGCAAATAGCGACAGGTTGTCCTCCTCGGTCGCAGGGTAGAGCCCGATAATCGTGTGGCCCGCCTTCACCCGCTCGACGACGAAATCCTCGTAAGCGGTCATCTCCACTGCCTCGTCGGCGATCTCGTCGGCAATTTCCGCCGGAATGACGATGACGCTGTCGTCGTCGCCGACCATGATGTCGCCCGGAAAGACGGCAACGTCTCCGCAGCCGATCGGCACGTTAATGTCGATCGCCTCATGCAGTGTCAGGTTCGTCGGGCTCGAAGGGCGGTGGTGGTAAGCCGGCATATCCAGTTCGCCGATCGTCATCGCATCACGAAAGCCGCCGTCGGTGACCACCCCTGCCCCGTCGCGCACCATCAGCCGGGTGATGAGGATATCGCCGGCTGATGCCGCCCGCGCGTCCTTGCGGCTGTCAATGACGAGTACAGAACCTTCCGGGCAGGTTTCGATCGCATGGCGCTGCGGGTGTTTGGGATCACGGAACACCGTCATCGGATTGCGATCCTCGCGTGCCGGTATGTAGCGCAGTGTGAATGCCGGACCGACCATGTTTCGGCCCTTCGGTCGAACCGGTCGCACATCCTGGATCGTCTGGTTCTTCAGGCCGCGCTTGTAGAGTGCCGAGCACAGCGTCGCGACGGATACGCCCATCAGTTTTTCACGGGTTGCGGGGTTCATTGTCTCTCCTTGGCGCTTGCTCAGGTGGTGAGCGGTTCCGGCGCCTCACAGAAGCAATCGCACATCTGCGGCACACCATAGCTTGACTCTCCAAAACACAACAGATATGTCAAGTCGAATTCTGATATCTCAGTTTGGCAATTGATATGTCTAGCTCACTTGAATTTCCATCGCTGCCTTTGTCTGACCTCGTGATACCGCAGGATCTGCCGGTGGGCGGGAACATGACAAACCGAATCCATGCTCTGCTTCGCAAACTGATTGTCGAGGTAAAGCTGCTTCCGGGGCGCGCACTGTCGGAAAAGGAAATCGCCGCACTGCTGCATGTCAGCAAGACACCGGTGCGCGAAGCGATCATCCGCCTTGCAGAAGAAGGTTTCGTCACGGTCGTACCGCAGGGCGGCACCTATATTTCGCCGATCGACGTGCAGCGCTACATGGAAGCTTGCTTCATCCGCTTCAAGCTTGAAGAAGGCGCCGCCATCGAAGCGACCAAACGGCATTCGCTGGAAGATATTGCGCGTTTGAAAACCTGCCTTTCCCAGCAGCGCACAGCTGCGCAGGACGAGGAATTCACCGACTTCTTCCTGCTTGACGAAGAATTTCACCGAACGATCTTTGCTGCAGCCCGCCTGCCCGGCGCCTGGAGCGTCGTCAATCAGGCCAAAGGCGAAATGGACCGGATGCGCCACCTGAAGCGCGTTTTTGCGGTCCGCCGCACCGAAAAGGTGATCGAAGAACACGCAGCGATCGTCAACGCGATCGAGTCCGGAAATGTGGAGGCCGCTCGCGAAGCCATCCAGCGGCATCTTGGCTCGCTTGAATCCAAGATCGCAGAACTCTCTAAGAACCCGAAAATCTGGACCTTCATCGAACAGGTCAACACGCGCGTCACGAGGAAGCGTGTGTCACGAGGAGCCAAGGCCCCCGCCTGACGGAACATTCAAGGCTTTGAGGAGGGGCCTTTCATGTCTGCAGTTCAAATCAACGACGTCGTCAAGCGCTACGGCGCTCTCGAAGTTGTCCATGGCATCAATCTTTCCATTCAGCCGCAGGAATTCGTGGTTCTCGTCGGACCTTCGGGATGCGGAAAATCCACCACACTGCGCATGCTTGCCGGGCTGGAAGATATCTCCGACGGCACCGTCTCCATCGATGGCCGGGTGGTCAACAAGATCGCCCCGAAAGACCGCGACGTTGCGATGGTCTTTCAGAATTATGCCCTCTACCCGCACCTCAACGTGGCGGAAAACATTGCCTTCGGCCTGCGGGTCAGAGGCGAAAAACGGGATGTGATCGACAAGGCCGTCGCGGAAGCGGCCCAGATCCTCAGCCTGACCGAATACCTGGCGCGCAAGCCTGCAGACCTTTCCGGCGGCCAGCGTCAGCGCGTGGCGATGGGGCGCGCCATCGTCCGCCGGCCCAAGATTTTCCTCTTCGATGAGCCCCTCTCAAACCTCGATGCCAAGCTTCGCACCCATATGCGCGCCGAGATCAAATTGCTCCACAAACGAATGCAGGCGACCAGCGTCTACGTCACGCACGACCAGGTGGAGGCGATGACGCTTGCCGACCGCATTGTCATCATGAATGGCGGCGATATCGAGCAAGTCGGCTCGCCGATGGAAGTGTTTCTCGAGCCGGCAAACACATTCGTCGCCAGCTTCATAGGCTCGCCACCGATGAACCTTCTCGACGCGGTGATCGAAAAGCGGGATGGCCGTGTCAGCGCGATACTGTCAGGCAATGCCGGACAGCGCCTCACCATTCCCGAAGCCTTCGCGAAGGGCGCCACAGAGGGGCAGACGATCAAGCTTGGCCTGCGCCCCGAAATCATGTCGGTTAAAACCGGCGATGGTCGGGAAGTTCTGAATTGCAGCATCGATCTCGTGGAGCCCCTCGGCGCCGAAGCTCTGCTTCATGGCAATGCCGAAGGTCAATCCTTCATTGCCAAGGCAGAAACACTCTATGCTGATCATGCCCTTAACGGCGTGACCCAACTCGGCATCGACACGACGCGCATCCAGATCTTCGACGCGACAACCGGTCGGTCACTCAAAGCCGCAGGCGGGTCGCGCTCATGAAACAGACCTATCAGGAACGCCTGCATAATCTGTGGGGAGACGTGCGCCGTGACTGGCAGCTCTATCTCCTGCTTGCGCCGATGGCCATCTGGTTTGCACTCTTTCTCTACAAGCCGATGTACGGTCTGGTCATCGCTTTCCAGGACTTTTCGATTTTCCGCGGCATCGAGAAAAGCCCATGGGTCGGTTTTGCGAACTTCGTGGAGCTATTCCAAAACGACATGTTTGTCCGTGCCTTCTGGAACACAATAGCCATCAGCGGCCTCGGACTGATCTTCGCGTTTCCCGTGCCGATCATTCTGGCGCTGATGTTCAACGAGGTTCAGAACGAGGTTGGTCGTCGCTGGGCGCAGACGATAGTGTACCTGCCGCACTTCATTTCGGTGGTCATCGTTGCGGGCATTGTCATCAACTTCCTTTCGCCTTCCATCGGCATCGTCAATCTGTTCCTGAAGGGGATAGGTCTGGAGCCGATCTATTTTCTCACCCAGCCGGAATGGTTCCGACCTGTCTTCATCGGTTCGTCGGTCTGGAAAGAGTCGGGTTTCGAGTCGATCGTCTATCTGGCCGCGATCGCCGGTGTCAGCCCGACCCTTTACGAATCCGCCCGTGTCGACGGCGCCTCGCGCTGGCAGATGATGTGGCGCATTACCCTGCCCTGCATCCTGCCGACGATCGTGATCATGCTGATCATCCGTATCGGCAATCTGGTCGAGGTCGGGTTCGAATACATCATCCTTCTCTATCGCCCATCCACCTATGAGTCGGCCGACGTCGTCTCGACATTCATCTACCGCACCGGCCTGCAGGGGACCCAGTACGACCTAGCAACAGCTGCCGGCCTGTTCAATGCGGTCATCGCTTTCGTCCTTGTCTATTCGGCAAATCGTATCAGCCGGAAAGTCTCGTCGACGTCGCTTTGGTGAGGAGCTGAAGATGAAGAGTTTCAATCTCTATTCCCGCGGCGACAAGATCTTTGGCTGGGCCAACGCCATTCTTTTGAGCCTGTTCGTCCTGTCTACGCTTTATCCCTTCATCTACGTCGTCGCTGTCTCGATTTCCTCAGGCGCGGCCGTGACTGCCGGGCGCGTAACGCTCTGGCCGGTCGACGTCACTCTGGCTGCCTACGAGCACGTCCTGTCCGACAGGATGTTCTGGATCGCCTACGGCAACACCTTCATCTACACGTTCGGCGGCACCTTCATGAGCCTGCTGATCATGATCCCGGGAGCCTATGCGCTGTCACGCAAACGTCTGCGCGGTCGGACGTTTTTCAATATCGCGATCGCCTTCACGCTCTGGTTCCATGCCGGCATGATCCCGTTCTTCCTCAACATGCGGGATCTCGGCCTGCTCGACAGCCGTTTCGGCATCATCATCGGCTTCGCGGCAAGCGCCTTCAACGTCATCCTGTTGCGCAACTTCTTTGAAGCGGTGCCGAAATCCTTTGAGGAAGCCGCCAAGATGGACGGGGCCAGCGAGCTGCAGTTGCTCTGGAAGGTCTTCATTCCACTTTCCAAACCGGCCATCGTCACCGTGGCGCTGTTCTGCATCGTCTCGCGCTGGAACGGTTATTTCTGGGCAATGGTTTTGCTGCGTGGCGAAGAAAAGATCCCGCTGCAGGTCTACCTGAAGCGGGTGATCGTCGATCTCAATTCGAACGACGAATTCGCCTCGAGCCTGCTGACGGCACACTATTCGTTCGAGACGGTGACCTCCGCGATCATGATCGCGTCGATCATCCCCGTCCTCATCATTTACCCCTACGCGCAGAAGTATTTCACTAAGGGAATTCTGCTGGGCGGAGTGAAAGAGTAGCTGCACAAGGGAGGAGAACCTGTGACAAAACTACGAAAAGGCGCGCCCCTTCTGGCGTTCATGACAGCCATGACAATGGCCTTGCCCGCCTCCGCTCAGGATGCCGGCAAGATATCCGAAGACCCTCTGGAACTGACGATCCATTTCCACTTCCGCGACAAATACGTTTATTCGGAAAAGTGGCCCGTGGAGCAGAAGGCCGCAGAGATCACCAATATCCACGTCCGCAACGTCGCATCGCTGGCGACGACCAGCAGCCGCGATGCCTTCAACCTGCTGATCGCATCAGGCGATCTTCCGGACATTGTCGGCGGCGATGCGAACGGCGGATTGAAGGAGGACTTTATCCGCTACGGGCTGGAAGGTGCGTTCATTCCGCTCGACGACCTGATCGAGGAAAATGCCCCGAACCTCAAGGCGTTCTTCGACAGTCACAAGGACATCCGCAACGCGATTTCCGGACCGGACGGCAAGCTCTACTTCATACCCTATGTGCCGGATGGCAAATACTCTCGCGGCTGGTTCATCCGCCAGGACTGGCTCAACAAACTTGGACTGAAACAGCCGGAAACGCCTGAAGAGGTCTACGAGGTTCTCAAGGCTTTCCGCGACAAGGATCCCAATGGAAACGGCAAGAAGGACGAGGTTCCGTATTTTGCTCGCGAGGAAATCGATGCCGTCCGCCTTATCAATCTGTGGGACGCGCGCGTTTCCGGGTCGGAGCGCTATGGCGACTTCGCCGTCTATGACGGACAGCTCCGTCACCCTTGGGCCGAGGAGAACTACAAGACCGGCATTTCGAATGTGGCCAAGTGGTACAAGGAAGGCCTGATCGACAAGGAGATCTTCACCCGCGGCGCCCGCTCGCGCGAATATCTTCTGGGTAACAATCTCGGCGGCATGACCCATGACTGGTTTGCCAGCACCTCGACCTATAACGACGCCTTGTCGCCAAAGATCGAAGGTTTTGCGCTGAAGCCTATGCTGCCGCCCAAGACGGCTTCCGGCCAGCGGTTCGAGGATTCCCGCCGACTGCGCGTCCAGCCTGTCGGATGGGCGATCTCTGCCACAAACGAACATCCCGTCGAAACGATCAAGTATTTCGATTTCTGGTTCTCCCAGCAGGGGCGCCTGCTGTCGAATTTTGGTGTCGAGGGAAAGACCTACGACATGGTCGACGGCAAGCCGCAGTTCAAAAAGGAAGTGCTGGATAACAAGGATCCGGTCAACGCCCAGCTCTGGGCGGTGGGCGCACAGGTCCCGCGCGGATACTGGATGGACTATGAGTACGAGCGCCAATGGACCAACAGGATCGCGCTTGAAGGCATCGACCTCTACGACAGGTGCAATTGCCTCAAGGACGAATTCATGGGCGTCTCGTTGAACGCCGATGAGAAGGCGACCTTCGACCGCTACTGGCCGGGCCTTCTCACCTACATGACCGAGATGCAGCAGACATGGGTGCTCGGAGCCCAAGACGTCAATACCGGTTGGGATGCTTACAAGAAGCGACTGACGGCTCTCGGTTATGACGAGGTCATCAAGAGCATGCAGTCCGGCTACGACCGCCAATACAAGGCGGCCCAATAATCCTTCGATCGTGATGGCGGCCCTGTCGCCGCCATCCTTTTTCCTTTTGATTTTTATAGGAGTTAGAGCGCAATGCGCCCCTCTGCCTCGGCCATCGCCAGACAAGCTCATCTCGATGAACCCCGACCGGGTTCCTTGACCATTGGCTACGTGCCGAGCGAGCAAACCCCGCCCACCGAAAACCCGCCGCGTTTTTCCTGGCTTCCCGATATCGACGACGGTGCGCGCTATGTGCTGCGCATCTCGACCGACCCCGAATTTGCCGATGCCAAGACGCGCATGTTCGAAGACCTCGCCTGGAATTTCTTCACCCCGGACGAAGTGCTGCCGGAAGGCAATTATCATTGGTGTTATGCGCTCTGGGACCAGACCGCCGCAAAACCCCTGTCGAACTGGAGTGCGGTGCGCAGTTTCGAGATCACCGCCGCGCTTCCAAAAACGCCCTTGCCTGGCAGAGCAGCCCGCCACGCTGCGGCCCATACGAGCCATCCCAGGCTCTGGCTCAACCCCGAGCAACTGAAATCGTTTTCGCAAGCCGTAGACGCAGACCCGAACCATTGCGGATGGTCCGAATTCTTCGAGAAATCCGTAAAACCCTGGCTCGACCGGCCCCTCATGCCGGAACCGCAGCCATATCCCAACAACGTCCGCGTCGCGACGCTCTGGCGGCAGATGTATATCGATTGCCAGGAGGTGATCTACGCCATCCGCCATCTGGCGATTGCCGGCCGCGTTCTGAGACGAGAAGATCTCCTTGATGCGTCGCGCGATTGGCTGCTCTCGGTTGCCGCATGGGATCCGAATGGTGCCACCTCCCGCGCCTATAACGACGAGGCCGGTTTCCGCGTCGTCGTCGCGCTGGCATGGGGATACGACTGGCTCTACGACCATCTGAGCGAGAAAGAACGGGAGACCGTTCGCACCGTCCTGCTGCGCCGTACCCGCGAAGTCGCAGACCATGTGATTGCCCACGCGCGCATTCACGTGTTCCCTTATGACAGTCATGCGGTGCGTTCGCTTTCTGCAGTGCTCACACCGGCCTGTATTTCGCTTCTGGGTGAAAGCGATGATGCCGGCGAATGGCTCGACTATACGGTCGAATTCCTCGCAACACTCTATTCCCCCTGGGCGGGCACCGACGGCGGCTGGGCGGAAGGTCCGCATTACTGGATGACCGGCATGGCCTATCTCATCGAGGCCGCCAACCTGATCCGCTCCTATATCGGTTATGACCTCTACCAGCGGCCTTTCTTCCAGAACACGGGCCGGTTCCCGCTCTACACCAAGGCGCCCGGCACGAGGCGTGCCAATTTCGGCGACGACTCCACCATGGGCGACCTGCCTGGACTGAAGGTGGGCTACAATGTCCGTCAGTTCGCGGGCGTCACCGGCAACGGTCACTATCAATGGTATTTCGATCGCATCAAGCAGGATGCGGCCGGCACGGAAATGGCCTTCTACAATTACGGCTGGTGGGATCTGAATTTCGACGATCTTGTTTATCGCCATGATTACCGGCAGGTGGAAGCTGTTTCACCGACTGATCTGCCCTCGCTCGCCGCCTTCGACGATATCGGTTGGGTCACGATTCAGAAACATATGGAAGACCCTGACCGGCATCTACAGTTCGTCTTCAAATCCAGCCCATACGGCTCGCTCAGCCATAGCCATGGAGATCAGAACGCCTTCGTCCTTTATGCCTATGGTGAGGATCTGGCGATCCAAACCGGTTATTACGTCGCATTCAATTCGCAAATGCACATCAACTGGCGCAGGCAGACACGTTCCAAAAACGCGGTCCTGATCGGCGGAAAAGGGCAATATGCGGAGAAGGACAAGGCACTCGCGCGCCGCGCCGCCGGTCGCATCGTATCTGTCGATGAAAAGCCCGGTCATATCCGCATTCTCGGTGACGCGACGGCCGCCTATCAAGTGGCAAACCCGCTGGTGCGCAAGGCGGAACGGGAAATCCATTTCGTCAAAGACAGCTATTTCGTCATTGTCGATGAGGTCGAATGCGCCGAACCGCAGGAGTTACAATGGCTCTGCCACACGACAGGTGTACCGCAGACCGGCCGTTCTAGCTTTCGCTACAATGGCAAGAAGGCAGGCTTTTACGCCCAATTCGTCTTCTCCTCTGCGGGCAATCCGCAGATCACGGCCGTTGAAGGCTTTCCGGAAATCGAGCCGAAGGAATACGAGGGTCTGGAAATCCACCACCATGTCTGCGCAACGGTTCCGGCCGCCAGCAGGCATCGTCTGGTAACCCTGCTCGTGCCCTACAGCTTGAGCGAGCCGAAGCGGATCTTCAGTTTCATCGACGATCAGGGTTTCTCAACCGACATCTATTTCAGCGATGTCGACGACGAGCGATTCAAACTCTCCCTCCCCAAACAATTCTAACCAATGCGAGGTTTTCAGATGCAGCGTTTTACCAACAAAACCATTGTCGTCGCCGGTGCGGGCCGGGATATCGGTCGGGCATGCGCCGTCCGTTTTGCCCAGGAAGATGCCAATGTGGTGCTCACCTATAACGGTGCGGCAGAAGGCGCCGCAGCAACGGTGGCGGACATCGAAAAACTCGGCCGCTCCGCTTTGGCGATCAAGGCGGACCTGACAAATGCAGCAGAAGTCGAGGCCGTGATTTCCACGGCATCCGACAAGTTCGGCGCTATCCATGGCCTCGTCCACGTGGCCGGCGGCATGATTGCACGCAAGACGATCGCGGATATGGATGAGGCCTTCTGGCATCAGGTTCTTAACGTCAATCTGACCTCGCTTTTCCTGATAACCAAGGCTGCACTTCCGAAAATGGCCAAAGGCGCGGCGATCGTAACCTTCTCATCACAGGCAGGCCGGGATGGCGGCGGTCCGGGCGCCATCGCATATGCGACATCGAAGGGAGCAGTGATGACCTTTACGCGCGGCCTTTCCAAGGAGGTCGGCCCCGATATCCGCGTCAACGCCGTTTGCCCCGGCATGATCTCGACGACCTTCCACGACACCTTCACCAAACCGGAAGTGCGCGAGCGGGTCGCTGGCGCCACCTCGCTGAAGCGAGAAGGTGTGAGCGAGGATGTCGCCGGCCTGGTAGCTTTCCTTGCATCGGATGACGCCGCCTATATCACCGGAGCCTGCTACGACATCAACGGCGGCGTCCTGTATTCCTGATATTCCGGTAGGATCATGTCCGTATCTCACCCCAGGGCGAGCCGGATTGCCGTTCTCGGCACTTCGCTCGTCCAGCAGAACCATATCGGCACCGAGACTTCGCTGACAACTTCGGCACGCGGCTGGATGAGCTGGGCCGAGGTCCTGTCGCATGGCAGGCTCTCCTGCCCTGTGTATCACGATCCATCAGTCCCGCTCGGCTGGGAGCCTAGCAATCGGCCGGGCGTCAGCCGCTTTTTCTCCGGTCTCAATTTCGGCGTATCCGGGCAGAAGGCGGTCGAGATCGAACGGCGGCTGCCGCGATTGCTGCAATCGGATTTCGACCTGATCGTCGTTGATGCCGGAACCAACGACATGATGGTGGAAACCCGCCAGACGATTGCCGAGACGCGAGCGCGAATTGCGTCGGCTTTGCTCAACGCTGGCAAGACTGTCATCCTGCTGCCAATCCTCGCCCGCGGCATCGAAAAATGGCCTGCCGGTGGCGCGGAACGGGCAAGGGCGCATTGGATCAACCGTCAAAGCATCGAATTCGCCGCCAGCCACGCCAACTGCCATCTCTTCGACTGGAATTCCGCATGGGTTGATCCGGAGAGCGAATTCGCCGAGCCCTATGCCGGCTACTCCAACGACGGGACGCATTTTTCCGTGCTGGGTGGCTTTGCTGTCGGAAAGGCGCTGGCGGACTATCTCGAAACGATCGTGCCCCGCGCGCCCACCCGCATATTAGCAAGAGACGATCGCTTCGACCCCGTGAACAACCCGCTAGGCAATCTGGCATCGGTTCTTAGGGTTCAAACTAGGACAGAAAGGGAACAGCATAACCATCGCCTCGGCGAAAAGCTTGTTCATCCTGGTGTCGGTGTCTGGGTGGAAGCGATCTGCGATATCGACGTGCCCGCACACGAAGGTGTTCTCGGCATATCACTACGGTTGAAGGACGTTGCTCCCACAGGGCAAGAAACAATCGCGCTCGGCCCGTTCCGCGCAGACGACGGCACACTTTTCCCCTTCCCTGACACTGAATGGAAGGGTGCATTGCGAACCCCTCCGCTGAAGCTTCGCCCCGGTGATACGGAACCTGAACTTTATCTCGACGTCATTCTGCGACCAGGTTCGAGGCCGCTCGAGATAGACGTGTCGCGCATCGACATCCGCCCCGTTTCAAGTCCGGTGCGCGCATGAACGCCAGCAAACCGAGATTGCTGATCGCCATGCGCAGCGAACTTCCCGAAGGTTTCTTCGGCCCGCGCGAATGGGCGCGGTTGAACGCGGTAACGGATATCATTGCAGGTTTCCCCTACACGGATTTCGATGCGGCTGAGGGTGCAAAAGCTCTGGCGGAGGCCGATATTCTGCTGGCGGCCTGGGGCACGCCGTCCCTCACAAGGGAACGTCTTGTGCGAGCGAAAAAACTCAAGATGGTCGCCTATGCGGCATCCTCCGTGCGAACCGTCACACCCACGGAATTCTGGGAAACATCCGATATTCTCGTCACCACGGCGGCATCCGCCATGGCCGTACCTGTGGCCGAGTTCACCTATGCGGCAATCATCATGTGCGGCAAAAATGTTTTCCGACTGCGCGACGAGCACCGGACAGAGCGCGGCACAGGCGGCTTCGGCAGCCGCCGCGGCATGAACCTGCACCATCTCGGCAATCATGCCCGCCGTATCGGCATTATCGGCGCCTCCCGCATCGGGCGTCTGGTTATCGACATGCTCGCACGCGGCACATTCGAGGTCGCGGTTTACGATCCCTTCCTTTCATCAGACGAAGCGACAGCCCTCGGCGCAGCGAAAATGGAGCTGCACCAACTTCTCGCATGGTCCGATGTCGTTTCGCTGCACGCACCTATCCTGCCTGAAACCCGCCACATGATCGGCGCACACGAGCTGGCGCTGATGGCGGATCAGGCAATCTTCATCAACACGGCGCGCGGCTGGCTTGTCGACCACGACGCCTTGCTGGCGGAAGCACAATCCGGCCGGCTGCGTATCCTTATCGATACTCCGGAACCGGAGCCATTGCCGACGGATAGCCTGTTCTACGATCTGCCGAACGTCGTGCTCACCCCGCATATCGCCGGTGCGCTGGGCAATGAGCTGCGAGCGCTTTCCGACGTTGCGATCACCGAAATCGAACGATTTGTCGACGGCCTTGCTCCGCTTCACCCTGTGATAAAGCAGGATCTGGAGCGTGTGGCATGAGCGCATTTGAATACTGTTTCTCTACACTCGGCTGCTCGGAAATGAGCCTGCATGAAGTCGCCAATCTGGCAGATCGACATGATATCGCTGCGGTTGAACTGCGGGCGCTATCCGGCACTGTCGACCTGACTTCGGCGCTGACCGCCGAATTTGAAAATCCGGCAGGCCTTGCAGCGTTTCTGGCCGGGCGCAATCTCGATATTGTGGCCCTGAATACATCCATCAAGCTATTCGAAAGCCCAAACCTTTCAGCCATCGAGCCGTTCATCCCTTGGGCGGAGGCCGTCGGTGCCGCTCATCTGCGTATTTTCGATGGCGGCAAGCAGCTGGCCACTGAAGAGATGAAACACGCCGCCGATCTTCTCATTAATTGGCAGACCACACGGAGTTCATCTGGGCTCAATGTCGACCTGATGATCGAGACCCACGATTCACTGGCCGATGTCGATCAGCTTGTCGCTTTCATCGAGCTTGCGCCTACTGTGCAGATATTATGGGACACACATCATACATGGGCCCGTGGAACTGATCTCGCTTCCGTCTGGGATCGTGTCGCCCGCAACACCGTCCATCTGCACGTGAAGGACAGCAAGGTCGATAGCGATGGGCGCCGACGCTACATACTGCCCGGCCATGGTGATTTTCCGATGGCAGATCTGATCTCGCTCCTTCGACAGAATGAACGACACATCCCTATCAGCCTGGAATGGGAACGCCACTGGCATCCCGAATTGCCATCGTTGGACGACGCCCTGACGGCAGCGCGCAACTGGTGGAAACAAGGAGTTTTTGATGCGCGTCGCTGAGATCCACCTAACGCCCGTAGCAATCCCCGACAAACCGCTCCTGAACTGCAAAGGCGTGCACCAGCCCTACGCCTTGCGCACAGTGATCGAGGTGATCTGCGACGACGGCACCGTTGGCCTGGGTGAAAGTTATGGAAGCATCAAGGCTCTCGATGGACTGCGCCGCGCCGCGCCAGCACTGATCGGGCTTGACCCTTTCCATCTCCATGAGCTGAAATCTCGTGTTATTGCCGCACTGCCCGGTGGCGGCGGCATCAATGCCAAATCAGCGGTGGCCGATCACAAGCTGACAGATGTGGTTACTTCGGCCTTCGAAGTTCCCTGCCTGGACATTCAAGGCAAGCTGCTCGGGCGACCGGTCGCAGACCTCCTCGGGGGTGCGGTTCGATCCGGCGTCCCGTTCAGCGCCTATCTTTTCTTCAAGTTCGCCGCACATATCGGCGAAGCTTCAGACGAGTGGGGCGAGGTGCTGACACCGGATGCCATGGTCGGCGAAGCGCGAAAGATGGTTGAAACCTATGGCTTCCGATCGCTGAAACTCAAAGGCGGCGTGCTGCATCCCGGTCTAGAAATCGAGACGATATTGAAGCTTCGCGAAGCCTTTCCAAATCATCCGCTGCGCATCGACCCCAACGGCGGCTGGACCGTCGAGACCGCGATAAACATCGCTCACAAACTCGAAAACGTTCTGGAATATCTTGAGGATCCGGTCATCGGCATGGATCAGATGGCAAAGGTTGCGGCCGCCACGCCGATCCCCCTCGCTACCAACATGATCGTGCTTGAGTTCGACCAGATCGCCGAAGCCTTCCGGACAAACGCAGTAAAGATCGTTCTCTCCGATCATCACTATTGGGGTGGGCTGCGCGCCTCTACCCATCTTGGAAAAATATGCGAAACACTGGGGCTCGGAGTCTCGATGCATTCGAACTCACATCTCGGGATCACTCTTGCGGCCATGATCCATGTCGCGGCCGCCACGCCCAACCTGAGTTTCGATTGCGATACCCACTATCCGTGGACAGGCGTCGATGTGATCGAAGGTGAACCCTTTGCTTTCCGGGCCGGCAAGCTGGATCTCCCCATAGGCCCGGGTCTTGGCGTATCGCTCGACCGCCAAAAACTCGCTGTGCTCTCGGCTCATTATGAAGAGACTGCAATGAAGGAGCGCGACGACACAGCCTACATGAAGCTATTCGACCCAGCTTATGAAAGGCGTGTACCTCGCTGGTAGAAGACGCGTGGCTCGTGTTCCAGATAGGAAATAACTAGTCTGTTGACTCGGATATTGTCGGTTTAAGCTCTTGAGGAGGTTCGAACCGGAGACCCGTGGTTTCGCGCACAGATTTGAGAAGTGATTTCAACCGTTTTCGCCGGTGAACAGATTGGCGCAATGGTGGGTCCATTCGGTATCCACCTTGAGAAATCCGACCACTTGTTTATATGATGCGTGATGATTGATGTGCGATGAGTCGGATATGAGAACGACCTTGGCAATCGATGACGATGTCCTGATCGCCGCAAAGGCGATGGCCACCCAGCAGCACCGGAGCGTCGGCGAGGTCATTTCTGAGCTGGCGAGACGTTCTCTGCGCCGACCGCCCCGCAGCGGTGAACGCAATGGCATTCCTCTCCGGTCAGCTCGGCCGGATACGCGGCCAGTGACGCTCAAAATCGTGAACGCCTTGCGTGACGAACTGCCGTGACTTTCCTGCTCGACGTCAATGTGCTGATTGCCTTAATCGATCCGGGCCATGTAGCCTATGATGATGCGCACGCATGGTTCGCGGCGATGGGTCGGTCCGCATGGCTACCTGCCCCATTACCGAAAATGGTGTCATCCGGATTGTCGGCAACCCCAAATATCCCAACTCTCCCGGTTCTCCGTCACTCGTGATGGAGATTGTCCGGAAATTGCGGTCGCCCCCCAGTCACAGTTTTTGGCCGGACGATGTGAGCCTTGTCGGGTCAGGTGATATCGCTCCTACAAAAATTCTAACACCGGGACAGGTAACTGATACCTATCTGCTTGCGCTAGCTAAGGCGCGTGGTGGCCAGCTGGCGACATTCGATCGCAAGCTGTCAGCAGCAGCGGTTACAAGGGGCAATTCTGCCTTGCACCTGATCACCACGAGTAGATCGTGAGTTCCCGTCGATAGATTGATCTCTCCGATGTCGATATCGCCGAGGATGCGAGTACACTTGCGGACGCGCTTGTCTTTGACGAACCGGGCATGGCGGGCGAGGCCCATTGGAACGAGGAAGCCAAAGCGTTGATCGGCGGCTTGATCCTGAGGATCATCGGTTACGAGGAATTGGGCCGCCGGCATCTTGGCACCTTGCGGCACTATCTGACGCTGCCGCCGGATGCGTTTGCGGCACTGTTGACGACGATGCAGCAAAGCAGCGAAGCCGGTGGTCTGATTGCCCGTGCCGCCAACCGACATCTCGGCAAGTCCGACCGCGAGGCGGCAGGTGTTCTGTCGGCGGCACAACGCCATACCCACTTCCTCGACAGTCCTCGAATGATCTCGGTCTTGAGCCATTCGGACTTTCGGTTCTGCGATCTCAAGAGCCGCAAGACCACCGTCTTCCTCG
>Ga0268362_100100_pt1 | contig 22448 bp, 28 predicted proteins | sample MetcocultureR2M_FD_197214 | JGI IMG/M metagenome (GOLD analysis project Ga0268362, IMG submission 197214) | Soil microbial communities from Anza Borrego Desert, Southern California, United States - Methanotrophic co-culture R2-M | ecosystem: Environmental > Terrestrial > Soil > Desert | place... | reverse complement strand
CACGCGCGCCGCGAGCTTGCGCTGCAGTTCGGCCTCGGTGAGGTCGCCGCGGCCGAGCGCAAGCTGGGCCTGCAGGACGTAGGCGTCGAACTGGTTCGGGTCCAGGCCGAGCGACTGCGCGAGCGCCGCCTGGCCTTCGTCCAGCCGGCGCGCGCCGAGCAGCAGCGCGGCGCGCTCGAAGTGCGCCTCGGCCTCGTCCGGGGCCAGCGCGATCGCGCGGTCGAGCGCGGCCAGCGCGCCGTCGTTGTCGCCCTGCTTCTGCAGGACCAGCGCCAGCCGGCGCTGCGCCGCCGCGTCCTCGGGCGAGGCGGCGACCTCGGCGTCGGCGAGTCGGCGGGCCTCGTCGAGGGCGCCTTGGCGCAGGGCGGCGAGGACGGGCTGGTCGGGCGAGGCGGACATTGCGGGTTCCGGCGAAAGGCGAGCCGGGCATTGTAGCCGCGCCGCTCAGCCCTCCGCGGCAAGCCGTCGTGCGACCCAGGCCTCGCCGTAGCCGTCCATCGAGGCACCGAGCAGGAAGCCGCAATGGCCGCCGTGGCGGGCCATCTCCAGGCGCGCGGCCGCCGGCAGGCGCAGGGCGCGGAACTCGGCGACCGGGATCACCGGGTCGTCCTCGGCCATCAGGATCTCGGCCGGCACCGCCAGCGCCGCGAGCCGGTCACCGGCGATCGAATAGCCGGCGAAATAGGCGTCGAGGGTGCCGAAGTCGGTGTGCCGCTCGACCAGCCAGCGGGTCAGCTCGCGCATGCCCAGGCGCAGGGTGGCGTCGTCGAAGGCATGCCGCTGCGGCCACAGCGCGCGCTTGCGCAGCAGCGAGGCGCGCCACTTGCGCTCGAAATAGCGCAGGTAGACCCGCCAGCCGCGCTCCATGTGGTCCATGGTCACCGCCGGATCCAGCACCGGGCAGACCGCTGCGACCCGCGCCAGCGGCAGCCCCGCGGCCGGTGCGCGCAGGGCCAGGCGCAGGGCGAAGTTGCCGCCCAGCGAATAGCCGGCGGCGACCAGCGGGCGGTGCGGATGGCGGCGGGCGACGTCGCGCGCGGCGAACACGACCTCGTCGATGCGGTTGGAGTGGAACAGCGCCTCGTTGAGGTGGTGGGTGTCGCCGTGGTCGCGGAAGTTCAGGCGCACGGTCGCGTAGCCGCGTTGCAGGAAGTGCGCCGCGGTCAGCCGCATGTAGCTGGACTCGGCGCTGCCTTCCCAGCCGTGCAGCAGCAGCGCGAGGCCGCGCGGGGCGACCCCCGGCACTTCGCTGTACAGGCCCTGCAGGCGAACGCCCTCGCCACCGTCGAACAGTTCCGCGCGGGTGACCGCGCCGGTCGCCGCCAGCAGCTCGGCGCCGCGCCGGCGCCGCCACGGACTCGAACCGAGCATGGTCTGCAGGTGCGGGCTGCGCAGCCACCACGGCGCGCGGTAGGGCGCCTCGGCGACGCGCGCGCTGGCGGGATCCGGCGGGCCGCCGGCCAGGACCTGGGCGACCGGCTGCGGCGGCGGCCCGGCGCGCTCCATCATTCCGGGCTCCGGCTCCCGGCCGCGCGGCCTTCCATGACCGCGACGATGCGCTCGCGCGCGCATTCGGCGATGCGCCGGCGGCCGTCGGCATCGCCCGGCAGGATCGGCGCCAGGAAATGCACGCCGACCGCATGCGGCGGCTCGCCGAGCAGGCGCAGGAAATTGCCGGCGAAGCTTTCGCCCGGCTGGAACGCGACCCGGGTCTGCGCGTCGCCGTCGGCACCGTAGCGCAGCGCCACCGGCTGCACCGGGGCGCTGGCCTCGACCGCGGCCAGGAAGATGCGGGCATGGAACGGCCCGACCTCGCGCCCGTCGCGGGTGCGGCCTTCCGGAAACACGCCGACCGAGCGCCCGGCGCGCAGCCGCGCCAGCATCTCGTGCAGCACGCCGCCGAGCGACTCCTGGCTGCCGCGCTGGTGGAAGATCGTCTCGCCGCGCGCGGCCAGCCAGCCGACCACCGGCCAGCCGGCGATCTCGCGCTTGGCGACGAAGCCCATCATGCGCTGGCTGTGCAGGACCACGATGTCGACCCAGCTGACGTGGTTGGCGACGAACACCGTCGCCCCGTCCAGCGGCGTGCCGTGGCGGCGCACGCGCAGGCCGAACACCCGCAGCAGGCCGCCCGACCACAGGTTCACCAGCCGGTGGTCCAGGCGCTTGCCGCCGATCCGCAGGCCGCGGGTCAGCGGCGAGAGCAGCAGCAGCACCAGCGGCAGGTCGACCACCACGTGCCAAACCAGCATCGGCACCCGCCACGCATAGCGCAGCGCGCGCGCGACCGCGCCGGACGCCGCCGGCGTGCCCGTCCTGCGCGAAGCCCGGTTCATGCGCGCCACGCTAGCACCGCCCGCGCGAGGGCCGGCGAAAAGCCTGCGCCGCGCACCCGGCGTCAGCGGACGCCGAACATGCCCGGGCGCCAGGCCCGGCTGTAGCTGCGGCCGGACCCGTAGCCGCTGCTGCTGCCGTAGCCCACGCCCAGTCCGCGGCCGGCGTCGCGCTTGCGGCGCGCGTGCATGCGGTCGACCAGTTCTTCGCGACGGCTGTCGAGCCAGTCGGCGCGGCCGACCTTGCCCGCCTCCAGCCCGCGGCGCTCGGCCTGGTGCTGGCGGAAGTCGCAGAAGTCGTCGTAGGCGTCGAGCTCATGGCCCAGTTCGCGCACCGCGAGCTCGATCATGATCGCGTCGTCGAGGAACCCGAGCACCTCGACCCGGTCCGGGATCACGTCGTCCGGGTCGCAGAAGTAGACCAGCGCCGACAGCACCCGCTCGCGGTCCTCGCCGGCCATCGCCCACGCTTCGTCGCGCACCATCGCGATCAGGTCGTCCAGCCGCAGCAGGCGCTGCTGGATGAAGTCGGGGATCTCGCCCTTCTGCGCGTCGGCCAGCAGCTTCGCCGCGCAATCGACGATCTCCTGCTCGCTCTTGTCGCCGGCGGCCTTGCGGGCGGCATCGCGCACCTTTTCGAAATGGGCGAGGTCGCGGTCGGACAGGTCGAGCGTCAGCGAGAAGGCCATGGCGGATCCGGGCAAGGCGGGAGAAGGAAGACGCGCAGACTAGGACGCGCCGCGCGGGTGGTCAATGAAGCGGCAAACGGCGGCGCGGCGCAGGTCAGGACGCCGACGGCCGGCGGCGGATCACCGCCAGGGTCAACCGCGACACGCAGGCCAGGCGTCCGTCCGCGTCCTCGACGCGGATCTCCCACACCTGGGTGCTGCGGCCCACGTGCAGCGGCCGCGCGGTGCCGGTCACGCTGCCCGCGCGCACCGCGGCGAGGTGGTTGGCGTTGATCTCGATGCCGACCACGCCCTCGTCCTCGCCCACGCACAGGCCGCCGGCGGTGCTGCCCAGCGTCTCCGCCAGCAGCACCGAGGCGCCGCCGTGCAGCAGGCCGTAGGGCTGGCGGGTGCGCGCGTCGACCGGCATGGTCGCGCGCAGGTAGTCGGCCCCGAGTTCGCTGAAGACGATGCCCAGCGGTTCCATCGCGGTGCCGCGCGAGAGCGCGTTGAGGTCGTCGAGGCTGGCGCTGCGGCGGAAGGGCGAATCGGAAGCCATGCGGCCCACGATACCCGGCGCCGGTGGAAAAAAGCGGCCGACGCGACGCGGGGAGGTTCGCCGCGCCGGCCTGTCCACCACTAACGACAACGGAAACGGGGTTCGCCGGCCCAGGCCAGCGCGTAGCGACGGGAGGTGGCATAGCCGCTGCTGCGGCCGTAGCCGACGCCGAAGTCGCGCTCGGGGTAGGGGCGGCTGGCCACGGTCGGGCGCACCGGGGCGGACGGGGAACGGGAGGAAAGCGGGAGGCGGGGGAGCGTGTTCATGGCGGTTCCTGGCGAAGCGTGTTGCGGTGTGTTGGTAGACTACAACACCAGAGCCGAGCGTCCATGGGCCGGAAGTCACCCCCTGGGACGGGTCGCCGGCGGTTGCTGTTCGCGGGGCCGACGGCGGTTCTGGCGCCGTGCTGGAAGGGATGCGCCGGGAGCTTCCGGGGTTGCGACGGCGGGGGCCAACCTTCGGCCTATGCGGCCGCTCCGCCCGGGCCGGGCCGCCGGGGGCCCGGGTCAGAGGATCGGCGCCAGCCCCGCGCCGAACGCGGTGAAGATCCGGGTCAGCAGCGGCTTCAGCCCGAGCTGCACTTCCGGGAAGTCGCCGACCGACTCGTAGCAGCGGTGGAAGTGCGGATCGAACGGCGACAGCGGCTGCGGGCACTCCGGGCCGGGCACGAACTGGTAGCTCGTGGCGTAGCGCACCGGCCACAGGTCGAACACCGGCATCCGCTCGGACACCTTCGCCAGCGAATACTCCAGGCCGGAGAACACCGGCGGCTTTTCCCGGCGCGCGATCGTCCATGCGTTGGCCGGCGCCATGTCGCGCTCGATGCTCGCCGCCAGCGCGCGCGCGAAGGCGGGATCGTGCACGACCACCGCGGCCTCGGTGTTGTAGCGGTCGCCGCGCGGATCGAAGTTGTGGGTGCCGACCACGCCGACCGCGTCGTCGACCACCAGCGACTTCGCGTGCAGGCCGATGCGCAGGCCGGCGCGGCGCAGCGGCACCGGCGCGTTGGCCTGGCTGCCGAAATAGCGGAGTGCCGTGTCCTCGCGCGCCAGCGCGCGCGGCGTGGCCACCGCGTCCGGCTCCTCGCGCGGGCGCGGGGTACGGCCGAAGTCCGGCCCGATCCGGCGCGGCGGCAGCGCCGGCGCCGGCGGCGGTTCGGGCAGGCCGCGCATCCACTGCAGGTCCAGCGGCGCGTCCTCCGGGAACGGCTTGTACTCGTGGATCTCGAAGCCGAAGTCGCGCAGGTAGCGGCGCTTGTACTTGTACGACAGCGCGTAGGTGATGAACGAATCGGTCGCCGCCAGGCTGTTGGTGGACACCTGCACGCGCGGCGGCGGGGCGCGCCGGCGCAGCGCGCGGAACATGTCCTGCGCCTGGTCCGACAACACCAGGTAGGGCGTCTGCAGCAGCACCCGCTCCTGCGCGCCCTCCATCAGTTCGCGCAGGCCGTGGCTGGCCTGGGCCGGACCGACGTGGTCGCGGCTGTGCTTCTGCGGCAGGTCGGCGAGGTAGTCCACCGCGCCCACCGCCAGCGCCGGCGCGACCAGGCGCGCGCCCACCACGGCCGGGTCGTCGGCCTCGCGCGCGATCTCGCGCACCCGCGCCGGCACTTCCCACGCGGTGTGGCCGCGCTCGGGCACGCCGCCGCGCAGCAGGCGCCGGCCGACGTCGGACAGGGTCGCCGCCGGCCGGCTGCGCTCGTCCAGCCAGAACGCGTCGAAGTTGGCGGCCATGTCGCGCGCCACCGGCCCGGCGACCAGCACGTCGCGGTCGCGGAAGTTGAAGCTCGCGCTCCAGTCGTAATAGTCGTCCTGGTAGTTGCGGCCGCCGGAGATGCCGACCGCGTCGTCCACCAGCAGCAGCTTGGTATGCATGCGCTGGTTGAGCTTGCGCCAGCAGCAGGCGGCGGCGAGCAGGTACTGCGGGTAGCTGATCCGCGCGCGACCGAGCACCGGGTTGTAGATGCGGATGCGGAAGTTGGCGTGGGCGCCGGCCAGCGCCGCCAGGGTGTCGACCCGCCGCAGCGCCGACAGCTGGTCGACCAGCACCCGCACCTGCACCCCGCGGCGGGCGGCGGCGAGCAACTCGTCCAGCACCAGGTGGCCGGCGTCGTCCTCGTCGAAGATGTAGGTCTGCACGTCGATCGAATGCCTGGCCGCGCGCAGCAGGTGGATGCGCGCCAGCAGCGCGTCGTGGCCGTGGTCGAGGATCAGCGCATAGTGGCGCGGCGCCTGCGGCGTGCTCTGGGCGAAGGCGCGGTCGGCCAGCGCCAGCAGCGGCGAGTCGAGCGCGCAGGCGTCGGCGCGGTCGCAGTCCAGCGCGGTCGCGCGCGCCTGCACCGCGACCAGCGCGGCCTGCTCGCGCTGCGCCGGCGAGAGCGTCGCGCAGGCGGCCGCGGCCAGCGCCCAGCCGCACAGCAACAGGCGCGCCAGCGCGCGCAAGGCCGGCCGCCTGCTCATGCGCCGTCGTCGCGCACCCGCACGCGCAGCGAGAAGCGCACCTCGTCGGCGAGCGCGAAGCCCCAGCGGCCGAGGCCGAAATCGCCGCGGCGGACGCTGCCGCTGGCGACGACCTCGCATTCGCGCGCCGGCAGCGCGCATTCGGATGGTTCGATCCGGAACACCTCGCGGCGCTGGACGCCGCGGATCGCCAGCAGTCCGGGCAGCGGCCCGCCGTCGCGCAGGAGTTGCAGCGTATAGGGATCGGACACGAACTCGATCGCCGGATAGCGCTCGGCGTTGAAGAAGCCGCGTCCGCGCGCGAACCGGGTGTAGGTCGGATGGCCGAGGATCTCCACGCTGCCGGTCGCCAGCCGCAGCCGCACCTGGCGGCGGCCGTCGACCAGGGTGTCGACGTGGCCCTGCGCGTCGGCGAAGCGGCCCTGCAACGCCTGCCCCCAGCGGGTGGTGAGTTGGAAGCCGAAATGCGAAGCGGCCGGATCGATCTCCGCGGCGGCGGCCGCCGCCATCCACAGCAGCGCCAGCAGCGGCGCCCAGCGCATCTTCATGGCCACCAGAACGCGGACAGGGTGCCGACGCCGGGCTCCAACGCCGCGTCCGCGGGCAGCGCGAGCACCGCGATCGCGCCCGGCGGCATGCCGCGGTAGTCGCCGGACTGGCCGCTGTGCAGCAGCGCGGCCAGCCGCTCCAGGCCGGGGTTGTGGCCGACGATCAGCAGCCGCTCGGCATCGCGGTGGGCGTCCGCCAGGGCGATCAGCGCGCCCGGCGTCGCCTCGTAGACCTCGGGCGCGAGGCGCTGCTCGACGTAACCGACCGCGGCCAGCACGGCTTCCAGCGTCTCGCGCGTGCGCCGCGCCGGCGAGCACAGCACGCAGTCGGGCACGAGGTCGTGTTCCGCGAGCCAGCGGCCGGCCGCCTCCGCTTCCGCCAGCCCTTCGGGCGACAGCGGCCGGTCGAGGTCGGCTTGGCCCGGCGCGGCGGGCTCGGCGTGGGCGTGGCGCAGGAGGATCAGTTCGGGCATGGGCGAGAGGCCGGGGGCTAGGGGCTAGGGAGAAGACGGCGACGCGGCTTCTAGGGCGGCAACAACGTAGCAGCACCAGGGTGCATGCCCGGTTGCGCTGCAGGGACGGGCCGGGCGGCAGACCCTGGCCGCTAACCCCTGGCCCCTGCCTTTCCCAGCCAGCGGAACAGCGGCTGCCAGTCGGCCTGGTGCTCGCGCACCTGCTGCGAGTGGTAGTCGAACAGGCTCTTGCCCAGCCCGACCAGCACCGGGTAGGCCTGGCTGTCGCGCAGCTGCGCGACCAGCGGGTAGGGCCACTGCTTCAGCAGGTCCAGCGCCTGCTGCGAAGCGGTGGTCCACGGCTTGAGCTTGTTGCCGACGAGGCCGACCCGCAACTCGCCGCGGCGTACCCGCGGATGCCTGGCCAGGGTATCGAGGAAGGGCACGGTGGCCTCGATGTCGAGGGTCGAGGGCAGCACCGGCACGACCACGGCGTCGGCCACCTCGAGGAAGGGCGCCAGCGCGTCGGCCATCGCGCCGGCGGCCGCGTCCACCACCACGGTCTGCGCGTCGGCGGGGATCCCGCGCTGCCAGCCGCGCCGCGCGCCGGTGCCGTCGACCGGCAGCACCGCGCTGTCCAGCGCCGCGCGCCGCTGCGCCCAGCGCGTCGCCGAGCCCTGCGGGTCGGCATCCACCAGCACCGTGCGTTCGCCGGCGAGGGCCGCGTGCGCGGCGAGATGGGTGGCGAGCGTGGACTTGCCCACGCCGCCCTTGGAACTGGCCACCAGGATCGTCCGCATGCAGCGCCCTCCCCGTGTCGCGTGGGGCCAGCCTACACCGTCCGGGCGGCGCGCGGCCGGGCTACCATCGTTCGCGGTTACCGCCAGACGAGTCCGCGTGCCCAGCATCCAGCCGATGTTCCCGCTGCCGTTCGGTTTCGAGCGCCATCCGGCGCCGGAGGCGATGAACGCCGCCCTGCGCGCGCTGTTCCTGCAACGCGAGGGCGATGACGCCGCGCGCAATCCGAACCCCTACACCGAGCGCAATACCGAGCTGTTCGAGAGCCGCTTCGACCTGTTCCGCTGGCCGCAGCCGGAAATCGCGCAGCTGCGGGAGTTCTGCCTCTCGCGCGTGCTGCAGCTGGTGCAGGCGCTCAACGGCCATCCGCCGGAACTGATGCGCTCGCTCAGGCTGTCGGTCGAGTCGTGGTTCCACGTCACCCGCCGGCACGGCTACTTCGGCGTGCACAACCATCCCAACGCGTCGTGGTCGGGCGTGTACTGCGTGGATGCGGGCGACCCGGATCCCGATGCGGCCGATGCCGGCAAGCTGACCTTCCTGCATCCCTACGCGATGGCGGCGATGCACACGGACCCCGGCAACGAGGCGCTGCGCCCGCCGTTCAACGTGCAGCACGTGGGGTATGTGCTGGAACCGGGCCAGCTGGTCCTGTTCCCGTCCTGGCTGCCGCACCACGTGACGCCGTTCCTCGGCCGCGGCACGCGGATCACGGTGGCCTTCAACTGCGCGTTTTCGCCGGCCGCATGAGCGCCGCCCCGATGATCGCGATGCGGCGGGGGCGCACCATTCCCGCCGACTGAATACTCAGCGGTTGGCCGCGCGCTGCGCCTGCGCCACCTTCGGCTTCGGCGCCGCATCGGTGCCGGCGGCGGTGCCCGCCTCCGGTTCCGCGCCGGTCGCCGCGTCGGCGGCGGCCGGCTCCTCGGGCGGCGGCGCGGGCAACGGGATCGGCAAGGCGTTGCCCATGCGCAGCGCGTAGTCGTCCATCGGGCTCTGCCCGGGGCACTGCGCATCGGGGAAGCCGAACTCCTGCTCCAGGCTGCGGCCGCAGTCCTCCATCGCGCCGAAGGCCTCGCCAGGCTCCATGCACTGCGCGTCGAACGCGCGCATGAAGGCGTCACGGCGCAGCACCGTGTCCTCGCCGCAGCGGCGGCCGAGGGTGATGCGGTCGAGGTCGTCCTGCACCGCGTTGGTGCCCGACAGGCCGTATTCGTCCAGCTCGGCCTCGCTCAGCACCCGCAACTTGCGGTTGGGGATGGTCATCATCTGGTCGGCGAGCGCGACCGCGACGCCGTTGCGGGCGAGGTATTCGCGCACCTGCGCGGTGACGTCGGCGAGTTCGGCGCTGAGTTCGGCGCGGGTGGTCGCCTTCGAGCGGTCGCGGATCAGGCGGTGGATGCCGACCGGGCCGGCGATCGAGCGGGTATCGCCCGCCGCCAGCACCAGCACGCAGGCGCTGTGGCAGACCGAATCCCTGCGCACCCAGATCGCCCAATGGCCGCCGGCGATCGCGTCGCCCGCGCGCAGCGCCTCCTCGACCTGGCCGCCGGCCGAGTCGAGGTCGAGGATGCGGCGGTGCAGGTCCATCCGATCGGCGAGGGCGGCGACGCGCTCGACCACCGCGGTGAATCCCGCGTCGATCTTGCCGTGGTAGCGCACGCGCACGACGCCGGTGTCCCGGCAGGGGCGGACGGCATCGGCCAGCGCCAGGAACTCGAGCGACCTGACCCGCCGGCCGTCGCCATCCTGCTCGTAATCGAAGCCGCAGCTGATCCAGGCGTCGCCCCCGCGCAGCCGCGCGCTCGGCCAATGGGTGCCGGACAGGTAATCGGCCGGCGGTGGCGCCGGGCGTTCGACCGGCGGCGGGCGCGGCGCGCTCTGGTCGGCGAGGGTGACCGCGGGCGCAGGCGGCTCGCGCTGGCAACCCAGCGCCAGCAGGCACAGCACTCCTGACCACCACCACTTTCTCGCCATCGACCTCACCCTGCGCTGCCCCGCGCATCGTGCCCATGTTGGCCATCGGCACGTGAACCGGCGCTGGCAACGGATGCATGCTAACGCGCCGCGCAGCGCGCACGCGCGCGATTCGCCACCATCACGCGGCGTGAAGACCGTACGGGGCACGCCGGGTCGCAGGTGCCGAGACCGCGCTTCTGCAATCATGCGGTTCACGTCCCGCACGGCCGCGCCGCCGCCTGGAAAATCCCGCCATGCCCGCTTCGCCGTCCACCTTCCCGCTGTTCATCGTCGTGGCCGTGCTCGCCGGCCTCGCTGCCGGCGCGGCGCTGGCCGCGCTCTGGCTGCGCGCCCGCCACGCCGCCGCGCTGGAGCGGGCGTGCGCCCAGGGCGCGGTCGAACTGGCCACCGCGCGCGAGGCGGCGCGCCTGCAAACCGAGGAACGCACCCGCCTGCAGGCCCGCGCCGACGCCCTGCAGGGCGAAGTCGAGCAGTGGCGCGGCGCGCTGGAGCAGGTCCGCGACGAGCGCGCGCAACTGGCCGAGCGCGCGGCGCGGGTCGCACCGCTGGAGGCGCGCGCCGCCGAACTCGCGCGCGCGCTGGCCGACAGCCAGGACCAGCTGGCCTCGCTGCGCGCGCGCAGCGAGGCCGAGCGCGCGCAGTTCGCCGAGAAGCTCGCCTTCATCGAGGAAGCCAAGCAGGCGCTGGGCGACCAGTTCCGCAACCTCGCCAACGAGATCCTCGAGGAGAAGGGCCGCCGCTTCGACGAGCAGAGCCAGGCCAAGCTCGGCAGCCTGCTCGATCCGCTGCGGCAGAAGCTGACCGACTTCCAGGCCAGGGTCGAGGACGTCTACGTCAAGGAAGGCAAGGACCGCTCGGCGCTGGCCGAGCAGGTGCGCCAGCTGCTGCAGCTCAACCAGGCGCTCAGCGACGACGCCAAGGCGCTGACCAGCGCGCTCAAGGGCTCGAACAAGGCGCAGGGCAACTGGGGCGAACTGGTGCTCGAGCGCGTGCTCGAGGCCAGCGGCCTGCGCAAGGACCACGAGTACCGCACCCAGGAATCGCACGCGCAGGAGGACGGCCGCCGGCTGCAGCCGGACGTGGTGATCGCGCTGCCCGAGGAACGCAGCCTGGTGATCGACGCCAAGATGTCGCTGGTCGCGTACGAGGAGTACTGCACCCAGGAGGACGAGGCGCAGCGCAACGCCGCGCTGTCGCGCCACCTGGCCTCGGTACGCGCGCACATCAAGGGCCTCTCGGCAAAGAACTACCAGACCCTGTACCAGCTGCGCACGCTCGACTTCGTGTTGATGTTCGTGCCGGTGGAACCCGCCTTCATGCTGGCGGTGACCCACGACCGCGACCTGTTCCGCGAGGCCTGGGAGCGCAACGTGCTGCTGGTCAGCCCGTCGACCCTGATGTTCGTGCTGCGCACGGTCGCCCACCTGTGGCGGCAGGAGGCGCAGAACCGCAACGCGCAGGAGATCGCGCGCGCCGGCGGCGAGCTGTACGACCGCCTGTGCGGCTTCGCCGAGGAACTGGAGAAGCTCGGCCAGCGCCTGCAGCAGGCCCAGCACAGCCTGGACGCCGCGCGCACCCGGCTGGCCGGCCGCCGCGGCGTGCTCGGCAAGGCCCAGCAGCTGCGCGCGCTGGGGGTGAAGCCGACCAAGGCGCTGCCGGCCGGCCTGCTGGCGGAGGCACCGGCGCACGAGGACGACGAAGACCCGGTGGAGGCCTGACCGCGCGCCTCCGCGGGCGAAAGCGCTTGCCGCCGCAGGCCGGGCCACCCGGGAAAACGGGGACGGAATCGTCGCGGAACCGGGGTTCCGGGCGGCCGGCCGGTCGAGCGCGCGCATGGCGCGCCACCCCCGAACTCGCGCCGCACCGCCGCTTCTGGAATAATTTCAGGCTGGCTGGCTAACCGCGGATTTCCGCGCTGGGACGATCGTGCGCAACTACGACCTCGACTTCCTCAAGAAATTCTCGCTGGTGATCGGCTTCCTGGTGGTCGTCTCGGTCGGCCTGATCGGGCTGGCGCTGCTGATCCACGCGCAGATTCCGGCGGAAGTCGCGCCGCAGGCGCAGGCGCGGACCGAGGCGCGGATCGCGCCCGCCGGCGCGGTCTACGCGGGCGCCACCGGCGCCGCCGCGCAGGCCGCGGCCCAGGCGGCGGCGCAGGCCGCGGCCGCCTCGCAGGTCGCCTACGGCGGCACCACCGACGGCTCGGTGATCTTCGGCAACCTGTGCACCGGCTGCCACACCTCCGGCGCCGGCGGCGCGCCGACGATGGACCAGGCGCACTGGGGCGCGCGCATCGCCCAGGGCAAGGACACCCTGTACAAGCACGCGATCGAGGGCTTCACCGGCAGCACCGGCGTGATGCCGGCCAAGGGCGGCAACCCGGCGCTGACCGACGAGCAGGTCAAGGCCACGGTCGACTGGATGCTGGCCAACCTCAAGTAAGCCGCCGCATCGGGTTCGCGAGACGCCGCCGCCAGGCGGCGTTGTCGTTTCCGCATCGACTTTCCCGGGCATCGCGCACGGCCCGGTATCATTGCCGCGATGATGTCCGCCGCGCCCGCCCCGCCATTCCCGAAGGAAGCAGCGACCCTGCTGCTGCCGGGCCCGGCCGGCGCGCTCGAGGTCGCGGTCGACCGGAGCGAGTGCGCCCCGCGGCCGGCGGTGGCGATCGTCTGCCACCCGCTGCCGACCGAGGGCGGGACCATGCACAACAAGGTGGTCACCATCGCCGCGCGCGCGCTGCGCGAGCTCGGGCTGGACACGGTGCGCTTCAACTTCCGCGGCACCGGCCAGTCCGAGGGCCGCTTCGACGAGGGCGCCGGCGAGGCCGACGACCTGCGCGCGGTCGCCGCCTGGGTGCGCGCGCAACGGCCGGGCACCGCGCTGTGGCTGGCCGGCTTCAGCTTCGGCGCCTACGTCTCCCTGCGCGCGGCGGCCGACCTGGACCCGGCCGCGCTGATCTCGATCGCGCCGCCGGTCGCGCGCAGCTGGGACTTCGACCAGGTGCAGCCGCCGCAATGCCCGTGGCTGGTGGTGCAGGGCGAGGCCGACGAGGTCGTCGACCCGCAGGCGGTGTTCGCCTGGGTGGAATCGCTGCCGCAGCCGCCGCAGCTGGTGCGCATGCCCGACACCAGCCACTTTTTCCACCGCAAGCTGATGGACCTGCGCGGCGCGATCAAGCACAGCGTCAAGCCCTGGCTGCCCGCGACCGCATGAGCGCGGACATCGGCGTGCTTCCGTCGCGGGCCTACGCCGCCGGCGTCGCCCGCGGCGACTGGCAGGACGATCCCGCGCAGCAGGCCGCGCTGGCCGAACTCGACCGCATCCACGCCGCGCTGCTCGATGCGCCCGCGCGCGCGGGCCTGCTGGCACGCGTGTTCGGCCGCGGCGCGCCGCCGCCGCGCGGGCTGTACCTGTGGGGCGGCGTCGGCCGCGGCAAGACCTTCCTGATCGACCTGTTCTACGACGGCCTGCCGCTGCCGGTCGCCGACGGCGACGCGGCCGTCGCGGGCGGCAAGCGGCGCACCCACTTCCATCGCTTCATGCGCGAGGTGCACGCGCGGCTGCGCGACCACGCCGGCGAACGCGACCCGCTGGCGGCGATCGCGCGCGAATGGGGCGCGCGCCTGCGGGTACTGGTACTGGACGAGTTCTTCGTCAGCGACATCGGCGACGCGATGCTGCTCGCGCGCCTGTTGCAACGCCTGTTCGCCGAGGGCGTGGTGCTGGTGACCAGTTCCAACACCGCGCCCGCCAACCTGTACGCCGGCGGCCTGCAGCGCGCGCGGTTCCTGCCGGCGATCGCGTTGCTGCAGCGGCACTGCACCGTGCTGCACCTGGACAGCCCGCAGGACTACCGGCTGCGTACGCTGACCCGCTCGCCGGTCTATCGCGCGCCGCTGGACGCGCAGTCGGACGCGTGGCTGGCGGCGCGCTGGCGCGAGCTGTCCGCCGGCTGCACCCCGCTGCCGCCGCCGCTGGTCATCGACGGCCGGGCCATCGCGGCGCGCGCGCTGGCCGATGGCATCGCCTGGTTCGACTTCGACGCGCTGTGCGAAGGCCCGCGCGGCAGCGGCGACTACATCGAAGTCGCCCGCGAGTTCCACACCGTGCTGCTCGGCGGCATTCCGCGCTTCGACGCCCGCCGCGACGACGCCGCGCGCCGCTTCGTGCACCTGGTCGACGAGCTGTACGACCGCCACGTCAACCTGGTCTGCACCGCCGATGCGCCGCCGCCGTCGCTGTACGCCGGTGAGCGGCTGGCGGGCGCGTTCGAGCGCACCGCGTCGCGGCTGATCGAGATGCGGTCGGAGGACTACCTCGCGATGGAGCATCGCGGCTGACAAATCCGCGCGATGGGACGAAGGAAAAGGCGGAGCCGAGGCTCCGCCTTTCGCGCTTTCCCGGGCTGCGCCCGCATTCCCGGCGTCGCTTGGCAACCAAGCCGTGATGGCGCAGGGGATGGTCAGCGGTTGGACGAGGAACCGCCCTCGGCCTGCTTGCCCTTCTCGACCAGCTCGCTCACCCGCTGCCCGCCCTTCTGGCCGAGCTCGGAATAGCCCTCCGGGCCCAGCTGCTGCTTGCGCGCCTCGCCTCCCATCTTGCCGAGCTCTGAATAGCCCTCCGGGCCCAGCTGCTCGCGGCGCGCCTCGCCGCCCATCTGGCCGGCTTCGCGCACGCTCATGTCGCCGCCGCTGCCGCTCGCGTTGCGGCCGCCGGCGTTGCCCTGGTTGCGGTTGTTGTCGTTGCTGTTGGTCGGCATGGTCTGTCTCCTGTCGTGGGGGAATGACGCGGGATCAGCGGTTGCGGCCGCTGCCGCCGCGCTCGGATTGCTTGCCCTGCTGCACCAGCTCGCGTTCGCGCTGGCCGCCCATCCGGCCGGCCTCGCGCACGCTCATGCCGCCTTCGCGGCCGCCGGCGTTGCGGGTGCTGTTGTCGTTGTTGCGGCTGCCGCCGCGGTTGCCGTCGTCCTGTTTGTTCTTGCCGGTGGGCATGGGGGTCCTCCTGGGATGCGGTGTCAGTTGTCGCCTTGGCTGCGGCCGCCCTCGGCCTGCTTGCCCTTCTCGATCAGCTCGCTGACGCGCTGGCCACCCTTCTCGCCGCCCTGCTGGCCGATCTGTTCGTAGAACTCGCGGCCGTGCGACGCGGACGTCGCCTCGCCGCCGCGCTGGCCGGCCTCGCGCACGCTCATGCCGCCGGACTGGTCGCGGTTGCCGCGGTTCTGGTTGTCGCGGTTGTTGTTCGCCATGGATGCCTCCTGTGTATGTGCTGATCGCGGGTGTCAGCGGTCGCCTTCGGCGGCCTGCTTGCCCTGTGCGATCAGGTCGCGAACGCGCTGCCCGCCGATCTCGCCGCCCTTCTGGCCGATCTGCTGGTAGAAGCCGCTGCCGTGCGCGGCGGCGGTGGCCTCGCCGCCCTTGCGGCCGAGTTGCGCATAGCCTTCGGGGCCGAGCTGCGCGCGGCGGGCCTCGCCGCCCTTGCGACCGGCTTCGCGCACGCTCATCTCGCCGTTGCCGCCGGACCGGATGTTGTTCGCCATCGCTCATCTCCTGGTTGGGGAAACCTCGCCGCAGCGCGGGACGGAAGGAGCGACGCGCTAGGTGCGCTGCTTGCCCTTCTCGACCAGCTCGCTCACGCGCTGACCGCCCTTGTGGCCGGCCTCGCGCACGCTCATGCTGCCGCTGCCGCTGCCTTGGCTGCGCGCGCCGCCACCGGAGGACGCCTGCTTGCCGCTGCCCTGGTTGCCGCGGCCACCCTGGTTGTTGCCGCGGCTGCCGCTGCTGTCATTGTTCCTGGCCATCGTGTGCTCCTTACAGTGGGGGTAATGCCGCGCGAGGCGCGTCCTGCACCGCGGTGGCGGGTGGCCCGTATCCGGGCCGCACCGCGCGTCCTGCGCGGGAACGGGGAACGCGCTACTCGACCTCGCCGTAGGCCTTCATCACGTCCTGCGGGCCGCCGTACTCGTCGCGGTCGAAGCGCTGGATCGTCTCCATCACCTCGTCCGGGGCGTCGTTGCGGCGGGCGCAGTCCATCAGCGCCTGCTTGCTGGTCGGGTACTCCACGCCTTTCAGGTAGAACTGCACGTTCGCGGGCGAATTGCCGCCGAGACCTCTGGTCATGTCTGCCTCCAGGCACCGGCCGCGCGGAACGCGACCGGCGCTCCCGGGAATCAGGAATTGCGGCCTTCCGACTGCTTGCCCTTCTCGACCAGGTCGCTCACCCGCTGGCCGCCCTTCTGGCCCAGCTCGGAATAGCCTTCCGGCCCCAGCTGCTGCTTGCGGGCCTCGCCGCCTTCGCGGCCGATCTCGGACATCGCGTCCGGACCGCGCTGTTCGCGCAACGCTTCCACGCCCTGCTGGCCGAGCTCGGAATAGCCCTCCGGCCCCAGCTGCTGCTTGCGGGTCTCGCCGCCCATCTGGCCGGCCTCGCGCACGCTCATGTCGCCGCTGCGGCCACCCTGGTTCTGGTTGCGATCGTTGGTTGCCATCAAGTACCTCCTTTCGTCCGTTGCCGTGCTTCCGGTGAAGCGATGCGTCGTCGCATCGTCTGGCCGCAGCCCGTGCGGGCCCATCGCGGGCGCGACGGATCGCGACGGAAAGACGGGTCGCAAAACCTGTGCCAAGCCCGTCGCAGGCGCGCGGTGGCCGCGCAGGCGCAGCGCACGCACGCGCAGGCGCGCACGGCGCCATGGGCTACGCACGCGCGCGTGCGCAAGGACGCCACGTGTTGCGAAGGCGTCGCGATCGACGCCGGCGACGCATGCAGCATGGAAACGGAATGCGCGCGGGCGCGCGCGGATACGCCGGTTCAGCGGCGAGGGCGCTGCTTACGCGCGAGTCAGGCGCGCGCGCTCACCGCTGCGCGCGGCGCAGCCTCGCGGGCGGCCCGCACTCGCAGGGCACCGGAAAAAACCTGCGTGCGCGAAGCAAAAGTTTCGCCGGGCGGCGCGAGGCGCGACCTCAGCCGCGCGACCGCGCGCGGGTGCGCAGTGCCGCGTACACCACGCCGAGCACCGCCAGCGCGATCGCGATCGCCGCCCACTCGCGTCCGCTCAGCGTGGTGACGATCAGGCCCATCGCGGCGATCGCCAGCAGCGGCACCAGCGGCCCGCCCGGCAGCACGAAGGGCGCGCCGCGTTCCTGCACGCCGCGCCGTTGCGCGCGCCACGCGGCGAGGCTGACCAGCACGTAGGTCAGGCAGATCGCGCCGCCGGAGATCAGCGCCAGCTGGTCGAAGTTGCCGAGCAGCGCCATCAGCCAGCCGAGCCCGGCGTGCACCGCCAGCGCCAGCAGCGGTACCCGGTGCTTCACGCTGACCCCGGCGAACGCGCGCGGCAGATAACCGTCGCGGCCGAGCGCGAACAGCAGCCGCGAGGAACCGAGCAGGTTGCCGAGCAGGAAGCCGGTCATCGACACGCAGGCGGTGAGCAGCAGCAGCGTGCCCCCGGGCGCCCACACCCGGCCGGCGGCCTCGGCCAGCGGCACCTGGCTGGCGCCGGCGGCGGCCGGGCCGAGCAGGCCCTGGGTCGCGATCTGCACGCCGAGGTACAGCAGCACCACCAGCACGATCGCCACGAGCGCGGCGCGGGGCACGCTGCGCGAGGGATCCTGCACTTCGCCCGAGGGCACCAGCGCGGTCTCCATGCCCGAGTAGGCGAACATCACCAGCACCATCGATGCGCCCATCGCCGACCACGATGGCACCGCCGCCGGCGAGAAGCTGACCAGCGACCAGTCGACCAGGAACACGCCGGCGGCCGCCAGCGCCACCAGCGGTGCCAGCTTGAGCCCGGCCAGCGTCGCGATCGCGCGCGCGCCGAGCTTCACCCCGAACGCATTCAGCGCGAACAGCGCCAGCGCGACCACGGTCAGGAAGCCCGCGCGCGGCAGCGGCGCGGCCAGCGCCGGCCACAGGTTGGCGGCCTGGCCGGCGAGTGCGGCGCCGACGCCGGCGTTCGACGTCACGTTGCTGATCCACATCAGCGCGCCGGCGAGGAAGCCGAGGAAGGGGCCGAAGGTCGCGGTGACGTAGCTGTACGGGCCGCCGGTGGCGACGACCCGGCTGCCGACCGCGGCGAAGCACAGCGCGATCGGGATGATCGCCAGCGCGCCGGCGACCAGCGCCAGCGGCGCCGCCGCGCCCATCCGCGCCGCCAGCACGCCCGGCATCTGGAACACGCCGGCGCCGACGATCACGTTGATCACCGCGGCGGTGAGCGCGAACGCGCCGACCGCGCGCAGCAGCGCGGCCTCGCCGCGCAGGGTGGAAGGTGCGTGGGCGTCGTTCATGGGCGGGTCCCCGGCAACGAAGCCGCGAGCCTCGCACGGGCGGCCACCGGATGGCGAGGGGGCGGTACCATCCGCGCGTTCATGAGGAGATGCCGATGCGTCCGATCGCCCTGTCCGTGCTCGCCGCCAGCCTGCTGGCCCTTTCCGTGCCGGCCCCCGCGGCGCGGGCCGCCGACGCCGTGCAGCGGCCCGAGGTCGCCGTCGCGGCGCAGCGCGAGCGCGACGCGGTCCTCGCCTGGCGTCGCGACCTGCACCGGCACCCCGAGCTGTCCAACCGCGAGGAGCGGACCGCCAAGCTGGTCGCCGACCACCTGCGGGCACTCGGCCTGCGCCCGCGCACCGGCATCGCCCACCACGGCGTCACCGCGATCATCGAGGGCGCACTGCCGGGACCGAAGCTCGCGCTGCGCGCCGACATGGACGCGCTGCCGGTGACCGAGCAGACCGGGCTGCCGTTCGCGTCGACGGTGAAGACGCAGTTCAACGGCCAGGAAACCGGCGTCATGCACGCCTGCGGCCACGACGCGCACACCGCGATCCTGCTCGGCGTCGCCGACGCACTGGTGGCGATGCGCGAGCAGCTGCCCGGTTCGGTGATGCTGGTGTTCCAGCCGTCCGAGGAAGGCGCGCCAGCCGGCGAGGAGGGCGGCGCGTCGCTGATGCTGGAAGAAGGCCTGTTCAAGGACTTCAAGCCGGACGCGATGTTCGGCCTGCACGTGTTCTCGACCCTGCCGGCCGGCACGATCGGCGTGCGCCGGGGACCGCTGATGGCGGCGTCGGACAAGTTCACGATCAGCGTGCGCGGGCGCCAGACGCATGGTTCCGCGCCGTGGGGCGGGATCGACCCGATCGTCGCCGCCGCCGACATCGTCGGCACCGCGCAGACCATCGTCAGCCGCCGCACGAACATCGCCGCGCTGCCGGCGGTGGTGACCTTCGGTTCGATCCACGGCGGCATCCGCTACAACATCATCCCCGACGAGGTGACCCTGGTCGGCACGATCCGCACCTTCGACGAAGCGCAGCGCGCGAAGATCTTCGGCGAGCTGAAGGACGTCGCCAGCCACGTCGCCGCCGCGCACGGCGCCAGCGTGGACGCGCAGGTGCCCGACCGCGCCGGCAACCCGGTGACCTACAACGACCCGGCGCTGACCGCGCGCATGCGGCCGAGCCTGGAAGCGGTCGCCGGCAGGGACAAGGTGGTCGAGCCGCCGCTGCAGATGGGCGCGGAAGACTTTTCGTTCTACGCGAAGGAAGTGCCGGCGATGTTCTTCTTCGTCGGCGCGACCACGCCCGGCATCGATCCCGCCACCGCGCCGAGCAACCATTCACCGAAGTTCATGCTCGACGAGTCCGCGCTCGACCTCGGCCTGCGCGCGATGTTGCAGGCCACCCTGGATTACCTGCACGGCGACGATGCCGCGGAGCAGGACTGACGTGGATCCCCAGGCGCTCCCGCTCGGCCGCCAGGTCGCCTACCCGCGCCACTACGACCCGGCGCTGCTGTACCCGATCGCGCGCGCGCTCGGCCGCGCGGAGATCGGCCTCGGCGACACGCTGCCCTTCGTCGGCGTCGATCGCTGGTACGGCTACGAACTGAGCTGGCTGGACGCGCGCGGCAAGCCGGTGGTGGCGACGCTGACGCTGGAAGTGCCGGCGACCACGCCGCAGCTGGTCGAATCGAAGTCGCTCAAGCTCTACCTCAACTCCTTCAACGCGACCCGCTTCGACGACGCCGACGCGGTCCTCGCGCGGATCAGCGAGGATCTGTCGCGCGCCGCCGGCCGCGCGGTCGCGGCGCGCTTCGGCATTCCCGCCGCGCAGGCGCACGACGACGCGACCTGCATCGACGACCTCGACGTGACGGTCGACGCCTACGGCCCGCCCGACGCCACCCTGCTGTCCGCGCACGCCGACGAAGCGGAGGAAACCCTGCTCAGCCACCTGCTCAAGTCGAACTGCCCGGTCACCGGCCAGCCGGACTGGGCCAGCCTGCGGATCGCCTACCGCGGGCCGCGCATCGATCGCGCCGGACTGCTGCGCTACATCGCGTCCTTCCGCGACCACTGCGAGTTCCACGAGCAGTGCGTCGAGCGCGTCTTCGTCGACGTCATGGCGCGTTGCCGGCCGCGCTCGCTGTCGGTGGAGGCGCGCTACACCCGCCGCGGCGGGCTGGACATCAATCCCTGGCGCGGCACGCCCGACCGCGCGCCGCCGCCGCCCGCGCGTGAGCTGCGCCAGTAGCGACGATGCCCCCTTGACGCGGGCCGTGGGAGCCTGCGCCGGCCCCACGCGAGGATTTCCCCATGGCCACGCAATCGCAAGATCCCGGCAACCTTCGCCTGCAGCCCAGTCGCGGCGGCGGCGATGCGCCGCGCCCCGACTTCTCCAACGTGCGGTCGCACAGCGACACCGTGCCGGGCAACAGCCCGACCGGCGCCGGCGCGCCCGACTTCTCCAACGTCGAAGGCCATGCCGACACCGTGCCGGCCGGCGCCCGCGCGCGCACCTACACCGTGCAGGCCGGCGACACCCTGTCGCACATCGCCCAGCGCGTGTACGGCAAGGCCAGCCGCTGGCACGCGATCTTCGACGCCAACCGCGACCAGCTCGACGATCCCGACCTGATCCGTCCGGGCCAGGTCCTCACCCTTCCCGACACGGACTGACCCAGGAGCTTCCCATGGCACGCATGCTTTCCACCGCACTCGCCGCCGCGCTGGTCGGCGCGCTCGCGCTCGCCGGCTGCAAGAAGCACGACAACGCCGACACCGCGGCCGACACCGCCAACGCGCCCGCCGCGACCACCCCGGACGCCGCGCCCCCGGCGGCGACCGCGCCGGCCGCGGGACCGATGGCGACCACCACCCCGCCGGCGACCTCGCCGATCCTCACCGGGCTCGACCTCGGCAACGCGGTCGGTACCGACAACCGGGTGACCAGCGCCAGCACCCGCTTCGCCAAGGGCGACACCATCCACGCCTCCATCGCCACCAACGGCGACAAGGCGGCGACCGTCACCACCCGCTGGACCTACCAGGACGGCCAGGTCGTGCATGAGGAGGACAAGTCGATCCCGGCCGGCGCCCAGGTCACCGACTTCAGCATCTCCAAGCCCGACGGCTGGCCGGCCGGCGACTACAAGGTCGAGGTGCTGATCGACGGCAACCTGGTGCAGAGCCGGGACTTCAGCGTGCAGTAACCGCGCGCCTGCGTGGAAGCAATGGGAGGGGCGCGGCGATGCGCCCCTCTTTGTTGTCGTGGGAATTGCTCCGGTGACGGATCTGGCGCGCGGCGAACGCGAGCGGAGCCAGCTCCGCTCTACGGCGGCGCGGCGCGTTCGCTCCGCCAGACCAGGCAGGCGTTGTTGGCCGGCATCGCGACGTCGCCGGTTCGCGCCAGGCCGGCCGCGCGCGCCAGCGCGTCCAGCGCTTCCACGTCGCGCACGCCCGAACGCGGATCGCGCGCGCGCAGCCAGGCGTCGAACTCGCGGTTGCTGTCGCTGGTGTGCGCGCCGCCACGCCTGAACGGGCCGTAGGCGACCAGCACGCCGTCGTCGGCGAGCGCCGCGCCGACCCCGGCGAAGCAGCGTTCGACTTCCTGCCAGCCCATGATGTGCAGGGTGTTGGCGGTGAATACCGCGTCGCAGCGCAGCGGCGGCCACGCTTCACGCACGTCCAGTTCCAGTGGCGGCGGCGTGTTGGGCAGCGCGCTCTCGTCCAGCCACTGGCGGATGCCGGGCAGGTTCGCGGCGACGTCCGAGCACTGCCAGGCCAGCCACGGCATCGCCGCTGCGAAGTACACCGCGTGCTGGCCGGTGCCGCTGCCGATCTCGAGCACCGCGCGGCGATCGGCGAAGCGGTCCCGCAGCACCGCCAGGATCGGTTCCCGGTTGCGCTCGCAGGCGGGGGCGAAGGGCTTGTCGGCCGCGTCCATGCGCGCAGCATGCCGCCGTCGCGGCGACGGTGCACGTGCTAGCCGGCGGCTGGTGCGTCCTCCCGCGCCGCGCGCCGGTAGATGCCGACGAACACCGCGCGCCAGCTGGCGCCGTCGTCGTCCGACACGTCCCAGCGCTGGGTGATGCTGCCGTCGGCGGCCGGCGTCCAGGTGATGCGCTGGCGCTGCGGTCCGTGCTCGCCGGCCAGCACCCCCTGCATTTCCATCACCCCGTCGCGCAGGCCGCCTTCCAGGCGCAGCACCATGCCGTCGCCGCCCACCCAGAACTGGCGCCAGCGCCCGTCCGGCGCGTCCCAGGCGTTGAGGCTGGTGCCGTCGTTGCCCTGCGCGCTGCGCCAATGCTCCTGCAGCCAGCAACCGCCGCCTCCGGCCACGATCCGGTTGTGGCCGAGCAGCGCGCCGCGCG
>Ga0268362_100097_pt1 | contig 23361 bp, 10 predicted proteins | sample MetcocultureR2M_FD_197214 | JGI IMG/M metagenome (GOLD analysis project Ga0268362, IMG submission 197214) | Soil microbial communities from Anza Borrego Desert, Southern California, United States - Methanotrophic co-culture R2-M | ecosystem: Environmental > Terrestrial > Soil > Desert | place... | reverse complement strand
GCGAGGAAGGGACGCTGGGGGACGATCTACGGCGCGGGCTTCAGGCCCAAGGTCGGCAACGTCTTGCCCAGCGTCTGGGTCCGATGATCAGTCGGAGATTCTGCCTCTTGTGGAATCCAGAATCGAGGTATAAGGTCGGCAATCCTTTGCCGACGAAGGCGTTCGGATGCAGGCCCGGCTAAGCGTCAGCGCTTGATGGCAAACGGTCGCTTGCGTCAATAGCTTTCCAGGGGCATGGATATCTATACAGGTCAGCGGACCGTCATTCCGGTATGGATTTTCGCTGGCTCCCAAGCTCCCGCTTGGGAGCCATACCCGAGCAGCTCGAGCTTCTCGAAACATCATTCGAATCGAGAAGCGGGAGCTTCTCAACGTCGGTTCCCAAACGGGAGTTTGGGAACCAGGCTAAACCAGCCTAACGACGGAGGCATGCCGGATCAATCGGTTGCGGGCCGGTTGGCACCGAACCGCGGAGTAGGTCGGGAATCCCTTCCCAATCGCAAACGGTGTCTCCAATCGCAAACGATCGGTTCGGGAGCACCGAACCGATCCTTCCAGGAGCTCCGGAGCCACCCTTCCAATCGCAAACGGGCCTTTAATCGGCCCCTTCCAATCGCAAACGGTCGCTTTAATCGCGACCCTTCCCGACGGGATTTGTCGGCAAAGGATTGCCGACCTACCACCCGATACACCGGGCAAGGCGCTCGGAAGAAGTCACATCCAGCGGTGCCCTTCCTCGATTCCCCCGCCTTCATGTTGCGAATCCGTAAAGTCGTTCAGCGAAAAAGCTACAGCCGGGGCAGCTTGCAATCATCTGCGACTTAAGGTTTTGAAAAAAAACACAGCACGCAAATGTAATCCAAAACAAAGACTTAGTTGATGCGCGGGAGCCGTGCGTTGAGTTTTTTCAAAAAATTTCATCGGTGTCACACAAACTTAACTTGGTTGTAAAAAAGCGACATTAAAGTCTGTCTCGCCTTCAAAGGGACGGAAGAAAACCGCAGTGCGGTTCAGTTGCGGCCGGGGAGCAGGAGCCCGGTCTAGGAGGGTTGCTAGGACAAAGCCACACTCGTCGCGAGGCGGGGCCGGAAAGCCACGGGTCTTGATTTCAAGACAGCCGGGTTGCCACACAAGCGTTGATGGCAACCCGGCTTTTTTTGTTTTCGGTGCCTGAAAAACGGCACAAAAAAGCCGGTCGCCGAAAAGCGACCGGCTGAAAACAGCCCTGCAGATTGACCTTGGGGAGATGTCTGCAAGGTATTTTCAACCGCAATTCTAGACGAGGAATGGAAATGAATAAATTGAAAACTTTGGTGGCCGGCATCGCGCTGGCGTTTTCGGCCGGCGTGGCGAACGCTGCCATCGACGACGGTTCCGCAGGTCCGGGTGAGTTGTTCCTGAATGTGTGGAACCAGGCGGCGGGCGAAACCTTCACCCTGGACACGGGCTGGTCCTACGACGCGTTCGTGGCCAATCCGACCAGCTTCACGGCTAACTTCGGCGCCGACCCAAATTGGGCAAATTTCGCCGCCACAGGGAACAATTTGATGTTTAGCTTGGGCGCTAAGACCAATGTGGATAACGGAAATGCAGGTCGTGCGTATTACGTGATCTCGGTGGAAACTGCCAATCCGAACTTTGGCGTCGAGAACACGTCCATCAACGTCCGCGGCCAGATGGGGCTACGCGTTCAGGACATCAACGCGAAGGCCGGCAGCCTCGACGTGGCGGACGATTTGTCTACGTTCAGCTTGGCGGGCCAACAGGGTGATTACCCCAATTTCTGGGGCAGCAATGTCAACAATTTCGCAACCTACGATACGGACACCGAGGTTGGCCAATGGCTCGCCATGTACGAGGTGTGGACGACCGGTTCGCGCGCTAGCACCGCGGTGAACAATCGTCTGCTGGGCTACGCCTTCTTGGACAAAGATCTGGGTACGCTGTCTTTCGCGAGCGAGCCGCCTTCCGCCGTTCCGGTGCCGCCGGCCCTATGGCTGATGGGTTCGGCCATGACGGCGCTGGTGGGCTTCTCCCGCCGCCGGCACGCCTAAGGCGTCCCGGAATGCCGGGTTGCATGGCGTGCGGTGCTATGGCACGGCTCCAACGGTAACCCGGCCTCTCTTGTAATACGCAAATTTCTCGATTTTTGGAGATGGATATGAAACTTCGCCATATTTCGCTGGCTGTCGCCGCCTCTTTGGGCGCCACCGCCAATGTGTACGCTTACAATCCTACCGCCGCCCATACGGTGACGGTGTACATGTCCGGCGCCTCTGCGGTGGACAACCAGATCGCCGCCCTGCTGGATACCCGGGTCTGCGAGGCGAACAAGGACTATCTCAATTTCGCCGGCGGCAAGCCCAACGGCAATTACTGGGGCATTTCCTGCCAGACCAACACCCAGGCCACCAAGAAGATCGCCAGCCTGCCCGCCAACGCGAGCGTGCTGTTCATCAAGCGTGCAGCCGGCGGCTCCGCCCAGGGCGTGAGCCCGCTCCTGGCCAACCAGGCCATCGCTCACCTGGACGTGAATTCCTGCGGCGGCGGCTCTCCGAACTGGAGCTGCGGCAGCCAGACCAACATCTTGTCTGATGCCGGTATCTCCGACGTGAACCCCGAAATGTTCCGCGGCAAGAACACTCCGGCGGGTTTTTTACCGGTAAATCCGGCGGATGTCGCGGCCAATCTGATTGTGCGTCCGGTGGCTGCTCAGGTGTTCGGCATTCCGGTTACCAAGCTGTTGCGCGACGCCCTGCAGGACGCGGAAATTAAGCTGGGCAAGTTGCCCGGCTGCGCCGTGGGCGACGAAACCCAAGCCTGTATGCCCAGCCTGAGCAAGGAGCAAGTGGCGTCCCTGCTGACCGGACAGGTCGGTTTCTGGGACGACGTCTATGTCGACAACGCTGGCACCAAGCAGCAGTTGCTTTCCTTTGTAAACGGCTCGCTGTTGCCGACCGATACGATGGTGCACATTTGCCGCCGAGTGGATGGCTCCGGCACCCAGGCTCAGGCTAACGCCAAGTTCCTGGACCATCCCTGCAATAGTTCGGCTCTCCTGCCCGCTGAAATTGATAACACGTCGAATGGTCCTCGTGTCTTCCTCAATAGCGGTTCCACCGACGTGGAAAAGTGCCTGTCGGATTTGAACGACGGCACCAATACCGCCCAAAATCCAGTCGTAAACACCAATGGCCGCAGCGCCTGGGCCATCGGCGTTCAGGGCACGGAGAAGAACCCGACCAACGCCAGGAACTACCGCTTCATCAAGATCGACGGCGTGGCGCCGACTCTAGAGAACGTCTGGAACGGCAAATACTTCGACTGGGCCGAGCTGACCGTTCAGTATCCGAAGACCGGCCTGAGCGCCAACAAGATCGCTCTGATCGAGCACATCGCCAACCAGGCGGCCAACCCGGCGGCGGTGGCGGCATTGAATACCACCACGGCCAACCACACCTGGGGCCAGGCGGGTTATCTGGCGCTGAGCACCAACGGCCACAACATGGACAATGTATTCGATACCGCCAACCCGGTTCTTGGGTACACCCATGCTCCGGCGGGCGCTTCGCTGGACAATTGCCGAGTGCCCACCTTTAACTCAGACATTCCAGCTAACAGCGGCTTCACGCTGGGTCTGCCGTTCTAAGGACAAACGGTCGGGCGAACGGCTGAGGTTCGCTCGTAAGGGAAAGGGGCGTCGTTCGGCGCCCCGCACCGGGCCGGCCGGGCCGAGAGGTTCGGCTGGCTTCGGCTTTGAATGGATCGGAAGGCGGAGGCCTTCCCGGTTGCCGGGTTCCGGTATTTTCACGACGCCGAGGGGAGACGGTGTCGCGGCATGTCGGAGAGCGGCAAGCGCGAAGGTGTGCCGTTTGTGTATGAACTTTCACGCGTTCCTTTGCCAGCCTGAGGGCGTCGAAATGACCCGCCCCGTAGGCCTGGGTTGAGGAACGAAACCCAGCGTCTTCGCTAGAGCGTTTTTTACCGCGGTTTAGCAGTGAGGATCGGGCAATTGGTAGGTCGGCAATCCGTTGCCGACTAAGCCCCGCGCAGGGCCAATGTGTCGGCAAGGGATTGCCGACCTACAGCTCAGCGATACCGAGGTGATGGGTGAAGGTTCGGTGTGAGTTTGTCTTTAAGAGGTAAATGGTGAATTGGGTTTTATTGCCGGCGCGGTGCATCGTTGCCGGGCTGATGTTGATCTCCCTGGCCGCTAAATGCGACGAACAACCTACACCCGAGGCGTCTGCCGCGCCGAAGTTCGATGTCTGGGAATATCGGGTGGAGGGCAACTCGGTGCTGGACAACACCCGCATCGAGAAAGCCGTCTATCCCTTCCTCGGACCGGGCAAGGCCATCAACGACGTGGAACAGGCACGGCAGGCCCTGGAAGTGGCCTATCACGACGCCGGCTATCAGACGGTTTTGGTCAATATCCCCGAACAGGACGTGGAAGGCGGCGTGGTCGTCCTGGAAGTCACCGAGGGCCAGGTCGAACGTCTGCGGGTGACGGGGTCCCAGTATCACTCCCTAAAGAATATCCGCGAAAAGGTGCCGGCCTTGGCCCAAGGCAAAGTACCTCATTTGCCGGAGGTCCAGGCTCAGCTCGCCAAACTGGGCGAGGAATCCCAGGATCGCCAGGTGACCCCCGTACTCCGGGCCGGGAAGACGCCCGGCAAGCTGGAGGTGGAACTCAAGGTCCAGGACGAGCTTCCGCTGCACGGCAGCGTGGAAATCAACAGCTACAACGTAAGCAATACGACGCGGACGCGGCTGCTGGGTTCCATACGCTACGACAACCTATGGCAGTTGCACCACAGCGCCTCGCTGCAATATCAGGTTTCTCCGGAAAATACCGAGGAGGTGGAGGTCTGGTCAGGGACCTACGCGCTGCCCACCGGTTTCGAGGATACCCGCTTCGTGTTCTACGGCATCGGTATCGCGTCCAACACCAACATCGCCAGCGCGGGCGCGCTTTCGGTGATCGGCACCGGCGATATTTTCGGGGCACGGCTGGTGAAGCCGTTGGAACCCTCGGGCGGATTGTTCCAGAGCCTGCTGTTCGGTTTCGACTACAAGAGTTTCGACCAGTCGGTCAACCTGGTCGGCGCGGATACGCAAAACACACCCATCACGTATACGCCTTTCACGATCGGCTACGACGGCAGCTACCGCGGCAAGGATTTTCTCAGCGCGCTCCGCTTGAATCTCAACTTTTCGGTTCGCGGGCTCGGGAACGAGCAGCAGGAGTTCGAGGACAAGCGAATTTTCTCGCGCGCCAACTACGTCTATCTGACGGGCGAGTTCCGGCATCGGCACGAGTTGCCTTTCGGCTTGCAATTCGCCGGACGGTTCAGCGGGCAGGTGACCGATTCTCCGCTGATCAGCAACGAGCAATTCTCCGCCGGCGGCCCCACCAGCGTGCGCGGCTATCACCAGACCGAGGCGCTGGGCGACCACGGCGTCATGGGATCCGTCGAATTCATCAGCCCGCCGTTAGCGCCCACTGGGTGGGAATTCATGAACGAATTGAGAGCGCTCGCATTTTTCGACGCGGCCAGGCTTTGGATCGTCAAGTCCCTGCCGGGCACGGCGTCGCAATACCAGCTCGCGAGCGCCGGCGCCGGGCTGCGCCTGCAGGTCTGGAGGCACTTCACTGGCGAACTGGACTGGGCGTATCCGTTGGCCGAGGTGAACACGGTGGATAACGGCGAGCAACGCGTGGACTTCCGCGTTGCTTATGAATTCTGAAGCGCTAAGAGCCTATCCCAGTAGGCTCGAGAAACCCTTCGACAAGCTCAGGGCGAACGGCCTACTGGGATAGGCCCTAAGCGAAAAACCGGCGTCTCCGACCGGGAAAAGTGAGGTTGCAGCAATGGCGAAAAAAGCAAACGTTACGAGACGGAATAGTCCCACACGTCCGCGCCTGAAGCCGCTGGCGGCGAGCATTCGCGTCCTGGTGGCGGGGGGGGCTGTGTGGAGTGCGTGGCCGGCGCAGGCGGAACTTCCGGTGGCGGCGAACGTATGGGCCTCCATGGGCAATGCGACGCGCCAGGTTGTCGGAAACACGATGACCATCAACCAGCAGACCGATCGCGCGGTATTGAACTGGAATAGCTTCAATATCAGCGAGGACAGCGCCGTGCGCTTCAACCAGCCGGCATCCACCTCGATCGCCCTCAACCGGATTTATCAAAACGATCCCAGCCGGATTCTCGGCGAACTGACGGCCAACGGGCACATCTACCTGGTCAATCAGAACGGTTTCGTATTTGGCCGGAATTCCAAGGTCGACGCCAACACCCTGGTCGCGACCACGCTGAACATCACGGACGAGGTGCTGGAGCGGGGCATCACCAAGGTCATCGACCAGAACGGCAGTGCCGCGCTGACCGGTAGTGGCCAGGTATATCGGCTCAATGAAAAGGGGCAGCCCGAAAAAATCAAGGTCGAGATCGAATCCGGCGCACAGATCAAGACCAATTCGCCCAACGGCCGCATCCTGATCTTCGCGCCATCAATCGAAAACAGCGGCTCGGTCCGGGCGGACGACGGCCAGGTCATCATGGCCGCGGCGACGGACAAGGTCTATCTGCAGGAAGACAAAAGCGATTCCAGCACCGGACATCTTCTGGTGGAGGTCAATACCGGCGGCGACGTAAGAAACATCGGTCAAATCGTCGCAAAGCGGGGCAATATCACCCTGATGGGATTCGCGGTGAACCAGGAGGGACTGGTTTCCGCTAGCACCTCGGTGAAGGTGAACGGCACGGTGCGCCTGCTGGCGCGGGAGAAGGGCGGGCAGCCGGTCCGCCTCGATACCGCCGGTTATGTGCTCGAAGCCAATCGCACCGGCCGTCCGAACGCTTTGAACGACGGTCTGGACACCGTCGCCAAGGTGACGCTCGGCCCGAATAGTCTTACCGAGGTAACCCTCGATCCCCAGGACGGAATGGCGAAGGATTCGGCCAAACAGCCACAGTCGCGCGTGGAGATCATGGGAAGGCAGGTACGGCTCAGGGAGAACGCCCGAATCGTCGCGCCGCACGGCGAAGTCGATATCGCCGCGACGGCGGCGCCGCAAAATCGGCAGATGAACGCGCCATCCTACGCCGATACCTTCAGCGAGAATAATCCGGTCGACGATGCCCAGGTGATCATGGAGTCGGGGAGTTCCATCGACGTCTCCGGGGTCAAGCATGTGCCTCTGCCGATGGAAAGCAATCTGGTGGATGTTGAGCTGCGCTCCGATCAGTTGCGAGATGCTCCCCTATTGAAAGACAGCATCCTGTTCGGCAAGACCGTGCGGGTGGACGCGCGTAAAGGCACGCCCATAGCCGATATTTCCGGCGCTCTGGCGTTGATCGAGCGCGGCATCGACGAGCGCAGCACGGAAGGCGGCGAGGTCAACATCTATTCCGCGGGCGATGTCGTTGTTGCGCCGGGTGCGCGGATCGACGTTTCCGGCGGCTCGGTTCAGTATCAGGACGGCTACCTGTCGACGACGCACCTGGTCCAGAACGAGCGGTTGGTGGAGATCAGCGATGCGAATCCGAATATACGGCCGACACGGATTTTCGGTACGGTGGAAAAGGTTTACACGCGGTGGGGCGTTAAGAAGGTCTGGGATATCCCGGGTCCCTTCCTCCCCGGACGCTTCGAACCGGGCTATGTCGACGGCCGAGCGGCCGGCGCGCTCAATATCGGCGCCAACCGGGTGTTTTTCGCGGGCGAATTGCTGGCCCGAACGGAGGAAGGGCGCTACCAGCGGCGCATCGACGAGCGTCCTGACGGCGGCCGGCTTTTCATCGACCTGGCCCGCTTCGTCAATAGTCCTCAGAAGATTCTCTTCCAGAACCAAAATCTGCCGGGCGTGCTGGCCTCCATCGCCAACTTGATTGAGGGGGCCAGCGGGGTTAGCGATGCCGGCTCCGAAGAGCAGCCCGCGGTCATTTCGACCGACATGCTCGAAGGCGGGCGCGTTCGCCATGTCTCCGTCGAGACCAATAATGCCATCGACATACCGGAGACCGCCGCCGTCAATCTGCCGGACGGCGGTTCGCTGGCGCTGAAGGGCGGACAAGTGGACGTTTCCGGCAAGATCGATATCGCCGGGGGTACGGTCGATGTTTCCAGCGTGTTCCAGCAACGATTGGTGGATCTGAAGGGTGATATCCGATTGGCCGGGGGGGCCGAGATCGACGTCAGCGGGCGCTGGGTCAACGATCTTCCCCTGGATCGTTCCGCCGCATTCGCCACCGGCCCCGTGACCGTGGACGGCGGGACAGTGAGAATAAAATCGGAGGGAAACCTCACGCTCGACCCGGACAGCGCCATTCTCGCGGATGGCGGGGCCTGGGTAGACCGCGATGGAAACCTCGTTTCCGGGTCGGGCGGTGAGATCAGCCTGGAGGCCGCCGGTCCGAGCGGGTCCAATCTGATCCTGGGCGACAATTTCAACCCGAACCCGGGGAACGGGCGGAACCTGCCCACGTTGCGGGCCATCGGCATTAGGGATAGCGGACGTCTGAGATTGGCGTCCAACGAAGTGGTTATATCGACAAACGAGCCCCCCGAGTTGCGGGAGTTGCGGGAATCTGTCAAACACCTGAGTTATGAGCTCATTGAGGTCATATCGGCAAACGTGCTCCCAGCGTTGCGGGAAGCGCTCGATAACCCGAGCGACGAGCTCATTGAGGTCATATCGGCAAACGTGCTCCCATCGTTGCGGGAAGCGCTCGATAACCCGAGCGATGAGCTCATTGAGGCCATATCGGCAAAGCTGCTACCCCTGTTGCAGGAAGCGATCGATAACCCTAGCGATGAGCGCATTGAGTTCATATCGGCAAAGCTGCCACCTCTGTTGCAGGAGGAGGTCATAAAGGCTATGCGCATACCTCTCTGGTTGCAGCCGACCATGTTCCGCGAAGGCGGTTTCGGCCGCTACGAAATCCGTTCCAACCAGAACGGGGTGACCGTCGCGGAGGGAACCGAAATCGATCTGATCGGCAAAACCCTGCTGCTGAAGGAGGATTTCGCAAACCAGTCTGCGGCGCGCCGTCTGGTCTCGGCGGGCGTGGCCACCGAGGAGACCCTGCCCGACTTCCAGCGCCGCCCGACCGACCTGATCCTGGCTTTGGCGCAGTCGTTGAACCAGCTAGGGCGGCCCGGTGCTTCGGTGACCGTAGGTCGCGGTGGCCGCATCGTCGCCGATCCCGGCGCGGAGATTGTGCTGTCCTCGGACAGCAGCGTGTTTTTCGATGGCGGCATCAACGCTGCAGGGGGACATATTTCCCTGATTTCCACGGTGCCCGATGACCCCAATAGTTCCGCGTTTCTGCCGAACAAGGGGGTTTTTCTGGGGGCGAATTCGAATATTTCCGTGGCGGGCAAGATTCTCTACACGCCGAACCGGTTGGGCTGGCGCGAAGGCAAGGTGATTTCCGGCGGCACAGTCGATCTGCGGGCCGAGCGCGGCTTCGTGGTGGTGCAAAAGGGGTCCGTGGTGGACGTGACCGGTGGAACGGGCGTTTTCGACGTGCCCCAGGCCAAGGCATCGGGGCTCGGGTTCACGCTGGCGGAGACGCCGGTCGCGGCTCACTCGGGTTCCATTAGCATCACGGCTTCGGAAGGTTTCGCCGTCGACGGTACATTGAAGGCCGCGCCGGCCGGGGCGGGAGCCGCCGGAGGGACACTGTCGCTGACACTCGATACCATATTGCGAGAGGATTTTCGTCCCGATGCCGAGATCGCTCAATCCCAGCAGACGCCTTATCCGCACGATCCGCGCGTGATCGAGGTTCGCGGCGGGACAACCGCCGCGCTGCCTTCCGACTGGAAACCGGGCGACGATATACCCGCGGACATGCGGAGCGAAGGGCGCATAGCCGCGGACACGATCCAGGAAGGCGGTTTCGCCGGCGTCGAGTTGCGGGCCAACACGCCGATTTCCCAGGAGAACCCGATCCCGAAAGACGAAATTCGCTTCAAGGGCGATGTCTCGCTGGCGGCGCAGCGGGAAATCGTCCTGGACGCGCCGGTACTGAGTTGGGCGCCGCAATCCGCCTCGGACCGAGCCGAGGTGAGTATGTCGGCGCCGTATCTCGCCCTGGGCTTTTCCGAGGACCGGCGCTGGGAAAACCTCGCTGCGCCCAGTCTCGGCCCGGCTGCGCTCAACGCTTCCGGTTCGCTGGTCGATCTCGTGGGCAGCACCGCTACCAAGGGATTCGGCAATATCAATCTGAGCAGCGACGGGGATATCCGCCTTCGGGCGGTCCGCCGGCTGGTGGAAATCAAGGACCAGAGCGGCAAGGTGGTTAATCGGATCAGGGACTTCTACGGCGAATTCGATACCGCGGCGAACGTCAGCATGGCGGCTGCGCAGATTTACCCCACCACGGCCAGCACCTTCCGTCTGGCGATCGCGGGAAATCCGGAGGGGACGCTGACCACGCGGTCGCGCGGCGAGTCGTCTCCGGTTCTTTCCGCCGGTGGGACGGTCATTCTGGACGTTCCGAATTTCATTCATCAGGGCGCTCTCAAGGCGCCTTTCGGTCGCATCGAGGTGAACTCCGCCAACGGAATTACCCTGGCTCCCGGCAGCCTGCTGTCGGTCTCGGGCGAGGGAATGACGGTTCCCTTCGGTCGCCTGCAGGGCGGGCAGAACTGGCTTTACCCATGGGGGGGCGAGTTCAAGCTGGTGTTCGACGATGCGCCGCCGGACAAGGTCATCACGCTGGATGCACGAACGGTCGAAATTGCGGCTGGCTCCGTAGTCGATGTGTCCGGAGGCGGCGATCTTTATGCGTTCGAATTCGTTCCCGGTCCGGGAGGCTCGTCGGATTACCTGGATCCGCTGGACCCCAGGGTGCTGAGCGGGGAAATCGACTATCAGGAGAAGTTCGCCATCCTGCCGGGATTGACCGGCCGCTACGCGCCCTACGACCACAATGAATTCCAGGCGTCGGGACTGAAGGCGGGAGACAATATTTACCTGGCCGGCTACGGCGACTTGCCGGGAGGCGAATACACCCTGCTCCCGGCTCACTATGCCTTGCTGCCGGGCGCCTATCTGGTCACGGCGGAACCCGACAACTCCGGCATCTCGGCGGGAGAAGTGCGTCGCCGCGACGATGGCGCACCGATCGTCGCGGGATATCGCGGCGTCGCCGGCACGGGTATCAGGGACGCCGTGTGGAGCGGTTTTGCTATTGAACCCGGCGCTGCCGCTCGGCTGCGCTCGGAATACAACGAAACTCTGGCCTCGGACTTCTATCGGACGCGTGCCGCAACCCGGGAGACGGCATTGCCGCTGCTGCCGGGTGACGCGGGCCAATTGTCTGTGGCGGTGCAGGACCGCCTGGTCATCGAGGGCACCCTCAAGGCGGCTGCGGACGACGGCGGCCGCGGTGGGCGGCTCGACATCGCCGCCGATAATTTGGCCATCGTACCGCGCCGTTCCGACGGCGCTACCGGGTCGGTCGTGGAAATCGCCGCGGACGAGCTGAGCCGTTTCGGCGCGGAAAGCATTCTGCTCGGCGGTTTCCGCCGAGCCCAGGGAGGCGGCTTCGCGCTGGATGTGAAAGCGGGAACGGTCACGGTCGAAAACGGCGCGACGCTGCAAGGCGACGACGTGATTCTTGCCGCGAAGGAGGGTGTGACGGTCAAGTCCGGCGGCAGCGTATCGAGCACGGGCCGGTCCGAGCGCGCCGAAGCGGGCTTGAGCGTCACGGGCGACAGCGCGGTGGTTCGCGTGTCGGCCGGCCGGCAGGGAGGCATTGCGCGCGATGGCGTTGCCGGAGCGAGCGGCTTCGTAGCCTTGGAGGGGGGGGCGTTGCTGCGCGCCGAGGGATCGATGCTGATCGATGCGACCAAGAACACAGCCGGAACTTCCGACAACCGGTTGGACGGCGAACTGCAGATCGACGGCGGGTCTCTGTATCTCGGCGCCGATGCCATCAGCCTCGGGAACGCTCCAGGCGGTACCGGCGGCTTCCTGTTGTCGCAGGACCGCCTGAATGCCATGCGGCCGGAAGAGCTGATCCTGAGCAGCCGAAGCGACGTCAAGGTGTTCGGTTCGGTACTCGTGGATACCGGTGCGCTGGACGTCCGGGGCGCCGGGCTGACCGGTTTCGGCGCAGCGGGAGATCGCGCCGTGGTCCGAGCTAATCGCGTTTCGTTCTCGAACCCCAATGGCGTGGAGTTTGACACGGCAGGGACGGGCACGGGCCTTCTGACCGTGGAATCGGAAACGATCAGCCTGGGAACAGGCGCGTTCGCGTTCGAGGGGTTTGCCTCCTCGAGCTGGAGCGCTTCCGGCTCCCTGATCGGGGCCGGTCGCGGCGATTTCCGTTTCGACGGAGATCTGAACATTTCCGCTCCGGTAATTTCGGCATTGAGCGGCACCAATACGCAGTTGCATGTGCCGGACCATCGTCTGATCTTTACCTCGTCGGATTCCACATCCGTTGCTTCCGAAAGCGGATTCGGCGCCCGCTGGCTTGCAGAGGCGGATTTCGTCGAATTCGGGGGGGGGATCGTCATGCCGGGCGGCATCTTCGAGTTGTCCGGACGTACCGGTGTGGTGCTGGATCACACGGCACGGATCGACGTCTCGGGCGTCGCCCTTGACTTCCCCGGCGTATCCGATGCGTTCGTGCCGGGAGGCAGCGTCCGCCTGTCTTCGACCGAGGGTTTCGTGAGCGTCAGCCCCGGTTCCACCGTCGATTTTTCGGGCGCAGCCGGCGGCGGTGACGCCGGGAGCCTTTCCGTGAAGGCGCCACGGGGCGACGTCGCCCTCGGAGGAAGTCTCTCCGGCGGCGCGGCGGCCGGCTATGTTCCTGGATCGATCGAATTGGCGGGTCTGACTTTTTCGCAAGGACTGTCCTTATCGGGCAGCTTCGGCGCGGTGGACGTTCGGGCCGGTTCGGGCGATCTGAACGTTTCGGGAATCGTCGCGAACGTGATCGAGCTTTCCGCCGATCAGGGCAGCGTGATGCTTTCGGGCACTCTGGATGCCTCGGGACGGAAAGGCGGCCGGGTCCTGCTTGCGGCGGGCGACGATGTCCATCTTCTAGGCGGATCAGCCATTCTGGCCCGGGCGGCGGGCGCCGGCGAAAAAGGCGGTCGCGTCATTCTCAGCACCACCGATACCGACGGCGATGGCTTGGGACGGATTCGTGTGGACGATGGTTCCTTCATCGATGTCTCGGGAGCCGAGGGCGGCGAAGTGACCTTGCGCGCGCTTCAGCTCGACAACAACGTAGACGGGGCGGGGGACGAAGTCGCCGTCGATCCGGTGGGGGGCACCGTCGTGGGGGCCGCCGTGAAGCAGGTGGAGGGCGTGCTGGTCCGGCAGGTCGGCGATGGCGAGATCGATAACGCGGACATTTCGGCATGGGCTGCAAGTACTGCGTCGTTCATGAACCACGCGGTCGATATCGCGGCCCGAGTCGGAGGCGGTTTCGATGTTGTGCCGGGACTGGACGTCACGAGCAGCGGCGACCTGGCCTTGAACACGATCTGGGATTTCAGGGATCCGAGCATCTGGAGCTATACCGGGAAGCCCGGTACGTTGACGATTCGCTCTGAAGGAAATCTGACTGTCGCCAAATCCCTGACCGATGGATTCGCGAAAGGACCCATTCCGGGTACCAGCAAACAGGTCAACGACCTGCTACAGGCCGGCCCATCCTGGAGTTACCGGCTCATCGCCGGTGCCGATGTTTCGGCGGCCGATTTCAACAAGGTCATGGTAGTGAAAAAGGTGGCGGCAAACGTGGAGGAATCCGTCGGGAACTTCACGGTGGAGGCCGACGCAAAGGTGCGCACCGGCACCGGTGACATCGATATCCGTGCCGGCGGGAATCTCACGCTGAACGGAGAAACGGCAGCAATCTACACCGCCGGACGTCCGGAAACCGATAGCCGCTACGGCACGCTTCCGGCCAGCTTCGTGTCGTCCAATTTTTACGGCGAATATCCGGTGGACGGCGGGGACATTTCGATCCACGTGGAGGGCGATATCAACGGCGCACCCACCAAGCAGCTCTTCGATTGGCTGGTGCGTACCGGAAGCTGGCAAACCCGGGATCAATCCGAATTGGCTCGCCCGACGGCCTGGGCGTTGGCCTTGGACACCATCGGGACATCACAGTTCGTGATCCCCGCCGATGCACTGGGTTTCCGCCAGAATGTTGGAGCGCTGGGTGGCGGCGACGTGGACATCCGGGCCGGGGGCAGCATCTTCGATCTTTCGGTCGTGATTCCCACGACCGGCAAGCAAGTGGGCAAGCTTGAGCGGGTCTCGCGTGGCCAGCCGGTTTTCAGTTCCAACGAGGTCAATATCCGGGGTGGCGGCGATTTGGCCGTGAAAGCCGCAGGCGATGTGTTGGGCGGCGTTTTTTACGTGGCGAGTGGAGAGGGCGAGATCATGGCCGGCGGCCAAATTGCCGGCGGTCAACAGTACACTTCGGGCCCTCTGTTCGCCCTGGGCGATGCGAAGATCGAGGTTCAAGCGGGCGGCGACATCGAGGTAGGGTCCATCTTCAATCCCACGCTGCTGGCGGAGCGCCTGAGGACCGATATCGTCGACACCTTCTTCAGCACCTATTCGGAAAACAGCGGAATCACCTTATCGTCTCTGGGCGGTTCGGTGAAACTGGCGAACGACTCGGCGATCGTCAATTCCGTCTACACCACCTATTCTCCGATCCCCTCGCCCGTCCTCAGCGTCAGCGAGGCCCACGCCCTGAATGTATATCCTGGCTCCTTGAGCGTTCGGGCCTGGACAGGGAATATCGAGATCGAGCGTCCGTTCGTCCTGTTCCCGCAGAAGCTCGGAACCTTCGAGTTACTGGCCGGCAAGGACATCCGTTCCGGGTCGTTGAAAGTTGGCCGCGTGGATGTGGGGCAGTCGGACGCCGACCCGAATCTGTTGCCCAGCGCGGCGCTGCCGACCGGCAATTATGCAACTGGCGTCCTTCCGCTGCTGAACCTCACGGGCAATGTCCACGCGCCGACCCCGGTCCATAAAGACGATCCCGAGCCGGCCAGAATCGTGGCCAAGGAGGGAGACATCGTGTCGTCCGATGGTGCGCCGTTGTTTTTCCATTCGCCCAAACCGGTTTACGCGGAAGCGGGCAGGGATATACGGGACGTCAGTTTCCTGATCCAGAACCTCCGGCCGCACGATGTCAGCGTCATCAAGGCGGGACGCGATTTCCGATTGCTGACCGACTTCATCGACCGTACCACCGGAGCACTCATCCCTCAAATCGACAACATTCTCAAGGTTGCGGGACCGGGCAATCTGTATCTTCTCACCGGCCGCGACATTGATCTTGGAGCGGCAGTCGGCATCGAAACGGTAGGCAATCGCGAAAACCCGGCTCTTCCGAAGGCGGGAACGTCATTGACCCTGATGGCGGGTCTCAAGGAACAACCGAATTACGCCGGCTTCACCGAACGCTACCTGGCGCAGTCCACGGACTATCGGCAGGAGCTGAAGCGCTTCATGGCCGCACGGGGATTCGACGTATCCGGCGACGACGACTCGGTGCTTGCCGCTTTCCGGGGGATGAGTCTCGATCATCAGTTGGCTCTGCTGCTCGATATCTATTTCACCGAGCTGCGCGAATCGGGCGACGCGGCGGCCAAGGCGAAAGCCGGCGGCGAGGCCGATTGGGAACGCTTCTATGCGAGAGGCTTCGACGCGATCGAAACGCTGTTCTCGGGCAAATACCAGGGGGACATCAAGCTCTTCTTTAGCAAGATACATACGCGGGCACCGGCAGACATCCGGATGCTGACGCCGGGCGGCCTGATAAACCTCGGTCTATCCGTGAAGGTGGCCGGGCAGAAATCCACCGACCAGCTTGGCGTCGTGACTCTGCAGGGCGGCGCCATCGACATGTTTGCCGACGGCGACATTCAGGTGAACCAGTCTCGCGCGGCAACCCTGAACGGAGGCGATTTGACGGGCTGGTCGTCGAACGGGGATATCGATGCCGGAGCGGGTTCGAAGGCCGATTTCGCCGCCTCCAAACCGAAATACAAGTATGACGAGAACGGAAACCGAATTCCGGACGAAGATCCGGAGATTTCCGGCAACGGCATATTTACCGACGCGCCTTCGGGAGTCGTGGGCGGCGCCATTCACCTGGCAACGCCGCGCGGCGTCATCAACGCTGGAGAGGCGGGCATCCGCAGCGCGGGCGATCTGACGCTCGCCGCGAACGCGGTGATCGGTGCCGACAACATCAGCGCCGGGGGACAGGCGACCGGCGTGCCGACCGCTCCTGCGGTCGTTACACCGGATCTCGGCGCCGCCAGCGCCGCGGCTGGCGTGAGCAAGACCGCCGAGCAGTCCACGGAAAGCATGAGCGACAAGGATAAAGACAAGACTGCCCAGAACGCCGGAAATCAAAGCGTGAACCTGTTGTCGGTGGACGTGCTCGGCTTCGGCAACTGCAGCGTGGGCGACGTGAGGGATGGCAAGGCGGGCTGCAGTTGATCTCCGATCCAGGGATATCGACGGGTGATTTTCCGCTCCTGGTGCCTGAATTCGGCATCCCAATCGGGGCGAAATCGTCACGTATCTGAAACATTGATGTAACACAATACATGCTTTCAAAATCAGTAAATACAAGAACTTACATGAAAGTGAGGGTCTACGCTCTGGCCTTGGGGTTGGTGCTCGTTCCGAGCATCGTTCACGCCTGGTGGAACGACGCCTGGTCGTCGCGCAAACAGATTTCGCTGGACGGCGGAGCCACCGGCGCGGATGTCCAGGAGACCTTGTCCGAGTTCCCGGTGCTGGTCCGCCTGCATACCGGAAACTTCGCCTACTTCATGGACCTGGCCGAAAACGGCAAGGATATTCGCTTCATGGCGGACGACAAGACGCCTTTGAAGTATCACGTCGAGAAGTTCGACGCGATCAACGAGATGGCTCTGATCTGGGTCAAGGCGCCGCAGTTCCGTGGCGGCATCAGCACCGATTCGATCTGGATGTATTACGGCAACGCCGAAGCGCCGGATGGCGGCGACGCGAACGGGACGTACGACGTTCATCAGGCGCTGGTGTTCCATTTCGATGAGACAGACCCGATGCCAAAGGACGCCACCGCCTACGGCAACCATGCGGCGGATTCCAAGGCCGCGACGGAACCGGCGGGCTGGATCGGCGCAGCGGCCAAATTCACCGGAGCGGGCGGCATAACGATCAATGCCAATCCAGCTCTGCAACTTTCGCCCGATAAAGGCTGGACCTTTTCCGCCTGGCTGAAGATCGATCAGGCCCAGCCGGAGGCTTATGTCCTGCACGCGGCGGAAGGCGAGAACGCGCTGGAGCTATCGGTTCGGGACACCGGCCTGGTCGCGAAATATGCGAACAACGGCCAAGGGGGCGAGACGCCTCCCGCGCCGTTGCAACTCGGCAAGTGGCAGCACATCGCCGTGGTTCTGCGGACGGACAAGCTGGAACTGTACCTGGACGGCAACAAGGCGGGCGGGTCGCCGGCTTCGGCGGGGCCGATGAATCCGCTGGTGACCCTGGGCGCCGGCGCCGCAGGCGATAGCCTCATCGGCTTTCTGGACGAAGTTCAGATTGCCAACACGGCGCGTACCGCCGACTGGATCAAGCTCTTGGCGCGCAGCCAAAGCGCCGATTTCAACGTTCTCGGTTTTGGCCAGGACGAATCCAAGCAAGGGGCGGGCGGTCCCAATTATTTCGTCATCATCCTGCAAAGTCTGACCGTCGACGGCTGGGTGGTGATCGCCCTGTGCGGCGTCATGTTCGTGATCAGCGCCCTGGTGATGGTCACCAAGGGGCTGGCTATCTCCAGGGCCAATAAGGACAACCGCGCCTTCCTCGACCAATACCGGAACATGGACGCTTCCGCCGATCCCGGAGCGCTGGATCAGGAAGAAACCGAGGAGGAGAAGGAACTCGGCGAATCGGATTTTCTTGCCGCGGTGGTGGGCAAGCACGATCACTTCCAGAGTTCTCCCGTCTACCACGTCTACCACGCGGGGGTTCAGGAGCTCAAAAAGCGCTTCGGCACTTTGGCCAACCAACCCTTGACCGACGAGGCGCTCAACGTTCTGCGGGCGCGGCTCGACGCGGCGGTGGTGCGCGAGGGGCAAAAGCTCAACCGCAATATGGTATTGCTCACTATCGCCATCTCCGGCGGCCCGTTCTTGGGCCTGTTGGGTACCGTGCTCGGGGTGATGATCACCTTCGCCGTGATCGCCGCCACAGGCGATGTCAACATCAACTCCATTGCACCCGGTATCTCCGGCGCGCTGCTCGCCACCGTGGCCGGCCTCGCCGTCGCTATCCCGGCCCTGTTCGGCTACAACTACCTGCTCACCCAAATCAAGGACCTCACCGCGGAGATGCGGGTGTTCACCGACGAGTTTCTGGCCATGGTGTCGGAGCGCCTGGCCGAGCGTCACCGCGGGGGATAAGCCATGAAAGTCGAATCCGAAGAGAAGGTCTACGACGACATCAACATCACGCCCATGCTGGACGTGGCCTACGTGCTGCTGCTGATCTTCATCATCATGACCACCGCCACGGTACAAGGCATCACCGTCAACCTGCCCAAGGCCAGCGCCACGCCCGCTCTGTCCAAGCCGAAGACCAAGGCGATTTCGATTACCCAGGACGGCACCATTTACCTGGACACCTATCCGGTCAGCCTCCAGGAGCTCGAAACCCGTCTGTCGCAGTACAAGGCGGCCACGCCGGACCTTCCGGTGGTGCTCAAGGCCGATGCCGCCATCCAGTATGAAAAGGTCATCGACGTGCTGGACGTGGTCACGCGCCTGCAGATCAGCCAGCTCGGTCTGGTGACGCAGAAACTGGTGAAGTAAGCCTCCTCTTCGTCGCCCGCCATGAGCAAGAAAACCTGGCTTCGCTATCTGCCGCTCGGGATCGGCGGGGTTCTGATCGTCCTGATCGCGGTGGCGGTTTATTTTCTGAAGGACCTTTTCGAAAAGCCGGTGCAGACCAAGAAACAGGTCCAGCAGATCACCGTGATCCAACCGCCCCCGCCACCTCCGCCGCCACCGCCCGAGGAAAAGCCGCCGGAGCCGGAGATCAAGGAGGAGAAGATCGAAGAACCGGAACCGGAGCCCGAGCCGGAACCCGAGCAGCAAGCGGATGAACCGCCTCCCGGCGAGGATCTGGGCGTCGACGCCGAGGGTGCCGCCGGGTCCGACGCTTTCGGGCTGGTCGGCAAGAAAGGCGGACGGGGGCTCATCGGGGGAGGCGGCGGCAACGCCATCATCTGGTACGGCCAGCAGTTGCAGCGCCAGATCGCGGACGAGCTCCGGGAGAAGCTGAGCCAGAGCAAGGCGCGGGACAAGAAGATTTCGGTGATTGCGAATATCTGGATCGGCGCCGACGGAAGCGTTTCCCGTGCCGAACTGGCCTCTTCCAGCGGGGACGGCGATGTGGACGAAGCCTTGCGTTCGGCCTTGGGATCACTCCGCTCCAGGCTCAAAGCTCCTCCGGAGAACATGCCGCAGCCGGTGAAGATCCGCATCCGCTCCTAAAACAGACTCAGAAATAACACGACTTGGGGAATTCCATGAAAGCAGACCGCAAGCTGCTCGCCGCGCCTTTGGCCTTGATTTTGGCGTCCACCGCGGCGGCGGGAGAAAAAGAAGAACTGCTGAAGCTCAAGAACACCACGCTCAATTTGATCGACATCCTGGTGCAGCAGGGAATCATCGACAAATCGAAAGCGGAGGACATGATCAAGCAGGCGGAAACCAAGGCTGCGGCGGAAGCCAAGGCGGAAGCTGCAAAGGAAGAGCAGGTCGCTGCAAAACAGGGTAATCCGGGCAAGGGCAAGCCGGGGCCGGTACGGGTGACTTACGTTCCGGATTTCGTGAAGGACGAGATTCGCGCCGAGGTGAGCAAGGAACTGCGCGACGAAGTGGTAAAGGAAGTCAAGTCCCAGGCCAAGACGGAAAAATGGGGCGTTCCGGCGGCTCTGCCGGATTGGGTGAATCGGTTCAAGTTGTCGGGCGATTTTCGCGTGCGTTTCGAGGATCAGTTATTTGCGGACGACAATCAGGAAGGCAGTTATCTTAACTGGCCGGTCATCAATGAAGATGGCGGCATCACTGCTGCGGGAGAGGATGCCTTCCTGAATACCACGGTCGACCGGCAGCGTTACCGAATTCGCGTGCGCCTTGGACTGGAGGCGCAAATCGCCGATCACTTCAAAGCTGGCATTCGCCTGGCCACCAGCAACGATCGCAGCCCGATTTCCATCAACCAAACCTTGGGACAATACGGGAAACAGTATGAGGTGGCGCTGGATCGGGCCTTTCTTCAATACGACCACGTGGACGGAAAGGGAACGGACTGGTTTACCGTATGGGCCGGGCGTTTCGCCAATCCATGGCTTTCCACGGACAACCTGTTCGACCCGGACCTCAGTTTCGAAGGTTTCGCCGGCACGTTCCGCCTGCCTATCGGACCCAAGGCAGAGCTTGCCCAGGACTTCTTCAGGTCGGGGCCTCAGTACCGTCAAATCAATATGGGATTTTCGACGCCTAACACGGCCTTCCTGACCTTGGGCGCCTTTCCCTTGCAGGAAATCGAATTGGAATCTCAGGACAAGTGGCTGTGGGCGGCACAAAGCGGCCTGGATTGGCTTTTCGGTACCAACACTCGGGTGAAGGCGGGCGTTGCCTATTACGACTACAAGAATATCGTGGCGCAGCCCAATGCGCTCGGTAGCCGCAGGAATGATTGGACGGCGCCGGAATTCTTCACGAAAGGCAATAGTCTGGCTCGAATCAGTAACGATCCTACCGATACAAGCGTCAACACCCGACTCGTTGGTCTGGCTTCTGACTTCAATATCATCGATGCAATGTTCGCTCTGGATTACAGCGGATTCGGCGCTAATCACGTCATGTTTACGGCCAATTATTCCGAGAATATCGGATTCGACCAGAAGGAGATTCTTCGTCGTACCGGGTCGAACATCAAGCCGAAAACCACTGCCTTTCAGGTCCGCCTGGACGTAGGCAGGCCCGAAATCTTGAGGTTCGGCGACTGGAGTACTTTCTTCGCATACAAGTATCTCGAGCGAGATTCGGTACTGGATGCGTTCACGGACTCCAATTTCCACTTGGCCGGGACCGATGCGAAAGGATGGATGGCCGGCATGGTATATGGCTTGGCGAAAAACACTTGGGCCAATATCCGCTGGCTCTCGGCCGACGAAATCGACGGTCCTCCGTTCGGGGTCGACGTGCTGCTGGTGGACTTGAACGCGCGGTTCTAATTCCATTCGGCATTCGATAGAACATTCATCGTAGGATGGGTAGAGCGAAGCGAAATCCATCGATGGCGGGTTAGCCCCTCGGCTCCGCGTAACCCACCGACCCTTCGACTTGGCTCAGGACAGGTCCGCGGGTGCTCGGCGGGTTACGGCCTCGCGGCCTAACCCACCCTACAAAACAATTCCTGATTGAAAGCGATTTGGAATAAAACATCGAGATCGAGTCATGAGCCCATTCGACATGCGTTCGCTTTTCTTGATTCGGCGGACGAAAAACGCCGTCCTTTTTCTGTTGCTGTGGTGCGCCGTGGTTGGCCCTTCGGCAGTACACGCCCAGGCGCCCAAGCAAGACAGTGCTGCGGCTCAAGCCTTGCGCAAGGCGCAGGGCATGCTGCGCCAGTTGAGCCAGGAGAAGACGGCTTTGGAAGGGGAAAAGAGCGCCTTGCTGGACCAGGTCGGAAAGCTTGAAGACAAGATCAAGCAACTCGAAGGATTGGAGAGTGTGGTCCAGCAGCAGAAGGCCAGTCTCGATAACTTGAGAGCCGGTAACGAATCGCTGCAGGGGCGCATCCATCAGGATTCCGAACGCATTCGCGGCCTCAACGAGCGTTTGCGCGCTGCGGTCGGCCAGTTGAAGAAATACCAGCAGGACAATGCGCTTCTGGTCAGTGCGGTGGCCGAGCGATCCCGATGGATTGAGGCGTGCACGGAGAAAAACCAAGGCTTGTACCAAGCAAACCGCGAATTGCTGGACAAGTATCAAGGCAAGGGATTTTGGGATGCGCTCACCGAAGGCGAACCCTTTACCCAAATCAGTTCGGTGAAGGCCGAAAACGAAGCTCAGGAGTTCCAATTCAAACTCGAAGACCTCCAGGTCACGCCTTGGCAGGAAGCCGGCGTGGCCGTTTCGGAAACAAGCCCGGCCGCAAGTGAGAATGCGCCGCCGCCCGATGAGGAGGAGGACGAAGAGTGAACGGAAACGGGCGCATACGACTCGGCCGGACGGCACGCCTGGGTTTGGCGGGCCTACCGGGATAGAGGCTCCATATAGTTCGAAAATCCCTTTCCGATCAAATGGGTGCCGACCTTCCGGCCCACCCAGGCGATGTACCAATGCCGTTAGAGCGTTTTCCATCCCGGTGTACGGATTCGTGCCAGGAGGGGAGAACGTAGGTCGGCAATCCCTTCCCAATCGCAAACGTTCGCTTTAGTCGCGACCCTTCCAATCGCAAACGGCATCTCTGGGAGCGCCAGAGCTGCCCTTCCGACAAAGCCCTTCGCCGAGCCGATACGTCGGCAAGGGATTGCCGACCTACATATCCGAATCTCTTACACCGATTCGGAAAACGCTCTAAGTTAAGACGAATGACGTCACCCCGGCAGGGAAGGGTGGCTTCGGTGCTCCAATCGCAAACGGTCATCCCAGGAGCGCTGGGATGACCCTTCCAATCGCAAACGGTCGCTTTAATCGCGACCCTTCCAATCGCAAACGGCCTGGCCGGGAGCGCCGGCCACGCCCTTCCCGAAGACACCGTTTGCGATTGGAATGCCGGGGTCCAGACGCTATGGATGGCAGAGGCCTCTCACTTCCTTGTGCACTGGATTCATGCCGCACAGTCCCTGTGCGGCACCCTACGGGCGCTTCGCGTGCAAATCGGCCTCGCCGCGCTACGCCGTCCCGCTTCGCTCGCGAGTCCTGGGCAGTCCTTCCCTGGCCTGCCCGCTCGCCGCATTGCGCCTCGCCCTGCCGATTTGTCCGGCACAAATTTGCCAGGAGCAAATTTGGACGTGCGGAGCACGGTCCGTAGGACGAACCCCAGGGATGGGGTGAGCAATCCCTGCCGGAAGGGGCGTTCTGGCGCTCCCAGAACGACCGTTTGCGATTGGAATGACGGCTTAACTTAACGGCATTGGGCCGATGTACCGGATGACCGGACATCACTGAGGCCGGGCATCCTTTCCCGCCGGTGGGGCCGTCAGCTGCCCGGTCCGGGTTCGGCCTTGTTGAGGAGGGTGCCGAGGAGGGGGGTGGTGTTGAGGTGGGCGAGGG
>Ga0268362_100095_pt1 | contig 23688 bp, 17 predicted proteins | sample MetcocultureR2M_FD_197214 | JGI IMG/M metagenome (GOLD analysis project Ga0268362, IMG submission 197214) | Soil microbial communities from Anza Borrego Desert, Southern California, United States - Methanotrophic co-culture R2-M | ecosystem: Environmental > Terrestrial > Soil > Desert | place... | reverse complement strand
ATGGCCGTGATAGACAGAAAAGTCGCTATGCTGTCCACCTGTGGTTGCTGAGCCCACATGATGAACCACTGCATTCGGAACATACATAGCTTTGTGTCCCGCAAGACGCAGCCGAAAACCTAAGTCCACGTCTTCCACGTAGCAGAAGTAATCTTCATCAAAGCCGCCGACATCGACCAACGCCTGTCTCCGATATAGAGCTGCGGCTGCACACGGAGAAAAAAATTCTTTGGCAATATTGTTCGAGTCGCGTTGAAAACTGCCGTGACCGGCTCGCCAGACCAAACCAGAAAGGTGATAGACATCTCCTATACCGTCTAGCATTCCAGATATTCCATGCACCATCTGACGCGAACCGAAAGCCGCTACTGTCGGGTGAGACAGTGCAGCATCGACCAAGCGTGCCAGCCAGTCTGGTTCAGGGAAAGCATCCGGATTTAGCAGAGCGACAAACTCCGTGTCACACGCTTCCAAGGCCCGGTTATTTGCTCCTGCAAAGCCGAGATTGGCACCAAGGTGCCGAACCATAACACCGGGCATCAGGTCTGCACCTTCCGTCGAGCCATCCGTGCTGCCGTTGTCCATAACTAAAATGCACGTAGGCTGCGCTGACTGGCGTAATAGGTGAATCAGACATTCATCCAATAAACCATTGCTATTCCAGTTAACGATAACGACAGTAACTGATGCTATGCTCATATGCGCGCTATCTTGGCTCGATCATCGGAAGGTCAAAAGTTTATGTCCGAAGTAACTAGTGATAACAGGGAACAGCACGCCTGCGAGATGTCCTAAAGCCTCAGCTTGATGAATGACACCGACCGCCGGTAAACCCCAACGCGCGAGAGCAATACTGATAACCAGCGTCTGCGCCACTGCCAGTAAATTAACGGCGATAAACTTGACTATCTGGGGTCCCATCGCTTTAGCGCGTGCCCCAAATACATGGCTACGCATTAATACAAACGCGACAATCATCCCGACTAAATAAGCCATGACGATTGCCTGCTCGTAAGTCATCCAGCGATTAAACAAAAAGCGTGAACCATAGTTTGCTGCAGCAGCAGATCCGCCGGCTAAAAGAAATCGCAAAAATTGATAGGTTAGCACGTGGGATCAACCTAACTCACTTTGGAGCAGTGTCAGATTTAGTAGCCATTGTCGCTATCTTTCTACCAAAGAAAATACTCTCCGAGATACCTCTATCCTCAGGATAATAATAAGAAGTATCAGCCACCCATAATCCTTTGGTTGGGAGAGTGATGGGTGGTAATTTGTCCAAATATCCAGGATCGCAAATTGGCTGAGCATAACGATATCGGCTAGCGTGCAAGCCTAAAACGTCGTCATCGCACAAGTCTGGGCTTATTTTTTTTAAATAGCGCTTCACCTTTTCCAGAAATACGTGATCTGGTTCGCTGAACTTAGGATGTTCGCCGGGCATGTAGAACGGCACGTATATTACGTGATGATCAAGAGGACGCAGATTGCTGTATTCCACTAAACCTGGAATATCCATTTCAGGATCGTTTGTATTAAGCCAGAAATTGTCGGTTACGGGCTTCCGTAATTTGGCAATTACACAGACGACTGCAATATTCTTAACTGATTGAAAAGCCCGCAAAATCTCCGCCGGCAAGTCCGGCATCAATTTAGGCACATAAGGCAAGGGAACAGTACTTATCACTTTGTCAAAGGCATGGAATACACCATTAGCTTCGATGCCTTTAACCTTCCCTGACTCAATTGCAACTTTTGTAATTGGCGACTTCAACCTTATTTCACCACCACGCGTCTCGATAGCAGCCTTCAACGCTTGCAGAAGGGTTTCGGATCCGCCTTCCAGATATCCCAGTTTTTCTCGAAACAGATCGTAGCGTGAACGACCGATTCTGCGGATGCGGCTCCATATCCAAGCAGCCGATAAACCTTCCGCAAAGTCGTAAAACTTATAATCGAACAATCGACGCCACAAAACCTCATATGCTTCTATGCCCACCCAACGTTTGATCCAACCGGTTGCCTCAACCTTGTCCAGAGGCCGCCAATCGTTGCGTTTGGTTGACCAGAAAGCGTGAAGTCCGTAGCGTACTTTTGCACGCCATCCCAGACCCTGAAATTTCAACAAAGCAATCGGATTACCCCAAGGCTGAACGTGGCCTTGAAACCAATAGCCCATTTTGGTCTCGACCCAGTGCATTTTGCTAGACAGCTCTAACTCATCCAAAACCTGAAGAAATGCACTATCAGAAATGCAATGGAAGTGGTAATAACGCTCGATAGGAAGCCCGTCAAAATCGAATGTGGCGGTCATGCCGCCAATTCGGTCATCTGCCTCGAAAACGACAGGCTGATGCCCATCGAGCACCAATTGATAAGCAGCAGCCAAGCCCATCGGGCCAGCGCCAAGTACCGCAATACGTTCGCCCATACTCAAAACTCTAGGACCACTTTACTGTAAATCGGGTCATTAAAGGTCTCATCGAGTGCCTTCGAAAAAGGCGTGTAGGGTACACCGAAAATGCCGGGCCAATCGATCACCTCAAACTCATCTTTGGCGATCAATGCCGACAACTGTTGAGTAGTAAATGGAGGATTCTTATCGAAGACTCCCCAGGTCCAAAGCAGGGCATAAAACAACCTATATGGAATTTTGGTGATTACAGTTTTTGCACTGGTGGCACGCTTTATTTCGTGAATGATGTCAATATAATCGATCTTTTCGTGACCAGATATATTATAAATGCCGTTTGCCTGGTTTTCGATGCACCTGATTATGATGTTACAAAAGTCGCCTACATACAGAGGTTGCCTCATATAACGGCCATGCCCAGGTATCGGGAAAACTGGGGTCTTTTGCATAAAACGAGACAGCCAGCCCAAGTGCTTGCGATCAAACCACCCAAACATCAAAGTCGGGCGCAATACCGAACAAGGGATGCCACTTTCCAACACCAATTTCTCCTGATATTTCTTGGTGTTGGTATAAAAGTCATTAACTACTGATTCGACTACCGAAGAACTGATATGAACTAAGTAAGGCACTCGATGAGACTTGATCGCGTTAAGAACCTCTTGAGTCGAATCTACGTTGTTACGCACAAACTCCTGATACTCCTGGCCGCCAATTTGAGCTTGCAACATGACTACAACATCAGCCCCTTCGAAATGGCGATGCCAAACTCCCGGTTCGGCTAAGTCAGCAAACTCTGCGGTAACTTCTGGCTGAATTTTTTTCAAAACATTCAAATTGGTACGGTGCTTATCTAGTACAACGATGTTGTCGTATCCCTTAATCTTCAGGCGGGCAACAAGATTTTGCCCAACTAGGCCGGCACCGCCGGCTAGAATGACGCGTGTTTGTTTCATCATTCTCACAACTTTATCCGCTTAAGCACTAGATTCGGTATATGTAGGATGATTAGCATGATGAACTGCCAGAACCAAGGTGTATAAAGGACGTCCCGCTTTTTTTCGATTGCACGTACGATGTCGACTGCCACTTTTTTCGCTGGCGCGAGCAAAATCGAGGGCAGAGGGAGTCCTCGGGTCATTGGCGTATCAACAAAACCTGGCTTGATAGTCAAAACATGCACGCCGGACTTGAGTAGGCGGCTGCGCAAGCCGCTAGCAAAGGTATCGATTGCCGCCTTGGCCGCACCATACAGGTAGTTACTCGCCCGGCCACGATCGCCCGCTACCGAACCTATAACCGCGATTACCCCATCGCCCTGCTTCTCAAATCGGATCGCCAGACTTGCTAAGCAAGAGATTATGCTTTCAGCATTGGTTCTAAATTCGCGAACGGCATAATTGATGTCAGTTTCGCAACGAACCTGATCTGGCAACGTGCCGTAGGCGATCAAAACCGCGTCAATACGTGAAAATCTGCGCCATGCTGTATCCAGCATTTCGGGTAGGCTTACAGTGTCATTGGCATCCATGACGTAGGTTGCTATGTCACTTGCACCGCGCACAGACAAGTCGCTGGCTATTACATTCAGTTTTTCGGCATTGCGCGCCACCAAAAAAAGCCGGGCACCTCGACCTGCATAAATACGCGCCACAGCCTCGGCGATGCCGGAGGTAGCGCCAACGATCAGAATGCTTTGTGTCATTATGTTACTCGTTTCCAAAATCGGGATAATAGCTGTGGGTCGCGCAGGGCTTCCACCCGCTGCCAAGCTGGATAGGCTTGTTGAAAGTGGGAGGCGCTCATGTGAGCATCCTTAGCCGGGTAAAGACGGCCACCCGCGTCATGCACCAGAGCATCCAATTTATTGAAGAGACGGGAAATAGCCGGTTCGTATTGAGGAAAATCGAGTGCCAGCGTGACGCCAGGTATTGGAAAGGAGAGCAATCCAGGTGAAGAAATGTCTCCGAATTGCTTGAGTACGGCTAGGAACGAGCCCGTGCCACTCCGGGAGATTTCTGTCATCACCGCGCTGAGAACCTCATGGGCATCCTGTCTCGGCACCACACACTGAAACTGCTGAAAGCCATTTCTACCGTACATACGGTTCCAGTGAAGAATGCCATCCAGCGGATAAAAGAAAGGAATATAACCAATGCGTCTTTGGATTTCTTTTGCCCTATGTCGGTAATAATAAAACGTATTGAACGCTCTCACGGTCAGCGCGTTGACCAGCGATATCGGAGGGTCAAACGGCATTGTCAAGGGATTGCTTCGGACGGTCGTTAATTCTCCTTCGTAAGCATGGTTGCCCACGATGTAATGTCCACGGCCAGTATGTGCGCCTTCAGCTAAACAATCGATCCAAGCCACGCTATATTCGTGATGCGGATCGTGCAGACGTGAAAGATCAAAAAACTCTTCCAAGTTGCCAAACCGGATGCTGCGTTGCTCAATCTGACTTGATGTCACCCGGCGTAATTGCATCTCGACAGAGACAATAATTCCGGTAAGACCTAATCCACCCACTGTTGCTGCGAATAACTCGGGATGCTCTTCGGGCGAGCACGCTACCACTCCTTCGTCGCTTCGGTATAAAACCAGGCGACGCACGTGACAGCCAAAGGTACCTTTCACATGATGATTCTTTCCATGCACATCGTTCGCAACTGCGCCGCCTAAGGTCACAAAGCGGGTACCTGGCGTCACCGGCGGGAACCAACCGCGCGGTAGAGCAATGCGAATCAACGCATCGAGCGTCATCCCAGCCTGAGCAGTAATGACACCAGCCGTCCAATCCGCCACCAACACTCGATCCATGCTGCGCATGGAAAGCACGTTGCTAGATGCCGCTAGACAAGAATCACCATAACTGCGGCCCATGCCATAGGCCAAGGCGCCACCGGTGAAAGCACGACGTTTGTCATTTTCCGAAGATGTGCACCCCGCAAGTGTGCTAGCTATCTCGCTAGCCCAATTCACAGGGTGCGGCTGCTGCGGCAGACGGGGGTAGCGTCCCCAAGAAAGCAGGGGCGTACTCATAACGTAGCCAAGACAAATACAGTCAGGAATCCCACACCTGTCCAGCGGCTGACATTGTCTCTCAATGCGAACACAATCGGGTCATCGTGCATCTGTCCGCGGTGCGCCAACAACCAAACGCGGCTCAGCCAGAACAGTAACAGCGGGCAAGCCGCCCACATCCACTCCGGCGAACGGTAAAGTGTGGCCGACGCCGCTTCGTTGATATACAGCGCTAACACTAACACTGAGAGATAACCCGATGCCCCTCCCAGCGACGCCAGCAGCTCGAAATCCGCAGGGTAATAGCCCCGCCCGGCAGATTTATCCTTCTTTCCTTTTTTCCGGGCGTCGTGCAACTCGGTATAGCGTTTAACAAAGGCCAGGCTCAGGAAAATGAACATGCAGAAGGCCAAGATCCAAAAGGTGGCGACCAGTTCCATGGCAGCGGCACCGGCAACCACCCGAATCGTGTAAAGCATCGCTAAGGCAACGACATCAAGCATGACGACGCGTTTGAGCCATAGAGAGTAGGCCAGGGTAAGCAGGTAATAGCCACCTAACAGCATGCCGAAGAGCACAGGCAACTGCCACAACGCCAACGCCAAGGCTCCCATCAGCAATATCGGTATAAAAAACAGTGCGTGTAGAATCGGCAAAGTGCCTGCTGCCAAAGGGCGATTGCGTTTGGTCGGATGCTGTCGGTCATCTGGAAGGTCCAATAAATCATTCAACAAGTAAACGCTGGAAGCACAAGCCCCAAAGGCAATGAATGCCACCAAACCGTTCCACAGCAACGGCCACTCCAATACTCGGTGTGAGGCGAGTAGTGGGACGAATATCAATGTGTTCTTCGCCCATTGATGGATCCGAAGCGCTTTCGTGACGGTACGAACGTAGGATGGTCGCTCGTCGAAAACTTGCCCAATCTCACCCAGCTTACTCGCGGCAGACAGTACACCACGCTCTGGATTAGCGACATGAATCGCAGCGGCTGAGCGCCATACCGGCAAATCAGCGGACGAATTGCCAACGTATGCGTAACCGTTCTCGCCAAACCGACCGACCAAAACATCCCGCTTGCGATAGGAAGAAAGATTCTGGCTTTCTGTGGCTAACACCTCCTCGAAAATACCGACATGATCCGCTACCGTTTGGGCAATTCGCTTATCCGATGCGGTCGCAAGGACTAGTTTGAACCCAGCTTCATGTTGCCGTTGCAACCATGTCAACAAGGACCTGTTGTAAGGGAGCGACTCCACATTGGGTAGCACAGCATCCGCTAGTCGGCGCTTGAAATGTGCTTTACCTCTCATTAGCCAGAATAGAAGCGAAAACAGTCGCAGAGGATGGTGACGGAGGAACAAAAACAGGTTCTCCACCAGCATGTCAGAATTGACGAGGGTACCATCAAGATCGACTACAAGCGTGCGAGTCACTGGCAAATGTCCATCAATTCGAGTTCGAAACCATTTCGGATTGTTTCAAGAGTACTTCACAACCATTCACCGTGACATTATTCCAACCTCGTTCATTTGTCATGCGGTCGTGCAAGTCGCTAAGTGTGGGAAAGCTATCTGTGGGCGGACATATGACTATCGCCGAAAGGGGCATACTGCCCAGATACTTTTGTGGTTGATCCCATAGTTGGCGATACTCTTTAAACCAAGGCGGCACGGCCATCGTTTTTCGTTGTGCCTGGAACGCGATTTCGGAGCTATAACCTTGGCCAAACACCACCAAACCCGTCCTGGGAGGTGTGTGATCTCGCAAATAATGGCCTACTTTGTAAGCCTGAACGGAGCGAGGGTCTAGTTCATCAAGTTTTCGTGCGACAACAATACCATACGACTTAGCAAAGAAAGCCAGATTCGATAGAACGATGACCAACGTAACGAGCGGTACAAACATCATTATGCCTGTTGATTCCCGTAACCAGCCGCCTACCGCAATAGCCAATGCTCCAAGCAAAAAGGGTACGCAAGCCACTTGGTAATACTCGTGCACTAAATGCAAATTCGTGAAAATCAAAATGGGTAATAGGAACAGTGTAAACGCGGCAAGCGATAGCCAAGCATACTGGCGATACTCCCGCTCCCACCCCAGCCAGGGCAATATTATGAGTAAAACACCAAGAACACCGCCTGTATTCCACTGGAATGAACGTTCCCAAACTACCCGTAGCCAGGTTTCAGAAGACAATTTTTGTTGTACCGTGCCGAAGTTCCATTGTCCGAGTGCTTTCGACGTTAATTGCAAACCAAATGGATTTGCCGCTTTCACAACATCTGCATAGTGCGCCCACGCTAACCCAATTATCAGCGGAACACAGATCACGGCAATCGGATATAGTCCATTACGAACCGTTTGAAAACTCAGGCCCGTCTGGCGTAGTGGAGTGAACAGTGCTGTCACGAGCAAGAAAAGCAATACCGGACCACCGGTAGTCGATTTTTGTAATACCGCCGCAGTAGCAAAGACAACAAACCAGATTACGCTGTGCCAGCCACTAACTCGCCTAATTAAATCAATTGCATAGGGTATACAGGCCAAGGAAAAAAACAGCGCAGCGGTTTCGATCATGAATGTACGCCCCCAATATACCATCAAGGGTGAGGTCCACAATAAAACGCAGAATACCAAAGGCGCTGTAACTGGTAGTTTCAGTCGCTTGCTAATGGCAAAGGCCGGCCAAGCGGAAGCTATCAAAAACAGATAACTTACAAAACGACCTGCCGTCTCAAGTTCGAAGCCCAAAATTCCAACAATCGCCGCAGCTAAAGTTTGGTAGATCGGGAACTCAAATGGAATTGCCCAAGGGAAACCCGCAACGGGGGTTTGATAAGCAAAAGTCCAACCTTCTTTAATCATCCAGTAGGCAGTTAGCGCAGTTTGCGTCTGCCTAAATGCATGTACATCCGCCAGTGGCTGATGGATGTAGCGGAAGGCTATATATGTGCAGAATAGAAAGGCTGAAGCGACGAGCAGGTATACTCCATAAGACCAGAGTGCATTGTTTCCAATTCGCTGTGGAATACCGTTAGTGCGCAGCCCCGCCAATGCTGAACGTGAAGAAATGCTATTTGCCATATTTGTCCTCTACTGTCCTTGGCTAGATGTGATCGGCATCAATTTCGATATCAACTCCAAAGAGATAAGTGCAGCGATAACCAGCGACACAGCTGCATCAATGGCCACTCCAGCTTGTAAAGGTGAAGAAATCCAGACTGCGCCAATATAGGATATCAATGCAATCAAAGTCAGACTGAATAATAGGGGATAGCATTGATGTACAGTGACCGCGCCGCCCAGCGCCAAGCCAAATACAGCTGCTTGTGGCCAGACATGTAGTACCGACGGGACTAAAAATCCAAGGACGACAAGTAACCACGCAGCGATCGAAATTCCTGCCAAAACCAAAAATGGCCCAAAATGATGGAGCACTTCGCTTCTATTTAGTACGACTAGCCAAACGCATATGGATAAAGCAGCACATAGCGGAATCGTCATGTTGCCTTTAGAAAATCCCAGACACGATATTTGTTGATTGCGCTGGTGCCAAAATCCAAGTTCACCCGAATTTAATTGACCCGATGGTGCAATGGCAAGAAGATTTAAAGCAACATACTGATGGGATATCTAGATAATAATGATGGGCTCTTGGCGATGTCTACATCGCCGGTGGGCAATGAATCCAGAACCTTGCTTTTAGTTCTCGAACTATCGCTAACGAGAACGCAATAAATACCAAAATAACTACTGCCGTAATGAGAAGATTTAACCGGACCACTTGTTTTTTTGATTTTGCGAATCTAGTAGATATGGAGTTTTTTGCTGTTATCACATCTTTGGTCAATATCGCCAAATATCAAAATTAAACTAACCGAGTAGAAATCAGGCTGTATTTCTGCTTCGGATAAGTCGAGAACGAAGCCCGAGTTGATGAGGGTTAGTGGGAGATTGAAATAGTCGACGACGTCAGGTCTAGGTAATCCTGCTGTAGCTAGGTAGTAATAGTCCACGCCCGCCTCGCTTTTCAGATGGGCAACGACCCGATCCGGGATTCGCAATTTTTCCTTATCGATCCCCCAACCGGAGATTTCGACATGTTGGCCTTTCTTAACGCTGTGTACAACGTCAGACATTTGCGCGCCGTTAATGTACTCAATATTGCATTCACCACCAGGACGCAAAGAACTACCTCTCAGGGTTTCGGGGGAAATAGAAACGGCCTTTTGAACCACTTTTTCGTCGTTATGCGGCTTTGCAATGACAGGCACTTGGCTAGGCGAAAACCACGTTGCGAGAACAAGGGCCAAAATAAAGACGTATACGCTGTCAGAGCGAGTTGGTAATCTTTTTCCCATAGGCCATACCAGGCATTTCGATGAAACGATACGAGATAAATGCAACCAAGGTTACGGCCCCTAGCGTTACTGATGCGCAAGCCAAAAAGTTTTTCAAGCCACCTCCGAGACGCAACCCGATTAGTAAATAAACATCCAGCAAGGTAATAACAATTAATGGATGCCATAAGTAGAGACTAAAGCTTATTTTCCCAAGGGTAGTTGTTGTCGCATTTGTGACTAATTTGTTCGGCCAAATACAGACTGAAAGGATTAGCATCATAAAAATGATGCTCCAGACATAGAGGTCCAAACGTACACCCTTGATAGCACTAAGCACGCCATATGTAGCAGGCAGGTATATGACGCAAAGAGCGCTTACCAACGCCACTAACATTATGCCCCCCCCTATGACTTTATTCTGTATAAAGCCTGTTTTGTGCCAAATTAAATAACCAAGGACACCAGAGAGAAATGTTGGCAAATGGGTTATTATATTTAAATAAGAATACGATCCAATATTTATTGTTGATGCCGCCGAATAGAATGATGAAGAGACCAGTATCGCAATTGCCACCACCAGGATACCTATTCGCAGGCTATTTATGATTGAAGCCACAAGAGGAAAAAATAGATAAAAAATAATTTCAACGCCTATTGACCACCCTGCCCATACGATACTTTCATGTTTGCCAGGAACCAGTCCGAAAAGCAGCAAAAAGTTCAGCGTAAGATCATGAAGTGTAGCCGGTAGGTACCCCCACTTCATTTTTGTCACTACCATCCAAACAACGATCATGAAATAAAATAACGGCGCTATTCGAAAGTATCTGCGGATGTAGAATTTAGCAATAGACAGACGATCTCCAAGCTTATCCATGTAGCCATAGGCAAGCACAAAACCACTTAAAGCATAAAATAGTGGTACACCAAGGCCAAACCTCTCCTTTATGACAAGCAGATAACTAGGGACTGGAATATTGGGATTTGGCAAGAGGACCATGTGGTAAAGGATAATCATCATTGCGGCAATAGCCCGTAGGGATTCAACTCCATCTAGTCTCGGGCGTATCTCTAATTTGACGGCCCCCACGTCAGCATTCATGAATATTTTTATCCTAACGGCAATTTAATCGGAAGCAAATAAATACAACAGCCCTTCTGTTTGCATATGCACAGTTGCCTATGCAGGAAAGCCTATACGTAGATTTCTAATTCACTTCCTTCTGAAGAACATTATTGGGTGTGATTGCCGTGACGGATCGAAGAGAAACCTTTCAAGGGTGAAAATATCTGTGTATGCGTTCCTGGCATAGTGCTCGGGTATAAAAGTTTCTCCGTAGAAGTCTGAATTCATGGCGCCTCCACCGGTGACACCATTGGCGTTTGAGTGCACGAACTCACCTCTGTCGTAACGCGCTCGGGCGTGACTAAAGTCAGTAAACATCATTGAGAGGGCATCTGAATAGGCGCCGAGGCCTTTGCCTCGCAGAGATTCACAATAGTCAAAAAATGAGCGACCTCTCGTGGTAAGTGCTAATAGCGCGCCAGGCTTAGTAATTCGGTAAAACTCATGCATCCATTCTTTACATGCCTTTTCAGACAAATGAGAAAAAACAGAATATCCAACGACATAGTCGAACGAATTTTCATGCAGCGCCGTTGGCGGGAATGGAGTTGTTACATCAAAATTATTGCTTCTAAATGTTTCTTTACAGATATCGATGAATTCCCTCATAACATCCACACCATAGATGTTAGAGAGTGGTAGCTCGCGCAAAAAAAAGCGAGCAATGCGACCCCAACCGACACCAAAATCGAGCAATTTGTTATTTCCAGCAATAGGCTTGCCCAAAATTTCGAATGTTTCAATGCAATCCTGATAAAAGATAAATGCCTCCTTGAGCGTATTAACTCCAGCCTGTCCGGTTGTATTCGATTGTATCTTGTCTGATGGAAAACCAGGCAGCTCCATGTTGTTGAATAGGACGGGGGGTTGTAAGTAGCTTTTACATACCAAATCAAACCAATTAGCTTGTGAAATCATTATTTATCTCTTCTTGATCGGTTTTATGTTGTCTATATTTTTATATGGTGGCGCCGGTTCGGCAAGCCGTAAAGATTGATTGGGGAAATAAGCCTGCCTCATCTAGTGGCAAATACTGGGATTGCCATAAACACCAGCAGTGGCCGAAAAAACGAGGTACGGCGCCCCTTTACGTGCTACGGAGTTCAACAAGGTGATGGTGTTGGATACATTGTTTTGGTAATAAGATGTCGGACTTTTTCGCCGATTCGCTTATTTGAGCAAACGAGGCGAAATGTATGACCATATCAAAGTCTCCGCTCGTGGACACTAGATCCAGCGAGGCTTCATCGCCCATGTTGCCGAGTACGAATTTATTAGCCATCACCGCGTCACTATAACCGGATGAGAGGTCGTCGAGCACGACGACATCCTTCCAGTGTTTTAGGAGCAATTTGACCATATGGGAGCCGAATGTAATCAGTGCCGCCTATTACTAATACTAATAAGTCGTCAAAGTCGCTGTCTAATCAATTTACGGTAATACCGTGATCTTCTTGCAGCGATTCAATATACCGCTTGGCTTGATTCTGCTTTGCTGCAGCCACGTCGTAACGTTCGGCGATGTAATTCTGCATGCGACGAATTTCTTCCAGATGAGATTTATTGATATTGCTGATTGTCACACCTTGGCTATGTCGGCGGTGTTTGTTCAAGGGTATCGGTGAGAATGCAACTCTGCCGCTGGCGAGAAGTAACACATAGACAAGCCAGTCGCCCGCGATGCGATAAGAACAAATTTCGTCGAAGCTATTTTCCAGCACAGATTTGAGGGCGCTTCTACTAAACAAAACCGCGCTCACATTGGGAATTGTATTCTTGATGCTCAGGAAGTCGACTATCTCACTCTCACCGTCCAGCACGAACGGGGTCAGCCAGTGTCGGGCATCAATATCGGATAAGTACGGGAGATAGTTGTTGGCCAATAGTGTGCCTAATTCGTCAATCTGCTGGCTTTCGCAGTACGACAGGACAACACCAGGTGTTCGGAACCCTTTGAGCAACTCGTCGATCAGCTTTTCGCCACAGCTATCATCCGCTTCGGCCAGCCAGATGTGGGTGCCAGACGCAAATTCCACACCTTTCCGCCATTGGCGGAATACCGAACCGGAATTCTCTTCGTTGATGAGGATCCTGTAGTCAATGCCGCATTCGCCAAGCAGATTCTCCGCCACTTCAACACTTTTGTCCGTGGAGCAGTCATCCAGAAAGATGATTTCGTAAATGGGGTAATCCTGTTTGACGATGCTTTGCAAACGCTCCGGCAGATAACGGGCGTAATTATAGTTCGGTATGATCGCGGACACGCGCGCCAACCCAATCCCCAGAAAATCCAGCAGGTCGAATATATAATGCCGAAACGAGAAAAGCCTACTGATAAGTTCGGCCCCGCGCAGACCGAGCCTTTCCCTTTCTCCAGACTTTTCCAACAAGTCCGCTACCGCCGAGGCAAAGGCTTCCGCATTCTCTTTGGGTACCAGTCTTCCGCAACCTTCACTAAGTAGGCCGACAAAACCACCCGCCCCTTCGAATCCGACTACCGGCAGGCACGCGTCCAGCGCTTCAAGCACTACCGACGGAAACGGATCTTCACGCGAGGTTAGTGCGAATACATCCGCACCTCCATAAAAAAGCTCCGTGTCGGTTTGGAGTCCTGGAAATATAAAGCGATCTTGCAATTCCGGGAATTTGGTTAATTTGTTGATGACGTGATCACGCATGCCTTGCTCCCAATGACCAAGCCATACCCATCGTGCCCTAGGTGTGCGCGGAGCCATTTCTAATCCGGCATCAACGAACAGATCTATGCCTTTGCGATGGTCAGCGTAGCCGACACCCAGAACGACTTGGGCGTCGTCAGGCAAGCCGAGTTGTTGACGTAGGCGTTTCCGATGGGTAAATCGATCCACCGATTTATCCCTGCGCTTATACAAGCCCTGTGGCCTTATATGTACTTTTGCCGATTCGCACGGCGCTATAGCGTTAAAGGAAACAGCCACTTCAGACGCAGGAAATACAATTTTGCTTGCATGATCGGCTATCGTTTTGGCTTGGCCCTGTAAGCCCATCTGATTCAGAACCCCGTGCAACTCATGAATTAGCGCAACGCATCGAAATCCATTACTTGCAAGAGTCTCGAGAAAATAGCCAGAAACGGTCGTATTAACCAATGCGCAACGATGACCAGACTCGTACAGCCTTTCAGCAAGGGAAACAGCTTGCTGTCCACGCGGATCTTTCCCATTTAAGTCGTGCACTCTCGCCCATCTAGCAAAATCTGATTTTAATGGGCCGTCTTCCAAGCAAACCACATCGATATGGAATCCAAATTCCTCATTTAATGTCCTCGCCAAATTAAGCGCGAGAAGCTGAGCACCATGTGGATAGGCGTCGTGCGTAACCAATACGACTTTACGCTCTTCTCTGGGAAACATTTGACTTCCAGTCAATGCATTTCTTGTCGCTTGAAGATATGCGTAGCCGAAGCGGGCGTCTGGTTCCAGGTAAGCGCCTTCGGCCCATTCGTTCCATGCGTTGATGAAAACCAACTGTTCGTCCGGATTGGTAAACGACTGCTGTGTACAGCGAATGGCATTTTCTAACCAACGCTGATAAAGCGACGGCGAACTATTCAAAAACACGGTGCTACGGCTTTTTCGCCGAGCCGTGTTATCCCAGGATGGGCACACGCCACGAAAGAGTTTGTACCCGGGTGATTTGTAGTGTTCGCTACGTTCTACGAACGTGCGCCAGTCGTAGACAGTACAGCCAAAATTTTTATCTAGTGGCGTTACACTATTAGTGAGATTTGGCGGCGCTGAGTTATTGGGCGGGAATTCGATCGCAGCATCAAAGCCATACTTGATTGGATCAATCGTTTCGAAGGATTGGGTGTAGGCGAGGTATATCTCGCCGATATCGTTGTCCCTACACCATTGTCGCCACCGACGTGAAGTTTCTTTGGCCGAAGGAAGGAGGCTAGGGCGATACACCAAAAGCAATGGCTTACCGTCGATACGAATATATCGGCGATCGCGCATGTACCGGGCGACATATTGGATGAACGCGATATCGTCTTCAGGGGAATGCTCCTGTGCGATAAGGACTTCGCTGTCCAGGCCATCCCAACGGCGACTCCAATTTTCGTTAGCCCAGCAAAGACAGAATGGCAGATCGAGGCTGATATCATTCAGGTAGTTTTTGATTGGTGCTTCCAGAAGACGTTTTCCGCCGAACCAATAGAAATAGAAGCAAAATCCCTCAATTCCGTACAACTTGGCTAGTTCGATCTGCCGCCGTTGCACAGCTGGGTCGAGCAAATTGTAATAGCCCAATTCGTCCGGTATGCGTGGCTGATAATGCCCCGCAAATTGAGGCAATGCAGGTTGGACATTCGACCATTCGGTAAAACCCTTCCCCCACCATGCGTCGTTTTCGGGGATAGAATGGAATTGCGGCAGGTAAAAGCAGATTAGTTTGACGGGCTTGCCCTCGATGGGGCGGGCATTGAGCAACGGTACATATTGGCCAGCAAGTACATCAGTCCACTTGGAATTCCGTGCAGTACTCAGTTGAACAGGTACGTTGCAGGCCATGGAGTCTTGAAAGCTTTGCCAACTGCGATAGGCCTGAGTACGACGAAACAGGAAGGGCAAAGTTGTGAATACTAATTTTTTTAGTTTTTGCTTCTTTTGGATTGACAGTGGAAGATCGTGCCACGCTCGACGAGATCCATCAGACAGACATTTACGTATGAACGCATTCGGGTGCGAGAGCAAATTTCTTCGAAGGTCGCGAAGTGGTTTGGTAAGTATCCAGGATTTGCTATTCAGGATATCGTTAACTTGCTTACCAAAGTTGGTAATTTGCGCATCACATTCGGCTATGGTTTTATCACGTTCGGCTATGGTTTTAATGAGATCGGCTATGTGATCTTCACGTTCAGATACAGCTTGGGTGAGGTCGGCGATCTGAGCATCTCGTTCGCCCACAGTCCGATATAGACTGGCGATGTTATCGTCGCGCTTAGCCACCTCCCTATAGAACGCCCCACCTTCCCGGAGCCGGTCGGCAAATGCCAATATCGGATAATAGCGCCGAAACTCCGTTTCCCATTGCGCGATTAGTGCTTGAACGTTTTGGTCGCGCCGAGACCACTTGTCGGCTGCAACCGCTAATAACTCCGAGTACATATCGCGCACTAACGGGGGACATCTCTCATCTGCATTTAAGTCCTCAAGATCAAATGCGGCATGCCTGAGATTATCATCAAGAAATTGATTTCTATATTCGTTTAGGTCATCCGGATCGATAGCTAATCCGAGATTAGTAGCTATCCGACCCAACTCGATATTCGGCTGCGCTATCAGCCTGTCGTAGTCGACTAAAATATTCTTAGCCTCTGCGGTAAAGACTAAACTGGGAATGACGTGGCCAAGCCAGAGCAAGTAACCTGCCGTTTCGTCAAGTCCATCGCGCCTAACCAAGGATTCCGCTACGCTACGGGGATTTCGCAAGGCCAAAATATAGACAACATCGACTTCGGAGAACTCGAATACCTCTTTCCAAAAAGGCAGCAAAATGGCCATGCGAGGATCCTTGACCCCCCAAACAGGAATACCTTCAACCTTTTGCGTAAGCAAATTTCTTGCGCGCTGAAAATATCCTAGCTCGTGCAACCTGTTCATATCAGGAACAGAAATAGCGGCGAGGTGATGCCATTCACGGCCCAGCGCACGAAGCATTTCCACATTCAATGTGTTGAAGTCGATGTCTTCCCAGAAGCCTTTAGCATTGTTTTCTTCGACTGGGGGCATCATTTTGTCACCAAGGCTAACCCCCATTACCTGGAGGCCACGAGTAAGTGCGCTCGTCCCGCTTCGATGCATGCCCAATACGACTACTACCTTCTTCTTCATCTACACGCTTTCAATGCAAAAGCCATTAAATTGGCGTAAATAGTTCTGAGATCAGCCTTCGCTGCGGTGCATGCCCAGCACGACCACGATCTGCGATTAATTTCTCATGATCTGAAATTGATTCCATTATTTGAACTCAGCTGCGTTCGTGGCAGATGACGCAATCCAGGGCAATGCCTCTCGAGTCGGGCGGCCGAACAAAATATGGGAATTCGTTGGTGCTGCAAATTCGCGTCCCCGAATAGCATGGTATTCACGATACGCGGATTCAACATAATTTCCATTAGTTGAATTCGTGGCTATTCCCCCGTGCACTTGATGAAATGTGCCTTCCCCCAGAAGCACTATCGCGTTCGAATCCTGGTACTCGCATGCTCTTTTATAAAAATCGAGGTTAGCCAATCCCCCCCCGGGCAGGCGGAACTGTTCATCGAAACCTTGCAGCTTTTCGAAAAAAGCTCTTCTCATGAAAATCGCATTACTTTCCGAAATATTTCTGAAATAGCCGTTTATGCTAGACCAGGCAAAAGCTGATATATTGAACAAACTGTATCCATTTTCACACCAATCAATGGTTCCAAGTAAGCGGTCTTCCACGTCCTGGCAGTAACCTTCTGTTATCGACAAGGATTGCGGCTTTGGCCCAAGATGCCACGACAGCGTCGCAACCACCCCATGCTCGTAGAGGCACAGGGCGTCCATGGCGTACCTGATTAAGCCTGGACTGGCCATTCTGGCCCCATCGATCATTACCCCCACAAGATCGCCACGCGCCCGCTCTACGGCGTAATTGATCGCCTTGCATGGAGAAGGATCAGCCACGTCTCCCAACATCAGATAACGGAAATTGCTGCCGAACGAACCTACCAGATCTGCAGTCAGAGGATGCGTTGAGCCATTGTCGACGACAATGACTTCATAGTCATTGTCGGCTACTCCACGCTGATAACGCGCAGTCAGTGTATAAAGCGTTCTAGGCGCTTCCCGCTGCATGTTATAAACGACAACAATCACTGAAAGCATATATTCATTAGGCTATCGGTTTGCGCAATTCTGCGTACAAATAAAACTCATCTTCTCGCACATCAATTTTTTCGAAGCATGCCCGGATCCCATATATTTCCCGTGCAACTGCGTAGGTACCACAGAAATAATCCATGCTCTTAATTGTCCAAACGCTTAAATGCGTAGGGTCCTGGAACACTTCCGCATGCGGGTACATGGGCGTCCAGGATCTGAATATTCCGCCAGGTTTCAATACCCGCCAAATCTCGTCCATCAGTTGCATTACGGGATAATGCATGCAGCCTTTGGTTTCGAGGAAAACGGCCTTAGGAATATGCTCAAGAAAATCTCTGCATACAACCTCGTCCACGACCGAGTCTGCAAATGGCAACGACTCAAACCCTAGCAGACATATCAGATCTGCGTGGGTATTCGTGGCAGAGGCATCAATACCGATATTGCCCGCCTTGCGAAATCCACAGCCAAGATCCAGAACTACTTTCTCACCGCGCTCCTGCAACTCACGCAGCAATGTCCGGGCGCGCAGTGTTATCGCGTGCTCAATCACCGGCGAGGCAGCATTTTCGTCTACAGAATGCAAAATCAGTCTATGAGGCAATTCAGCCTGCGGCAGAATTACGCCTGGAGCCGTACGGGCCAACAAAGTTCTTTGGCCGGAAGGCGCAACAAGATAGGCCTCGATCTGTCCAACCTGATCGGGAGTCTCAGGATGCGGATCAAACAGAAACGCCGTCTCAGAATAACCACTTTCAGGTTCGGCAAGGAGGCAGTTGCAATTCTTCCGATCGACCACTTGTAATACTCTTCCTGACACAATCAGTTCAATCGCATCGAATGTGTCAGCCTCATGCAGCACAACACGCATCCAATCCCCTGGAGTCAGCACCCATCCTGACCCCATCAGCCCTGCAACTTGTCCATGGGCAGACAAAAACTGCTGTCCAGCCGCTTGCACCTGCTGCAATAGCAAATTGGCCAATCCGGCCGTCATCATCGCCGATTTCCTGTCTGAATGATGCGGAACCGGAGACAAATTGGTAACTGATTGCAGCAAGCCCTCAAGGCTGACTGCCTGCAATTGACGCCGGCTTGCGATAAAGGCTACCGTATGCGGAAAACTGGGATCTCCGCCATAGAACGTATAAACCCAACGAAACCCTCGCGCCAAGTCGCGGAATCCTTCCGGAGTGAACCGCCAGTAATCATTAGGGAATCCATGCACGGGGAAGAGCATGACAGATGTGGCGATCAAAACCCCGTGCTCCGAATGCATGCATCGCTGCAGTTCCATCATCGCTCGTCCGAGGTCTCGAACATGCTCTAGCGTATCGCAAAGGATAAAAGTGCCGACTTCACCGTTCTTAAACGTGAGTTTCTCAAGATTTTCAATGCGATCGACTCCTGGCCCCGCCTCCATGTCGCAACCAATATAGGCCCGTCCGGGGAAAAGATCTCTCAGATTGGCCATCTTGTCCTGACTAGGATGCCGCCTTGCACCAATCTCGATAATGGGCTCGGGCAATTCAAGCCGCATTGAACACTCTTCGATGAATCTTTTAATTTGAGGTCTCATGACAAACTCGATTTCTCGTCAAGGATGATGCAGAGTGCATCGCATCCCAAGGCATTGTTCTCGTGCAACAGTTTCAAATGGAGATGCTTGTCGGCCAGGCAGCAGGCCAAAAAGTCATATGCTGAGATAAATATTGCTCGTCAAGCCAAGCCAAGCCATAAAGGAATGCCCCCCTTTGCTACTTCAGCCACAGCTCCGAAATCACCTCGAATACTTCTGCGGAATAAAGCGGGTGGCTGGCAAATTGGCCGTTAGGCTAAAAGCATTCCAGCGTGCCTTTTTCTGTGTCTTTAAAAATTGCATTTTTTCACTCCAAGTAAGGTCAGGTTCCAACTGGCGTCATCGGTGAATGCTCGCCCTGCCGGAATTATCGGCAGAAAAAGAAAAGCACAAGGCCAAATAATGCAGGATCAAGGCCTCTTCTCCAAGTTCTGAAGGCGCACTTCTAGCATGGGAATGCCAATCAAACCTGCGGCCACACTGCTCGAGTCAGATTTGAACATAACGGCATCGTGTATCCATTGATGCTGCACATGTGCATGTGGCGTGCCGTTGGCGATGGCGACAGTAATGCTGTAATCGCTGGGAGGAAGCAATGGCATATAAAAAACGAAATCAGCTTGGAGCGTTTCGCCAGCCATGCACTGCACTAGATCCCTGTAAGTTAAATATGTGTTATCTCCAAATAATACCTGACCGAGACGATCCTTGACGAAGAAACCGATGATTGGAGATGGGAGGTCTTCATGCGCTTGGACCACAACCCGCAAGGTGACCTTTTCCCCACCCACAATCCATGCGAGTGGAATTTCATCCTGATCGAGCAGAAAAACGCTTACGATTTGCGCCCCACCCTTGCCAAAAGATGCCGCTTCTGGATTGAATTTGAAGATCTGCAAATCGTTACGCAAATTAGTGGAATTAATGAAACTCAGTCGCTGATCCTTGACCGGAAGCGATTCATCCACTCGCTTGTGGATTCTTAGTTTGGTAGTGGTGCTCTTGCCTTGCTGCACTTCGTAGAAGGCTTCAAGGTAATGCTCGCAAATCGTCTTGGGCGAGCCTACCTCTACCAGTTTCCCCTTCTCCAGCCAAATGGCATGGTTACACAGATTTTTGATGCTAGCTGTATCGTGACTCACGAAAAGCACGGTTCCGCTTTTCATGAAGTCACGTAGAAAACGCATGCATTTCTGGGTGTAAAAAGCATCGCCCACCGCAAGCGCTTCATCCACTACCAATATGTCCGCATCTACGTGAGCGATTACGGCAAATGCGAGACGTATCATCATGCCACTTGAGTAGGTCTTGACGGGCTGCTCTATGAATTCGCCAACATCGGCAAATGCAGCGATATCGTCAAAACGGGCCTCGATCTCTTGCCGGCTCAAACCAAGAACGGCGCCATTCAGGTATACATTTTCGCGGCCTGTAAATTCAGGGTTGAAGCCTGAACCCAGTTCCAATAGAGCAGCGATGCGTCCGTTGGTCCGAATGGTGCCGCCACTGGGATTGAGCGTGCCGCAGATCATTTGCAGTAGCGTGGACTTGCCGCTGCCGTTGCGACCGACGATGCCTACCGTCTCGCCTTTCTTGACCTCAAACGAAATGTCTTTCAGCGCCCAGAATTCCCGATAAAACTGCTTGCGTCCGCGCGCCAGCATCTGTAATAGTCGATCGCGGGGTCGGTCGTAGATGTGATAACACTTGCTTAAGTTGTTAACGCGGATGGCGATATCGTCATCCGCCTCGACGACTGTTCCGCGCTCTGACGTGAGAGGCAAGCGAGCTTTGTTCATTTCAGAGGACATCGGCAAATCCTTTCCGTGTTTTTTGAAACCAGGCGAAGCCAAGCCAAGCTATGATGGCCGAGGCCGCAAAACTAGCTCCAAAGAATAGCCAGTCCGGCATTCTTCCCCAAATCAGAACATCTCTGACTTGCTCGATCATCGGGGCGAGGGGATTAAAAAGCAACAACGTCTGATATTTTTCTGGCAACACAGAAAGTGGATAAAAAACAGGGCTGAGGAACAGAAGTGCGGTGGTCGCGATGCCGATAACCTGCCCGACATCGCGCAGATAAACGCCCAATGAGGCAAGAAACCACGAGAGGCCGAGGGTCAGTAGTGCCAGGGGGAGTAGAGCGATTGGCAACAACAAGGCTGTGACTGGCGGTAGGCCGAAAAAGAGCAGAAAAAACGATAGCCATACTCCGAAACTGACGGCAGTGTGAAACAGAGCCGCCCCGAAGGATACCACTGGCAGAATCTCTAACGGAAAAACGACTTTCTTAACGTAGTTGACGTTGGAAAGAATCAAACCCGGTGCGCGATTGACGCATTCGGCAAAAAGATTGAATACCATCAATCCGGCAAAGAGGATAAGCGCGAACTCCGTTTTTGAATCTCCGCCGCCGCTCCATCGGGCCTTGAATACGACGCTGAATACAAAGGTGTAGACGGTCAACATGAATACTGGATTGAAGAACGACCATAGGATGCCAAGAACAGAACCGCGATAGCGGCCGATGACTTCACGCTTAACAAGTGCTTTGACGAGATCTTGGTGGCGCCAAAGGGTGGCGGCCATTTCGCGGGGGGAAAGGCTGAAATTCTGCATCAGGCGAATGTGCTTCGAGTGTTAACGGGTCGGTGTGTATTTTGTCTTTGATTGCGTCTAGCCGAGGCTTGTGTACGGACTTTGCGAGAGTGGGAAATAGGTCATCCTGGCAATGCCGCGTTTGGCGCTTGTGTTCTTGTGTGTAGAAGCCGGTGGTTTTTGAAAGAGTTTACGACGCTAAAGGTTATTGTGTATAAAGGAGGTACAGGCCTGTTCGAATCTCCCCATCCCACTCTCCGATGCCGTTAAGTCGGCCCATCATGCCAGCAGGGAAGGGGTGCGATTAAAGCGACCGTTTCCGATTGGGCTGCCGACATTCAGGGCATAGGGATCTGAGTAAGCCGGCGGCATCCTTGGCTTTTGGGTTCCGGGAATCCTTGCCGGAAAGACGAAATACGACTTAACGTAATGGCATTGCTCTTGGGTGAGTGGGACTACTTAAGTCCTTCGTAAAAAAGCTCAAATTATAGTCAGAACTATAAAAAATGCGATGCCCCATATTCTAGTAAACGCGGCATACGAAAGTAAACCATATCTATATAAACAACGCATAATATTATTTGGTGTCGAACAAAAAGTCTGATAATTAAATAAGGAAGCTTATGAAATAAATCGGCGAGGTTTGAAGCTAATATCTTTAGCGGCATCGGAATGGTCGAAGCACATATCCAAACTTATACGATTCGCGGCTTCTGGCGTGACTTTTTGATAACCCGGTAGATTGGATAACCATCCCAGGAAAAACCTCATAAGTGGTAGAGGTATGTGGACGATCTTACATTTAGTTCCAAGATGCAGGGATATCCGATTTACCATATCCTGATAGGTAAGAACCTCTCCGCCGCTTAAATTATAAGACTTGTTGAATGTCCTCGGATTATCTATAGTATCGAGGCAGGCCAGTGCTAGATCCTCTGCATGAACAGGCTGGCGTAGTCCCTCACCGGTTCCGACCAAGGGAAAAAACCGGAACCGTTTGATAAACCGAGCGATGGTCGTAATGTTTTTGTCTCTTCCCAGGCTGTAGACCATCGTAGGGCGAAAGATCGTCCAATCGATATTCCGTTTTGCGCAGTAAGCATGAAGGTCCTCCTCGGCTTTTTTTAGCTTGCTTACCATTTCGCGCTCTTGTTCGTACCCCGAGTTCTCTTTCGTAAAGAGGCTGGTCGAACTGAAGGCGATGATGCGTTTTATTTGGCCGTCGTTGGCAATACCGTCTAGTAAGGGCGGTAACGTCCATAATGGGGCTAAATGGATCAATATTTCGGCCCCGTAGGTGTCAGCTAATCCGCCATTACTGATGTCCTGCCGATGCCAGATGATGTGCCGATGAGTTGCCGGAATCGGCGGTTTGCGGCTTATGGCGTGAACCTCGAAACCGGCTCGAAGCAAAGCGGGTAACAAAAAATCGCCGATTAAGCTGGTGGCTCCGGTAACGATTGCCCGCCGGGTAGGAAGAGGATGTTCGACCGATTCGACCGGTTCAGGATGTGTATTCGAGGAGTCGGCAGCGTCGCCCTTCTTTTTAGGACCGATCATGACTGCCAACGATCTTACGAAATACCGAATACCGATACCCGCCATAACGAGCCACATGAGACCGGTCGGATATTGATGGCGGAAGAACTTTCTGTAAAAGCGAACCATGCCTCTGTGCTTGTAGTATTCCACCAAGGCCGGCCGCG
>Ga0268362_100094_pt1 | contig 23713 bp, 17 predicted proteins | sample MetcocultureR2M_FD_197214 | JGI IMG/M metagenome (GOLD analysis project Ga0268362, IMG submission 197214) | Soil microbial communities from Anza Borrego Desert, Southern California, United States - Methanotrophic co-culture R2-M | ecosystem: Environmental > Terrestrial > Soil > Desert | place... | reverse complement strand
TGGTTTATTTTTAGGCTGGCTTGCGTCCGAGCGGCGATAGGCGTTCCGGCATCGAGCGGTTGTTGTCGGAGGCCGCGTTCGAGCCGCTGAGTCTCGACCCGAGGCCATCCGCGGTTCGGCGAGACAACGAGATTCACGCCCGTAGTCGCGCGCTGTAAGGTGGCGGCACCGGTCGATGATCCGACTGGATAAACCGGACGACGCCTCGCCGCCACTCGGCAAAAACGTCACGGGCAGCGCCTCGTTTGGGGCTGCCCGTGAATCCGCGAGCACCGAAGTCCGTCTGGAACCCGAACGTTCGGCGGCAGCCTGGTCCGTCTTGGACTCGCCGGTGTTTTTCCGATCCTTTACCTCGACGCTTTGCTGTTTCAATATTGAATGACGGCCAAGAACGATCTCCGGAAGTTTGTTTTCGAGTGGGTGGTTTTCGGTCTTTGCTGACGGTGGTGGCCATTTCTTGATTTGCCCGAATGGCCGCTTAGTGTGATCGACCCAGAGCGCTTGACCATTTTCTGGCGTGAAAGCCGATATTTTTCCTATCGCGCGTGTGCTGGGGCCCCTAAGTCATTAACGCCGGTTCCAGAACCTCTGTCAGCAAGCCAGAGCGGCCGAAGCAGTCTACGTCTACAGTCTATTTTTACGTAACCGTCCAGCGCCGGACGGTTATCCGCCAAGCCGCTATTCATAACCCCAAATCGCTCAAACTGGCGTGATCCTCGGGACGAGGGCCCAGAGGCCAGTGGAACAACCGTTGTTCTGGCTTGATTGGCAGATCGTTGATGCTGGCGAAGCGCCGTTCCATGAAGCCTTGTCGGTTAAATTCCCAATTTTCGTTGCCGTAACTGCGGAACCATAGCCCGGAATCGTCATGCCATTCGTAAGCAAAGCGCACGCCGATGCGGTTGTCGGTAAACGCCCATAATTCCTTGATTAAGCGATAGTCCAGTTCCTTGGCCCATTTGCGTTGCAAAAATTGCCGCACCTGCTCGCGGCCGCGCGGAAATTCGACGCGGTTGCGCCAGAGTGTGTCTTCGGTATAGACCAGTGCGACGCGGTCCGGATCGCGCGAGTTCCAGGCGTCTTCGGCCATGCGAACTTTCTGCGCCGCGGTTTCAGCGGTAAATGGCGGAACGGGCGGTTTGATTTCCTCGGACATGATTATTCTCCGTCATTGAAGGGTGAGTGAGTTAAGCCTGCCACATTCCCGGCATCGGAACATAACCGGGCAAGGCTCGAAGGCGCTGAAACCAGGCGACGATATTCGGGTAAGCGCCGATGTCGATGCCGCCTTCCGGCGCCAGCGCCACGTAGGGATAGGCGGCAACGTCGGCGATGGATACCGTGTCGCTGGCTAGCCAATCGCGGCTTTCCAGGTGGCGGTCGATAATGCCCAGTACTTTTTCGGCAGTTTGCTGGGCTTTTGCCGTATCGATGGCGCGGCCGAATTTGTGGTGTACGCGCAGCATGGCCGGCCCGTGGAAGATTTCATTGGCGGCGGTCGATAGCCAAGCGGCGATTTGCGCGAAGCGGAAGGCATCGTCCGACCACCATTGTTCGCCGCCGTAGCGTTTGGCCAAATAGACCAAAATGGCTTGGCTGTCACGGATGGTCAAGCCGTCGTCATCTAATACCGGCACTTGGCCGAACGGGTTGAGTTGCAAATAATCCGGGCTGCGTTGTTCGCCGCCGACTAGATTGACCGCCTGGGTTCGGTACGGTAGCGACAGAAAACTCAACAACAATCGAACCTTGTGGCAATTGCCCGATAGCGGCACGTCATACAGGGTCATCATGATGCTCTCCTGGCTAAGTGAAACTTTCGAATTGCACTCGCTGTTCGGCGATGCCGAGTTGGCGGGCGGTTTGGCGCACGGCGTCGATCAGGCGGGTTGGGCCGCAGACGTAAATGACGGCATCGGCCGAGACGTTAGCGAGCAGGGCCGACACGTCCAGCCGAGTCGGGTTTTGCACCTGGCTGAAATAAAACCGGCATCGATTGGGAAACTGCCGTCGCAAGTCTTTGACAAAGGCGATTTCCTGCGGCGCACGCCCGGTGTAATGCAGTTGAAAATCCGCACCCCGTGCGGCCAATGCCTCGGCCATCGCTTTTAACGGGGTGATACCGATGCCGCCGGCGATCAACAATGCCGGGCGGTCGTCGTCGTGCAGTGGAAAATAGTTGTCCGGCGGATCGAGGTTGAGGCGGGTTCCCAGTTGCCAGCCGGCGTGCAATGCCGACGAGCCGCCTTCTCCTGCGTCCACTCTTAGCACGGCGATGCGGTAGCAGTCCGGATCGTCCGGCGCGTCGGTCAGCGAATAAGCGCGGCTGGTGATGTCGCCGTTGGTCAGCTCAATCGGCACGCGGATATGCGCCCCGGCCCGATAGCCAGGCAGGGGCTCGCCATCGGCATGGCGCAATTCATAGGCGCGAATGCGCGGCGTCAGTTGCCGAATCCCGGTAATGGTCAAGGGCAATGCGCCAGTGCCCAATGAGCGAGGGACTGGTTTATCCACCGCTACGGGTTGGCGGCGGGCTTGTTCGATCAGCGCTTCGACTTCGCGTTGGCTGTAGCGTGGTGTGATGTACTTGGGGCAATTCCAGTCGAAGGCTTCGACCCGGATAACGATGCCGCGCTCGACGGGGGCGCGAAAGTCGGGCGATTCCAGTTTCGCCAGCAATGCCGGCTCGGTGCGTTCGTCCACCGCTCGTGCCCGACCCCAGATTTTCAAGCGCCGCCGCTGCGGATAGTCCATCAGCAACAAACTAACCCGGTCGTCGCCGCGTAAATTGCCTACCGAAATGTATTGGCGGTTGCCGCTGAAATCGGCGTAACCAAGGGTACGGTCATCCAACACTTTCAAGAATCCCACCGGCCCGCCGCGATGCTGCACATAGGGCCAGCCGGTTTGACTCACCGTGGCTTGATAAAAGCTGTCGCGCTCGGCAATAAAGGTTTGCTCGGCGCCGCCCAGTACAACCTCTTCGGCCTCGCCGAGCTCGGCCGCCCGATAGGCCGTGCGGCTGCCCATTTCGGTTTGTACCGCTTGCACGTCGGGTGTGAAACTGATTTTGGCAAAAGCGCGGGCCATGAGCTTGCTCCTGATTGGGTTGGAAACATTGGCGTTTACCGTGACACAGCCGCCAACTGTATTGAATAGCCGTAATCTGCAAGACTTTATTCCATTCAGCGCAAGAGTCCGGGCACAAGTCCGTCCTTGTACTTGGCCCGGGTCAATACTAGGCCGCCTGTTTTAAGGCCACTTTCGGGAAGTCGATTTCAACCCGACTGGCTTTACCCAGGATATTGGTCAGCACGTTCATGCCAACATGGGTGATCACCTCGACGATGTCCGCCTCGCTAAATCCGGCGTCGCGCATGGCCTGCAGTTCCGCGTTGGTGACCTCGCCCTTGTGCTCGGCCAGGGCGCGGGCGAATCGAACCGCCACTGCCGCCTTTGCATCCTGACTGGAACCGGCCCGGTTGGCTTCGATTTCCGCCCCGTTCAAACCGGCTTTGCGGCCGATGGCAGTGTGCGCGGACAGGCAGTATTCGCATTCGTTCTGCTGCGCCAGCGCCAGCGCGATGCGCTCGCGTGTGGCGGCGTCCAGTGAACCGTGGTTGGCGATGTGATGCAGGCCAAGGAAGGCTTTTAGGGCGTCCGGCGAGTTTGCGAACACCCGCAGGAAATTAGGCACCATGCCCAACTGGCTTTGGATCGCATCCAACAGGCTGCGTTGTTCGGTGTTGGCGCTTTCGTTGCTGACGGTGGTGATACGGCTCATGTTGGTTCTCCAGATGATGAAAGGGTTTGTCATACGCCCGCGTGAAATTCGGCAGGCGGATATAGTCTGCCTTGTTGCGATAGAATAAAGAATCGTCAAAAATATCAATTTTAAATTCCGTTAACTGGAATTATTAATGGATCGTCTCCATTTAATGACCGTGTATGTCGCGGTGGTCGAAGCGGAAAGTTTTGCCGGCGGTGCCCGCAAGCTTCACATGTCGCCACCGGCCGTGACGCGTGCGGTGGCGGCATTGGAAGAGCGATTAGGCATTAAATTGCTGAACCGCACCACCCGCTACGTGCGGATGACCGAGGCCGGCCAGAAATACTACGAGGACGCCAAACGCATCATCGCCTTGGCCGATGAAGCCGACAACGCTGCGCTGGGCATCAACGCCGAACCGCGCGGCCAACTGACCGTTACCGCCTCGGTTTTGTTCGGCCGCTTGTATGTGATGCCGGGCATCGTCGAGTATTTGCGCCGCTATCCGGCGGTGGAAGTCAATGCGCTGTTCGTCGACCGGGTTGTCAACATGCTGGAGGAAGGCGTGGACGTGGCGATCCGGATTGCCGAATTGCCCGATTCATCGTACCGGGCACTGCGAGTCGGCTCGGTAAGACAGGTACTGTGTGCATCGCCGGACTACCTGGCAACGCACGGCGTTCCGCACACGCCGGACGATTTGCTCAAGCACCAAATCATCCTGGCGCGCGGCCTAAATCCGAATAATGAAATGCGCTTCCTGCGCGACGGGCTGCCGCGGACGCTCAAGTTACAACCGATCTTGAGCGTCAGCGACAACGACTCGGCGGCCAGTGCGGCGATGGCCGGCTTAGGGATTACCCGCTTGCTGTCCTACCAAATTGCCGAGCCGCTACAGACTGGCAAGCTGAAAATCGTTCTCAGCGAATTCGAAAGCCCACCGGTTCCGGTCCATATCCTGCACCGCGAAGGTCGCCATTCGTCGGCGAAAGTCCGTTCGTTCGTCGATATGACGGCAGAGCGTTTGCGGACGGAGTTGTCACTGAATTGATCGATTGGCGCCTGCCGGGTGCTTCTGCCGCGGCGCCGGGCGCTGGCTGAGCTGAGTCGTTGAGTTCCATCCATTGCCTCGCTGCACATTTATCCGCCTTCACCTCCAGCGACACTATCGCGAGATGGGCCTTGCCGCCGGCAGCCAGGGTCATCGCTCAGCCCTCCCGATCGTTTGCCGGTGACTCAGCTACTAAAGCTCGCGATCGGCTGTCTGGCCTATCTGCAGAAGTGGGCACGAACAACTCGCTCGATTTTCGAGGAAGCTGCCGTTCAGGAATGACTGGTGTCGAGAATGTTGGATGGCCGGTATGGCCGAATAGTACCCATTCGTCGTTTTCGAATCGATCGGCCAAACTCTGTCTTTTCGAGCAGCGCGAAGGGACTACTCCTAAGAAATCAGCAAGCCCCCAGATGATATTTCAGGGGCCGGCGGCTGAGTTGGGTCGTTCGTACTCCACAAAGTGCCCGAACGCCCGACCTAAGCGACCGTTCAGGCAAACGTCATCGAGTCCGATCAGACTTCCGTTTTGTTCGGAAATTTCCAAGGCATCGTCCACTTCGATTCCGAGATAACGAACCGTGCATTCCGGTCGCTGTGGCCAAGCAATAATCGCACCGCCCGAAGATTCCCGGTGCGCCGATACACCAAGGTTGCCTTGGTTCGCCACATCGAATGGGTTCCATATCGCGCGTGGTCCGGGCCCGTCATCGATTGAACCCACCTTTCCACGTCCGTGCATATTGCCGAGTCGATAGGTGCGGCGAAGGGAATGCTGGTTTGTGAATGCACGCTTGAACACGCGATCAAGTGTGATTACTCGAACATCTCCGTGTTCGGATTAAATGATGTGGGTAACTGTCTCAGCTAAAAGACCCTCACCCAATGTCATCGGGCTTTCCTGTCCGACATCCCCGGGTGAGTTCCGCTAGGCCAGATTCGCTCCCGGCGTATTTGGCCCCAAAGGAGAGAGCTTATTAACCCGGCCTATAAATATAGGCCGGGTTAATCCGGGGCAGGGATGCCCCGGCGCGGCGACAAGCCGCGTGAGCCCAGGCCGGGCGTGTACCGGCCTGGGCGGCGGCCCGAATTACCAGGAGGGTATTTACGGGCCTGGTTAATATCTGGAGCTCCCCCGACATCGAAAAGGAGTTTTGACATGACAAATTCAATCAGAACATTGATCAGCGCGACAGCGATCATATTCTCACTGCTTTGCCCACCGACAGCCGTGCAAGCGCAATGGAGCGGATTCCAGAATCAGGGTGGAGTCGTGGTTTCAGATCCCAGTTGCAGCTTGATGTTAGATGGCAAGGCTATCTGTGGAACGGTGAGCAGCGCAGGAACGCTGATCGTCAACATCTTTAATGGCAGCAGCTGGAGCGGATTTACGGAACTGGACGGGATAATCATAGGAAAACCCAGTTGCACGTATGTGGGCAATAATCAGGCGTTATGCGCCACGATCGGCACGGATAGCACCGTTTTCGTCAATCGCTATAACGGTGCCTCGTGGAGCGGTTTCCAACAGTTAGGCGGTGTCAGCATTTCCAACCCGGTTTGTACGGGGATTTTTGGGACGAATCAGGCTATTTGCGCCATCATCGACGCGGACGGTACCCTTATGGCGAATCGCTTCGATGGCACCAATTGGACCGGGTTTGTAAGCCTCGGTGGAGCGCACATATTCAATCCGACTTGCACCGACGATTTTATAGGCGGAGCCCTCTGTGGTGCGGTTACCACGACGGGCGAGCTCCGGGTATTACGCTTTGATGGCACGAGCTGGGGCACGGAAACGATCCTAAGCGCCGATGGCTCCATCACAGCCGATCCAAGCTGTACTTTTGTCGATGAGAACCAGTTTATCTGTGGGGTCAGAGCCACGAACAGCGCCCTTTACGTCACTCGCTTCGATAGCTCCGCGTGGAGCGCGTTTGAAAACCTCGGAGGCATTCTGACTTCGAGTCCAAGTTGCACGCCTTACAACGTGCTGTCAGCAACCCCAAGGGCGCTCTGCGCTGTTAAGGGCACGGATAGTAATCTGTTCGTCAACACCTTTAACGGCAGTAACTGGACCGGGTATCAACGTACAACATTTTTGAATATTTACGGCGACCCCAGTTGCACTTTGGTTGGTAGCACTCAGGTATTGTGCGGCGTTAGAGGCACCGACCATTGGCTGTATACAAATATCGGCCAGCTCTAGTAACCCACGAGTGTGCCAACCCAATCGCACACTCGCCGATCGGGAGGGGCGTCGCGTGGAGCGACGTCCCTCAAATGTTCGAAGGAGCTACTACTAAGTACATTCCGCAAATATTTGCGGAATCTCGACTGATTGGCTTGATTGGCGGGGTTGTCCTGCAGGTTGCCTATGCCGCAAGACTTCCCTGAATGTACATAGAGCGTTTTCATCTCGCTCGTACGGCAAAACCGGCTTGGCAGGAGTCGTTGGCGCCTTCGGCTCGGGTGAATGGATTCAAGCATTCGTAGGTCGGCAATCCTTTGCCGACGAAGATGCGCGGCCGAGACGTGGCGTCGGGAAAGGATTCCCGACCTACTCGTGAGTGCCCGTACAGTCGGTATGAAAATGCTCTAGCCCGCTAAAGAGTCTGCTGTAGTATCAGCGCCCGAATCTTTTCTATGAGGCGGCTGTCCGCCCAAGGATAGTGAGTTGTCACCCAGAAATCGGGTTCGACCGGCTCCTTATTGGGCAGGGGCCCCCTTTTCAGACCGCCGCGACATCCCGCGGCAAAAAATCCTGACGGCGGTGAACCTTTTCGGAATTTCCCGAAATCTACAGATTAGACTCGGATTATTCCTGCTTCGGAAAAACCAACCATGGTACCGATTCATTGCCTATGACCGTCGATCCCACGCTAATCCTGCCTGATAGACAAACCGCCTCATGCATCGATGATCATCGGGATCGGGAACTGATGACCGGTATCCAGGCGCGCGATGTGAGTGCTTTCGAGATGTTGTATTCGGCCTTCTATCATCGCTTGTCCAGGTTTATTTTTCAGGCGACGCGACAGCCGGATATGGTGGAGGATGTGATCAATGAAACGATGCTAGTCGTGTGGGAAAAGCCCGAGACCTTTGATTACACATGTAAGGTATCAACTTGGATTTTCGGTATTGCTTATCGAAAGGCGCTTAAGGCCTCGGCGAAGCAGGCCAGATCCGCCCATGCCGTGCCTATTGACGAGTTCGGAGAGGAATTGGCGGATAACAGAGCGTCACCGGCACGGCAGGTGGAAGGCGAGGATCTGCTCTCCGTTGCTTTGGACTCGCTCCCGCAGGAGCAACGCGCCGTTATCGAGTTGACCTTTGGCCATGGACTTCGTTATCAGGAGATCGCAGCCATCCTCGACTGTCCGGAAAATACGGTGAAAACACGGATGTTTCATGCACGCAAGAGGCTTCAGACCTTATTTAACGAGCTGACACCGGAGCTCATGGATCCTTCCGAAGAGGATATGTCATGACGCCGGCTGCTCGCGCGATAGAAAGCTCTCCACCTAGTCATGAAGCGGCGGTTCGGGAACGTGAAGATCGGCTACGAAGGCTTTCCGCAATCAGGGATACCGAGCAATCGCGCGAGTGCAAGGCAAGCATCGACGATCCGGTCCAATGGATTCGGAGCTTGCGCGGAGGTCGCCGCCGACGCGTGTAGGAGTTCTATAGCCTCAGGCGAGGTCAAGCTGGGCTTGAGTTGCCGCATCAGGGCCAACAGGCCCGTGACATGGGGAGCGGCGAAGGAACTACCGGACACGAAGTCGTACCTCCCGTGCGGCAGTGTCGTAAGAATATCGGTACCGGGGGCATGGATCCCATCGTTGGCGGCCGCTTCCGGCTTGCGATCCACCTGGGCGGCTCGGACCGCAATGACTCCGGTCTGATTGGCGGGAAAGCCCGCGATCGATCCGTTTTCACGGGCGTCCGCGCCGACCACGAGGATACCCTGATCGATCGCCGCCCGAAGAAGCCGTCCGACCAGCGGATCATCAGGCCCGGTCAGGCTCAGATTGATGATATGGGTGCCAAGACGCACGGCTTCATTGAGCGCCGCCAAGAGCGTAAAGCTGTTGCACACTGCAGCGACGGAACCGAAGCGCTCCGGCCAACACGCCTTAAGCGCGTAGATTTTGGCATCGGGCGCAACTCCCGCAATACCAATTCCATTTCCACGGTGAGCGGCGACTATGCCGGCGACAGCCGTCCCGTGGATATCATCGGTCGGTTTATCGTGATTCGATGATGCCAGATTTTTAGAGACAGCGATTTGGCCCCTGAGGTCGGGATGGGTATCATCCACACCGGTATCGACCAGCGCGATGCGAACGCCCCGTCCGGTCGTCAGACGATGGGCTTCCTCGATGTGCATGCGCTGTAAGTTTTTTTGCAGTCGAAAATAAGGATCACTGCCGAAGGAAGCCGACGCATTATTTACTAAAGCCCGGAAGGTCCGCATGATCTGTACGGATTCGACCCGGCGATCCTGCGCGATGGTCTTGATAGTATCGGCGGGGATTTGACCGACAGGAATTTCGTACACCACGCACACTACTCTCAAAATGGTAACAGGCCATTCCGCCATCAGCTTCAGCCCGTACTGCTCCGCCAAATCTACCGCGACGCGGGTGCTCCAGGCAGAACTCATGTAACGGCCATGTGCGCGATAACGATCCAGAATATTGTCCGGCACCTTGCGTCCGATGCTCGAATCGGTGAAAGTCACCAGGATGCGCCGCTCTTCAATCGATGGATCGGCCGTGGGACCGATGCTTGGAAAATCACGGTCCGTCACGCATCCGGTCAGTTGCAACAGGAGCGCCAAGACTAAAGCGATCAAGCTGAACGTCATGGCACCGAAGAAGGCCCGGTTGTCGGCTCTGCCAGCAATACACCCGGTTGGCGCCGAAGGTAGGCCAAGGCCGCTTCGATCCTCGCATTCTTGTCTCTGCCGTCGGCCAGTCGGACCGTATAAACGTCCGCCGAACCGGGCATGTCGACTCGGCTCCCGTCGACTGCTTTCAAGAGCGCATCAACATGTTCGGCGCCAAGACTCGGTTCGACCACCAGGCGCAGATCCCCCTGATTCGAGGCTGCGGTCGAAGCGGGGTCGGCCAAAGTTCGAAACCGGGGCTCCGTTAGTTGATCCCACTGGCGCCAGCTCAAGGGGACGATCAGCAGCAAAAGCACCACCGCCAGAGCCACGCGGGTCAGTGGCTTGCTTACGATGACCGGAAAATGCCGGAGCCAGGTTCGAAGTCGGCCAAATCGATCGAAGTGCAACGCCGCCGATTCGGATCGTTCACGCTGCCGAATGGTGGCGAGCAGGCGAGAGTATCCGGCCTGCGGATCCAGATTCGGACAAGGCGTGTGAGAGATTCGCTCCGAAAGCGCGTAAAGCTTCACCCGTTCACGTCGGCAAATCAGGCAACGGCTCAAATGCGCCTCCACCCGCGCCTGCTCTTCGCTCTCTAGGGTTCCGGTTATATGCCAGGGCAAAAGTGAAAACACATCATCGTGCTCACGGTCCGGCGGGCATGGCTTACTCAGATTCATCGCGCTTCTCCAACAATAAGAGCATCCAACTTAGGCATCCCATCATCCAAGAAGAGCTCGAGCTATTTGCAAATGTGAGACATACGTTCAGCGCTTCTCGAACGCTACACCACTGTCGAACAGGTCTAGCCCATAAGCCTGCATTCTAGGGGGCGTCCTTCAAAAGAAACTCGACCTGTCGTCATTACAAAACCATTGGACCCGAACAAGGTCGACCGTGCTCTTTTGACCGTTCGGCTATCCGGCTAGTAAGCGATAAATCGCCTACAAGAGGACCTGTCAATCCGCGGTTCTACTCTATTTATTCCGCGGCCAGGCCAAAAGTTCACTAAAAGCCGACAGAGAGGGAAAATAGAAAGCGGTCATCCAGCGGCTGGAGATATATCGATCCATTCTCAGGCTCGTCCTCGTGATGCTCGTAATAAGGCAACTTGGTATCCACATAGCGCAAATCGACCGAAATATACCGATTCACGTACCAGGTCACTCCGGCATTCCAGAAAAAGTAGTCGTAGTGCGCCAGTTCGCCGGCCTGATGAAAGCCTACGCCCGCGGACAGTTGCAGCCGATCCACCGGGCTATAGCGGCCGACCAGTTCATAGGCCAAGGTCTTGGCGCCACGGTTATAGGTATCGTAGGCGAAAGCCACCCGAGCGCTCAGAAAATCGCGGTAATGGAGCGAACCGTAGAGTTCGTTATAGTCCGAGTCCTGGCCGAACACTTTGCCATCATATAGATACCGGCTAGCCGCGAGATCAAGCTTCCAGTTCTTGGCAAACTTGGTCGCCCAACCCAGATAAGGATTGATTTCCACACGGGCTCGGTCATCATAGTATTCATCGTCGAAACTCACCGGTGCCACCCAGAGGCCGGCATACAAGCCGAGTTCATGCTCGTATTCCAGATTCCCCAGGCCGACGGGATTGTTCCTGCTCTTCGTATAGCCCCGATAAACATAATCCGTTGCAAAGCTCACGGATCCCTTGAAGTCGGCAAGCGCCGGAACACTGAACAAGGCGAGCAGTAGCCACGAAAGCCTACGATTCATGAAAGCTCTTATCGGTTTCGGCAAGGGATATGACCGCATTCTCTCCGGGAACGATCAGGAGAGATCCGATGTCGACAAGCGTGAACTCAGCTCGCCATGAGAGAATTCGTCCGACCGACACATCTTCGGCTGACGACGGACGGCAGGCGTTCACACGTCCGGCCTCGGATAGGGACGGAACTCCGGTGATGCGCATAGCGAAGGCGCACGGCAGAAGGCTCGCACGGGGGCTGAGCAGCGCGGGTTCCGGGAGTTGGGCGTTGGCTTGTCATAGGAAACTCCTCCTGAGTCAGTTGGGCGATCGAGTCGCGCAAATGCCTATCCACTGGCTATGCCAAGTTGTGGAACCAAAAAGATAACGGCGGTCCGCCAGGAATACTACTTGGAGTCGGTCCAAATATTGGAAAGTTCAACCCACCTCCGAGATTCTTGCGGCGGATACCTTTCAACCTGAAGGATACACAGCAAGCCCGAAAGAGTCAGCACGGCACACCTTTCCCGAGCTATAGGCAGTCCGTCGTTTGTAAAACCTCCCGTCCGCTCAAGCATCCTATCGACTTTCGTCGTATTCGGTTCATGCGACTAGGACGGGTGTTCGAGGGCAAAGAAGGTTTTCTACTGACAGTGTCGGGCTGGTATCGAGAAATCTGACCTTGGGTGTCTCTAACCGCCCCACACACGCGGACCGGAACCGGAAGCACAAGGCCGAAAAAGCTGTCTGCCAGGACAGTGCAAAAAAGAGGAAATCGCGAGTTACGACGCCGGCAAGAGGGTGAAGAGCCGCAACCCGGCCTATCGCGGTCGATACCTTTTGAGCAAAGATTGCGAGATACACTCCGCCGCCTCAAAGGGCTTTATTCGGATCACCATGATTTCTCCCATGCTTCGCCGCCCCCTTCCCGCGTTTGAAAACTATTTCCGACTGACGACCGGTGTACGGATTGATGCGCCAATCCATGCTCCTCAATCCATACGCCGGCGGACGTCGATCGCTATGACACAATTTTAAAGATGCGAAGACGTCGTAAGATGCCAACTTTGGGTACAGGGTGGCGAGCTGCAAACCTGAAACAGCGAGGTCGCGCGATCGACCCGCTTTTCAGTCACAGTGCCATCGGCTGCTTGCATTGTGCTCTCAAGCACAACCGCTTGCATCACGGCTTGTTGCGATGCCAGATCGACCGAACCGGACGCAATATCCAGCCCGCCTTCCACTCGATCGAGCGCGCTATCGTCCAGCCGAGACAACGCAGTACCCGTTTCTTGCTGGGACAGATTATCCAAGGCGTGAAACTGGGAATCAGCGGAGGCCGCAGTCATACATAAGAGAGCGAGCGGTAGCAAACCGCCCCATGTGAATGATGTTTTCATCGGCCGCTCCATACTTTTCTGATTGAAGCAAAAAGGCGGGGGATCGTATGACCGTTCCCCCGCCTGGTTCTCCGGCCCTCATCAGCATTCGATATGGGCCATGGGCTTCGCTTTATTTACCGCCAATGCTCTGCTGCGTGACCGCCACAATATTCTGATTGGCGCCGCCCTTGCCCAAGGCTAGGTTGACCGCGGTTATCGTGGTTACGGCTATGTTCTGGTTAACGTTACCAACGTTTAATTTACGATCGTGATCTTTCTTAAACGGGAACAAAATCCCGCCTTCGACAGCAGAGAGTTGCCCTTCGGTCATCGGTTTCAAGCTGGACACCTTGCCCAATGCCCGGAAGTCGTTATCGGCCATTGCAGGCCCGGCCATCATCACCGAAGACAGTACTGCTGCTATTGCATAAGATTTCATAATCGAACTCCTTGTATTACAGGGTTAACGCCTCCCCTATCCTCGCATTCCTTCTTTTACCGTAAATTTCAGGAAATTCGGAAAGGTTCACCGCCGTCAGGATTTTTTGCCGCGGGATGTCGCGGCGGTCTGAAAAGGGGGCCCCTGCCCAATAGCCCAATACGGTCCGGCGGTGAGCGGCCAGCCGCGGATGCTCACGGCGCGCGTCCCAACGGTCTTAAGATCGGCCAAAGTACCAATTCGATCATGGTTCCATGAAGCCGACGTTCCAAGCCCGCTGAAAACTAGAGCATTTTCATACCGACTGTATGGGAACTCGCGAGTAGATCGGGAATCCATTCCCGACGCAACGGGTTCGTCGGCAAAGGATTGCCGACCTACGATTGAGTCGATCTACCCTGGCCGAAGGCGCCAACGACTCCTGCCAGGCCTGTTTCGCCGTACGAGCGAGATGAACACGCTCTAAGTGCGAATGGCAGAAATGGCCGAATTCCGGTCGCCGTGGCCACCCTGAGTGAATGATCGGAACGGGCACGGAGCGACAATCGACAGGCTTAAATGGCGGCCGGCGACAGGCGTGTTGGGTCTGCCCCGGTTACCGACTCGGTAGCCTCGGGCGAATCATGCTCTTCGCTGACGAGCGCCTGCCATTTCTCGTAGGAGGCCGGTTCGAAGCGCTCCAGCGCGAAGCGTCATTCGCCGGTCCTTATAGGTAACGATCACACGCGCCAAGGCATTGATCAGCGCCACATTGGTGCCAGGGCGCAATTTCAAATGGCAATCGGCTTTCACATGCGCCGATTTCACCCAGCCGATAATCCAAGCGGTCGAAACTCAAGGAAAAAACAAACGGAGAGGATTCTCGCAGACCCTCTCCGTTTCATATTCATAGGCAAACCACCGTCCCTTTGTCCTTTTCGAGAATGCGCCGCTGAGACAGTCTGGTTCTTGATATAGGGCTACAGCAATTACCTGATATTCTTCTGCTTTGTCCTGCTGCTGGCGAGCAGGTTGGGCGGCGGACCGATCGGCTTGAAGTTCTTCAGCAGAGGAATGTCATCCTTGTTGACCCACCTGAGGTCAAGATCGTAGGTACCCGGCTGCCCCCAACCTCCAGTGAACTTCTCGCCATCGGGCGTGAAGCTCCAGCACATGTCTTCGCCGGCGGTATTGATGGTATCACCGAGGTTCAATGGTTCCTGCCATTCACCTTTCGGATTCTGGTATGCGATCCACTCATCATGGCCGCCCCGCGAACCGAGGTCAGGCCGCGTGCTGGTAACGATTATGCTCTTGCCGTCCTTTGACAGTCCGGTCCAGTGCAGATGGTCGCGGTACGGCGAATTAATCCTCGGACCGAGGCTCTGCGGCTTCTGCCAGACGCCGTCCTTCTTCTCAACCTTCCAGATGTCGCTATCTTGCGTTACTCCCGGCTGTTGGTAGCTGAAGTAAATCAGGCTGTCGGAAGCGATGATTGGGCAGTGCTCCTCGCCAGTCGGCGTATTGATGTGCGGCAGCTCGGGAACTTCGTTCCAGTTTCTGGCCGGCTGCCAGACGCCATCGACTTTTTGAGTGACGTAGAGATCGCCGGTGGACAGATTACCCGGCTCGTATCTCGTGAAGTAAATGACATTTCCGTCATCGGAGAAACTCGGCTCCAGTTCCCAGGCGGACGTGTTGATGTTCGGCCCTACAGCGGGATCAACCTCCGGTCCCAAATGGACGGGCTCCTGCCAGGCGCCATTCTCATAGTGGGACATCCAAATGTCGAAATTGTAGGGGGTCCCAGACGACTCTACGCTGCCCGGACGGGTGGAGGTAAAGATGGCGGTTTTCCCGTCGGCGCTGTAGCTGATCTCGAAGTCCGCACCAGCCGAGTTGAGCGGTTCGCCCATACTTTTCGATATTGGCGGAATCGCTTTGGCGCTCTCGTTACCCGGCATGTCCATACCCGGCATCGCATCACAAACCCCGTGCGCCAGGATGAGTACCGGCGCCACGGAACAGAGCCTTAGAATAAGGCATTTCTCTTTCATACCCCGCCCCGTCATTTCAGATGGATAATACTTCGTACTGTTTTTCATAAACAAAGCTTATGCTACACCGCATCGCAATTTTTGCGATAAGCCCCTCCTTATCTGTCGTTGCGGCGTCAGATTATGTCTAATGTTTGACGTGGTCAATGAGAAGTTTCTAATGTTTTAATGTTTGACATGGTCAAGTAGAAAGGGACACCCCAGTCAAGCCGCATTGGCCATTCGGCCATTTATCTCAAATTGATCCGAGCTCTGATAGCCCGGGTACGAATGCAGCCGCTTGCTCTTCCAGCGCTTTATGATTTCAGGTCGCCACACCTAGCATCCATGTGTGGGGCGGCCGCTTTCCGCAAAGCTCGCTCGTGCGTGCAGGATCTCGGCGAGAGTCACTGTCGATCATTGCCTCAGCAGCCTGTCGGCTTGTGGACGCGAATGACCACTCCACTCGGTAACCCGCCCTTGAATCCGCAGAGTGGCGACCGGTAGCTTTGGGCACTGACGACTCGCTCGATTTTGGAAAAGCGGCCGCTCAGGAATGGCGGGCCTTGGAAGGACGAATGGCCGTTGAGGCCGAAAACTACCCACCCGAAAACAAACTATCGGAGCTCGTTTGAACTTCAATTCTTCGCCAATTGTCCTTTGGCGCAGTATTCGTCAATGGATGTGCATTTCCCGATTGCCGGCCCTGTCGCTCCGTTGCAGCAGATACCTGTCCTGGTCTCCAGGCAATGGCGCCCCGTCGTCGCTTAGATAGAGCAAAGTGCCTTCATCTTTAATGGCGAGCCGACGCTGAGGGGCCTCTTTGTTGGGGGTCAACAAGACGACACCTTTGGTGTCGTTCCATTCGTATTTTCCTTTTTCGAAGGACTCTCGGTTTTGCGGCTTTGCGGGCTGGATGACCAAAAGATAGTTGTTCTTGGCATTCAAGGACAGGGTCATTTTCAGACCGTTGCAATCTTCTTCATGACACGGCAGGTAGCCGTAAAAGACGCCCCGAAATTTGCCTGCCGCTCCCTCGGGGCTGGCATGAGCCGAATGATCCATGGCACCGTGCTGGCTCTGTTCGCGAGCTTTGAGCGCTTTCTCTTGGATTTCCTTATCGGTTTCTGCCCAAGCGGGGTTAAGCGAGGACAGCAATGCGCCGAAAACAATGACTAACACCTTTTGAGTCATTTTCCTGTTCGATGCTTTCATAAGGGATTTCTCGTGTTCTATGTCCGAAACCAGCGTAGCCCATGAGGCGGATATGCGTGTGATATTGTACGCCACCGAGGGCGTGTTAATTTGACTTCACGTTCTGTCTTGTCGTGTGCCGGCAACTGGAATCGCGTGTTCAATGGCGCCTTTGGGAACGAACCACCGATTCGGTCTCGAAGAGAGCTGACGCTCGGGAAGGCCGGTATCGGCAGAGGTGAACGCCCGTTGAAGCCGATCTTGAGACGATCGAGGCGAATCTTGAGCACGGGCGAAAGGGGGGGCAGTTCTTACATTCCAACACAGTTAACCGCTTCGAAACCAAACAGGGGACAAATTGTACGTGCCAGGGTAATTTTTCACAGACGAATCCTTGTCGGAGCGTGCACGCTCCCGGCACAAGATACCTATCGCCTAATACAAACGGACCCCGGCTTAACGTATATCCAGAAGATTCACTTCGTAGCAAGGCTCATGGTTAGCAAATAATACACATGGCTTGATTTTGCAGGATTGGCTTCCTCCCAAGTAAGAGGCATGAATTTGAGAGTTTGAGTGCCGGATCAGTTCTTTGGTTGAAGACCTAAAAGACTCGCCCGGATATTTCGTCAGACTTTATATTTTGCCGACAAAATCTCATAGCCGTTCTACTTTATTGCTCAAATCGGTTTTGTGATGTGCTGAAAAGGATTTGTTGTGTCGTATGAAATACATTGCGCCTTCAGCACAGAGTGGACGGCAACCTTGGCGAGCAGTGATTGGCAATAACCCGTTGATGAATAATCGCCGTATAACCTTTCGACAGAGGGGATCGAAAGTATAATCGGTTTTATGTAACCCAAATCGAGTCGATTCAAATTCATGCCGATTATCTCGAAACACGGGTTATCGAAAACTTCTTTGAATTGGCCGCCTCTCTATAAATTCTGCCTCAAATGCGGCTGAATATCGGCACCAGAGATTCTGGCGTTGAAGAGTATGAAAAACCGCTTTTTCGATACTATTAAACAGTTTAAGGTTTAACTTGACAGCATAGGCATACCCGAGCGGAGAATAGCGGGAAAACATCCTGGATTGCGGATAAACAGTTTGCTCACGCCCTTAACAAAACCGTAATAACAAAAAAAACGAGGAGGCGCCATGTCCTTTCCAGCCGATAACAACATCTTTCAAAAGGGCACATTCGAAGGTTTCGCCGTCCGCGGGCGAGCGCGAGTGGATCGGGATTTTCGACATGCTTGGGAAAACCGCTCGGTGTCGCCCGGACTTGGTAAGCATTTCGCCATCCTCGACGATCCGAATCTTATCGATCTCTCCAACGGAACCCGCCTGCCGCCCAGCCAAATACTGTCATCCGATCTGACCGCGCCAGCCAGCCGTGATCCACTGGACACCTCGGACCTTGATTTCATCGATCTGCTGTCGCAGAAAACGCGCGGTATCGACGGCGCCAGTCTTGCGGTGGAGGGCATCAGCCTCAAGCCCGGCGAAGGCATCATGACGCGCTGGAATTTTCTGGTTTACGACCAGCGCGACGATATCAACGACTTTGCCTTGGCCGAATTGATCGACGAGCAAACCGGACAGACGATTGAACAAAAACTCCTGGTGCAAAGCCAAGGTTTGAAGAGTCCCGACGGCTCGATCCGCTGGTCGAGCGGCTGGATGCCTTATTCCTGGAAAACGTCGAGCTCCGTGCGCGTGACGTTTCGCATCGTCGTCAGCAACGGCTATACCTTCAATCCCCTGTCCGGTCCCGATCCCTTGCAGAGAGTGCAAGGGCGAGCGTTCCCCAGCGGGTTACTGGTAGACGGAATTTGGTTGATTTAGGGGGGATGCCGTCATGAAAGTCGGACGCGTTATCACAATTTTCGCTCTCATCCTGACCACCCTCGCGGGTGTCGGTTGCCGCCCCGCGAAAGACAACGGCGGGGACGCCCGTCACACCCGAGTCATCCACGCCGATGTCGTCGCAATCGAGCACGATATCCAGTACAACCGCTTCGGTTCCCACAACCCCTACGGCATGATTTACGCCCTTGAGCGCGATGTGGAAAGCAGCGATGGACAGCCCGAACTGCGGCCGGGCAAGGTCAGGCTGAAGTCGGTCAAGCGGGCCCGGCCTTTGGCACTTAGGGCGCACAAGGGAGACATTCTCGAAGTGACCTTCACCAATTTGCTGAGCCCCGAACGGCCCAAGCGACATCCCGACGATATCGAGGAAGAGGCGATCGAGGAAAAAGGCCATGCGGCCAACCAGGTCGTATCGGCGCATCGGACTGATTCCGACCCGTGCGCGCCAGCCGGCACGCCGCCGCCGCACGGGAATACCCCAACCACCCGCTGCGCCTCCATCGCACTTTCGGGTCTGCGGGTCGAAGCCGATGGCCACGATCCTGCCGCAACCGGTTTGCAGGGCATTCCTCCGGGGGCCACAATCACCTACCGTTGGCGCGCCGAGCGCGCGGGCACCTTTTTGTTCGCCAGTCTCGCCGCGCCGTCCGGGGGCGAAGGCGACGGCGGCTCGCTGGTACACGGCCTGTTCGGCACGGTGACGGTGGAACCGGAACGCAGCACCTGGTATCGCAGCGCGGTCCGCGCCGACGAACTCAAGGAAGCGAAACGGCAGGCCAAGGCACCCGCGCTGATCGAGTATGAAGCGCTCGACGAGCACGGCGATCCGATCCTGAACCTGCTCAAGCCGCTCGGCAACGACCGGTTCGAACTGATACACAGTCCCTTGGACACCATCATCGTCGACCACGACAGCGGCAAGAGCGCCCGCGAATTCACGGTCACCTTCCATGATGAACTGAAGACCGTCTATCCCGAGGACTTCCGGATTCTCGCCACCAACCCGCAATTGGCGGGGGTGCGAGACGGATTTGCCGTCAACTACGGCGCGAGCGGCATGGGCACCATCTTGTTGGCCAACCGCCTGGGCAAAGGACCGGCCAAGGATTGCGTCGACTGCCTTTACGAAGAATTTTTCCTGCAATCCTGGGCAAACGGCGATCCCGCGCTGCTGCCTCAGTACGAGGACGATCCGTCCAACGTCCATCACAGCTATCTCGGCGATCCCGTGCTGTTCCGCAACTCGCACGCCGGCCCGAAGGAAACCCATGTGTTCCACCTGCATGCACATCAGTGGGAATCCAGTCGAAGCGGGTATTCCAATTATCTCGATTCGCAGACCATCGCGCCGCAACAAAGCTTTGCCTACGCCATCGCGCACGAGGCCAGCGGCAACCGCAATCTGGCGCCGGGCGATTCGATCTTCCACTGTCATCTCTACCCGCATTTCGCTCAAGGCATGTGGGGGTTGTGGCGCGTCCACGACGTTTTCGAGGACGGCACGCGCCGTCTGCCCGATGGAGAACGGGGACCCGGCACCGATCCGAGAACCGGCGTCGCCACGGGCGGCACCCCTATTCCGGCAGTGATTCCCTTGCCTGAGCTCGCCATCGCGCCCGCTCCGACTTATGCGGAAGATCCCGATCCGAGCAAGCGCATAGCCCAATCCTTTCCAGGCTTCCCTTTTTACATTCCCGGTCAGGCCGGACACCGTGCGCCGCAGCCTCCGCTCGACATCGTCGAAAACGGCGGTCTTGGGCGGCACCTTGTAACCGGCGGCGAGCGGGAATTCAACGGCGGGCGAACCGCCGCGGAACAGTTGGCGAACGCCGACATGACCGCGCATATCACCCGCGCGAATCTAATTCTGTTGCCCGAAGCGGGCACCGCATTGGAAAAAGCGGCGATGGCTTTCCATGAACACGCCGCCGGTTACCCGAGCCGGACGCCGGAGGGCCGGGATGCGGTATTCCGGGTCAACGGCAAAGCGCGGCGGCCCGGCGCGCCTTTCGCCGACCCGTGCGGCGAGGATCCCACGGCGCCGATTCGGCGTTACCGCGCTTCGGTGATCGATCTGGACATTCAAACCAACGAACACGGCTGGCATGACCCGCAGTCACGCATCAATGTTCTGGACCGGGACGTTGCTCGTTACGAAGGCAAAAAAACCGCCGCGGCCGAGCCATTCTTCTTCCGTGTGGAATCGGGCGAGTGCGTGGAGTTCCTGCATACCAACCGTGCCGGTGCCACGGTGAGACGCGACGATTTCCAGGTCGCCACGCCTACCGACACCATCGGTCAACACATCCATCTGGTCAAATTCGATGTCCTCGCTGCGGACGGCTCGGGCAACGGCTTCAATTACGAGGATGGCACACTGGCCTGGGAAGCGATCAAGGAGCTGTCCGAAGCCAGCCGCTTCGGCGTGGTGAAGGATCACCTCGGCCAAATCAAGCCTAAGCCTCGCGCCAAGACCAACAAGCAGGGCCGTCCGGTGTTTCAGACCACCATCCAGCGCTGGTGGGCGGATGCACACGACCATAAGGACGGCGACGGCACGCTGGGCACGGTATTCACGCACGATCACTTCGCGCCGTCCTCGATTCAGCATCACGGGTTTTACAACGCCATGCTGGTCGAACCCAAGGGCTCGGTTTGGCGTACCCCGGACGGTACCGACATGAAAACGGGCAAGCGGCGATTACCCGGCGGAAATGAGCAGAACGTCGCCGGCGCCAGCCGCGATATTGCCTGCCGCGCCCCCGTCACCGAACCGGAGCGTACATGCCGCGAATCTTTCGCGGTCGGCTCGCGCGGCATGGTGGTCAAGGCGGAAGCCAGGGAAAAGCATCCCGACACGCGCGAATTCGCCCTGGCCATCGCCGATTTCGCGTTGCTCTACGATGCCGGGCAAACGCAAGGTCCGGCTCTGCCGGAAGGCATGGCGGGCAAGGTGAACACCACGGTGGAGGACTATTACGTCGCCTACCGCAAGCTGCACGGCTATCCCGTCGATCCGCCGGCCATGCCCGAGGCGATTTCCACCGACCACCACAATCCCTATCTGGTCAATTACAAACACGAGCCCATCCCGCTGCGTATCGGCGAACGCGACAGCCCCGCAAGCGGCAGTCATTTTTCAAAGCTCAAGCCCGGCGAATGCGCAGGGCATCTGGACGACCCCGAAAGCGCGCGCCCGGCGCTGTGTCGCCCCAGCGATCTGGCTTATGTCTTTAGCTCCTCGGCACCGCATGGCGATCCCTTCCTGAAGCCCTTCAGGGCCTATGAGGGCGACCGGGTTCAATTGCGCGTAATCCAGGGGGCGCAGGAAGTCCAGCACGGTTTCACCGTACACGGGCTGGCCTGGCGAAGGGAAGCGAAGAACCCGACTGCCCCCTGGATCAATGCCCAGGAAATCGGAATTTCCGAACATTTCGAGATGGACACGGTCAATCTGGCTAACATCGGCGCCGGACTCGGTACCGCCGACTACCTCTTCCACTTCGGCACTCAGGACGACTTGTGGAACGGCAGTTGGGGACTGTTGCGCGCTTTCGCCAGCCCTGAAGTTTTCGACCCGGCGGCATGCGAGGACGAGCATGGCGTGCTGAAAGTCGGACAAGTCGATTTGCTCGAAGCCAGCGCGCCGGACAAGGATGCGGCACAGCGCAAGCCCTTCATTGACAAACTCCGGCAGGCCGGCTGCGCCGCCCAGCCGGTCGCGCGGCAGCACCTCGACGGGCCGAACAGTTGCCCGGACGGCGGGCGCAGCGACGATCATTGCGCGCTGGCGGTTCTGGACGACAATACCGACGGCAGGATAAGCGATCCCCGAGCGGGACAATTGGTGGCCGGTGACGGTTGTCCCCGGAATGCACCGCGGTCTGAATACGCTATAGAAGCTTGGCAAGTGAAGGACCTGCTGGGCGAGAGGGGAATGCGCTACGACGATGTCCACGGCCTGGATGACCCGGACGGTCTGGTTTTCGTTCCGGCTGGCGATGTCGAAGCGATTCGCAACGGCAAGCCTTTGACGCCACTCGTGCTTCGGGTCAAGGCAGGGCATTGCGCGGTGGTGAAGCTGACCAATCACCTGGGGACGCGTCTGTCGGACCGCCCGGGCGACGCACTCATGCCGCGCATCACCCAAATCAATGTGGACGAGCACAAGGAGGGCTTGCTGGACGCACCGCCGTCGAACCGTGTCTCGCTCCATCCACAGCTGGTGGCCGTGGACGTCAATGCCGGAAACGGCGCAGTCGCGGGTTTCAACCGCATCGACAAAGCGCTGGCGGTTCCAGGCGAAACACGAACTTACAACTGGTACGCGGGCCGGGTGAATATCGACCGACAGGGAAGCACAGGCGAAAAACTCGTCATCGAGCCCTTCAATGAACCGCTCGCCGCAGGATTGAGTTCCCACGGCGACGTCATCGGCCATGGCACGCACGGTCTGATCGGCGCGCTCATTATCGAACCGGCCGACGCCAAGTTGTTCGACCCAGAGGAATTTTACGTGGACTCGCGAGGCCGCCCCCACGGTACCGAAATTCCTTTCGAACGAGCCTCCGGTCTCTCGGCCGTGGTCTGGGAGGATGACACCAAGAACTATGCGCGGGAATTCGTCGTGGTCTATCAAGACGGGCTGAATCTGCACAAGAACGGACAGCCCGTTCCCGACTGCCGCATCTGCGACGATTCCTATGATCTCGGCGAGCAAGGCATCAACTACCACAGTGTGCCTTTCTGGGTGCGCATGGGACTGGACCCACACCCGAATGCGCATGGTCAGGAAACCCAGGACCTCAATGACAACGTCTTCGCGAACGACTTCTTCACCGATGATCGGCAACCCTTAGCCTTCGTCGATTTCGAAGCCAAAGCGGATGAGCGCTTGCGTTTCCACGTGGTCCATCCGGCCGGCCGCGCCCGTCAGCACAGCTTTCAACTGTACGGGCATTCGTTCAAGGACGACGTCCCGAGTTTCGGTTCCCCCTGGTCGCGCTTGGTGACGCCCGGGGTGACGCTCACGGCGGAAGTCGAGCACGCGAAGCCCGGAATTTGGCTCTATCGGGACGGTCCGGCTCATCTGTTCGCCGGGGGTACCTGGGGGCGGCTGGTGGTCAGGGACTAGAGCATTTTCCGATTCGGTGTCAGAGAGCCCGATAGGTAGGTCGGCAATTCCTTCCCAATCGCAAACGGTCGCTTTAGTCGCGACCCTTCCAACAAAATCCTTTGCCGAGCCGATAAGTCGGCAAGGGATTGCCGACCTTATATCTCGATTCTGCATTCCACAAGAGGCAGAATCTCCGACTGATCATCGGACCCAGACGCTGGGCAAGACGTTGCCGACCTTGGGCCTGAAGCCCGCGCCGTAGATCGTCCCCCAGCG
>Ga0268362_100092_pt1 | contig 25450 bp, 20 predicted proteins | sample MetcocultureR2M_FD_197214 | JGI IMG/M metagenome (GOLD analysis project Ga0268362, IMG submission 197214) | Soil microbial communities from Anza Borrego Desert, Southern California, United States - Methanotrophic co-culture R2-M | ecosystem: Environmental > Terrestrial > Soil > Desert | place... | reverse complement strand
ATCCGAGCAGTTCATCACCACGCTTGCCATCGCCGGCATCTCGGTCGTGGTCTTTGTCATCGCCATGTATGTCCCGCCCATCCTGCAGGGCGTGGTCCAGGGCGCGTCCATCGCTGGAGGAATGGAAGCGATCCGCCACGGCGGCCAGGCCGCGACATTCGCCGCCGGCGGCGCTTTCCTCGGCGCGAGTGCCGCGACGAAAGGGGCGCAGACGGCTAGCTCGGCGAGGGCAGGGGGCTCTTCGTTGGCTGGAGCGGCACTCCGCGGCATGGCATCGGGCATTGGCAATGCCGGATGGGCAGCAGGATCCGCCGCCAAGGACAAGGCAATCGCCTCCCCTGGAGCCTATGCCGGATCGCTGCTCGGGCTGGCCAACGCCAAGCTTGACCAGACGCGTCAGTCGGGCCGGCCCACGCCGATCAACGAAAACAAATAAAGGGCTGACAGCACATGGCTGGACGAAATCCGCCCCATAACCCTTATCTCGCGGCGCGCAACGAGTGGAACGAGCGCTATGGCTCCTATGTGAAGGCTGCCTCGGCATGGCGCATTGTCGGGGTTACCGGCATGGTCATGGCGGCGATCGGCTTCGGCTACGCACTTTATCAGAGTACGCAGGTGAAGCTTGTTCCCTATATCGTTCAGGTCGACAGGCTCGGCACGGCCTCCAATGCCGGTTTCCCGCAGCAGATCGAATATGCCGACCCGCGTGTCGTGCGTGCCACGCTCGGCAGCTTCGTTTCGAATTTCCGTAGCGTGACGCCGGATGCGGTCGTCCAGAAACAATATATCGATCGGACCTATGCCCTGCTTCGCATGTCAGATCCCGCGACCGAGAAGGTCAATGCGTGGTTTCGTTCCAATTCTCCCTTCGAAAAGGCGAAGACCGCAACGGTGGCGGTCGAGGTCAACAACATCGTCGCACTGTCGAACCAGTCCTATCAGGTCGACTGGACCGAATTCGAACGCGACCGCCGCGGCAAGGAGACGGCGGTGCGCCGCTTCCGTGGGATCGCCACCGTTACCCTCACTCCGCCGCAGGACGAAGGCGTAATCCGCCTCAACCCCATCGGTCTCTATCTTCGCGACTTCGACTGGACCGCGCAGCTTTGAAAGGCATGGCCCGAACATGAATATCCGACTTGATAATTATTCCGCCATGCTGACTGCCGGTGCCATCATATCAGCTGCGCTGGCGCTCTCCGTCCTTGCACCTCTCGATGCCGTTGCCGCCGACGGCGTCACCCCCAATGAGGGAAAGGGCATGGGCATCTCCGGCCAGTGGCGCGGATCGCGTGGTCTCGTGACCAAGGGAGCCGACGGCAAGGTGATTTTTCTTTTTGGCGAGGTTCAACCATCCGTCGTCTGCTCACCGCTGCAGGTCTGCGACATCGAGCTCCAGGGCGGCGAGGTGGTTCGTGATGTGATGGTCGGCGACACGGTGCGGTGGAAGGTCGAGCCAGCGACATCAGGGGCGGCGGGTGGCCAGGCGATCCATCTGATCGTCAAACCGTCGGAACCAGGTCTCGTCACCTCGATGGTGGTGACGACGTCGCGGCGCACCTATCATATCCAACTCAAGTCGCATTCGACGCAATACATGGCCCGCGTCGGCTTCGAATATCCGGAGGACGTCTCGGCGAAGTTCGCCGACGTCAATGCGCGGCTCGAGGCGAGCACCATCCCCGGCGCCGGCGTTCCGGCCGAGCAGTTGAATTTCTCATATTCCGTATCGGGCAGAGCGGGTTGGCGGCCGACACGTGTCTATTCCGATGGCCTGAAAACCTACATCCAGTTCCCACGCTCGATCTCCGGCCAGGATGCACCGGTGCTGTTCGTTACCTCCGGCGGACAGAACCGGATCGTCAACTACCGCATGAAGAATAACATGATGGTGGTCGACTATCACATCGATCGCGCGGTGCTCGTCTCAGGCGTCGGCTGGCGACAGGAAAAGGTCACCATCAGAAGGGGAGGGCGATGATGCGCATCTTCCACCTCCGCCCCATCCGCGCCCTTGCCGCAGCCTGCACCTTCGCCATCCTGCTCTCTGGATGCCAGTCGATGGGGACTGACGGTCTCGTCGCCAGCAACGCGCCGCCGGAGATTTCGGGCCTGGCAGCGGTCGCCATCGCTGGTGACATGGTGAGCCGCCTGGCTGAGCAGATCGGACCCGGCAAGGCGACCGTTGCGCTCAAGCCGGACGCCTCGCCGTTCGGTCAGGCTTTGGAGGCGGCGTTGAAAGGCTGGGGCTATGCAGTCGTCACCGGCCAGAAGACGGACAGCGGAACGAAGGTCATCCCGCTCGCCTATGTGATCGCGCCATCCGACGGGCAAGTGCTGGCGCGTCTTTCGACCGATAGTGTCGAACTGGGCCGGGCCTACACCGTCACGGCAAGCGGCGCGACGCCGGCGAGCGCGCTCTCGCTGATGCGACGCGGCTGAGGGGAGGCAACGATGGTACAATCCCTCAAGCTCGGCGGCGCTGCGAATGACGAAGCGGAATCCGGTATCAAGCGGATCAACCGCCTGCCGTTTATCGTGGTGATCGTGCTGGTGGTCGCCTTCCTTGGCGTCATTTTCTATGGGCTTGCCTCCCGCGGACTCTACTTCGGAAAGGACAGCGGTCCGGAAACGAGTTCGGGCAATCCGGCCTCGACCTTCGCCGATCAGATCAAGCGCGGCGTGACGGACGGGATCATCGGCGAGCCGCAGCCACAGATCACGTTCCAGCCGACACCCGTCGAGACCAAACAGGACGAGAAGGCGAACAATCCCTTTACGCCGCAGCCGGGACAAAACCAGGAACAGCAGCGCGGGCAGGAGTTGGAAAACGAAGCGGTCTGGCGCGCCCGTCTCGAGCGGGAACAGCGGGAGCAATATCTGCGTGAGCGGCATCGTCAGCGCATGGCACGGCTACAAGCGAATGACGCGGCCTATGACGCGCCGCTCGGCATCGATCGCAGCAAGTTGGAAGCGAGAGCAGACGAGACCACCTCAGCCGGAACGACGACAAACACCCCATCATCGACGACCGCCGGCGCTACCTCTGATCTTTATGCCGCCGCGTTGCGGACCGGTCTCGGCGGGCAGAATGTCGATCCGAACGGACAGAGTTCCAAAGAGGATTTCTTCAACGCCGATCTCAAAGAACTCGGATATCTCCCAAATCGCGTCGTGCCGCCGCAGTCGCCGTATGAACTGAAGCGGGGTTCGGTCATTCCGGCAACGCTGATATCAGGAATCAATTCGGACCTGCCCGGCCGCATCACCGCGCAGGTCAGCCAGAACGTCTATGACAGCGCAATAGGACATCGCCTCCTCATTCCGCAGGGGACGAAGTTGTTCGGACGCTACGACAGCAAGGTGTCGTTCGGGCAGAGCCGCGTTCTCGTCGTCTGGACGGATCTCATCTTCCCGAACGCTTCCACGCTGCAGATCGGCGGGATGGCGGGAACCGATGCACAAGGCTTTGGCGGCTTCCACGACAAGGTGAACAACCACTATTGGCGGACATTCGGCTCGGCAGCGCTGATTGCGCTGATTGGAACGGGGATTGACGCGTCTTTGCCGGAAAGTTCGACGCTAGCCACGCAGGATACAGCATCCGATGCGGCAAGGCGGAATTTCGCGGAGAGCTTCGGAAGAGCCGCCGAGCAGACCATCAGCCGAAACCTCAATGTCCAACCCACGTTGGAGATACGGCCGGGGTACAAATTCAATGTTCTCGTCGATCAGGACATCATTTTTCCTGGCATCTACAAAGGATGATGACGAGGCGCAATGGTTCGGGAGCGACCGATGATCGCGGTCCTGTCTGACATCAGCGCCTTGAGACCAAACAGGTTGAATTGAGAAGAGAGGATTTTCGGCTCATCGTAAGCTCATTCAAAGGAGGCGAAGATGAGACAGAAATCCGGGCCGCAGACATGGACGGTCGATAAGACGATCAAGGACGTCCGCCTGGCCACGCGCAAGCACCATTCGGCCGAGGACAACGCGCGGTCCGCGACTCATTGCTGACCGGTCCGGTGACCGCCGTTTTCCGGCAAGACGGCGAAATTCGGCCCTGCGCCACAAAATCCTCATTTTTTGAGCGGTTGCTGTCCATATTTTTTAACTATTACTTAGAGCCGTACCATGACTCCTTCAGCCGCCCTTAATGCGCGCCTTCAGTTTCTCGATGACACGCTCCGCCAACGCTTTCCCGGATTTACCGACGGCAGCACTGATGTCGCCAGCGGCCCGCAGCGATCCGATCCGCACCGGCTGCCCGCGCACGGCCCGCTGGAACAGGCGATCGCCAAGATTGTCGCCAAAAGGATCCCCGCACATCCGGCCTATAACAGGCTCGTGCTCGCCACTCTCAAGGCCTACCGCACCAACAACATCGCTGCCATGGACCCGGTGGCGGACCGGGCACGCCTGATCTCAATCATCAACGCCGCCCACAAGATGCGGCCGGTCTTTCCAAGCTCGTATGATAGAGACGACTTTCTGCACTTGCATACGCTGCTGAACGATTACAGCAAAATCGAGGGCGGAAACCTGCGTCAGTTTCCCAGTATCGAGACCTTGGGGTATCGCCGCGACGAGGGGGGCTTGCGAAAATTTGATCAAGGTCAGACGGTCGAACGGGCGCCGGGAAGGATCAATCTGCGATATGCGGCCAGCGAGTTCAGGGAGCAGAACATTCCTTTGCCCGAGGTGGGGGGCCAGCAGGATGATGATGCGCGTGCGCCTGCGGATGTGTGGGTCGACAAACCTGAGGGGTGGATCGGCAAGCAGCCGCTCAGACGACAGCAGCTTCAGGCGTTGAACCGCTTTGTCGACACGCTTTGCCCTCCCGGCAAGTATTTCAACGGCATGCGCATGCAGCTGATCCATCAGGTCTGGTCCAACCGGCAGTTCTTCGAGGACTACAAGTCCACCCATGAACGCAACGCGAATAAGGGCTGGGTCGAGCCGGGCTCCGGGGTGAAGAACGGCCGGATCGTGGAGCGCCAATTTGTGTGGATGCCGGAAGACAAAAGGCGATCGATGAAGGAATTCGTCGACGGCATGAACCAAATGCTCGAGGACACGCGGACGCGCCTGAAGGCCTCGGCCGACCGCTATCACCCCCAGCCGTTGACGCCCGAGGAGGCTGTCAAGGTCGATCGGCTCGTGCGTCAACACGCGCGCCTGTCGGAGAGGCACGCGCAGAGCCGTCCGGAAATAAGCACGCCGCCGCCCGGCCATATTCCGGAGGGTATAAAGCGCGCGGTTACCCGGTCACACGATCCCGTCAGAACTAATCCGATCGCGCGCCAGTGGGCGGAAAGATGTGCCGAAACGATCGAGGAGATCGTGCCGTTCAAGAACCGGAAAACCCTGGAACGCCGGCTTCAGTTGCGGGACCTGGTCTATAGCAGCCGTGACGACCTTCTGAAGTCCGGTACCGGCAGACCAGCGAATTCCCTCGATCAGGGAGATGTGAGCGATGTTTCCGATGCCGAGGACAATGGCGGCCACATCCATCCCTTGACCGTTGCCGATCTCGGCGAGCCGATCCGCGACGACGAAATCACCCAGAAACGTTTCAACAAGCTGCTGAAAGCCGGAAAAGTCCGCTATGCGGAACAGGTCTCGATCAAGTACGAGCAACTCACACGCGTCTATTTCAGGCAATTCAAGGATCGTCGCGAGGTGATCGACCGGCTTGCCCGGGAGCTAAACAGCTTCGACGACGCCTGGACGGGCAAGTTGCGCGAGCCGCCGCCGCAAGCGGAGGCGGTCCGGCCCGCCAGCGGGATCAAGCCCGCTTTTGGCAAGCTGCGCAAAGCTGCAGAGGCGTTTCAGACAAAGGATCTGATCGCGGCCGCCAGGGACCCCGCGCAGCAGAAGCTGCCTTTCCGGCCCGCCGGAGCGGCGCGAGAGGATGAGTGGGAGAGGTCCGACAGCGGCGACGAGGAGTTCTACAGCGCGCCCTCCAGCCCGCTCTTTGTGGACGAGGAAACCCCAATGAACTACATGGAGGAGAGGGTACGCACGCTCAAGCGCAGACGTGGCCCTGACCCCGATGGAGCGGAAAACACGCCTTCACCGGAGACATCGCTGCCGCGAGAGAACCCTCTTGCGGACAGTGTAGGGCGCCCGGCTAAGCGCGGCCGGGTAGGGGAGCGTCCGGATGACCGGTCGCGCTCGCTCAGCCGCGGGTAGTCCGAGTGCGAGGCACTGAATTACCGCTTCTGCTTGCCTTCCGTCTCGAAGAACGAGGCGAGGGCGGCGCAGGCGAGTTTGCGGCCGAAGGCTCTGGTGCTCTCGAACCCGAGGGGATCGAAATGCTGGCGGGCCGCCTCGATCAGCCGCACCGGGATCAGCCGCGAAGTCTGCACAATTGTGAGAGCGCCGCGCCCGCCGATCGGATAGTCGGTGGGCGCCGTCATGTGCGAGCCGTTGTCGGTCCGGATTTCATAGTCGTCGAGCGCGCGGCGGAGAACCATCTGCAGGGCTTTCGTCTGCGGATACTGCCTGCTAAGCGCGTCGTAGCTCATGGAAATGCCGAAGGCCGGGAGTGGGGCCGATAGAAAGACCTGAAACTTGGGCTCGGCCTGCTGCGCCTCCGGAAAAATCACCGTCTGCCGGCGTGCGTTTGACGGCAGCAGTGGCGGACGGTGGCGGTGCTTCGCGTGCGGCCTTCACGGCGGCCGAGCCGAGGGCTGGTCCCGGGGCTTGGGCCAAGGCCTGAACAGGCGCTGGAGCAGGAGAGGGAACCCGCGGCGGCGACCGGCGGCGGCAGGGGCGACCCGTCCGTCCGGCTTTTGGCCAAGCGCTTAGCCTCCAAAACGGAGACACTGGGCTTGCGGATACCCATCTCAGACCCCCAGCTTGCTCGCCACGAAGGCACCGAGCACCCCGATCTCCGCCAGAGCCGTTTCATAATTGCGCGCCATTGATCGCAGCGCCAGATTGCTGCTCATAGTGCCAGCGTAAGATGCAGCATGCCGCGCGTCTTCATCGCCGCGAAGGCATCACGCTCGAACATCGGCGCGTCGAATTGGGGCAGGGCGCTCAGCACCTCGGCGGCCGCCCGCTGGGAGGCCGTGACCCGGCCGACCGGCACGCGCTGCTGCAGGATGGCGGTCTGCGCATGGAGGCTCTCTGCCACCAGCAGCTCGATATTGTAGCGGTAGGTCGACAGCGCCTCGTCGAGGTCGAGCGGCGTAAGCATGGTTGGCACCAGCAGAAAATCGGAACTGGCGATGACGGTGTTGTTGAGCTCGCTCGAGCCGCCATGGGTATCAGCCAGCGCATAGTCGAAACCGCGGGCCTCGGCCCGTTCATAGGCCTCCTCCAGCAGTGACATCTCGTCGGCGTCAAAAACCGTGCAGTGGTCGTCCCACGTGCCGCCCTCGACGAAGTTCTCGATCCATGTGGATAGAGGCCGGTTCTCGTCGGCCTCGAACAAGGCAACCGTTTTTCCATTTGCTGCGAAAGCCGAGCACAGCCCCATCAAAGCCGTTGTCTTGCCCGCGTCACCCTTGAACGAACAACAAGTAATGAGTTTCAAGTGATTGATCACTTGAAAGCGTAAATACGCTCGTAAAGCGTAAGTGCAAGTTATTATGTTTGTATGTATGTATATTTATATCGAATCCGACTCCATCAGGTCACTTTATATTGCATATTTTTCAACGATTTTGTTTTTTTACACTTGCCTTCCTAGAGTTTGTGTGTCATGGTGCATTCATTATTTAATGAAGTAATTTGCCTCTAGGCCATATCACGTCGTTATTGAATTGAATGCCGGACGAACGCCGGATCATTCACTGTTAAAAACAGGGCTTTTATTGAGCATGAGAGCAGGCACCACGTCTGACCTGCTGGGCGATTTGCCTATTTCGAGAAAAAACGCCCCAGCACCCGTCGATCCCAACGGCTACAAGATCGTCAGCATCCGGTTCCGCCAGGCGGAGTTTGAAAGCTTCTCCGAACAGGTCCAGGGCATGGGCCTGAGCCATAATCTCGCCCTGCGCATCGCCGCGCGGCGGATTACCGGCTTTTTGGAAATCGATGCGGAGACCCGCCAGTTTCTGTGGCAGATCTCCAGCGATATCGGCGAAATCTCCATTTCGTTGCGGCAAATCATGCGCATCGCCGCACAGACCGGCACTGTTGATCTGGAAGCGCTCAACGAACTCAGCGCCGAATTCGGGCGCGAGTTCGCGGTGCTCGACGACAAGCTGCAAACCATCCTGAACGTTTCCCAGCGGCGTCTGGACGGTCGGGCGATGCTGGCAAGCGCCTCGGCCGGCGGCGTCCCGTCCAGCTCCGGCAAATAGGCGGCGCCCATGACAACCTGTGAAGCGCTCATCAAGAGGATCCCGAAAGGCGGCACCCGCTCCGTCAAGGCTCTTGCACGGCAACTCGGTTATCTTTCCCGGCAGAACGACGATGAACGGGAAGACGTTCCCGTGGTCGGAGCGCAGCGGCATGCGTTCAATCCAGGAGGACTGGATGCCATCGATCCGAACGATGTTTGGGCCTTTGCACGGCGCGTCTACGAGCGCTCCGGTCGCCTGCCGCCGGACGATCCCAACGGCGAGCTCGATCACGACCTGACAATGCATTTCGTCATCAGCTTTCCGGAGGGCACGGAACCAGGGGCAGCCGAGCGGGCCGGGCGCGATTGGGCGGAATATGTGTTCGGCCAGGGCCACCGCACCGATCAGGGCCACATGCAGCGGCATGACTACGTCACCGTCTTCCATAATCACGGCAGCGATCCCGACCATCCGCATCCCCATGTGCATGTCGTCGTCGACCGGGTCCCGCTCGGAGGTGGCCATCTGCTGACGCTCCGCCGGGGGCACACCCACTGGAGCTACGAGGCGATGCGCGTGCAGGCGGTCGAGGCGGCGGCGAACCATGGCATCGAACTGGTCGCCACCACCCGGGCCGACCGCGGCCTCACCGAGCGGCCGATGACCGATGTTCAGTTCCGGCAATTCCAGCGCCGCCTGATGCAGCGGCCCATCACGCAGGACGAGGCCGACCGCCGGCGGGCGGACGCGGCAACCGTTCCCTATTACGACCCCGATTTCGATGCGAACGGGCTGGCGCCCGACCCTAACGAGATCCCTGATGATCCCACCCGGGAAACCGTTCTGCAGAGCTGCGAACCCATCATGGTGCCGATACCTGCGGGTGCCGCTGCCGCCGGTGGCGGCGGTGGCCCCGGAGGGGGAGGTGGCGGACCCGGTGGAGGTCCGGGCGGCAACAATCAGGACGACCGGCGGCGGCGCAGCCCTGGGCCGTCCCTGCCAAGCTACGGCGGGGGAGATGACGGAGATGACGGACGGTCAAGCGGTCCCGGGGTCGGATCTGGTGGCGGCAACGAAGGCCTGCAAGTCCAGAGCCGCGATGAATTCGAGTTCGGCGACGACGATGTTATGAATAATGGCGGCGCCGAGGAGGGCCTACGTCAGTCCGAGGGCTCCGCAAGCAGAGCCCAACCCAATGGCGGTGGCAGCGGCAGCGAACAGCAGCAGCCTTCGCAAGACAATGCCAGGAAGCGTAAGCGGACCGGTGAACCCTCGAGGCAGGAGCCGGATCAGGGCGAAACGCAACAGCAACAGTCCCGAGGCAGCGCCGACAGACAGCGTCCTGATCTGACTGCGGCCGCCCTGCGGCAACTCAACCAGCGACAGGCCGCGACCGTGGTGGCGGCGCGCACAAGAGATGCCAACCGGTGGCTCGAAGACGCGGCGCGCGCGGATCCGCCGCTCGAAGAAGACAACCGGCACCTGGATAACGGACCGGCCGCAGCACCCGGCCCGACCAGTGAAGCGGAGCGGATCAGGGACGTCCAAAGACGGGCCGAGCGCGACAGACGCGAACAGGACGATCGGGACACGGACGACCGGCGCCGCAAAACCCCAGACCAACAAGCCCGGGTCCGGAAACGGCGGCACGAGGATGACCAGTCTGGTTTCGCCAAGAAAAGGGCGCGAACGGATCTGACCGGAGCCGGACCTTCGGCACCCGCCGGCGGCGCCGGAAACCAGCCGACTGGTTCCCAGCAACCGCCGAACCAGGACGGTCAAAACAGCTCCCGACCGCCCCGAGATCCGGTTCAGGAGCGCCGGCAGACAGCCACCCGCCGCCGTCATGCCGCGCTGGAAGCCTTGCGCGACCATCGCCGAACAGGAGGAGAGGCTGCCGGAAATATGCCGCAAGCCTGGCGTGAGCGGGAGAGGGCGCTGCTGCGCGAGGCCCGTCTGGCGCTGATCGAGCAGCGCCGCGCGCATGCGGGCACGAATTTGGAGACGCGGGCACAGGCCCGGGCACGCCAAGCGGAAGAGCAGCGGCGGGAAGAACACGGCCAAGAGGTCAACACCAACGATCGCGGAGCCGGACGCCGAAACCGGCCAGATCCGGGATCGCGATCCGGCAACACCCGCGGCCGCTAGCAGCGACCCCGGGCAAGTCAGTCTGAGCAGAAAGGAAATATGATGATGAATGACACGACAGCGGCGGCAGAGGAAGCAGCCCTATCCGCCGAGGGAACCCCACCAGAGCCCGCCGGCAAGCTGCATATCCTGGGCCGGCGGAACGAGCCCTACCTGCCGGAAACGGCAGATGCGGCGATCGAAGCCTTGAGCGAGGGCGGCGAAATTCCGTTCGAGGACGACGAAGCCCTGGTCGAGGAAGCGCTCGCGGCCGAAGACGCAGAAGCAGAGGCAAGCCTCGACGAAGACCAATAGGCTCCGGGACACAAGTCGTTTTCCGTTCCGGGCATCCGTTTAAGTGAAAGGAATTTCAGTCATGTCCGATGTTGATTTCAGCATGTCAGATGGCGATGTCGAGGATTCTGCTTCGAACACACCCCGCGGGACAAAGCGGAGGCGGTCCGACAGCAGCAGCAATCTCGACAGGCACGTGCGAGGTGCATCTGTCGACAGCGGCATCGACCTCGAAGACGATTTCGCGGCTCTGGGCGACGTCGTCGATGCACCCGAGGTTGACCTCAGCACCGACGATGTGCTGGTCGCCCGCAAGATGTCAAAGGGCCGTATGCGCTACTACACGCGCCAGGAGTTCAAGGACAAATACGGCAACAGCAAAAATCTTCGCGACCAGGTGCTCCTGATCAAGGGCGAGGACGGTATCCGCCGGACACTGCCACAGGTCTATTACAGCGCGAAAATCCCCGAAGGCACGTCGCGCAAGGATGCTCACAAGTTGCGCAGAGAGCATTTCGTCTCGGAGATGCGCCGCCTGGACATGGACTACGTCAAGGCGGACTTCAAGAGAATGACCTATCAGGCGCTCAAAGCCGGTGATCCCAGGGCTCAATACGACACCCCTGGCGGGAAGCGGACGCGCAGGCACATCTACGAGAACGAACCCCAGGCCGGGGCGCAGCTTCCCGACGTGATGTACCGCCGCAAGGGACGGTTGATCGGGGGATGGGCAACCACCGACCCGAATCTCAAGGGCAAGAGCTTTTCAGATCTCAAGAAGCTGTCCGGGGTCGAGCTGAAGTCGAGCAATCACAGCTTCTCCACCGCAGAGCAGGTGGACAAGCAGTTTGGGCGAGGTACGGCTGAAGCCCGATATGAAGGCTATTTCGGGAGGAAGGTCCGGCCGAACAAGAGCCTGCCGGAGGTCCTCGTCAAGGTCGGCGACAAATACGTTTCCGCGGACTTCATGCTGAAGCATCACCCGAACGCCAGCGTTTCCAAGGCGATGCGGGGCAGCGAACGGCATCTGGGAAGACTGAAGGCGCTTGTGCTCAACGACGCCGGTACATCCTACATGCACCCGGGTGCCGTCGAACGCCTGGACCCCGCCCACTACAAGAAAATGGCGGCAGCACGATCCCTGCCGGAAGGCTTCTCCTCTATCAAAAAGGACTTCCGGATGGGCCGGATCATGATCCAGGCCTCGGAGAACGTCTTCCGGCACGGCAACGACAAGGCGATCGAGAAGTACAAGGGTTCCTTCAAGAAGAGCTACGGGGACACCCGCGTCTTCATCCAGGGCGACAACAAATACGGGAAGCCCGCCGGCACCATGCGGATGCTGCGCACCTACGAGCGGGGTGACAATTCGATCCCCAAGAGCGTGGCTGACGACCTGGGTATCGAAGCCAAAGTCAGCTCGCGCGACACGCGGCGGCAAGCCCGGCAAAAGAAATACGAAATGGAGACGGACTCGGGCATCTCGGACGTGGAATCCAAGGCCGGATCAGCCACATCGCAGCTTCGCCACGAGATGGCGAACCAGGACAGGTCCCGCGTCAGGTCGAACGCCTCGATGGCCAGCCGATAACACTACGCATCGCCGGCCTGTCCCCCGGCAGGCCGGCGAGGTGATCCGGCCGGACATGAACACCTCAGACGGCTGCGCGGTAACCCTGCAATCAACCGTCCGGACGTATCGATCAGGAGCACGTGATGGCTAACATTGACGATCAGGAAAGCGATCTGGTCCCGTTCCGGGCGCAGCGTAATGAGGCGAGGCGGGAGCGCGCCGACAGGCGGACGATGCGTACAGCCGCCGCTCTCTCCGAAGACGAGCGCATCGCCATCCTTGAAGAACAGGCCAACCGCGAGCGGATCAGACAGGACGATCTGGCTCGGGCCCGGAGCGGTACGCCTTACGTTGACATCGAGGACCACGAAGAGGAAGAGGCCGACTTCGGCGCCCGCAACAGGAAAGAGAGCAACCATCTCAGCTTCGGCACCGACGAACCCTATCCGTTGCTCGGCGGAAAGGGGGAGCCGAAGGAGCATGTGGTGGCAAGCCGGAACGCTGGCTGGCTCTATTCCAGTTCGACGAAAATCCTCGAGGACGGCATCGCCACCCGCAGCCGCCAGTCGCTGTTCGGCGCCTTCAGCAAGAACGAGACGTTCGCCCTCGCCGAAATGCATCCGGACAAGGGCTACTCGTTCCGGCGCACATCTAAGGTCGAGAGGGGGCCGATCACCACCCGGGAAGTCAAGTATCGGGAGGATGGGAAGACCAAGGCGCGAGAGACCCTGACGGACCGTCTTCCGTTACTGGGCACCTACCAGAACCGCTACGACTACGATGCTCAGGGCAACAAGACCCTTACCGGTTTCCGGTCACCCGCCCGCTCCTGGTTCGTCGACAAGGAGCCCGGCGGCCTGGTCACGCGGACGAGCCGTCGCGAGGTTGGCGGCATTCACACCTCAATCCGCAGGTCCTGGAGTTCGACGGACGAGAACGGCCATCTGACCAATCACTCGGCATTGGTTCAGCGCGGGATTGGCCCCTACAACATGCAATGGTCGCAAAAGACCACCCAAGACCGCGAAGGTAACGAATACCACCAACACGTCCAGACCCATTCTGTCGGCAAGAGCGGATGGCTGTTCAAGAGAAGCGCCGAGTTCAATCCGGAAACGGGCAAGAAAACCGTCACAACCACGTTCTTCGGCATCAGCCGCAAATCGCGTCCCGAGCCCATGACCGACGTCGAAAAGGCGAAAGTCGCCAAACGGGAGTCGCTTCGAGAAACGTCGGTCCAGTCGAGCATCGACGCCAAAGGCCAGATCCGCGACCAGGCGCTGCAGCGCGACCAGAGAATCCGCATGGTAGACGCAGCCACCATCTACCGCCTTCCACAACCGGGAACAGTCCGGCGGCTGCAGAACATGGTTCGCACCGTTGAGCCGGAGCGGCCGGACTTCGCCCGTGCCCGCGACCACCTCTCGCGTGAGCAGTACCGTGCGGTCGGCGCTTGGGTGAATTCCGGCGGCGAAGTCCCCTATGCCAAGGCCCTCGCTCAAGAAAGGGAACGCGCTGCAGGGACAGGAAAGGAGGGCTCGGATATCTCGTCTGAAAGCGGCTCGTCCGGGTCGAGCGAGGACACGTTCCGCACACCCCGCCGGAAGCCCAAGCGCGCCGGCAAGGACAACTACGGCTCGAATGGGTCGGACACTTCCTCCGAGAGCGGATCGAGCAGCAGCTCGCGCAGTTCCAAGAGCAGTTCCAGCAGCCGCAGCTCGAGCGACACGGCTGTCGACAGCGGGTCCGAAACCTCATCGGATAGCGGGAGCAGCAGTTCGAGCAGCAGCGGATCAACCGGCAAGGGGTACCGCGCGAAGAGCCGGAACGATCGCAGCTCCACTGGAGCAAAGCGCGGCAGCGACGGCTCGGACAATGCTTCGGAAAGCAGCTTCGACAGCACCAGCAGCAGCTCGAGCCGCAGCTCGTCGTCCTCGGCGTCATCCTCGGACGATTTCGTCTCAGCGGCCAGCAGCAACAAGGAGCGGGAGCCCTTGCGGCTGCATGACGACGACTCTCGTGACCGCACTAATAGGACACGCGGGCGCGCCGGTGACAGCCACAGCATCTAACGGAAAAGGAACACTTCGTGATCAGCGGTGAAAGCAGCGGCGGGAACGGCCCGGTGCGGTTGCTGGGATCCAAACAGGCGCTGCGAAACGCCGCCAGCCGGAACCAGCCGGTCAACGGTATCGACAACACCGGGGAGCAGCCCCCACTCTCCAGGCCCTCGCGGACAGAAGTGGAAGAGCTGGACCGGACGGAGGCGGACCGGACGCCGCCGTCCCGTCCAGAACCTTCCCGGCCGCAACTGGATCGCAGACCGCGGCGCAGAGGCCGCTGACCAGCGCGAGGCAACCGTGAGCAGGACCGTCATCCGCCCACGGGCAAAACGCCCCGACCGAAGTTCCGGAGCGACATTCGTTCACTCGACACAAGAGTTTGAAAAGCAATGATTCAGGATCCCAAAGCCAAGTTCAACACCCTGCTCTTCGGCGTTCTGTGTTCGCTGCCGATCGGACTGATTTTCTCCAGTCTTTTCGTGACGCTGAGGCACGGGTTCAGTGCCTCAGCCCTGCACGATTTTGACGTCCTGGCCTTCTGGTACGAGACACCTATTTATCTCGGCTTTGCCAGCGACGAATTTTATGCCGGTCTGATCATCATCGCCGGCACGGCAGTGCTCGCGGCCCTGATCCTGTCGATCTTCGTCTTCAAGACCAAACATTTCGGCACCGCCCGGTGGGGCCGGTTCCACGAAATGCGCCGTCTGGGCTACATCCTCCCCTACCGCAAGATTTCTGGACCGATCTTCGGCAAGACCTCCAGCCCGCGTGGTTTCGGCCAGTATCTGACGAACGGAGAGCAGCCGCACAGTCTGGTGGTGGCGCCGACTCGCGCCGGCAAGGGCGTCGGCATCGTTATTCCGACGCTTTTGACCTTCAACGGTTCGGTGCTGGCCCTCGACGTCAAAGGTGAGCTGTTCGAGCTGACCTCGCGCGCCCGGCGCACCAAGGGCGACCGGATCTTCAAGTTCTCGCCGCTCGACAAGGACGGCAGGACCCACTGTTACAATCCGGTGCTCGACATTGTCGCCATGCCGCCCGAACGGCGCTTCACCGAGGCACGCCGCATGGCGCATAACCTGATCGCCGCCAAGGGCAAAGGCGCGGAAGGCTTCATCGACGGCGCCCGCGACCTGTTTGTCGCCGGCGTGCTCGCCTGCATTGAGCGGGGCAACCCGACCATCGGCGCGGTCTACGACCTGTTCGCTGCACCGGGTGAGAAATACAAGCTGTTCGCCCAGCTCGCCGAGGAGAGCAAGATCCCGGAGGTAACCCGCATCTTCGACAATATGGCGGGTAACGATACCAAGATCATCACCTCCTACACGTCGGTGCTCGGTGATGGAGGGCTGAACCTGTGGGCGGACCCGATGGTCAAGAACGCCACCTCCCGGTCGGATTTCTCGATCTACGATCTGCGCCGCGACCCGACCTCCGTTTATCTGTGTGTCAGCCCGAACGACCTGGAAGTGATCGCACCCCTGGTCCGCCTGTTCTTCCAGCAGGTGGTGTCGATCCTGCAGCGCGAGATGCCCAAGAAGGACGAGATCTTCGAAGTCCTGTTCCTGCTCGACGAGTTCAAGCATCTCGGTCAGCTCGAGGCGATCGAAACGGCGGTGACGACGATCGCCGGCTACAAGGGCCGCTTCATGTTCATCATCCAGAGTCTGTCCGCGCTGACCGGTGCCTATGAACAGTCGGGCAAGGAGAACTTCCTTTCCAACACCGGCGTGCAGGTGTTCATGGCGACCGCCGACGACGAGACGCCGGAATATATCTCCAAGGCGATCGGCGAATATACGTTCCGTCAGAAGACCAGGTCCTACAATCCCAAGGAATGGTTCGACAGCAACGTCCAGGTCAACGACCAGGGCGCCCTGCTGATGCGCCCGGAACAGGTGCGCCTCGTCGACGACAACAAGCAGATCGTGCTGATCAAGGGCCAGCCGCCGCTGCACATGCACAAGGTCAAGTATTATTCCGACCGCAAGCTGAAGCGGATTTTTGAAGGCCAGGCGGGCGACCTGCCCGAGCCGGAACCAATCCCGCTGACCGCCGCAACGCCGTTCCAGATCGCCCTCAAGGAAGAGCCAGCCCCGGAGAATGGGGACGGGAAACTGGCCCATCAGGATGAAGACATCACCGAGCCGGACTACGAAGAAGAAGATGAGGGCGATGACGGCTTCGACTTCGACGACATGGAGGAAGAAGACGAGCGCGATGTCGAATGGGAGCGCGACGATGAGGACGAGGAGGATGACGGGACCGAGGAAGAACTCGAGCGCCGGCGGATCGCCAATCTGGAGCGCGTAACACAGCAGACCGTCTCGCGCGAAAAGGCGCTCGATGACATTCGGGCCGCGACACCCTCTCCGGCCGGTGGCGGAGGAGGCGGGAACGCAGCCGCGCTGCTGGCACAGCGCGAGTTGCTGAAGCGGATCAAGGTCGTTCAGGAACGCAACCGCGCCAATCGCGGCATGGATGATTGAGCCGCACCGAAAAAGTCCGGCAATAAAGGAACATTATGATGGAATCAGTGAGCTACGAAGAAAGCCGGGCAGCTGTCCGGGACCGTTTTCTCGTCATTGCGACGGAGACCGGCTTGCGGCGGCGGGATGCAAACCGCTCATCATTCGACCTGACCAAGCTGCAGGCCTCAGGCGACGCGGAAGAGCGCCTCGCGGCCTACGCGACCGAAATGCTGGCCGTGGAAGGACATCGTCTCACGGACAGCTACGAAAAAACGTTGTCGCCCCGGCTCAAGGAACGCTTTGAAGCTGTCGGCGCGATCTTGGACAGACATATCGATCCCGGCGAGCATGGTGCCGATAAGCGCCGGGCCATTCTGGAACGGGCGGAGGAATACGCGACCTTTTCGCCGCATTATCGTGGTTACGACGAAACGGACGACAACGAAGGGATCCGGGACGAGCTCAACGAGATCAGAGGCCGCCGCCAACTGCCGCGCTATCTTCTGGACCGAGAGCTGGGGCTCCCGCTTGGCCGCTATCCCAATCTTGGCCCGAACGCAGTCAACCCTGATTACACCGGCGAGCTGAAGCGGGATTTCACAGCCCGCAGTGCCCGTGAACTGACGGACGCTCTCGGGCATCTCCATCAAACGCTTCATGACCGTATCCGGGACGGGGAATCTTGTTTCCTCGATGTGTCTGTCGACGACGCGATAGCGATTCAACAAGCCCGATGGCCGCTCGGGGAGCACTCTGCGAGACTGTCGAAAATGGAGCAGCTCGGGCAGAGCCTCGGCGAACAGCCGCAGGAACGAGCTCTCATCCGGACCAGCCGGAAACAGACGGAACGTGCCGAACGTCTGCGCCGGGAAATGAGCGACGACTCGTTTTTGAGAGAGTCTTCACCGGAACCCGCGCGTACCTTGAAGCGGCGGCGCAACACATCAGAAGATGAAGGCGGCCCCGGCGAAGGCTCCTCCAGCCATCCTCCGGCGCGCCGCCGCCGGCTCATGCCGCGCGGGCAAATGGAGCGGCTCAGCCCGAAAGGGCCGGACATTCGCGAAGACGGGCGGCCGGGTGACCGCGTCGCGCGGGAGCCCAACCAACGGGATCGCGAACGCACGGGCACGGAACCGGCAATCGATGTGACCGGAAACAGCGGTAGTCGCGAACCGGGATTAGACCGCAGGTCCCGCAACCAGCAGGAACCGCAGCGCACCTTCGATGATGACGCCCGGGCACAGGCGCGGGATCGCAGCCGCTAGGGCAAATCTCGACCCGGTCTGCAGTTTTTCGGGTCGGACCTGCACCATCCGCCGATGACGGGTCCAAGAACAGCCGCCGTCCCTCAAGCCCCTCCGCCGGTGGAGATGTTCGCCGGGCTAGGGAGTCACCTGCGCCGGCGGCGACGGGAGCCGCGTTTCGGCCGGCGCTGTTCAGGTCGGCCGGCCCGGTCGCTACATGTGAACTTGCAGCCGCGATCAAAACCGCTGCAGCCCCAGAAGAAGTCCTTTCCACCCTTCCGGGCGATGCGGCGCAGCGACCGCCCGCAGGAGGGGCACAAGTTTTCCCCGCCGACCGTCATGACCAAGTCTTTTCGTTTGATGGCGGCGATTTCCTCGCCAATGTGACCGGCAAGCTCCTCTATGAAGGAGTGTACGTCATAGGCGCCCACTTTGATCGCCGCCTGCTGCTCGTGCCAAATCGCCGTCATGTCGGGAAATTTGGCCGCGTCCGGCAGGGCGTCGTAGAGTGCCTCGCCCTCCGACGTCGCCACGATGCTGCGGCCCTTCAGCACCAGATACCCGCGCTCGAACAAGGTCCCGATAATAGCGTCGCGCGTTGCCGGCGTGCCGATACCGCCGTGCTCGCCGTCCTTGCCCTCGTCCCTGGCGACCAAGATCTCGCGCAGGTGGCTATCGCGGATATAGCGGGCAACGCGGGTGAGATCCGACAGGAGCGAGGCCATGGTGTAAAGCGCCGGCGGCTGCGTCTGCCCGCGGTTGGCACTTGTCAACAGGCACGTCCCGCTCTGCCCTTCAACTAGATGGCGCAGATCGGCGTTCCCGCCGGTGCCGTCCCCGGCGAAATCGTCCTCCAGCGCCTCGTTGCCCGCATCGTTCTTGTAAAGCCCCGTCCAGCCCGGGGTCGTCGTCACGGATGCGCGAACGGCAAAGCGGCAGCCGGCCGCCTCGATCTCTATCTCCGTCTGGTCCCGGCACCATTTTGGCCAGAACTGAGCGATATAGGCCCTGGCAATCAGCAGGTAGATCTTCTGCTCGCGCTCCGGCAGTTTTGTGAAATCCGCCGTCTGTTCCGTCGGCACGATGGCGTGATGCGCGGTGACTTTCGCTGAATTGAACGCACGCCCGCGGATCGCCGGATTGGCGCGGGCGGCAGCCCCCACCAGCATCGGTGCTGTGTTGGCGACCGCCGCCAGCACAGCCGCCGCCTCGCCATGCTGTTCATCGCTGAGATACTGGCAGTCCGAACGATTGTAGGTGATCAGCCTGTGCTTGTCCCGCAGGGTCTGGGTGATGGCTTTCACCTCGTCCGGCTTGAGGCGGAACTTGCGCGCCGCATCGATCTGCAGCTTCAAAAGATTGTAGGGAAGGGGCGGCGGCGTTTCGTTCCGGCGGGTTTCCGCCTTTATGATGCGCCCCGGCTGGCAGTGCACCCGCGCGGCGACGCGGGCGGCATGGTCCGCATCGGTGAGGCGGCCCTCGCTGTCGACAGGATCGTCCGGCTGGCACTGATAGCGGGCGGGAAAACGGATGCCTGCGAATTCGAACGTCCCCTCGACGGTGTAGAAATAAGCCGAGGTGTGGGAGGCGTGCTCGCGGCAACGGCGGACGACCAGCCCCAGCACCGGCGTCTGCACCCGGCCGACGCTCAGGAGGCCCCGGTGACCCTTCGCTCGGGCTGCCAGCGTGTAGCCGCGGGTCAGGTTGAAACCGTAGAGCTGGTCGCCAACGCTTCTTGCCTCCGCCGCCGCCGACAACCCGGCGAAAGCGCGGTTGTCGCGCATCGCCCCAAGCTGGCGGCGTACCACCTCACTGTTGTTGTCGTTAATCAGAAGCCGCGCAACGGGAAGGCGGCAGCCGGCATAATCCAGGATTTCGTCGACCAGAAGTTGGCCTTCCTCGTCCGGATCGCCCGCATGGACAACAGAGGCGGCACGCTTCAGAAGCTCGAGAATGATCTTGAGCTGCGCCTGACTTGTGGCATCGCCGGCGGGTTTGCGGCGCCAGGGAATATTGACTATCGGCAGGTCTGCCATGCTCCAGTCGCGGTAGCGCGGATCATAATCCTCGGGGTCCAGCAATTGCAGCATGTGGCCGTAACACCAGGTCACATAGTCGCCGCCGCAGTCGACATAACCCTGCTTGCGTTTGCCGCCGCCCAGTCCCTCGACGATCGCCCGGGCGAGTTCCGGTTTCTCGGCGATGAAGAGACGCACCGGCGGGTCCTTCAATCCGTGCATGCGACGCGGAAGCTGTCGTTCAGATTGAGCGGCAGAATGAGCGTACTCTGTCCCTCCACGGGCGCCTGCACGCAAAGAGCCGCCTTGCCGGCTTCGGTCGGGTAGGCCGCCGCATACTCGGCGTTTAGCACGGGTTTGCCTAGTGTAGTGAAAGCGCTGTAGGCCTCGCACTCGTCATACTCATGGCATTGTTCTTTGACGGCGAGGTCGAAACTTGCGGCCAGGTCCGAAACCTGGACCACATTGTTCTTCAAAGCCACCGCCAGCCCGGCCCAATGCGCTTCATCAGCCAGAAACTGGTTGTAATCCAGGTGGTTGTCCGCAGTGAGATGGAAACCGGCCCAGTTGTCCGGCTCGACACCTTCGCAGCCCTTTTCCGCGGCAAGTCGGATCCGCGCCAACATGACTGCGCGAACAATGTCCGAGCGACTGTCCAGCCAACGTTCGCCCGGCCAGCCATCAAGCGGATTACCCATATCGGCGGCTCGGAACACTCCAAAGTCCGGGCGCCAATCGTCCGAACTGCCAGCCGAGAAGTGGCACAGCACCCGCCCTCCGTGTGCCTGAAGGCGACCGATCGTCTCCGCCGGGACCGTAAAGATCTTTCCCTGAAGCTGCCACTGCCAGCTGTCTCCCACTTGTGGCTGCCGGAGGCGGCCGCGCCGTTGTCGTCCACAGGAAGTCCCGGCGGAACGGGCGACCCATGGCCGTCGTCGCCAGGCGGCTGACCACCTTCCTCGCTCAAGTAATCCCAGTCCGCATATCTTATGCCTGTAGTTCGCATGTCTTGCGTAAAAGTAAGGCATGTAAATCCCGTTCGAGAATGAATATAATTCAAATACGTCTAATATGATATCTATCTAACACGCGAAATATGGCGGGAAAAAGAACGACAATTAATCACATACTATTTACTTTCCCGACGTTTAATTATACGGAAATCCGCCTTTACTCCGTATTTTTCCGTAACTCGGAATTTGGCGAAGATGTCGAAGCGAACGGCAATTTGGATCGGGCAACGATCCGATCAGGATGAAGCGCCCAGCCGCACCTCCCTTTCCAGCGCCCGGGACCACATCCATCCTGTTTCAATCCAGGCGTCATCCTGGGGAAGATCGGTCTCTATCTCGGCGAGAAGGGCGCGAGCAACGCCCGGCGGCCATGCTCTACTCGCGTATCGCCCGCGTTGCGGGAAAAACCGCATGTTTACAGGACAGCATCTGTCACCTCAAACGTCTGAAACCAGAAGCGGCCTCCGTCCCTGCTGGGCGTTCTCAACCTACAGCTTCACGCTGCCACCCAGGTGCTTGCCGCCGTCAAGAAAGGTAATGCGGATCCGGCTCGTAGTCGACACGCGGGTGTTTTGTCGCGTCTTCGAAAACGGCGTCTTCTGCCTGAAAATATAGAGGCGAGCCAAATGCACCTTTCAGAAAAATAGTCACCAGAAGAGAGGCGTCACAAAATACGAAGAAGGATAGACCGCCGATCGGCGCGAGAAGATGTCCAAAAAGCAAGCCGAAGCCGACAGGCTGGCGCCGACGCCACGGACAAATAATCAAATGTACGATTACACAAACCTACAAAGATTACAGACCCTTTTTCCTGCCACTAGGTAACAATCACGTGCCCGCACTGCCGCCCCGGCCACACTTTTAAAGCCACACCTGGCCAGCCACATGTCACAAGCCACACACTGCACCACAGGATCACCTGACTATGAAGCAACGTCAAATCGCGGAGCGGTTGTTTTCCGCTCTGTTTGCAGAGGGCTGAGTGTGCGTTGACATATGGCCGAGGAGATTAGGCTAATTCGGGCAAGACGTTTGAACGACGTCAATCCAGTCCCCGGACCTCGCCCAATTTCTCACGTCAGCGCATATCCAGGATGTTACTTGATGAAAATCCTGCCGGCTCCGCCTGCATTCAATGAATTACGGAAGCATTACGGACTAACTACTGGGCAGAAGCGGTTTCACCTTCCGGGTAGAGGGACAAGATCCACTCCAAGACATCCGCGAGACCATCCGCATCCTTGATCCTGCGCCCCTCCTTCACACAAAGAGAAACCTGCCCACCCTTGTGGATACTCTGCTCTCCCTGTTCGTCCGTAATCACAAGATGCACCTTGTCCTGCCATCCAAGACGGGCATTGGCGGCCTGGAGCGCCAAACTCATGGGGCGAAGGATTCCGAGCGCGGTTTCGTAGCCATCGACAACAAACTCATTCGATCCCTTGACGAGGCTTGTCATCAGGCCCTTCAGCTCCTCGTAGACCGCCTTCTGCGCGGAGGTCAGGTCCGGGCCATAAAGATCGAACGTGATCACCCGCTTGTTCTTCTTATCGATCTTCATGCCGGCGTCCGGATGTTTGTCGACGAAATCCAGGATAGGGGCCGCCAGGTGTTCAGCGTCGAAGGTCACAAGTCGCTCGCGCTCGTCGCCTTGCCAAAGCCACTTGCCCTCCATGACCACATAGTGAGTGAAGAATGTTCCGCCGAGATCAAGCACCTCATTCCTCAACCAGACCGAATAGCACATCAGCGGAACGCCCTTGCCGGCCAGGGCCTTCAGGGCAGCCTCGCAGCGGGGATTGATCGTCTCCTCAGGCGGCATGAGCGAATAAACCTCCTTGCAATCAATAACGAGCTGGAAAAGTCAGTCAGGCCGGCACGGTTGGAATGAGAAAACATCTGAACTCACTTTGTCACCGCCAACAGCAGCGCGCAGAATTTCCACCTCGTCGGCGGTCAGAACAGAAGGGGCAGACATTGTGAATTGCGTTTCCAGATCGGTGGCAAGGCAGAAGCTTGGTTGAATGAGAAGAACTTTGCAGGAGAAGACGGCTGTGAAGAGCGCGATTGTTATAGAGAGCCAAAAAATGCCAGCACAAGAGCTCAGCCTCCCATTTCACATGCAGACTTGGTGGTGAGACCGTTCGGGAACAGTCGGAAGGCAGCTCCAATCGGATGACGGTATCGCCCCGCTGACGTGGCCTCGAACCACGCGCCGTCTCAGCTTCGCTTGTCGTCGCCAGAACAGGCAGGTGTTGCGAGGGGCTGTGCTGACGCGTTTCATGAGGTCATGCGATTGGCAGAGAACGATCCGCTTTAGGCAGCCACTCTCGGGAAAGTTGGTTTCACGGAAATTAGCTCATGCAGGCTGACGCGGCACCGCCCGCGCCAAGGCAGATTCTGAATTCCGGATACGAGTGATACGGCCGAACATTGCCCCGGCCACAACCCAAGGCTCCTTCTATAAAGACACCGGTCGCCAGAACACTCTGCTGCTCGCAACGTCGTCGCAGGAGCCTTCTTCAAAGAGCCATTCCAGACATCTCTCAAAACTCAGAGCGACGATCCCCCATTTTTCGTCATCACCATGACTTCCACCCCTCCTCCGTCGTCTCCCGCCCCATCGGCCGACCCTTCCACGAAGGAAGCCAGACCTTACGAGCCGCTGGAGAAAGAAGATGACACCGACATGCGCGTGCCGGACAGTCCGGAAGCCGACGCGTCCTTCGACGAATACGAAGACTCAGACTTCGACGACCCCATGTTGCCCAAGCTGCTCGATATCGCCGAGGCCGGGGCGGAGGCGGACCGCCATTTTCAGCGTCTGAAGACCTCACTTTCCGACCGGTCGAAAGCCCTGGAACGGGCAGTTGCCCTCAGAAGCCAGGCGCGGAGGCCAAGGAACACCGCAACCCTCACCGCCGCCCTGACCGCCGCCAAAAACAAAGTCTCCAGTTCGCAGGAAGGCGAGGCCGTCCGCAGACAGCTCGAACGGATGCAGATGAGATACGCGGAGCCTGAGGACACGAACACAGAGCGGGACATCCAACAAGCGGAAGAGGAGGCGGAGGAGGAGAGGGCGGCAGCCAAACAGGCGCTATTCGCCTTTGAAGCCGCCAAGGCCAAGGTCGCCAAATTGGAGCTTGAGCTAGCGAGGATGCAGCAGCCGGAAGAGACGACAGTGGACGACAGCGCATCGGAGGACGGCAGGGAAGAATGGCGGGGCATAGCGGAGAAGATGGCGTCGGTGCTGGACCGGACGTTCCTCAAGACAGGTGGGTATGATCCGAAGAAGCCACCCGTTCTGAAGAGGAAGGGCGCCTGGTTCTGCGGTGAACTCAAATTGTGGTATGTCGCTCCAGGAAAGGATGCGGAGCGGGCGGAGTGCCTGAAGACGTGGCCAGAGCATGCCCTTTCTTTCCGCGAGCTTCAGACGTTGCTATGCAAGATGTTCAATTGGTCGGATCAATAGGTGGTGTCATGTCTTTAGCTCCAGCTGTCTGTATCTAGATCCCCATATCCCTCAATCTAAATACGCTTGATTTCACAGCGACCGGCGGCGCCGCATCGTCTGACTTTCCACGTGCCTCATGATGTCCCACGTGCCCGATCATGTGCTTTTTTCCGTGGCGGATCCCTTGATCCTTCGCGTGCTCCCAAACCACGTGACATCTCGTGTGATTACCCACCTGTCACATGCCCCCGGATCACGTGATTTCTCACGTGGGTCATCACATGACCTTTTGCTTAGGCTCGGGTTTCGGAAAAATCCTGATGTTTACTTCAGGATCTATCCTGCCAGTCCAAGCCAGTCCAAGGGTGTTCACAAATCAAGGGCTGGCAGCCGCATCCCGCCAGTCCAAGCCAGTCCAAGGGTGTTCACAAATCAAGGGCTGGCAGCCGCATCCCGCTCGACGGAAAACGCGATCAGGCGGCGTTGGCGGGAAGGATGCGCTCCAAACCCCGGGCGAAAGCCAGAAGACTGTTCTCGCCGCCGGGACGGCCGACGATCTGCAGGCCTTGAGGGACGCCGGCGCCCCCGTCGGGCCCCGCAAACGGCACCGGCATCGCCAGCCCCGGATGGCCGGCGTGATCGAGGAGGCAGGTCTGGCGCACCAGCGCCATCGTGTGATCGACCGGTCTGCCAGCGACCATCAGTCCCTGTCCATCACGCGGTGGGTGCAGCACCGGCAGGGTCGGGGTCAGCAGCAGATCCACTTCTTCAAGCAGGACGTTGACCTTTCCCGTAAAGCGGACCCGCTTCTCACATGCGTCGACATATTCGCCAACCGGCATTTGGCGTGCCATTTCGAACCATTTCTGGGCAAGGCGGGGGGT